>SXGR01531517.1_pt1 | contig 63738 bp, 45 predicted proteins | sample 3174711 | NCBI WGS metagenome assembly SXGR01 (sample SAMN11356860, study PRJNA531348) | freshwater metagenome | isolation source: freshwater sample F1-60 | place: China: Fuxian Lake, Yuxi | collected 2017-12-25 | reverse complement strand
TGGTCGGTTCAGGACCCCCTCTGAACCACTCTTTGATCGCATATTACCGCCTGTCGCTCAACCAAAAACAGTGTCTCAACAGGAGACCTTTCACAATGGGTAAATCAGGGCGCATCTTTTTTTTGAAGCCGGGAATTACTGCTGGAACTGTACGATTTTCCAAGACATCCAACTGTGGGAAAAACCTCCTTTTGAGAGGATGGTGCCGATGTTTGCGGAGGTTGCGGCTGAAAATCGTCATGAGTCAACTCCATGTTGCATTGTTTACGCTTGGCAATTTGCCACTTGGTGTATTTTACCCATGCTATTCATTTTACCAAATATAAAAAGAGCCTACAACTTCCCATTCGTTTTCCATGAAGGATTTGGGGACCCCATCGATAAAAGGGACCCGTTTAGGTCCGGGTCAATGCAATCAAATCGGCTCGGTCACCCAAGGTTTTTTCCGCCAAATCGCTGACAAATTGGTGGTGGGAAAACAGGATTACCTGGGTTTTTTGGCCGATTTTAGCCAAAACCTCCAAAGCGGCAGTGGTCCGTTCCTCATCGAAAGACACCAACACATCATCAAGGACAACGGGCATGGGGGGAAGGCCTTCCTTTAGCATTTGGTCCACCCTGGCCTCAATCCCCGCCAACCTTAAGGACAGCCACAGCTGACAAGCGGTCCCCTCGCTGAGACCGTTTCCTTCCACGGCGGTTATCCCCATGGGTTGGTCCGTTTTGGCCCTGCGAACCTTCAAGTTCACTTTCCCCCCATCTTCGTCAAAGTCGATATCTTCAAACCGCCCCTTGGTCATCGATTTGAAAAACTGGGCTGCCCGCGCCAATGGGGTTTGCGATCCCAGCCTACGGTTCCTTTCAATGGCCTGTTTCAAACACAAAAGCGAAAGATGATTGAGTTTCCATTCACCCACAGCTCTTTCAAGTTGAACCTTCAAGTCTTCGATTTGTTGGCGGGCCTCCGCAGCCTTTTCCGAACTGCCCAATTCCGTATGAATTGCCTCCATACTTTGCCTTTTCGATCGGAGATCCTTGGCCTTGGCGTCCAACCCCTGGAATTGCCTTTCAAGATCGTCAATGGCATCCTCCATTTCCTGACCTTTTTTATCGCCCATTTCCGCCTGGTATTCCTTCACCGACACTTTCATATCCTGAGCCAATTGCGACCTTTTCCTATCGATTTCCTGTTCAAGGCGCGTTTTCTTTTTGATACGCTCCACCAAATCCGGTACTTCTTTCTCTTGGTCACATTGGGTTTGTTGAAATAACCCTGCAAAAACGGAATGACTTTGGTCTCGTTGAATGGTGGTTTGGTCAAACCGAACTTTGGCCTGCATCCATTCTGCCGTAATCGCCTTTAGTGTGGTACTTTTTTCCCGATCCTCGGTAGCCAATTGTTGGAGGATTTGTAATGCTCCCTGCCAAGTGGCCTTATCCCATGGCCCTGCTCCTACGCCCAAAGTTTGGGTTGCCTCTGCCAAGCTGGCAAGGAAAGCGTCCAGCATTTGTGTCATGCTGGCAATCCGATCCAGGAAACCCTTGATTTCCTTTTCTTCCGAACGGATTTTTTTGAACCAACCTGCCAGTCCGGTTCTCTCCCCTTCGTGAATCGGATCCCCCAAAGGGCCAACAAGGTTTTCCCATTTTTCCTGGGCAATTCGTAGTTGTCCGAGGTATTTTTCCAGTTGCCTCTGTGCTTTTGTGGTGGTTTTCAATTGTGTATCCCGACTTGCCATCCATTTGGTTCGTTCCACCTCCTGCTGCCCACGATTGTCAATTTTGGTTTTTGCTTTTTGCCGAAGGATTTGAATCGTGCCAGTCTCCCCAAGAGCCTCCGACAATCGCTTTCCAAGTTCAGCAAATTCCGAAACCTTGGCATCATGCTCCTGGCGTAGGTCCCGATACTCCTTTAGTTCCTTTTGCAATGCAGCCACTTTCTGAAACCACTCTCCAAGGCCATGAATGTCCCGGATAACGGTTGGCCCGGCATGCCATGATTCCCATCTTTGAATGAAATCGCCGTGCAAGGCCTCCCTTTTGGCTGTATGTTGGGCCGCATCGGCTTCCCAGTCCCTCAGGGTTTGTTCCCCTTTTGCAATTTCACCGGCCAACAATTCGCATTTAGACACCAAATCCGAGTGTAAAAGGAGTGCATTTGCCTGTTGGTCTACCTTCACGATCAGACCGGTCATCGTCTCATCCAGGTCAAAGCCAACCCCTGCCGATTCGGTCAGTTTGCGAACCGCTTCCTTTTGTGAGGGGATCCCCTTTCGTTCGCCACGAATCCAGTCCCAGGTTTGATCCCGAAGGCCCTTTGTCCTTTCGTATTCCTCACGATTGGCCCCGGCACTGATCCCGGCCTGCAAACGCTCCAGTTCTTTTTGTTTGACAGTCAAATCATTTTTGCAGGAGGTCAGGGCGTGGGAGCAATTTCCTTCCGCCTCCTCCAAACTTCTCCATTGGCCAACCAATCCCTGGATTTCCGCCACGGTGGGACAAGCAATGGATTCCAGGGCAATGACACCGGTTACCGGTGGGACCAACCGATTGCCCCGTGCCAACAAATCCTCAAACCCGGTGTTTAATTTCGTTTCCATTTTATTGAGGGACTGGTCTGTGTAGCCCAGTTGGGAAAGCTCCTCCAGCACTGATTTCAAGAGACCTTGGTCCTCCAAGGTTTCCAAATTGTCAACCTTTTGCGCCAGTTCAGCCAGAATCTGCTGGCTTTCCTCAAGGCTATCCTTTGCAACAGAATGGCCAGACGCGGCATTTTCCCATTGAGTGGCAGCATCATGGATCTGATCGCAAATCCTCTCCTCGGGAAGCCACGCCAACAACTCCTGATTCACTCTGGAGGGGAACCATTCCGCCACCCATGTTTTGATATGCGAGCGCAAATGATTGCTCTGATCGACAAATAGGGGCCGATCAAGAAAAGCACTTTCCACATGGGCTTTCAAGGCGACCAGGTTGTCTATTTGGGTTAACTGGCCGATTTCCAACCTTGGTTTCTCCACATCCTCAAGCTGATTCGCCAGGCGCTTGAGCGTTTCCTCCAAGGAAGAAAATGATCCCTCCCATTTGGTGCGTTCAAGACGGGCCTTTTCCCATTCCCTTTCAAAATGGGAAGTCAATGATGGTAGAGGACCAATTTGCAATAATTCCCCTTCCTTTTGTTGTAAATCCGTCAACAAACCCTTGCCCCGGAGAAGCCTTTCCAATCCTTTTATTTCTTTCCGGTTGAGGATCAATTCTTCCTCCACCTTGGCAAGCGTCTCCACGGTCATCCGGTATTCTTTGGCCTGATCCGCAGAATTTGCTACCCTTTTCAGCTCCTCTTTCTCACAATTTGTGGCATCCTGGATTTTTGTGATCAGTTCCCCAACGCGTCCCGCACGGGGCTTTAGTAGTTCAGCCTTGTTGGCATTGAGCCTTTTACGAACCTCACTCACCGAGGGCATACCGGTCATGGCTTCAAAGAGAACCGCATTTAGCTCTGATGTACCCGAAAAAAGCTCATGCGAACCATTCTCCAACCTGATCCTGTCGATGGCAAAGAGCTTGTCATAATCGCCTTGCGACAGAATCGAAGGATGCAGATCCTGTTCGTTGGCCCCGGAAAGTGTCTCCTTGTGGCCCCTTTTCCTGATTGCCGCCTGCTTTTGTTTGGACTGGGAAACAAAATTTGCGTGGACCCGATGATGTCTGTAATCGTGGAGGAAATCGTCCTTGCTTTGGCCCTCAAATCCAAACAGGAACGCAAGGATCTGCTTCAGGGCCGAGCTTTTCCCCGCCTCATTGGGCCCATGCACCAGGTGCAATTGGGCGTTGGGGTTAAACCGGATCTGGGTATCCTCAAACGGGCCTACCCTTTCAAAACGAATCGATTCAAACCGCATGGCGATCTCCTGATTTGCCCAACCATTATGGGGAATATTTCGTTAAACCGGTTCGGATAGGGTTTTGAGATGGTGTTCCAATCCTTTGATAAACTCGCCGGGATCCAACATTTCATCCACCCCGGAAGGGGACAGGATTTTTGCGAGTTTTTTGCCCAGATCCTGATATTCAGGATCCTGGGCCAATAAAGTGTCCAAGGAATCCGGATCCGAAATCCAATCCTTGATTACATCCTCCACCTGGGAAGAATCTTCTTCCGATAGCGAGGCTCCCTTCGTGGGCAAGACGCATTCCAACTTGAGTTTTTCAAGGACCAATCCCCTTCCCATGCCGGAAAGGATCTGCCGTACCTCCTGGTTCAATCGACGATTTGCAGTAATCTCTCCGGCGAATTGGGTTTCCCCAACCAACCGGACCCGAACCCCGGTTACCCCAGGGCTGAACAACTGTTCCCCCGCTGCCCTTATGCGGCCCTCCAGATCCTCGGGAAGGTCCATTCCCGTTAAATCCACCACCAATTCCTCAAACCGGACACAATCCAGATCGACAAACTCTACCTTGGTCCTAAAGGAATCATCCACCCTAACCAGGGCACATCCCCGGGGGCCGGTTTCCCGTATGGAACGCCCTTGAATATTCCCTGGAAATACAATCCATGGATCGCCTTCACGAACCATCGACCGCTTATGGATATGTCCCAAGGCCCAATAATCGTATTTTTTTTGCTGAAGTTGTTCCGGGGATACAGGAGCATAAGTGTCATGCCCTTCCGCCCCTGAAAGGGATGTGTGTAACATTCCAATGTTAAAGAAGCCAGCCTCAGGTTCAGGATAATTGGCCGCCAAATTTTCTTCCACCCCCCTACTTGCAAAACTTTGCCCATGGATCGCCACCCGCAAATGCCTCAACCATTGGGTAGTCGGTTTGTCCCCTCCAAATTGATGGACATTTTTCGGCCAAGCCAAGGTTGCCCCAAGGTGGTTCAGGGCGTCATGATTGCCACGAATGACAAACACCGGCGTTGTCTGGGCCAAATCCCCCAGCCGACTCAACAGAAACTGGATCGTGCCCTGATCCCTGATTTCGCCATCAAGTATATCCCCGGCCAAGAGCACGAAGTCCACCTTTTCGTCCTTGGCAAGCTGGATCAACTTTTCAAAGGCCTTGCGACTGGCAATGCGAACCTGTCCCGCCAAGGTAGGATCCAATTCAGACAAACCCTTGAGCGGGCTATCCATGTGCAGGTCAGCGGCATGAAGAAACTTGAACATGAAAGGCTCCAAAAAAGGGTCAGGGAAGGGTTAGTTAAACCACCCATTTGGAAGGGGGGGTGGTCCCCCGCTTAATCGTTGGCGAATGGGAGTCCACCTTTTTTGAAAAGGATTTTCATGAGAAGTTGGTCCCCTTCGGACTGGGGCGTTTCTTATTCCTGATTTTGGTTTGGCCCTTCGTTTTCAAGGTTTTGATGCTCCCGGTTTTTTTTGGGCTTTTTGGGCTTTTTCTTCGTACTGCTCATTTGAAACAATTCTTCCCAATGGGACCAACCCATCGATGATGAATTCGAAATGGTAATACCATGCTATATCCCTATTCCCCAAACTGCCTTCCCCATTTCAACTGGCCCCCTGATTTTTTTCTCTGACAATACCCCAATGAACACCAATGCCATGGACGAATACCAGCGTCAATCCGCCTCGTTTGCCACTTATCCAAGGGAAACCGCCTTAGGCTATGTCGGCCTTGGCCTTGCAGGAGAGGCTGGTGAGGTCGCCAATCAACTCAAAAAAATCATCCGGGATGATGCCGGTAGCCTCACTTTGGACCGAAAAGCCAAAATCCTTGACGAACTTGGCGATGTCCTTTGGTACTGTGCTGCCCTGGCCCGTGAATTGCAAGTACCCCTCTCCCAGGTTGCTCACATGAACATTGAAAAACTCTCCAACCGCTACGGAAAAACCCCGACATGATGGTCTTCCTTTTTTCCCTTTTGGCCCTACTCCCCGCCGATGAATCCCTAAAAGGAAAAGCTTGTCGTTCGGTCCACCTTGCCTACCCAGGGCAGGATGCCATCGCCTTTTACAATGAGGTCACCATCCAACAGTCGGCCCCGGGAACCTACTTTTGTGCGATTGGTTGGAACAAGGGTTACTTTGGTATTCAGGAACTGGGCAACAAGAAGCATTTGGCCCTTTTTTCGGTCTGGGACGATGAAAAACAGAACGATCCCAAGGCGGTACCCGATGAACAACGGGTGAAATTACTCCACCAGGGAAAAGAGGTTCGCATCGGTCGCTTTGGGGGCGAAGGCACGGGGGGCCAATCGTTTCATAATCTCGATTGGCAAATTGGGAAAACTTATGGCTTTCTGGTCACCGCCAAACCCAATGGCTCCCGCACGGAATACCATGGTTGGATCAAAGACCCCAAGGAGCCCGATTGGTTTCACATGGTGGGTTTTTCCACCATCACCGGAGGGAAAACCATGTCCGGTTTCTACTCCTTCGTCGAAGATTTTAAACGGGACGGCGCCTCCGCCAAGCTCACCCGACAAGCCAGTTATGGCAACGGCTGGCTCCTCGAGTCCAGGATCAACGCTGGCTGGGCACCGGTTACCAAAGCCCGTTTCACGGCGGATGCAAACCCAGCCCTCACCATCGATGCGTATCTTTTGAACAACCGCTTTGTCCTTGCAACAGGGGGCACGATCAGCAACAAAAACACACCCCTTCGTCAATTCTTGCCAGAGGCAAAAGCTGAGGTGCCTCCTACTATCGCAAAGGAGATGCTCCCCGGGCCGGGGAAATAAGGGTATTGGAAGCCCTCTCGGCGAAACCGGGATTCGGCTACATGCTCCCCATCAATTCCCATCTTTTTTCATTTTCTTCAAGCCTCCTTGCGCGGGAGGATTCCAATTTCCCGGTTTGGGGTTCGCCACAAACAGAGGTTGTTGGTCACCGCATTCTTTTTGTAAACTGGCCATCATCGAAAGGAGAGAGGCCACCCGGGCCACTTCCCCTGGCTTCCTGGCCAAATTGGTGACTTCATGGGGATCGCTTTGCAAATCAAACAACTGCGTTTTATCCACCTTGGGATAGCGGATTAATTTCCACCTATTATCCGTAATAGCCCTCTCCACATCCCGATAGCCAAACAGCAATTGACTCCGGGCGTTTTGGGTTGGGTCTTTTAACACTTTTGTAAACTCCCGACCCTCACTTGATTTTGGTCCGGGTACCCCGCAAAGAACCCCCAAGGTAGGCATCAGGTCCAGCAGGTAGCACAGGGCATCGGTGCGACAATCAGAGGGTATACCCGGCCCGCAAACAATCAACGGAACCCGGACCGAATGTTCATACACATTTTGTTTGCCAACCAGGCCATGGCTTCCCCGGGCGACGCCTGAATCGGCCGCAAAAACAATAATGGTAGTGTTGGCGTGGGGAGACTTCTCCAATGCCGCCAGGATCCTGCCCACCTGATGATCGAGATAACTGACATAGCGATAATAATCAGCGAGGATTTGCCGAACGGCCCCCGGGCTTCGTGGCCACGGGAGCAATGCCTCGTCCCGAACCGCCATTTCGCCATTGTCAAAAGGGTGTTGAGGAAGGTAATTGCCGGGCAATGAAATCTTTGAGGGATCATATTGAACGGCAAAATCGGGTGGCACGGTATGGGGGTCGTGGGGAGCATTAAAAGGTACAAAGCAAAAAAACGGCGTGCCTATTTTTTGATGGGTCAGGAACCCAATGGCTTCATCCGCAAACATTTCACAACTGTGCTTTGGGGCAAGGACAGGCTTTTCCATTTTACCCTCCACCATGTCCGCCAGGGGTGCCTGAAGGGGGTTGACCATTCCCCCCATAAACATTTTTCGGGCCATGTGAAAGCTTTTGGGTATTGCCGCTGGACCATTGTGCCATTTTCCACTCACAAAGGTGGTGTAACCCGATTGGCCAAATGCGGCCGGCCAGGTGGTATCCTTGAGGAGGCGTTCATCCACCCGCCACAGGTACTTCCCGGATAAGAGCATGGCCCGTGAGGGAACACAGGTCGCCCCATGGAGGCCGCCTTGCATATAGGCCCGGCGAAAGGAGACACCCCATTTCACCAAGCTGTCCAAATGGGGAGTCTGAATCCCCGGATTGCCCAGGGCCCTGATGGTATCCGCTCTTTGATCATCGCCAAAAAGGAAGAGGACATTGGGTCGGAAAGGGGGTTCCTTTGCCTCGGCCGTTGCCTCGGACGAAAGCACACCGACAAAGAAAACGGTCGCCAGTAACGGTTTCATTTTTCCCGTCCGCAAGGGTATGTTTACGAATAAGACCGGCAAGTGGCGTTATTGGAAAGGGCCCCGCCTCAGCTTGGTTTAGAGCCTGAAACGCAAATGCCAAAGGTTCGATTTGAGGAACCAAATCCTTGAGTCAATGCGCCCCCAAGCGAAACCTCAAACCCTGAAAGCGAAACCATTTTCCGACGAAGCCTTTTAAGCACCGGATCAGGATGGAGCCCTCTTGGTCAAACCTCTTTTTCATGGAAACTTGCATTTTACAAAAGGGCGTGAATCACCCGGCCCCTGCTTAGGGGAATGGGACGGTCCAGGGCATCCCGGATTTCCGTGTCGGGAACATAACCCAAACAATGAAAGATCGTGGCAATCAGGTCCGCAGGCTCCACCTTTCCCTCCATGGGATAGGCCGCATGTTTATCGGAGGCTCCATGAACCACCCCGCCTTGGATGCCTCCCCCCGCCAACGCCAGGGAAAAACAGCTGCCCCAATGGTCCCGGCCTCCATCCGCATTGAATTTCGGAGTACGGCCAAACTCCCCAAACCAAACCACAAGTGTTTCTTCCAAAAGGCCGCGAACTTCAAGGTCTTCGATCAGGGCTGAAAAGGCTTGATCCATCATAGGCATGAGCAAGGACCGAAGCGATTCATTGTGTTTGGAATGGGTATCCCACCCACCCTGGTTGGGTTGATCCTTGATCCGGGTCCAATTCACCTGGACCAATCCTACTCCGGCCTCGACCAGGCGCCTGGCCAAAAGGCACGACTGGGCGAATCGGCTCTTGCCATATCGTTCACGAATGGTGATGGATTCACTACCAAGGTCAAAAGCCCGCCTTGCCTGGGCCGAATGCAGGAGTTCAGTGGCTTTTTGCGCATGTTGGGAAAAGGCATCCGCCCCCCCTGCCCGATTCCTGTTGTCAAAGGATTGATTGATTTGCTCTAAAAGGGATCGCCTTTCGTTGAAACGAAGGGAAGGGACCTCGCCCGGCAAGCGAAGGGCGGGCACCTGAAATGCCTGGTCGGAGGGATCACAATGAATCAGCCAGGGGTTGTAGCGTGCCCCAAGAAACCCGGCATCCTGGCCTGGCCAGGGAAAATTGCCATCGTTCCAAAGGTGTTCGGGCAGGGTTATGGCGGAGGGGATTCCGTTCCCTTCAGGCCGCAATTTTCTTAACAATCCCCCCATCGAAGGCCAGTTATTGGGTGCCTTGGGGGGCGATCCTTCCTGATTGAGGGGTGCATGGGGAATCCCTGTCAACATCTGATAACCGCTTGAACTATGGGCGTTGTCGTTGGTAACAACGGCACGAAGCACAGCCACCTTGTCGGTGAGTTGGGCGGTACGGGGCATCAATTCCCCCACCCGAAAACCGGGTGTTCGGGTGGCAAGGGTGCCGAACGGTCCCCGGATTTCGGAGGGTGCGTTGGCCTTGGGGTCCCAGGTATCGTGTTGGGGAGGACCGCCTAGCAACCCAAAAAGGATGACCGATTTTGCTTTTCCCTTGGGCAAGGTGGTCCCTCGGGCCTTATTGGCCAACAGGCCAGCCAAAGACAATCCGCCCAGGCCTATCCCACCCACACCCAACCAAACCCGCCGGTTCATGGCCGTTGGAGAGGAGGCGCCATCATCAAAGATGCGGTACATGAATAGTGGCTCGTGGAGAAGGTTTTTTCAGCATTCATTCTATCCCAATCGTCCCTGGTGTTCATTCCATGGAGGAAATATCGCTTGCCTTAATTGGATGCCCGGCCACGCAAAGGATTGATTTCCAATGAAATGCCTATTTTTCCTCAAACTTGAAAAGGGTTTCATCGGTTCGCAAATACATGGCTCCGTCTGCAAAAGCTGGGGTTGCCAAAGTGCGGCCGGTAACCTGATTTTTGCCTATCACCTGGAATTGTTTCCCCGGTTTCACCCAGGAAGCCCCTCCGTTTTCATTCAGGAAAAGGATGTTGCCATTCACATGAATCGGCGAAGCCGAGTAACTCCCCTCCAATCGTTCCATCCAGTAGCCCTCCCCGGTTTTCGCATTCACGCAGGAGGCTATGCCTTTGTCCGAAACAAAGTAAAGTTCTTCCCCTATCAGGAGGGGAGTTGGTGTGCTTGGTGCCCCGCGTTTAAGCCTCCAGGCGATATGGGAATCCGTGACATCCCCTGTGCCACCCAATTTTATGGCGATCAGCTCGGGGTTATCATAATCGTGATTGTAAATGACAAGCCCATGAGCCACGGTAGGCTGGGGAACGACCGACCAACCTGGGGCCTTTACCCGCCAAAGTTCCTTGCCGCTAGCCAAATCATATGCCGCAAAATGATCGGGTCCAGGAGCCATTACCTGGGCCTTGCCATCCACCATGGCAACTGTCGGGGTCACAAACGAGTGACTGATCCGGGCTTCCACGGAACGGTTTTTTTTCCAGGCGACCTTGCCGAAATCGGCATCCACCGCCACTACAAAGGGATTTTTGCTTCCATCACAAACAATGATGAGCTTGCCATCATGAAGGTAGGGTGAACCGCCACAACCATGAAGGGGTGGATAATCAAGCTCGTTGCAAAGCCAGGTAATGGTGCCATCCTCCTGGGATAACCTTGCGGTGCCAAGAGCACCAAAATGCACAAACACAGCCCCATTGGAAAGAATGGGTGTGGGACTGGCGTGGCTGTTTTTCACATGGATGGAGGGTGCCTTGGGAACCTGTTTGACTTCCCGGTCCCAAACGACCTTGCCCGTCGAAGAGTCCAATGCCATGGCCCGAAGGGACAATCCTGCTCCTTGGGGGACGGCGGTCGTCAGGAAAACCTTGCCCCCGCCAAGAACGGGGGAGGACCAACCCAGGCCCGGAAGATTCGCTTTCCAGGCAACATTTTTTGAGTCCGACCATTGCCTGGGGGTTGGTTTGCCAACAACATGGCCATCGGCGTTTGGACCTCGGAATTGGGGCCATGGACCTTGACATAAAACACAAAAGGCAACCATTTCGAACATCATGGAGAGCGTACCTCGCTAGAGGGAATCCAAATTGGAAGGCAGATGTTTGGGAGGCAGGATTAAATCAAACGCAAGGGATCCCTGGCCACCTGAGGAATAGAGGGCTTAAGCCCCCCTTAACGATGGTTTGGACCCGTTCACGGGTTCCAGAAAGCCTATTGGAATCGATTTTGTTTGTCAAACGATTCAAGAGGCTGGAAGGCCTTGCCCGTTTGCCCATTCCTAGGCGAATGATTGCAGCCGGCCCAAGGATACCCCTTTATTCCCCCCAACGGCGTAATTGGGGAACCTCGATGTCAAATAGGTCCAACACTCTTGCGGCCGTGTCCGTCACCAAATCCTCCACGCTTTTGGGATGGGTGTAAAAGGCGGGAACCGGTGGGAAAATGATTCCTCCCGCCTCGGTCACCGATGTCATGTTCCTTAGGTGAATCAGGTTTAATGGAGTCTCCCTGGGTACCAACACCAACCGCCTTCGTTCCTTGAGAGTAACATCTGCTGCCCGCGTCAACAGGGTAGAGCTCAATCCTGTGGCAACCTCGGCCAGGGTTTTCATCGAGCAGGGGAGGATCACCATTCCTCTCGTCCGAAACGATCCGCTCGCCGGGCCCGCCGCCAAATCGTTGATAGGATGCACCACCTTGGCCCGACTGGTAAGGTCTTTGACTTTGCAGCCAGGGAGTTCATGGTGCAGTGTTAATTCCGCCGCTTTGGAAACAATCAAGTGGGTTTCAATCGTTTTGTCTTGCAACAAGTCAAGCAACCTGATGGCATAAACCAACCCGGTTGCGCCGGTAACACCAATGATCAGTCGATCCGGGTAAGACATTGCCTATGTTCCAATTTGAGCGGGATCGCTTCATGGTTTGGGGCGAAATAGCCCCTTGCCTCCATGGCTTTCCTAGGAAACCAAATGGAATATGGGTGAAAAAACGGTTTCCATTGGCTCATGGACCATGCAGGCCGATTGGATCTGGGGAGCATTTCCAGGTCAACGATTCTCTATTTTCCCATTGCCCCGTAGGTTCTAAATTACCTGGAGGGGTAAGCCGCCTGGTATTCCCGGGCAACATAATTTCACCCGCCCCCCACAAAGGCTTATGACGCGCGAATTCATCCTTGGCACTGCAGGCCATATTGACCATGGCAAGACCTCTTTGGTCAAGGCACTCACCGGCAAGGACTGTGACCGACTGCCCGAGGAGAAAGCCCGTGGCATCACCATTGACATTGGGTTTGCCCATCTCGAACTCCCTGGCTTTCGCATTGGCATAGTCGATGTGCCGGGCCACGAACGCTTCATTCGCAATATGTTGGCCGGAGCTACGGGCATAGACATCGCCCTTGTGATTATTGCCGCAGATGATTCGATCATGCCTCAAACCCGGGAGCATTTCGAGATTCTCAAACTGTTGGGAATTCGCCATGGGGTCATTGCTTTGACCAAGGCGGACCAAGTCGATTCCACGACGCTTGAAGTGGTTGAATTGGAGGTTCGCGAAATGGTCATGGGCAGTTTTCTCGAAGAATCTGCCATCATTGCCACCTCGGCCCATACGGGTCTGGGTCTGGAAGAACTTAAACAAGCGATAGCTCGTGAATGTGGCAAAGCTAAAAAGGCCCACGATCGCGGCTATTTTCGGATGGGAATTGACCGTGCCTTTGTCGTTCAGGGCCATGGTGCAGTGGTTACCGGATCGGTAACAGGGGGAAGCCTCAAGGTCGGTGATGAGATCGAGTGGTTGCCCAAAGGAGAAAAGGTCCGGGTACGGGCCTTGCATCACCATGACAAGCCGGTGGATGAAGTCCGCATCGGGATGCGGGCGGCTGTAAACCTGGCCGGAGTCAAACACGAGGAGCTTGCCCGCGGACAGGAAATTTGTGCCCCGGGTTTTCTCCTTGGAAGTCGATTGCTTACCGTTCGGTTGCAGGCCCTTGGGGCGATTACCAAACCCATTAAACATCGTCTTAATGCCCGAATTCATTTGGGCACATCCGAGGTGATGGGCACGATCTCGATTCTCGATGCCGACCGGATTGAACCGGGACAATCGGCCTTGGCCCAGATCTTGCTTGAGGAGCCGGTAATGGCTTCCCGGGGTCAACCGTTTGTCCTTCGGGATGCCCAGGCCGCCCATACGCTTGGCGGCGGTTGTGTCCTCCAGTCGATGGCCAAGCGCATCCGCCGCAGGCACCTTGAGTTGTTGGTTCAGGTGGAGCGTCTTGAAAGCAAGGATCCCTTCGTTCGAACTTCCACGGCCCTTTGGTTTGCAGGATTGGAAGGGACAGACCCCCAGAGCTTGGCAAGGGATGCCGACCTTGCCCTGGACGAGGTCGAACCCACAATACAGGCTCTCAAAGCCAGGGGTGAACTTGTCGAATCCGCCACCGGTACCACCCGTAAACTTTTGCCGGCTGGACCGATCCTGGCCATTGAGGAAAAAATCCTCGCCACCCTGGGTCGGTTGCACGACCAGTTTCCCTTGATGTCGACCCACGAAAGGGGTCATGTCGAAGCCCAGCTTTCCTGGCTCAGGTCCGATGACCTTGTGCGGCGGGTGGTGGATTCCATGATTGAGCGAAAGGCTTTGGCGGGTAATCGGAAGCGGATCGGCAGGGCGGATTTCAAACCCAAGCTGAGCAACAACCTCCGCAAACTGAAGGACAAATTGGTGGAGGCATACCGACTTGCCAGGTTTCAACCGCCCGACCCCTCCAATTTCATCGCTTTGGCGGGGGGGCATGCCGCAAGCCTTGCCGATCTCTATTCGGTTTGTGAAATGGAAGATGAGTTGGTTAAGGTTGGCGAGGGAATCTGGCTTCACGCAGAGGTGGCGGAACAGATGCGGAAATGTGTCTCCGAGGCGCTAACAGGTCGACACAGGCGGGGTGAACCCGGAATGACGGTTGCGGAGATTCGCGACCTTTTGGGAACCACAAGAAAATTTGCCGTTCCCATTTGCGAACATCTTGATGCCATCCGCCTGACCCGCCGCCTTGGAGATTCCAGGTTGCTATTTACGGATTCATTACATCCAGATCAGGGGACATAACATGTCTGCGTTACGGATGTTGCCGCCGGTTCACAGGTTGCTGGCGGAACCGGGTGTGGCCCGATTGATTGAAACCCTTGGCCACCAGGTGGTTGCCGAGGGAGTTCGTCTTGTGGTGGAAAACTTGCGCCAAGAGCTTGTTGATGGATCTCGAAAGGAGATTACGATAGAGGCCGCCACAGATTTGGTGGTTTGGCATTTGACCCGGAGTGAAATACCCCTTATCCGTACCGTTATTAACGCTACGGGTATCATCCTGCATACAAACCTTGGTCGATCGCCTTTGGCAAAAGCTGCTGCAAAAGCGGCCTATTATGCTGGCCGAAGGTACCTGAACCTCGAAATGGACCTTGAATCGGGGAAGCGATCCTCACGGCAAACTCCCCTTCGAAAACTGCTCACCCGGCTCACCGGGGCCCAGTCGGCTACCGTGGTCAACAATTGTGCCGCTGCCACCATCTTGACTCTACGGGTGTTGGCCCAGGGTAAAGAGGTAATCGTAAGCCGTGGTCAGCTCATCGAAATTGGCGGCAGCTTTCGAATTCCCGAAATTATGGCTGCATCGGGTGCCCTGTTAAGGGAGGTCGGAACCACCAACATTACCCGGATTGGAGATTATGAAAAGGCTATCGGTCCAAACACCGGTGCCCTGATGAGGGTACACACCTCGAATTACAAGGTGGTGGGTTTTACCAAGGAAGCCAGCTTGGCGGAATTGGTGGAATTAGGCCAAAAGTATAATTTACCGGTGATTGACGATGCCGGAAGTGGGGCGATTCATGATCCGTCGCCTTATGGACTTAAGGGTGAGCCGATCCCGCAGGAGGCCATTCGCCTGGGAGCCGCAGTCACCCTTTTTAGTGGGGACAAGCTTTTGGGTGGTCCCCAGGCGGGACTCATTGCCGGACATCGGACCTGGATTGAAAAACTAGAAAAAGATCCTTTAATGCGGGCGTTTCGTTGCGACAAGATGACGCTGGCCTCTCTTGAGGAAACCTTGCGCATTCACTTGGATCCAGTCCGGGCCAGAAGGGAGATTCCTGTTTTAGCCATGCTTTCGACGCCTGTTGGCGATCTTGAAAAACGGGCCAAGGCAATGGCTTGCCTTTTGACAGAAACCGGAATCGACGCGGTGGCTGGCCCCGATGTCGCATATGTGGGGGGAGGAACACTACCTGACGAACGGATCCCGACCTGGACCATTCGGATTGATCCCAAAGCCCATTCGTTAAAGCTTAGGGCCGATGATGTGGCCAAGAAGTTACGAACAGGAAATCCTTCAGTGGTGGCCCGAATTGACCAAGGCAAAATTGTGATCGACCCAAGGACAGTGTTTTTCAAGCAGGAGGGTGCCTTGATCGAGGCGCTTTCAAAGGTTTTTGTCGTGCGGGAATAGTCCGGCGACAGGAACGGTTTACCCAATGAGGGGCTTGTTTTGAGGGGGACCAGCTACAATAGTCGAAGGACTGTTTGCCACTTGTGATTGAAAGTTACCTTTGCCATGAAGACCATTAACCTGGCCAAGTACCACATTTCCGTAAAAGACATCAGGCGAAACATTGCCCCGGTAAAGCTTTATAGGGAAGCCCTTGTGGTGGAGCCGGATTCGGTCATTTCGGACATGGGTGCCCTCATAGCCTTTTCCGGGGAGAAGACCGGGCGCAGTCCGGCGGACAAAAGGCTGATCAAGGATCCAGCTTCAGAAATGGATGTGTGGTGGGGGCCGGTAAACATCCCGATTGAACGGGATGTTTTCGAAACCAACCTTGAGCGGGCAACCGACTACCTCAATACCAGGCAATGCCTTTATGTGATTGATGGATATGCGGGCTGGGACCCGTTGTCGCGTTTGAAAATCCGGGTGATCTGTTCACGCCCTTATCATGCGCTTTTTATGCACAATATGCTCATACGACCCAATGAAGACCAGTTGGCGGACTTTGGCGAACCGGACTTTGTCATTTTCAATGCGGGCCAGTTTCCGGCCAATCGCCACACCAGGGGAATGACCTCCAAGACTTCGGTGGACATCTGCCTGGAATCGAGGCAAATGGTCCTGCTTGGAACAGAATATGCAGGAGAAATGAAGAAAGGCGTATTCACTTTGATGAACTATTTTGGTCCGAAAAATGGCATTCTCACCATGCATTGTTCCGCAACCGCCGACCCCCAAACCGGCCAGTCTTCGCTGCTATTTGGACTTTCGGGAACGGGTAAAACCACCCTATCGGCGGATCCCACCAGGCAGCTCATTGGTGATGATGAACATGGCTGGGATACCCGCGGGGTTTTCAATATCGAAGGGGGCTGTTACGCCAAGGCGATCTACCTTTCACGGGAACGGGAACCGGATATTTTCCAAGCCCTTCGCTTTGGAGCGGTTTTGGAAAATGTGGTCTATGACCCCAATACGCATCATGTCGATTTTGATGATGCGACCATCACCCAGAATACCCGGGGAGCCTATCCCATCGAATTTATTCCTAATGCCCGGATTCCTTGTATTGCGGGACATCCTACGGATGTTATTTTCCTTACCTGTGATGCTTTTGGGGTTTTGCCTCCGTTGAGTCAACTAACCAAAGAACAGGCCATGTTTCATTTCATGAATGGCTATACGGCGAAAGTTGCCGGAACCGAAATGGGAATCAAAGAACCCCAAGCGACCTTTTCACCCTGTTTTGGTGGTCCCTTTTTAGTTTGGCATCCCAGCAAATACGCATCCCTTTTGGCGGAGAAACTAAGGATCCATGGAAGCCGGGTATGGTTAATCAACACAGGCTGGTCCGGTGGTCCCTATGGGGTTGGCAAACGGATCCACCTTGACCTGACCAGGGCCATGCTCCGGGCAATCCACGAAGGAAAGCTTCATAATGCCAAAACCAAAGCCTATCCCCAATTCCAATTGAGTGCGGTGACCGAATGTCCCGGGGTTCCAGACACCATCCTCCAACCGGAAAAAACCTGGGATTCCCGGGAGTCCTACCAGGAATATGCGGACAAACTGGCAAGGCTTTTTCAGGATAATATCAAGGGAATTGAAAAGGGGGACATTCGTGCCATGGAAGGATAGGGCCCCGATGCCAAAAAGCCTGTCCCTTTCCCCAAACCGGGGATAACCGTACATATTCGCCATCCAAAAAGGGGGAATTATTCGCCCGGAGCGGACCCACCGGTCGCAAGGGTTTCCTTTCCCGCCCGGTCTTCCGGTTTGAGCCCTGATACTTTCCGACGCAATTGGGAAAGGTCGCTTGGCAGTGCCTTCTTCCAAGCCTTTTCGGCAAGATTGCCATAACGGGTCATCTCTTCGGTCCGGCCCTGCCTTCGGCATATTTCCTCAAGGCCCACAGCCCCCACCACCGAACCGGAATCGTGGGCTAACGCTTCCAGAAAAGCTTCCTCGGCCACGGCAGGCTTTCCCGATACAAGGGCACAAAGCCCCCACCTTTCCATCAAGGTAGCACCAAGCCCCCAGGCATGATGGGAAAAATCGTCCTTGGTTTTGGTCACGGTCCTTTGGATCAATTCCAATCCCGGTTGACCATCCCCTTGGGCACAATAAAGCCATCCTTGCATTTCATTGAACCACAAAACCAATTTCCGATCCTTTGGATTGGTTGAAAGGGCCTGACGAAGGGCCTCAATTTCTGCAGTCGCATCGGCAAGGCGGTCTTGTTCAAGGGCCAGCCAAGCTCCACCATAGGCGGCAAGATTCTTGTCTTTTTTGCGGATTTCCCCGATCAGACTTGCGGCCAGATCAAAGTCACGGGCCGTCATGGCAAACCGGATCCATGGGAGAAAATGGTCGAATTTTGCCTTGCGGGCATCCTCCATAATGGTTCGGGCTTCCTGGAAACGACCGTCATGGGTGAGAGAGATAAAAAGGATCTCCAAATGATGATTATATTGGTGATCTTCCGATGGGGTTACCCCAACTTCGCGGTGGTAGGCCTTCTGGATTTCGATGGCTCGAAACGATTGGTCTCCGGTAATGTTCCAGCGACCAATACGGGTACCCAGGTGAGCTTGCATATGAAAGGCATGGGGAAGCCCGGGGGATGAAGCGAGATAGGATTGAGAATAGGGCCAGCCCAAACCGGGGCGGCGGATTTGTTCGTAATAATGGGTCAATTCATGGTTGGCCCCCGGGTGCAATGGGTTGATCCGGAGGATGGCGTGATAAAACGGAGCCGTCGCCTTGGTTCCCCCGAATAGGGCGAAACCCCCGGCAAGCTGGCCACGCATCCACCAAGCCTCCTGGTCCGCGGGAAACTCGGCTATCAATTCGTCAAGCGTGGCAATGGCAACTCTCTTTCGTGCTTCCTGGTCCCCTACCCCCGCCTCCATTCCCTTCTCCTGAAGGAGGGCGCGAAGCAGCATTTTTTCTTTCGCACTGGCCTTGGCCAGCGTTTCAGAGACCTTGGTTAGGGCCTTGTTTGCCTGGGCATTTTTTCCCCAATGATGAAATGCACGAGCCAAACCCCACCAAAGCATGGGACAATCCGGTTCCAGTTTGGTCGCCGTTTCCATCGAGCGGGCAGCCTCCATCCAGACATAGGAATAAAGGTAGCCCAGCCCCTGGTTGAAAAGCTCTTGGGATTGAGGATTTTTGCAGGAAATGGGATATTGATAAAGGCAAAGCCCGGGCCAGTATTTCGCTGGGGCCAGTTCGGAAAGCTCCAGTTTGTTCGTTTTGACTTGGGTGGCTGGGTTAACCTTGGTGCCAGCATCCTTGGCAGGATGATCCGCCTTGGATTCCATTTTGGCCGAGGCACCACGCTTGCGTTGGACCGCTTCTCCCACGGCATATTGGCAAATGCCTGCCACCAAAAGGAGAGGAATTCCAAGTTTGATTGCCAATCCTGGTAGATATTTTGCCATATTCTGGTTTATAATCCCTTGGAGGAAACCGGGGTGGCCCGGAAATGAACCTTTGTGGGAGATTTTCATCAACCTTTTATCTTAACCGAACATTATGGGATTTGGGCAGCCTGTTTTTGAAAATCAGTAAGAATTTGGGAGAATTTGTAAGATGCCTGGCATTTTGATTGGTTTAACTTTGGCAACTTTGACGCCCTGTGAATCACCCACATGGTCCAAGGATGTGGCACCAATCGTCCATAAACATTGCCTCGGGTGCCACCGGGCTGGTTCGGTGGGGCCCTTCGAACTCCTCTGGTATAAGGATGTTTCCAGGAGGGCGAAATTCCTTGGGGAACTGGTTGCCACCAACAAAATGCCTCCATGGAAACCCGAAGCTGGTCACGGAGCCTTCCAGGCTGAAATGCGGTTGACTGAAAAGGAAAAGGCAACGGTTGCCGCTTGGGTAGCTGGTGGTGCCCCGGAGGGAGATGCAAAGGATTTGCCACCTCCCCCCACTTTTTCCAAGGGTTGGAAGTTGGGGCCGCCTGATAAAGTCATCACTATGCTCAAGCCATTTGATGTTCCAGCCGAGGGCAGGGATGTCTATCAATGCTTTGTGATCCCGCTTGATTTGGCAAAGGATGAAGCGGTGATCGCCGTCGATTTTGAACCGGGAAATGCAAAAGTTGTCCACCATGCGATCATGTTTCTCGATCATAATCAAAACGGTCGCCGGAGAATGGATCCAAAGACCCAAAGCTACCAAAGTTTTGGAGGACCAGGCATCGTTCCCACCGGAGGCCTCGGGGCATGGGCACCTGGAGCGAGGCCAGCCATTCTACCCAAGGGAACCGGCCGCTACATGAAGAAAGACTCCGATTTGGTTCTCCAGATTCATTACCACCCTTCTGGAAAGCCCGAAACAGACCAAAGCCGACTGGCCCTTTATTATGCAAAAACCCCTCCCCAGCAATATGTCGGGGCGGTCGCACTTCGCAGTCGTGCTTTGGTCATTCCAGCGGGTGAAAGCCAACACACTGTTGAGGTCAAATCGATCCCTCTTCCTGTCGATGTGACTGCTATTGGTATCTTCCCCCATATGCACCTCATAGGCAAGGAAATCAAGGTGGATGCCTATTTGCCAAACGGGCCTGTAATTCCCCTGATTTGGATCCGCGACTGGGATTTTAATTGGCAGGGAACCTACTCCTATAAGGAACCGATTGATTTGCCCGCCGGCACCGTGCTAAAAATGAGGGCCATTTACAACAACTCGGATTCCAATCCCAAAAATCCAAGCCAACCTCCCAAAGTGGTGACTTGGGGCGAAGAGACCAATGATGAGATGTGCCTGTGCGGAGTCCAGGTTATTACCAAATCCAAGGAGGACATGAAAAAGATCATTCGCATGCCCAACGGAATGATTGGCATGATTTTGGGTGGAGGGGGTGTTCCCGAGACCCCGGAAGAGATTGCGGATGCCAAAAAGAACCGCAGCAAAATCATCCTTCAAACTCTTATGAGCGAATACGATCAAAATGAGGACGGGTTACTTTCCATGAAAGAATTACAAGAATTCCCCAAAGAAAACCGTGACCGGGTCATGCTCTTTTTACGGGTTATGGGTAAACTTAAAGATTAGGAGAGGCTTTTGGTTTTGGGTGATGAAACGATCCGTGGAAAAGTATCCATTCCCAAACAAGGGTGGATTGGGAACGAGATTTTTTCCACAAAATGAGTTATGGCAAATGGGCACAAACCCGGGTCGGTTTTTTGCCTGAACCAGGTCGAATTGGTTAAATTTGGCATTTGTGGCTTAGGTGCCAGAATCTTCTTGGGAAGCCGCCTCTTTGGCAAGTCCATCCGGCTTGGTTTCAACACTGGTTGGGCCAACTCGCCTTCCCAGGGGCCTTCACCTACAGCATTTTGGCAACGACCTACCACCATGAGCTGGTGGATTTACTCTTTTGACCCCCTGCTTTTTGTAGATAATTCGGCATTTTTTGGTTCACTATTTTTTTGGGAGCAAAGGATTGGTCCGTTAATGGGATTTTTTTGTAGATTTTCATTTGTCTTTCCCAAAAATGGATACAATGGAGTTTGTGGAGTCTGTATTCGATAATCTGTGGCCTTTTGGGAGGTTTTGGTCCAATGACTAGTCTACTCCTTGGTTTTACTTTGTCGCCCCTGAGTCTCGGTGAAACCCCGACTTGGTCAAAAGATGTTGCACCCATCGTCTATAAACATTGCCTCGGTTGCCACCGGACGGGTTCGGTAGGGCCCTTTGAGCTCCGAACCTACAAGGATGTTTCACGAAGAGCGGATTTCCTCGGGGACATGGTTGCCTCCAACAAAATGCCTCCCTGGAAACCGGAAGCTGGTCACGGATCGTTCAAGGATGAAATGCGGTTAAGTGACAAAGAAAAGGCGACCTTCGCTGCATGGGTTGCCGGGGATGCCCCGGAAGGTGATGCGAAGGACTTGCCACCCCAACCCATTTTTGCCAAGGGTTGGAAGCTGGGGCAGCCAGACAAAGTCATCACCATTCCCAAGCCCTTCGATGTCCCTGCCGAGGGCAAGGATATTTATCAATACTTTGTGATCCCGCTTGAATTGACCCAGGATGAGGCTTTGGTTGGTTACGAGTTTGAGCCGGGAAATGCCAAAGTTGTCCACCATTCGATCATGTATCTCGATCACACCCATAGCGCACGCAAAATAATGGACCCAAAGACCCAAAGCTACCATAGATTTGGAGGCCCAGGATTCGTACCAACCGGAAGCCTTGGTGCCTGGACACCCGGAGCGAGGCCTTCTATGCTGCCCAAGGGAACCGGTCGCTACATAAAGAAAGAGTCCGATTTGGTTATTCAGATTCATTACCACCCTTCCGGAAAGCCGGAAACGGACCAAAGCCGCCTAGCTCTTTATTATGCAAAAACTCCGCCCGAACAATATGTGGGGTCGGTCCTAATCCGGCCCCGTTATTTTGTCATTCCCGCAGGAGAAAGCAAACATATTGTGGAAACCAAACCAATCCGACTTCCGGTCGATGTAACAGTTCTTTCGATCGCCCCCCACATGCACCTTCTGGGCAAGGAAATCAAAGTGATTGCCCAATTGCCAAATGGCAAGGAAATTCCCCTTATTTGGATCCGCGATTGGGATTTTAACTGGCAAGGGAGCTATTTCTATATGGACCCGATCGACCTTCCTGCCGGAACTGTTATAAAAACGAAGGCCATTTACAATAACTCAACCTCCAATCCCAAAAACCCAAACCATCCTCCCAAGGTTGTCACCTGGGGCGAGGAGACTACTGATGAAATGCTGATGTGTTTGATCTCGGTCATTACCAAAACAAAGGAGGATATGAAAAAGTTCCTGGAAATGCCAGGGGGACCCATTGGCTCGATGATGCCTGGATCGGTTTTTCCGGAAACTCCGGAAGAGATTGCCGAGGCCAAAAAAAACCGTGGTAAAATCATCCTTCAAACATTAATGTGGCAATTCGATAAAAATGAAGACGGGTTCCTTTCCAGAGAAGAAATCCAGGAACTTCCCAAGGAAAATCGTGACCAAATCTTGCCCCTTTTACGGGTCATGGGAAAACTCAAGGATTAGGATTTGGTTTGGGTTTTGGGTTTTGGGTGATGGGTGATGGAACGATCCGTGAAAAGGTATCCATTCCCAAACAAGGGTGCAATTGTTTGGCACCAATAACCGGCCCGAAGCTTTGGATGGAGTGCGGCAATAATTCCCTATTGGGAATGGAAATAGTCCCTATTTTTTTCTCGAGAAAAAAAGGACCAATCACAAATTGGCAAGAAACAATATCTTTTTTAACCCTTGTTGATGGGATCATTCCTGGGTTCGTCTCCGAGGCGAGGAGTCTCCCTGGGTCGAATCACCAACGGAGTATTGTACCGTTCTGCCAATTTGTGGGCATTCAAGGCGGCCCGACGCAAGGCGGCGAGTGCATTTCGGGCATCCGGATCATTTGCCTCGGAAATGGGTTTAGGATTCATCGTTCGCTCCAGTCCAATAATTGCGGTTCAAATCCTGAATTGTCAAAGTGTAGCCACACATTTTTTACCATCCATTGCTTTAACTCATTGCGGTCACCCTATTTTATTTGCCGCCTCCACTCCCCTTTGCACCCTTTTCACCAACATGGTCGCATAGGAACCCCGACCCAGTTCATACCGAAGCAGTAGTTTTTGCTTCCCTTTGTGGAGTTCATCCTCAAGGAATTCATGGTTGAGATGGGCTGGTTCCAAAAGGGCAGGCCGAAGACCCCGTGAAAAGAACAACTCTCGCAAACCTGGAACTTTTAGCTCCTCCAGGGTAACGCCCTCGGCCTCAAGAATCGGCTGCCATAACCACCGAGTCGGTTCAACCTCTTCGGGCTTGCTTCGTGCCGATAGCAAGGGGAGCTGTAGGGTCCTCAATTCTTCAAGGGCCGCTTGGGAAAGGTCGATGTGCAGAGGCGCCGAGCCAATCTTTGAAGTGTTATCCACCAAGGTTACTTCGCTTCCCTTGGCATAGTACCAAGCGGCAAGAGAACGATTCCAAAGGGCACTTTGCCAAGCTGAAAGGTAAAGGCCCCTGAGTTCCGGGCGCAACCGCGCTACGGCTCCCTTAAAATCGCCCGGGTGGACGCGCAAATAATCCGAAAGACTCCGAGCGTGGCCTTTGGGAAGATCCCGGACGAGGGCATCCCAATCGCCCCAAAGTCTATTAAGGATCGCCTTTTCCTTTTTCTGGGAGGAGCGGTCGTGGGAGTAGGGTTGACCCAGAGCCAGCTTGAGGGCCCCCTCGAAATCTCCTTTGACTAGGTGTTTGGCAATGAATGCACCCTCGGGGCCTGAAATCGACCCAAACCGCTGATCATCAAAATAGTTGGGGAGTCCCCACCGGCCAATTTGTTCAAGAGTGGAAAGGACCCCGTCTTGTGTCCCTGGGGGCATATTGCGAATGGTAATTTGGAACCGATTGGCCTCGATGTGTTTCGAGGTAAAGGGTTCCGCAACCAAACCGAGATGCCTTAACCTCCACCCGGGATTTTCCAGCCCGGCCCTTGGGCCTTTTTGAATGGTGATGAATTGGGTGGTGATGGCGTGGCGGTCTTTGAGTCCACCATAACCTATCCGCCATGGTTCGATGCGCCAAATCCGGCGAATTGCCCCCAATACATCCACCATTGACCAGCCGTTTTTTTCCAGTCGATAAAGGGAGTGATCCCCCTCTTTTCCCGGGAGGAGGGCGGTGAGCTCATCCACCCTAAAGTCTTCGGGAATGGTTTTGACCTTCATGCATTGTCCAAAGGAAAAAAGGTTATACCTAGGTCGATTCTGTTTCCGTACCTGCAATCATTCCATCAACCGGGGGGAGTTCGTCGAGGTCAGACAGACCAAAGGTATCCAAAAATTGTCGGGTAGTACGGTAAATGGGGGGGCGACCGAGGTTTTTTTGTCGCCCAGCCAAACGAATGAGCCGTTTATCAAGGAGTTGCCTCATCAGGTCCGTCGAAGGGGCCCCACGCATTTCATCGACATCCGCCCGGGTGATGGGTTGACGATACGCCACCACCGCAAGGGCTTCCGCCAAAGGTTGGGCCAAAAGGGGTGCCTCGGAAACCAGTCCCGCCCGGACTAGCCAACCATGCAGGTCTGGTAGGGTTACCATTTTCCACCCTCCCACCGATTCGGTTAGGGTCAATGCACTCTTCTCTTTGTGCAACGCTTGTTGGAGTTCACGCAACAGGTCTTTGATGTTTGAGGTGTCCCCACCAAGTTGGACCCCAATCGCCTCCGGACTGAGAGGCTCGGCCGAGCAAAGCAGGAGGGCCTCCAGTGCCGTTAGCCTCGGTGACCGAAGGGTGTCCTCCGGGCAAGTTCCCTTGGTGGGGGCGTTATCGAAATGGGAAAAAGGGGCGTGAGGGAGGGTTCCCGGCCAAAAGCGTGGAACAGGGCCAAGACCCGGAAAGCCATAGGCACCACAAATAGAAAGAAGGCATCGTTGTTCCCAAAGTGCCCTAGTCACCCAAATCTCCAAAAAGTGGCAAGTTTAGCTCCTTTGCCTTGCACCCAAAAGCAAATTCCCATTAACCTAACCCACAAGGGGTGGTCCGGCCTAGGTCTTTTTTGAGGCGAAGGGCAAATTCCCGCTTGGGTTTAAAGGGTGATCATCGATGATCGAGACGGATTTTCTGTGGATGGCCGCAGCTGTGGTGACACCGTTGGTGTTTGCCTTGTTCGTAATGCTCTTACCCAAAAACTGGACTGAATTGGGCCGCTGGACCACCCTCATAGGTCAAACCCTGGTCCTTGGTATCCTTATCGGTATTCAGATCCAATTTCGTTATGACACCATTGAACGATGGGGGGTTTTGGCCGATGCTTCCAGCCGGGATTTGGGTTCGATCGAAGCAAGGATGGAACGACTGGATTTGTTGCCGGATTCGGCAGTACGGCCAGGGGACGATTGGGTGGTTCGAATCCCTTGGGTCAAGAATCTTGGCCTATCGCTTTTGTGGACAATTGACGGTGGCAATCTCTGGATGATGATGACTTTGGCGATTCTTTTTATTGCATCTGGAATGATTGCTTTTGCCAGGGGTGGGCTGAACAACCCATGCCTGGCCCTAATCCTTTCCATCCAGTCGGTTGCCGGGTTTGGTCTCATGGCAGGCGATTTTATCACCCTCCTGATGGCATGGGGTCTTTGGAGTCTTGCACTTGCCCTTTGTGCCCTTGGGGTTGGGTTGGAAACACAGGGACCCGACAAAGGGATTCTCAAATGGCTGGGATTCAGTGCGTCCGCTGTCCTTGGACTGATCGCCCTGGTGGCGGGATTAAGTCTCAAACGGGATGTTCGGCCGGTCATTGGCCCCGACCGCATTGAGGAGTCCCTCTCCCAGGGGACACCCAATGAACCGGGCCTGTGGCCCGAAACCCCCATGCACAGCCTTGATTTTACCACCCTGGCCCGGCTTTCACGGGCCCAAATGGCGTTTCATTGGAGTCACAAAGACATTGGAGATATCCAAGGTCGCCTTCCTGCCAATCGCATCCTAGCCTGGATCAAGGAGATCCAGAATCCCATTGGTTCGGTTGCCAGGCGCCCCATGACCCATTCGATGGATGTTGCAAAAAATCAGGCTGCACTCCAGGCGGAACAGGAAAAGGCCAAACGGTCGTTGGCACCGGTTCCCGGGGGATGGAGCGGCCAAGCCCTTCCTTTTTGGCTTCTTTTGGGAGCGGCCTGGATTGGTTTTGGTTTACCTCCGTTTCGACCGGGGTGGCGAAGGCTTTTCGAGGGTACCCCGCCCCCAATCGCACTTGCGCTGGGAGGGGTAACCATGGCCCTTTCCTGGGATTTGGTGGCTCGGGTCGCCCTGCCCATGGCCCCACTTGCTATCCTCACCAACCTGCATTCGACACTTTTGTATTTGGGAACCATTGGTCCGGCCGCCCTTTGGTTTTTTGCCAGCCGCCAACGCTCCATGCGAAAGGCGGTGACTTTTGTTTTGCCCATTCCTTTGTTTCCATTACTGCTTCAGGGGGCGGTTGCTGGGGACGACCTGGGAAATTCGGTGTTATGGGCTGCCCCGGGCGTGGACTATCTGGGAGGGGGGATGATTTTAGCAGTAGGTTTGATACTCGTTGGCCTCCTTTTCATGCGTCCAGGCCAATCCGTTTTTCAGGGGGCATTCCACAATTGCCCAAGTGCGGCTAGCTCCCTTGTGGTTGGGTTACTGGCTCTGTCCGGATTAGCCGGATTAGCCCCTTTTATTGGCTTGTTTATGACAGGACTTTCCCTTACCCAAGTGCATCCTTTGTTCATGTTGGGCTATTTCGCAGGTTTGGCTTTGGGCTTGGGTATCGTAATCACCTGGACCAGGCAAATGTTGACAAATCCACCAGAGGCTCTGGACCCCGAACCGTTTCCCCTATCGGCAAAAATGGCTTCCCGGGGACTGATCCTCCTTTTGTTGGTAGGAGGTTTGGCTCCTACCCTGGTCCTCAATTGGCTGGAACCCGGGGCAACCGCAAGGGTTGAGCGTTTGCAAAATGCGTCGGGAAATCAAATACAATCTCCTTGAATATCACTCGGAGACCAAAGCACATTTCAGGATTGCCTCCTTGCCATCCCCCATTGTTTTTGGAATGGCCCCTTCGACCACCTAACTATTATCCCCAACCACCCCGGTGAGATTGGAATAGGGTTTCGACCTGCAATAGCAATGGTCAATCTTCCATGCGAGGATGGCCCAAAAAATCCCGATCATCCAGCCGACTAAAACATCGCTGGGCCAATGAACCCCAATGTACAGCCGGGTCATGCCAACGAAGACCCCAAACAGAATTGCTAAGGCCACAAACCCCTTTCGATGCCTTTGCAAAAATGGCCCTGGCCAAAGCAGGGCCAACATGGGGTAAAACGCCATAGCCATGGTGGCGTGCCCACTTGGAAAGGAGGGAGAATGGGGAAGATGGGCCCCAGTAATCACCTTGACATAGGACGGGGCAGGCCTGTCCCGATTCACGAGACGCTTGGTCCCTTCGGCTGATCCCATTGCCAAAGCCAGGCAGCAAACCCAAACGAGTGCTGTTTTTCGTTTACCCCAACGGAGAAAACCCAACAGGGCCAGAATTCCGGTTACCATCAAGACCTCTTTGTCCCCCAAATGGGTAAGGAGGTTTGCAGCTGGATTAAGGAATTCCGTGCGAAATTGATGAATTCCTTGAAGAATGTATAAGTCCCACGGGTTCATTGATTCGTTCCTGCCTTTTGACCTTGGTTTTTCTAGACTATCGAATTGTTCCTTCATTGGCGCACATACCGATTTTTTTTGAGGAAGACCCAGATGGCGTATGCGAATGTGAAAGTACCCCAAGGCGAAAAGATCACTGTTTCCGGGGATAAAATCCATGTGCCCAATCACCCCATTATCCCCTTCATCGAGGGTGACGGCACCGGTCGGGACATTTGGCGGGCGTCCATTCGTGTTTTTGATACTGCCGTCGAAAAAGCCTACGGAGGCACCCGCAAAATCTCGTGGATGGAGGTGTTTGCTGGCGAAAAGGCTTTCACCCAATTCAACAGCTGGTTGCCTGAAGATACCATTGAGGCCTTTCGCGAGTTTCTGGTGGGAATCAAGGGCCCCCTTACCACACCCATTGGCGGCGGCATCCGATCGTTGAATGTGGCATTGAGGCAGATGCTTGACCTCTATGTTTGCCTGCGGCCCGTTCGGTGGTTCCATGGGGTACCAAGCCCTGTGAAAAACCCAAGCAAGGTGGATATGGTGATTTTTCGCGAAAACACCGAGGACATTTACGCAGGGATCGAATTCGAAGCGGGCAGTGAATGTGGGATCAAATTCCTCAACCTGCTCAAAGAGTCTTTTCCCAAAGAGTATGCCAAGATCCGCTTTCCCGATTCCACAGGTATTGGCATCAAACCCGTTAGCCGTGAAGGGTCGGAACGGCTCATTCGCAGTGCCTTGGAATATGCCATTACCAACAAAAGCAAGTCGCTGACCCTTGTCCACAAGGGGAACATCATGAAATATACCGAGGGTGCCTTCCGAAACTATGGTTATGACCTTGCCGAAAGGGAATTTCCCGCACAAACCTACACTTGGCATCAATGGGAGCGTACCAAAAAAGCCAAGGGCGAAGAAGCTGCCAATGCCGAGCAAAAGGCGGCCCTTGAATCCGGCAAAATCCTGGTCAAGGACGCCATCGCCGATATTGCCTTGCAACAGGTCCTTACCAGGCCCGAAGATTTTGATATTATTGCCACGCTCAACCTGAACGGGGACTATCTTTCCGATGCCCTTGCGGCTCAGGTGGGAGGCATCGGCATCGCACCTGGAGGCAACATCAATTACCACACCGGCCATGCGATCTTTGAGGCGACCCATGGAACGGCCCCAAAATACGCCGATCTTGACCGCGTTAATCCAGGTTCGGTCATTTTGTCAGGTGAGATGATGCTTCGGTATATGGGTTGGACAGAGGCCGCAGACCTTATCATTAAAGGCATGGATGGGGCTATTTCAGCCAAGCGGGTGACCTATGATTTTGCCAGGCTCATGGATGGTGCCACCGAAATCAAGTGCAGCGAGTTTGGTGCGGCCGTCATTAGCCATATGTAAAATCCCGTTGAAATTCAGAAATCACCTGTTCGGGTGGGATTCCAAAAGTCAGCCGATTGGCCCGGTTGGTTCGAAAAAAGCCAAGGACGGGTAGGTTTGGTTTACCTATCCGCCTGGCACCAACACCACTTTTTCCTTCCCCTCGCTACGGGTGAGGCGTATTTCTTTTTGGGATTGGGATTTGATCACACCCTCGATTGGTGTTCGGGCATGGCCCCTCACGATAAACCCTCCTTTGGGATCCTGGCCAATGGACCAGGTCGCTACAATTTCGCCCATACCTGTTTCCAGGGAACCTGTATCCGCTCCGGCTTTTTCCAAAAGGCGAAACTTGGCTACCTCGAGGGCTGAATAAGCCAGACGGTCCAACCGTTCCTGTAATTCCCAGCTCTGGACCCTTTTGCGGGAATGAGCCTCGATCTGGGCAAGTACGGTCATAAACAAAACAAGCACGGCAAAAAGGGCTACCACGCCAATCAGAACAAATCCCCGACGGGGAGGGCAATGGCCCGGATTCCCCGTTTTGGGAAGGCTTCCCTTTGAGGCAGATGCCTGTTTAATCAGGGGAGTAATCATGGTTTGCCTCCGACTTCAATACCCACGGCGGCTTCAATGTTTTGGCGAATTTGGTGATCGTACACCTGGCGGGGACGATCGGAAATTTCCATGCGCGCCAACCCTTTTTCCTGGGAAAAAGTGGCCTTGGGATCCCGTAACAAATCCAACCGTTTTTCCCATACGAACATTTTGCCTTGGCCAAGCTCGCCCCGCATAACCCCGCCGGTATCACTTTTCCAAGCGATCACTTTACCGTTCTTTTGGGTAAAAAGGATTTGGGAACCAGATGCCCTCAGCCCTTCCACTTTTTCGGGCATGGTGCCAGCTTCATGGGCATCCCTTCGAAAACGGGAGGCAACCTCATGGAGTTGTTTGGCGATTTCATCACGCTTGTCCTCGGCCGAACGAAGCTTGAGCAGGGTGTGAATGGAGGCGGTAATCATGGCGAGACCAATCGCCCCAAGTCCCATAACCAAAAGCAACTCAATCAGGGTGAAACCCTGGCGTTTTTTGTTTTGGATCATGATCCACCTCCAGTGCCTTTGGCAGGTTTCACTTCCGATGCAGCCAGGATCCACCATGCTTTCACCTGGCGATGTTCGCCTGGATTATTATCAGGATCCTTAATTACAGGTTCCCCGGTTGATTTTTTTGCAAGTTGCCCCCGGGGTGCACCGGATTGCCAGGACAAGAGGGAATCTATCCGGCGCGGGAAATGGGGTTTGGCCGCTTTGTCCTCAATGGTTTTACCCGTTTGGGGATCCACAAAGGAGAGTTTCACATCGAGGGCAACTTTTCCAAGGCGGGCCATGGCAGCTGATCCGGCTTTTTGGGCATTCACCCAATCCATATTGATGCCTGAGGCTCCAACCACCTTGGACCGTTCCTGGAGGTTGTTGAGTTCCTCGCGGGCCACCCGGTCTTCGTCAAGGCGCAAGGAAAGTTTCATCCCGCCAAGGGCAAGGCTAACTACAACTGCCGATCCGACCAGGCAAAGCGCCAAAGCAAGGGAAGTTTCAGCAACGGTAAAACCGGATCGTTTGGGACGGTCCAAATGCAGGGTGCGATTCATTCTGCGAGCACCTCGATAAGTTGAACAAGGGGAGCGAACCAGGAAAAGGCAACCACGCCAACAAGAGCCCCCAGGCCAATCACGCAACCAATCAGAATGGCTTGGCTAAACCAACCAATCCGCCGAATGGTATTGCGAATTTTCTTTTCGCCGATTTCGACCATGACCCATGGCAGTTGTCTGGCCCGGGAAGCGGCTTCCAAAAGGGCCAATTCTCCCCGTCTAAGGCGTAATCGACGGCCAAGGCTCTCAAGAAAGGTTCCCCCCGCCCTAAGGTCATCAAGCATGGCATTCAGTTTTTTGCGCATACCAAAGGGCAAACCCGGGGAAGCAGCCAGGGCACCAAGAGCTTGAACCTCGGTATGGCCCCGTTCCAAAATGAGGCCCATCCTCCGAATGCCCCCTCCCACCACCTCGGGCCGATAAAGGATCCGGGCAAACGGAAGCCACCACCGGTAACTTGGCCCCATGGCAATCATAAAGGCTATCCAGCCCAGGAAAACCTGGACCGCAATGGTTACCCAACCATATACATTGATCCATCTGCCCCCTTCGAGTGCCCAAGCACCCAATCCATGCGCCTCAATGCTGAAATCCCTGAAAATCCGTTGCATTTTGGGGGCAAGGTATATGGCGTGGAAGGTCAGTAGAATTCCGACAATAACGATTAAAAAAAGCGGATAAGCTAGCCTTGGGAAAATCTCAAGCCATAACAGACCCGAAGACAGCGGCGGGGTTCGGTCCAAAAAACCGATCAATGCAATTTCGCCAAGAGCGGCCTGGGAGGATACCCGATAGGCGGGTGGAACCAGTTTGGGATCGACCGAAATGGCCTCACCTAACGATTGGCCACATTCAAGCCGACGAGCCAAACGGCGTAACCGGGCCGGCCATCGCCACCCGGATCCCTGCACGGAGCCCCAACCCGGGAGGAGAAAAAACCGCCCAAGGGCATGAATCCAGATCCTCACCCCCTGGGGCTCGGCATCGGCAGCAAGGGCCCGAATGGCCTCAGGCATGCTGGCCTGGTTTTTCGCCGCGGTCACCATCACCCGAGCCAATTCTTCCTGACGACTGTTGCTTTGAACCAGAAGCAGGTGGACCACCCAAACGATAATAAAGGAGCCCAGGATAATTCCCAAACCGGATGAAATCGCCCCCAAAACCCCCATGAGGGAGGCGTACCAAAGGAACACCCATAAGGACAAAAGGAACACTGATCCCAACCCGGGCAGTTTTTCGGCAGGTAGGTTTTGGGCTCCAGGTCCAGCCCATTCTTCGAGCTCGGGACCAGGATACGGCAACCGCAAAAGTGCCGTGGCAAAACCAAAAAAGACCAGAATGAGCGGAGCCAAAAGGGAGATGAGTCCAATCTGAACGGCTTCCGTTGATTCGGTTAGGGCCAGGAAAACCAAAAGGAGGATGATAGCAAGGGGAATCCCGGCTCCCAAAAGGAGGACCTTGGAACCATTCCCGCCATATCCTTTCGATGGAGGTTTGGGTGGCATCACTTGCTTAACCCCTCCAACAAGTTGAGCAAGGGAGCAAACAGACCCCCAATCACGATCACTCCCACAAGGAGGCCGGTGGTCAAAATGCCCACCGTGGGGAGGATGCTTTTGAGAAACAAAGCTCGGGTCTCGGCCCGTCGCTGATAAAATTCGGAAGCCTGCCGAAAACTATTGCCCAGGTTTCCCCGTTTTTCGGCCCAACCTGCCATCCATGAAAGCATTACGGGATAACCCTTTTCCGACCGCATTGCCACACCCAAGCTTTCGCCTTTGGAAAGCCTCTCTTCCAGGTTGCGGGAAGCCTCCCTCAAAAGCGGATCCGAGCTGGCCTCACCCGCCATGCGAATGGCCTCAGGCAAGGGAATTTGGTGTTCCACAAGGATTCCCATGAGGTCGGCAAACGAGGCAAGGCGGACGCTGCGAATAAGGGTACCCACGCCGGGAATAGAGTACAAAGCCGAGGAAAGGAAATGCCTCCCACCCGTACTCGACCGAAGCACCAGCCAAATCACCAGGAGCAAACCCAAACCAATTCCGATAGGGAGGAGAATGTTTATAACGGGATTATCCCCAAGGGAGATCAGGGTTTGGGTAAGCCAAGGGAGGCGCATTCCAAAGTCTTTGAAAATGACGCTGAACCTTGGTACAAGGGTGGAGACCAAAAACAGGACCAACCCTAGCGCGGCAACCATGACCATTATGGGATAAAGGAGGGCCAGCCACAAAGTGGAGCGCAGGTCCGCCAAGGTCCGGGCATGCAGCGTTAGGGTCGCAAGGACTTCCGCCATCCGTCCTGTGCGAATCCCCGAGGCTACCAAGGCGGCGTAAAAGGGAGGCAGGCTGGCCGATTCAATATCGAGTGCCTCAGGAAGGGTTTTGCCCGCTTTCAGGCTTTGGGATATGTTTTGCGTTACCTTGGCAAGCCTACCCCGGCCCAAGTCTCTCGAAAGTGCCTCCAGGCCCTGATCCAGGGGAAGGCCTGCTTTGGCGAGGCTGGCAATTTCATCATTTAGGGCCTGAAAATCGCTTGTGCTGTTCTGACTCATGCGCGGTTCTCCCCGTCCAACTGCGATTTTGGGATAGGATGGATAGATTTTGGTGACAATGCACCCTGCCCAGGCTTTGGACCAAGCGACCGGGTTAGTTCTTCGTGGGTGGTTTCGCCACGGGCTACGGCACGCAGTCCCGTTTCCCACAATTGCGATTCTCCTGACGCCCCCCCATGGGGTTGGTTCATTTCCCTGGCCGCATCGATCAGTCCATCCAGATCGGCCCGGGCAAGGATCGCTTTGCGCAATGGTCCCTTCACTTCAACAAGTTCTGCCAAAAGCAACCTTCCGGAAAAACCGGATTGCTGGCAAGCCAAACAGCCGATTCCCCGGCAAGTTGCACAGGATTTGCGGACCAATCGTTGGTTTAAGACTCCCCGAATTCCGCTAGTCAGGGCATAGGGTTCGACACCCATGTCCAAAAGTCGGGAAAAAACGCCACAAGCCGAGCCAGCATGAACCGTGGACAAGAGGAGGTGTCCAGTAAGGGCAGCCTCCATGGCAATCGAGGCGGTTTGGCCATCCCTGATTTCACCCACCATGACCACCTCGGGGTCTTGCCGCAACAGGCTCCTTAAGCCCCGGGCAAAATCAAAATCGCTTCCGGGCTTGGCCTGCGATTGGGTGATTCCGGCTATGGGCCGTTCTATCGGATCTTCGATGGTAAAAATGTGGATGCCGTTCTTGTGCGTTTCCCGGATCGACTCAAGGGCGGCATAAAGCGTCGTGGTTTTGCCGCTGCCACCAGGGCCGGTCAACAACACGGCACCCTGTCGCCCGGCAAGCAAGCCCTTTAGCCGATGGAGTGTTTCCATCTCCAGGCCCAAGTGATCAAGGCCAAGCCGGGTGGCTTCCCGCCCGAAAAACCGAATGGCAACCTTCTCCCCATGAAGGGTTGGAAAGGTGCTAAGTCGGCCTTCCATTCCGGAACCTTTCATACCTCCCAATTCCAACCGTCCCTCTTGGGGAATGTCAGTTCGATAGGTAAGGAGTTCGGCAAGGACTTTCAGTCGGGCAACCACATTGGGACCAAGGCGCGATGAAAACGAACCTTCTGGGCGCAAAATGCCATCCACCCGAAAACGGACATCCCAGGATTCTGGTCCAGGATCAAGGTGAACATCCGACGCATTTGCTCCCAAGGCCTTTTGAATCAGCTCCTGGACGAGGGCAACAGGATCCGAGGTTTGGGAATGAGTTGGCCCCGGGCAAGAAGGATTTCTCCTCACCAATTCCACAGCATCATCTTTGCCAAGCACCACCATGGAAAAACCTTTTCAGGGCACGGGAGATAGAGCCAAAAAGGAGCCGGGTTGGATCACCCACTATTCTATAAAGTTGCCAGGGCGATTTGCCCAAATGGTTTGAAAACCTACTTCTGATAATTCTCCCATCCCAATCTTTTTTCCAAGGCTTTTTCGTCGTAGACACACCCCCCCCAAGTACCTCCCCCCAACTGCTGCAACATGGCCCAAAGTTTGGTGTCCGCCGGCAAATGGGGGTCCGGTGCCAACCCCTCCTGGGGGGATCTGGTTTTCAAAAGGAGTATCGCAGCCTCTTGGGAAAGCGGACCGTTAGCGTTTCCCACCAGGTCCACGGACCCAGCCAGGGTATTCCGATCCACAACAATCCGGATGAGGTCGTTCTCCCGAAGTCGGCCAATGGGTCCTCCCGCCAGGGCTTCAGGGCCAACATGGCCTATGCAAGCACCCGTGGACACTCCTGAAAAACGGGCATCGGTGACGACCGCAACCTGCTTGCCAAAAGGTAAGTGTTTAAGGGCGGAGGTGATTTGATAGATCTCCTCCATGCCACATCCCATAGGCCCCCTGCCCATAAGGACCAGCACATCTCCGGGTTGAATTGCCCCGGTTTTAATTGCTTTGATTGCCAGGAGTTCGGAGGTGAAAACCCGGGCTGGGCCCTCATGGCGGTAGATCCCATCGGCTCCGACCATGACCGGGTCAATGGCGGTTGCCTTGATCACCGATCCTTCCGGGGCCAAGTTGCCCCTGGGGAAGACAACCGTTGAGGTAAGTCCGGCATGGCGGGCCTTGGCTGGGCTAAGAATTACCGAATCCGGATCGACGCCCTCGCGGCTCACAAGCAGCTCGCGCATTCGAATCCTTCGTTTTGAAAGGGCCCACTCCTCCAGGACCTGACCCAGGGTTTGTCCGGTAATGGTCTTGACCTGCAATCGCAAAAGGCCCATTTCCCGAAGGTGGAGCATGACCTCCGGAACGCCCCCCGCAAGGAAAACCCGCACCGTTGTGTGGCCGATGGGGCCATTGGGCAGGGCATCCACCAACCGGGGAACCATGCGGTTGACGGCTGTCCAATCCCCAACGGTTGGCCTTTTCAGACCGGCACTAAAAGCGATGGCCGGAATATGAAGGAGTAAATTGGTCGAACCACCAAACGCCGCATGAACAACCATGGCATTATGGATGGAATCCCCGGTCAGGATGTCCTTTCCAACAAGGCCCTCACGGGCCATGCCCATCACGGCATCTGCTGTTTGGGCCGCCAAATGCAACCAAACGGGTTGGCCCGAGGGAGCCAATGCGGCGTGTGGAACGGTCATTCCCAAGGCCTCAGCGACGACCTGGCTGGTAGCGGCTGTTCCCAAAAATTGACAACCGCCCCCCGGAGATCCACAGGCCCTGCAGCCCATTTCGGCGGCCTCTTTCAGGGTGATTAGGCCATGAGAAAACCGGGCTCCAATGGTTTGAACCTTACCCGCATCTTCCGCACCTTTGGCAGGAAGGGTGACTCCTCCGGGAACAATGCCCCAAGGAAGATCCCGAAAGGAGGCAAGGGCCATCATCATGGCCGGCAGACCTTTGTCACAGGTCGCTACTCCTATAAGGCCTTTCCTTGTCGGCAGGCTTCGCGCCAACCGTTTAAGGACCACTGCGGCATCATTGCGATAGGGCAAGCTGTCCATCATGCCGGTGGTTCCCTGCGTTCGGCCATCGCAGGGATCGCTTACATAACCGGCAAAGGGGATTGCCCCAATGGCCCGTAACCTTTTTGCAGCCTCAGCCACCTGGAGGATGACCTCAAAATGACCGGTATGAAACCCCAAGGCCTCAGGTGTTCCATCAGGGCGCCTTAATCCTCCCGAAGTGCTAAGGATCAAAACCTCGGGACGGCCCAATTCGGCAGGATTCCAACCCATCCCGGCATTTTGGGTCCAACCAAAGAGGTCCCCGGAAGGGGAATCCCGAAGGATTGCCTCCGTCAGGGGAAGCTCCCCAACTGGCCCCGGGGCCGAGGTATGCAGTTCCAACAGGTCATCCAAACAGGGAAACAGGTCAGGTTTGGTCATAAAAATCCTCAGCAATTTCCGCCCGGCCCAAATCCAAAGGGATAAGCCGTGGCTTTGGGGCACACCAACCTTCCACACCAGAAAAGGATTGGCGATAATCTGTCATGTTGGACAAAAAAGGCTGGTACGCCCCCTCGTCTTTTTCCCCATTTTGATACCGATCCAGAATCTCTGCCATTTTCAGATCAAAATCGCGTTTGCTTGGCCCGTGATGGGGACAGGCCCCTGCAAAACGTCTCAGCCCTCCATGAAACGATGGATCGATGTGAAACAACTCATGAAGAATGGTGATGAATCTTTCCCGGGGGGAAAGCATCAAGAATCTGGGAACACAAAACGCCAAATGGTAAAGGATCTCTCGCCCATCCAAAAAGAACCGCTGAATCTGAAAGTTCCGCTGCCTTCGGACTCCTGTGAGAAGCCCCCCCTCAAATCGCATGGGGGTGATCCGGGCCTGGAGACCATGAAGGGTCCTTTTGCGATTTCGGACCAGATTAAAAACCAGCCTGGCGGGGTCGATGTGGAAAAACTCGGGACACCTTGAACAAAAATCGTGGCACAACCTCTCCAGAGCCAGGGACATGTCCCAAGTGGGCAAGGCAAGGCGAGGCGGGATTTTGGTTGCGAAACGCAGGACAATCCTGGGAGGTGCCAACCTCGGACGAACCCAGGAGATGGTAAAGGGCGGAGTTGTCAATTTAGGTGCCATGGGATATTTGGGCCGCATTTTCCGAGGTTGCTTGTAACGATTGTGGCGATTTTTCCCTCAAGGACACCCACCTTACCGGTCGATGAATGGTTACAAGCACCTGAACATGGGTCGGGGAATATTCCATGAGGTGTGGTGCAAGGCTTGAGGAGTTGGGTCATGATGGCAAACAAGTTGGTCCTTTCGGGAGCGTTTGTAATTGGGGCCCTGGGTTCGCTGTTTGTGGCGAGCGGTTGCCAAACCCATGTTGCGGGAATGACACTTCCCTCGGGGCATTACCTCGAACACCCCCCTCAATACATTCCGCCTTCTCCCTCGTTTCCCCTCAACCGTGAATTACGCTACCAGGAGGAAACCGCAGCCAAAGCCAGTCCGGGTTCAGGCGTTACGGTTCGCTAAAGCCTTTGGGTTACCACATTCCGGTTAACGCTTGGCCAAAAGTGTCAATTCCCGGGGCAGGGCGAAGTTGACATTTTCTTCGCGGACCACCCGGTTTTCGACCGTTCCATTGTATTTTTTGCGGATATGTTCCACACAACCTAGCACCACATCCTCGGGTGCGCTGGCTCCCGCCGTGATGAGGACTGTTTTCACACCCTCAAACCATTCATCCAAAATTTCGGACACCCCATCCACCAGAAAGGATCGTTTTCCATTGGTGGTACCCAATTCCGCAAGCCGGTTGCTATTGGAACTGTTCTTGCTGCCAAGCACCAATACCAAATCAACCTCTCCCACAAGCTCGCGAACCGCTTCCTGGCGATTTTGGGTTGCATAGCAAATGTCTTCTTTTTTGGGTGCCTCAATGTGGGGAAACCGGTGCTTGAGGGCGACGATGATCTCCTGCGCCTCATCCACCGAAAGTGTCGTTTGGGTCAAATAAACCAGCTTGTCCCTGGGGCCAAAGTCCAGCCCTGGAATCTCTTCCACTGTTTGAATGAGAGTAATGCTGGCTGGGGCTTCGCCCATGGTCCCGATAACTTCATCATGTCCTTCATGACCGATCAGAAGAATGTTATAACCTTCCCGGGCAAATTTGATGGCTTCGACATGGACCTTGGTCACCAAGGGGCAGGTAGCATCAATGGCCCTGAGGTTGCGTGCCAAAGCGGCATCACGAATCTTCGGTGAGACGCCATGGGCGCTGTAAAGGACAGTCGAGCCGTTGGGGATTTCTTCAATGGAATCGACAAATATCACCCCTTTTGCCTTGAATCGGTCCACTACCGGGCGGTTGTGGACGATTTCATGATAAACATAAAGCGGGGTGCCAAATAGTTCCAACGCCCGGTCAAGGCTTTCAATCGCCATATTCACCCCCGCACAAAATCCGCGAGGGTTGGCCAGCAAAATCTTCATCCCATGGCTCCTGTTCGACAACACTATTCTAGGAGCGATCGCCAACCGGAGGAGGGCAGTACCTTACTTGGGTTGAAGTCGAATTTTGCGAAAGGCCACGGCACCATGATCCCCCTGAAGCATTAAGGGCCCTTTGGCTTTTTCGTTTCCGGTCAAACAGGCCACGGTGGGAGCTTTGACCTCGACATCTTCCTGAATCAGTTTGTCGTTGAGAAACACCTTGACAAACCGGGCATTGGAAACTTTTTTCGGCCCTATAAACTTGGGGGCCACAAAGTCGATTTCAAGCGTTTGCCAAACTCCCGGAGCCAGCGAAGCATTTTCCTTCGGGGCACTATAGCCATAAATTCCCCCAGCATCCCCGGGACCGACCTTTTCCTTGCCAAAGCTGTCCAGGATTTGCAATTCGTATTCCCCCATCAGGTATACCCCGGAGTTGGATCCTTTGGGAACCATGAATTCAAGGCTTAAATGGCAATCCCCATGTTGGTAGGTCGTATAGGCATCAATCCCCTGGGGATTGGTATTGACAAGCTCCGGGAGTTCCTTGGGGGCCAAATGCCCAGCATTAAGAACATCAGGATGAAACTTGTTCAACTGGGCCACGCCTATTTTCCATTTGCTTTTTTTGACATCTCCCTTGAACTTCCACCCCTCAAGATTGGAACCAACCAACAAGACGGGATCCGCCGCAAATAGCAAAGGGCACAGGAGACAAAGCAATGCCAAGCCAAAAAAGTGTTTCATGAAAGCACCTGAAAAAGGGGAATCAGCGGAGTAGGGATGATCTTCGGAAGAAAGGGGTTTATTGCAAGGGCCTGGGGAACCCAAACCAGGGATTGGGATAATTGGAGAACCGATTGCCGGAACGATTGCCAACGGTAAAATTTGAGGAGACTCTTTCCTCTTACAGGGGTAATAATGAAGGCGCACAATTGCGGGTTGATAGCAATGGCATTGGTTTGTGGCCTGGCAGGAGCCCTGGTTGCTTTTCCACCCCCCGTCGTACGCGAAAACGCCAAGGTTGAAGTTAAACCGGCCTCGGAGGAAGCCCAAAAAGCCATTGCAGGTTTTCAGATCCCCGCCGGGTATTCTGCCTCTGTCTTTGCCGCAGAGCCACACCTTGCCAACCCCGTTGCCTTTTCCATGGATCATCAGGGGCGGGCCTATGTCGTGGAAAGCTTTCGCGTTCATGCAGGCGTTACGGACATTTGCGGCCATATGGATTGGCTCGATGATGATTTGGCCTGTCGAACGGTTAGTGACCGTCGGGCCATGATGATTAAACGGACAGGCAACAAGTTTGCCGAATACGAGGGAAAACCCGAACGCATTCGCCGCATTGTGGATACTAACGGCGATGGCAAGGCGGACGAGGCGACGATTTTTGCGGAAGGTTTTAGCCGGGCAGAAGACGGTCTGGGCGCAGGTGTCTTGGCTCGTGGCAAATCGGTTTACTTCACCTGCATTCCGTCCCTTTGGAAACTGGACGATCCCAAAAACACAGGTGTTGCCTCAAAAACAACAGCCCTTTCCACCGGGTATGGGGTCCATGTTGGATTCATAGGCCATGACCTCCACGGCCTCATCATGGGACCGGATGGGCGGATCTATTTCTCCCTTGGCGACCGGGGCCTGAATGTCAAAACCCCCAAGGGAGATCTTGTCTATCCCGATATGGGTGCGGTCTTGCGCTGTTGGCCCGATGGATCCGACCTTGAAATTTTTGCCACCGGACTCCGTAACCCCCAGGAACTCCTTTTTGACAACATGGGAAACCTCTTTACGGGCGACAACAATTCCGATGGCGGGGATCAGGCCCGATGGACCCACCTGGTCCAGGGGGGCGATTCGGGCTGGCGCATTGGCTTCCAGTTTTTGGAACAACCCAATGCGAGAGGTCCCTGGAATTCCGAGGGAATGTGGAAACCCCGTCACCCGCAACAACCTGCCTATATCATTCCTCCCATTATTAATATCGGTGCCGGGCCCTCTGGGGTTTTCGCCGACCCGGGTACAGGCCTTGATCCTGCCCACCGCGGCTCCTTTTTCATGGTGGATTTTCGGGGGGCACCGGGAGGCAGTGGCATCCATAGTTTCAACCTCAAACCCAACGGAGCAGGTTTTGAACTGACGGATCGTAAAAACTTCCTTTGGAATATCCTTGCTACCGATGCCGAGGTTGGTCCCGATGGAGCCTTATATGTCCTCGACTGGGTCAATGGCTGGGGCTTGACGGGCAAAGGACGCATTTACCGATTTACCCATGAATCCCTTGCCACCGATCCCAAAGCCAAATCCACCAAAGAAATTTTGTCCCACGGAATGACTGACCGAAAAGGGGATGAATTGGCCATGCTTTTGGGCCACGGCGACAGGCGTGTTCGCCAGGAGGCCCAGTTCGCTTTGGCCGAACGGGAGGAAATTGATGCCCTGGCTGCCGTTGCCGCCAATGGCCCCGGGTTGGCTCGAATTCATGGAGTATGGGGGCTAGGTCAAATCGCCCGAAAAAATCGCCGGGCTTTAGCCCCGATTCGCTTGTTTTTGAAAGATCAAAATAGCCTCGTCCGCTCCCAGGCGGCCCGGGTTTTGGGAGACATTCGGGACGCCGAGTCCCAAAAAACACTTGCCGACCTTACTAAAGACGCGGACCCGGTTGTCGTTCGCGAAGCGGCATTGGCATTGGCCCGAATCCCAACCAGCGCCAATTTTTCCCCGGCGGTTGCGTTATTAGCCAAAAACGACAATGGCGATGCCATCCTTCGCCATGCCGCCGTTATGGCACTAGCTTCGACTCAAAACGATGAGAAAATCGCCACCCTAAGGGAGGATGCCTCCCCGGCCATTCGTTTGGGCGCGGTCCTTGCACTTAGGCGACTTGGTTCCGAAAAGCTTGTCGATTTTTTGTCGGACCCAGACCTTTTTGTGGCCACCGAGGCGACCCGAGCCATTTATGATTCTCCCCAATGGGAGGCCAAAAATGAGGCGAGAATCAAGGATGTTGCCGCCAAACTGGGTCAACCCAACTCCAACGATGCCATTCAAATGCGAGCCCTTGCCGCCCATAACCGACTCGGAACCGAAGCCAATGCCCGGGCCATCGCCGAATTCGCATCGCTCAAGTCGTCCGCCTCAGGACTTCGCCGGGAAGCCCTTTCCCATTTGCGAAACTGGGCCAAACCCCAAGGCCGCGATCCGGTGGTTGGCCTTTGGAGGCCACTTCCCAAGCGGGACGCCAAGGTCGCCATCGACGCACTCAATCCCCATTGGGGATCGCTTTTGAGCAGTTCAGGCGACATTCGCAAAGCAGCCATCGACACCGCAACCTCATTGGGTATCCGGGAACTGGAACCCAGACTTAGGGAAATGGCTTCCCAACAGGGTTTGGACACCTCCATCCGCATTGTGGCCTTGCAAAGCCTTGTCACCCTGAAGGACAAGCAGGCAGGCGCTTTGGGAAGATCAATGGCCACTGATCCCGATCCAAAAATCCGGGCAGCAGCTTGGAGTGCCCTGGGCAAAATCGAAGGATTAAAAGCCCAAAAAGAACTGCTTAAGGTGGTGAGAGAAGCCACCCCTATCGAAAGGCAAGCCGCCCTTGCTGCAGTTGACAAGTTTCCTACTCCTGATGTCGAAACTCTCCTCGGGGAACTATTGGCACAGGCAAACCAGGGTAAGCTCCCCAAGGTCATGGAACTGGAACTCGAGGAGGCAATCAAGATCAGGAACCTCCCGGGTCAAGCCAAGGCTTTTGCCCAATTATCTGAAAAAAACAAGCCCCTGAACCTGGAAGGCTATGAAACCGCCATGGAGGGGGGCGACGCCGAGAGGGGGAGGCAGATTTTTCTCTACAAAGGTGAACTGGCTTGCCAACGCTGCCACCAAATCGGCGAAGCGGGGGGAATCGTCGGGCCTCCGCTTAATGACATTGGGTCAAAAAAAGATCGTAAATATATTCTCGAATCCCTTGTCTTTCCCAACCGCCATATCGCCCAGGGGTTTGAAACATTGGTGATTACCCTCCATTCGGGAAAGCCCCTCTCAGGAATCCTCAAAACCGATTCTGCTACCGAACTCACCCTCCTTGCCGCCGATGGTCAAACGATAAAGGTCAAAAAGGCGGACATCGAAGATACACAAAAAGGTCTTTCCGCCATGCCAGCAGACATTGCCAAACACCTTTCCAAATCGGAAATCCGTGACCTCATTGAGTTTTTGGCTGAACTCAAAGGCGAAAAGAAATGACCATCCTGGTTGCCTTGGCTGCCTTCCTTGCCTTGGGGCAAAAGGCTCCGGAAATCCGCATTCGTTCCGGCCATCCGGTCCCAATGACCGGAAGGGTGATCGTGGTGTTCGCCCCGGTGGGCGACCGCTTCCCCTTGAGCCATATCGGCAATACGGGAAGGGACACACCTCCTATGGTGGGTGCGGATGCCGTAAACCTTGTTCGGGGTGAAGCGATTTCGTTGCCATCAGACTCCCTCTGTTTTCCCCGTGGGACCTTGGCTGATCTTGCCCCGGGAAAGTATTTCGTGCAGGCGGTGCTTCACCAAAACCGGTCCATCAACCTACCCCTGGCTCCTGGAAATGTTCGGTCCAAACCCGTTGCCTGGAACTTTGATCCCAAAAATCCCATTCCTTTGGATTTGGTTTTGGATCAGGTGATTGTGGATTCTCTTCCCCCCGAAACCGATCGGGTCAAGTGGGTCACTTTTCGTTCGGAAAAGTTGTCCCAATTTTTTGGGTACGATACCTTCCATCGCGCTGCAGTGGTCCTCCCGCCCCTATTTGCCAAGGACCCCAGCGCCCTATTTCCCTTGGTCGTTCGCATTGGTGGTTTTGGCTCCCGATTTACCAAAGCCCTTTCCCTGGGTCATCCTGCCTCGCCTTTCCAAAAGGCTATGGCCAAACCGGATGCTGTGCCGATGGTTCTCATCCATCTCGATGGGGCGGGGCCCTGGGGTGATCCCTACCATGTCAATTCCACGAACAATGGCCCCATGGGGGACGCCCTGATCACCGAACTCCTTCCCGAAATCGAAAAACGGTTTCGTTGTGGCGGGAAACCGTCTTGGCGCTTTACCGAAGGCCATAGCACGGGGGGTTGGGTATCCTTGGCCCTTCAGGTTTTTTATCCCGACTATTTCGGAGGCTGTTGGTCCCATTGCCCGGATCCCGTCGATTTTCGCGACTTTGAATTGATGAACATTTACGAGGGGCCCAATGCCTATGTGAACCGTTTCGGCTTTGAACGGCCCGCCATGCGAACGACCAAGGGTGATATTCAATACACGATTCGCCACGAAGTTCTGGTGGAGCGGGTGCTAGGCTCCAAAGGGCGTTGGGAACTCGGAGGCAAGGACTGGGCCAGCTGGAATGCTACCTTTGGGCCCAAAGGGGCCGATGGGAAACCCGTTCCCCTTTGGGATGGTGCGTCGGGCAAAATCGACAATAAGGTGGCCGAACATTGGCGCAAATACGATATTAGGGACCATCTTCAGACCCATTGGACCACCTTGGGACCAAAACTAGAGGGTAAACTCCGCATTTATTCTGGCGAGCTCGACGAGTATTACCTGAACCTTGCCGTGCATCGATTGGAGGAATTTCTCCAAACCGCCACACCCAGGGCCAAGGCTACCATTGTTTTTGGCCCAAAAGAGGGGCACAGTTTTCGTGGCCATACGGATGAGGAAATGTTTGAAGAAATGGGCAAAATCGCTGGGAAATAACGGGCGAAATCAACCCTTTTTATCTCGTTAAAAATCAAAACAGGGCGTTCTTTGATCCTGATTTCGGGTCCGATTTCTGTTTACATCGGGTTTCAATAAATTTTTTTGGGATAACTGGGATTTTTCAAGAATCATTATAGACCAGAATGGACTGATGCGATGGACTCTTCACCCAAGACCCATGCGAGGTTGAAACGCCCATGCCGGATGTAGTTCCCCCCTGTCCCAATCAACCCGTCATTACGACCCATTCACGCCGTTTCTACCAGATCGAGCTCATTACGCCTATGTTCGGTGGCGGGGCCGAAGTCCGGGAGTGTGACCCGGATTTTCCCATCAGGCCGACGGCGATTCGGCGGCAGCTGCAATTCTGGTGGCGAGCGACCGTGGGGGTACAATACGCCACCACCGCCGAATTGAGTAAGGCACAATCGGAAATTTGGGGCTCCACCTATTGCTCCAGTCAGGTCACGGTCCGGGTGGAAAATGTAAAGGCGGACAAACCTTCACCATGTGCGAAAACCTATCACAATAATTCAGGAAAAAATCTACCAAGATTTGGCGGGCATTGCAACATTTATCCAACTCAAAGACCGATTGTTTCCTATTGTTTCCTATTGTTGCCACCTTCCTCATTCCTATATTTTAGGAGCGTAAACAGTAATGATTCCAAATGATCCTAAATTACGCCATGCCTTTGATTCCCTTACTCTTGGATCATTTGATTCGATATCCATTGAAGATAAACAAATAGCTTTTGATTCGATTAGAAATGAATGTCCAAATGGAACGATTTATGAATCTGAACAATTATGGGTAGGGTTTAAAAGACCTGCTGATATTGATCTGTCATCATTAATTCGGTGTGTTCAAAGCCAATTAATTAAGGAAAAACATATCTTATGTTCACAAAAAAATAAGCATAGTGAAAAAATAGCAATTTTTATCATTGGTTTGTCAATAGTAGTATCTAATGAAAAAAAGTCAGTATTAAAAAATCTTAATTACATTCTAGATAACCTTCCTGATACTACTTCGTCTTTATTTTATATTATCGGAATACCACAGGACGAGCCAGATATTTACAGATTCGGGGATTTTTGTTTTGGGAGATTAAACTCCGAGCGATTAGAACACCTTTGCGAGTTTGCTGGTAGTGTTTATTTTCAAAATGATGGACCAAAACTCATTGGTAAACTAGCAATTTCAAGGGAGCAATCCGGACATCGAATTTTTTGGTTCAGTGGATCAAAATTTGAAAAAATTGACTTAAATGAAAACAATACAAAAATTATTTATAGATTAATGAATGATTACTACTATTACATTTCCGAAGAACTATTTGTTAGATTTAATAATGACATTTCTTCTCCACAGGCCTATCTTTCTGCGATAGGTATTGGGGAAATATCAAAGGATTTCATTATAAGATGCTATAATCGTTCGGTATCTGTGGCAGTATTAACAACAGAAATTCGGTCTAGAGGTTGGGTAACAACAATCAAAAATATTGAAACCTTTTCGATAACCAACCCATCTTGTCTTTCTAATGGGCAGTCGGAACGAACAAACCAGCTCCGATTAACAGATTTTGGGGACCGTGGACTGGATTGTGTCCTTCAAAAATATTGCAGGTATTTTCAGGCCGCCGCAAACCATGAACAAGAGGACCGGTTGGAAGAAGCGCTCCTTCATTTGGTCTATGCCCTGGATTTACTTCTGGGTGGCAAATCAGGGGATAGCCTCACCCATACATTGTCTGATCGGGTTGCTTGGGTTGTGGAAAGGGTTCTCAAGAAAAACCGGGATGAGATTACTACATTTGTCCGCCATACCTACGACATGCGAAGCAGTTATGCTCATCGGGGCCAACGAGGCGACCTTGTTTCCAACCAGCAAAATTTGGTTGACAAATTAGGGGAGCTAAAAACGATTTCACAAGCTGTATTAGCTGCCGCCTGCTGGGCAAGACAACAACCATGGTGCACTACTCATGAGGTATGGTTAGCCCGAATCGACTTCCTCCGCAAAAACCATGAGGGCAACGAACCTATGGAAGATTCAATCAGTCAGCTAGGTTTGGACCGAATTATTCCCCGTGACAATGGTGCTGGGTTTGTTATGAAATGGGGAGATTAAAAATTATTATGCACAACCTGTCGTGTAGTATTCGAATTGGAATGAATTACCAGTGCATACTTGACATCTTGTTTTGGTGGAATAAACATCCCGTGTGAAACTATATCCTAGAATCCCGTGAACTATTGACGATCATGTTGTATTCAGCAATAATTTCAATTACTTTGTTTTTTCTACCTATGTCTAATTCAATATTAGATTCATCATTCCATATTTTTCCCCATTCCACTAAGCGTTCGCAACCAAACTGGTCCTTGTCAAATTCAACATTGTATAGGTCAATAAATTTCAATATTTCTTTTTTTCTAAGTATTCCATTTTCAATTGTAGATTCGTTATTCCATTTGTTTCCAAATTCAACTAATTGATTGCAATCAGCTAACGCATTTTCAAATTCCATAGTGGCTCCATAAGAATATGCCCTGTCACATAACGCATTTTCTATTGTATCAACATCATTTGGTTCAGCCAATTCCAAAGCTTTTGTTAAAAAAGGAATAGATTCCTTAAAAAAGTTATTTAGAAAACATTCCATACCTGTTTTCAACTGCCAAACAGAAAATAAATGGTCAATTTGACATGCCAATAAAAAATCTTTAAAACCATTTTCAATTTGTCCATCAACGAAATAACCACTTCCTCTTTGGATTAACAAATTAGCAGCTAATCTAGGCCTTTTATTTAATTCAGATTCGATTCGCTCTGTTAATTGTCTCTCATATTTATTCATTGATATAAATTTCCTCATTATGAACAAGTGTCATTAAAAACAATCAAAAAACATACTACAGGATACATTGCTTGCATTGTAGCCCATTCCCAGCCCTGTGAAGCCCCGGTAATCCGGTCCTATTCCCTCCTGGTTTCCTTTTCCCCAATGCACCAGAGGTGTTGATAGGTCCGAATGAAGATCCGCCCATTCGCAATGGCTGGGCTTGCATCCGTGTGTTCCTTCAGGCTGTTTTTCGCCAAAACCTTGTATTGAGGCGAGGCGACCAGTATCGTTGTCTGCCCGTTTTGTTCCGTTACCAACAGCTTGTCCCCGACCAGGACCGTACTGGCCCAACAGGCTTCCGTCACCCGTTTACCCTCCCATAGATCCTTGCCTGTTTTCAGGTGAAAACATTGAAGGGTCCCAGGGCCTCCATTGGCCATATAGAGGTGATCCCCATGAACCACCCCACTGCCTATCCGCTGAGGGTTTTTAGGATGATGCCACAACCGATGGGATTGGGTAATATCACCTGTTCCCTCCGTGCGAATGGCCAAAGCGGCTCCCCCATAGCCGGACATCGCCACGATTACCTCCCTGTTTGCCACCGGGGAGGTGTAGACCAAATCGGTCAACCCCTGTGCGGACCAAAGTACCTTGCCCGTTTCAGGACCATGCCCTTTGATCGCTCCCGGCCAACTCATTACCAGTTGGCTTTTTTCCCCCACTTTATGCAAGAGGGGAGTGCTCCATGATCCGATCCATTTTTCCCCCTTTTCGAGAGATGCCTTTCCCCCCAGTTCCTCATGGCTCCAAAGTTTCTCTCCGGAAGCCTTGGATAAGGCGATAAGGAATGTCCTTTCGCCCGGCCCACAACTGAGAAAAACCCGCTCCCCCACAATCACCGGGGAGGAGGCATTTCCCCAAATATGGACGAAACTGCCAAGGTCTTTTTTCCAAAGTTCTTTCCCCTCGAGGTCGTGACAAGTAACCCCACCCGAGCCGAAACTGGAGATGACCACTTTGCCATCCGTGGCGGGCGTGGCGGAACAATAGGGATTGGTGGAATGGGTGGGTTCGTTTCCCTCGAAGGGAAAGATTCGTCGCCACAGTTCCCTGCCAGAGAGGGCATCAAGGCAAAGGATTGCCCGATTTTTGCCCTTTTGGTCAAGCGATTGTGTCAGAAAAAGCCGATTTTCCCAAAGGATGGGGCTTGAGCTGCCCGGACCGGGCAATGGGGTTTTCCAAAGGATGTTGGAAGTGGGTGACCAAGAGAGGGGCATCCTGGTTTCTGCAGAAACCCCATCCCCCCGGTTGCCCCGAAAACCAGACCAGTTGTCTGCGAGCAAAGCATTTGTGGAAAAAAGTTGCAAGCCCACCAAAAGGCAAATTCCAAAGTGCCGGTTCATGGAAACGCTCCTTTGCACCAAGGGAAATAGTTGCCCTATTCCGGGGCGGGGTTGGGATCCTGATCGGGATCAGGTTGATCCCCAAATTCCTCTTCCAAAGGGCCATGAACCAAAAAGTTCTCGTAGGCAACCCGTTGCAAGGAGGAGATGTCCCATACCAAATAAAAGAATACCAGGTTCAAAACCACATTCAAAAAAACTCCGCCAAGGGAAACCTGGCTGGCAAGCACGGCGTCTTCAAGGCCCTTGGCATTAAGTGTCATCTTATAACTGACATTATTGACCATTCCACTGATAACCCAAAGGCCCCACCATAAAGGAAGATAAAATGGGATTTGGACGCCAAGGAATCTGGAGGCATTAACGCTTCCCTGATAGATTTCGCACATGGCCCGATACGGTTTCCAAATGTTATAAATGGGGATGAAATAATATCCCACAGACCAGCCCGGACTGATCGTAAGTTGGGCCCCCATACTTTGGGCGTTGCTATTGGCCCGGGCGATCCAGCGAAGGGAACAAACCCCGAGCACCACAAAAAACCCAATCCGCAGCATGGAGACCAGGAACAATCTGGAATCGCTGGCCGTTCCCGCTGCAATACCCTCTTCCTGGGTGACGAACCCGCCATTTTGGAACTTGGTGTACAGGTCGATTTCAAGCCAGGTAAACAGGGCGGTAACCAGGTCCAAACCCGTTAACGCCAGCAAAAGAATAAGCACCATGCTGGTAAGGAATCCGGCATCTTTGTACTGCCTCGTTTGGGTGTTCGTCATGCAAAGTCTCCTGACACGAAAAACGACCGGACTTATTCTCGCCAAAAAAAAGGGAGGCCAGTGCCTCCCTTTTCAATCCAATGGTTTCCTAGCGAAGGGAGTTCAGGTATTCCATCAAATCCAGAAACTCAGCGGGTGCCATGGCCCCCGCCATTCCCTCGGGCATACTCGACTGCTTGAGTTGGGTTCGTTCCTCGATCTTGGCAATTGGGATGGTTTTTCTCTCTTTGCCATCAAAGATGGTCACATCCGTTTTGGTCTCGGCGACCACCAGCCCAACAATGAATTTGCCATCCTCGGTGGCAATTTTTGTGGAAAGGTATTTTTTATCGACCTCGGCATTGGGGTCGATAACCGATTCGACCAGCTTGAACTTGGATTTGAGCCTTGTGGAAACCTGGTGCATGTTGGGTCCATATTCGGCCCCGGTACCATTGCCGACCTTGTGGCAGGCAATGCAGCTACGGACAAAAACATCGTGACCTTTGCTGATGTTGCCCCGCATCATCGCCAGCCCGGTCATGGCTTTGTTACGGGTTTCCTTGGAGGTTTCTTCCTGGGAAAGAAGGGTTTTTAGAAAAGGGATGGCGGCACTTCCAGCCTTGGCTGTTGCCAGGATTTCCCCGAGCATTTTTTGGGTGTTGGGGTCATCCTTGGCTACCCTGCCGCCCAGATATTCCCCCCGCCACGCATTTTCATTGGCCCCCAAAGAATGCTCAATGGTGTACTTGAGCCAATAGTCCTGGGGAAGTTTGGCAGCGTCAATGACTGTAATTGCCGCATCCGTGCCTAGGTAGAAACTCAGGGCCCGGATAGCCTCCAGCCGAACCCGGGGATGAGCATCCATCGAGGCTTTTTTGAAATGGGCCAACGCTTCGGGGAACCGGTCCCTTTCATCCGACAAAATGCGGATGGCGGCGGCCCTGGCCTCGGGGGTCTTTGACGACAATACAGACTCCAATAGTTTGGCATCAAGGGCATGATGACTTTGCAGAATCCAAAGGGCCTCGGTGCGCAGGCGATCGTTGGCAGGATCGTCTTTTTTCAGGTTGGCCAGCCAAAGTTCAAGGGCGGCCTTAACTTCCTGGGTAGGTCGATCGCGCAATTCCCGGCGGGCCCGGTAGCGGGTGCGCCACTCATATTCGCGAAGCTGTTCGAGGATTTCGGGAATGGATTTGCCAAACTGGGTCGCAGGTTTTAACAAGGGGCGATCCTTGGCGACAAGGCGATACACCCGGCCCCGGACATGATCCCGGCTGGGGTCGCGTTGGCTGTATTGCATATGGCCGATGAGGGCGTTGGCCCAATCCCCGAACCAAAGGGCACCGTCCGGGCCGATCTGGGGGTCGGCGGGGCGGAAATGTTTATCGGTGGAGTTGATCAGGTCATCCGGTTTACCTTCGGCCTTGATGCGAGCCCCTTTGAATCCAGCACCATCATCACCCACGGTGAACCGGGGCATGCCATTCATGTTGATTACCACGGCATAAGTGAACTGTTTTTGAACATGGTCGGGAAGGTGGCGGGAAACCAGCCATTCACTGCCAAGGGCAGGACGCATCCCCTCTTGATTAAAGATCGTGTTCAAGCCTTTGCGGCCGGGAAACTGGGCACCCGAAAGGGGAGTATCCCAATGGTGATTGGCGGTGGTGCCATCCCCTGCGATACCCTGACCCCATTCGTCGAAAACATAACACCACATGTTGTACTGGCCAGGCAAGGAGAATTGGCGGATCTTAAGGGTCTTTGGGTCCATGACATAGGCACCGCCCGCTCCATGGGAGCGATGGGGCCCCCAAGGTGTTTCCAGGGTCGTGCTGGTTGCAATTCCCTCGAGCATATGCAGCAACCCGCCATGGTTCCATTCAAAAGCCCCGCAGGTGTGGTGGGTATCATCGGTAGCCCAACCGTCCATCAGGTGAACCACCAGGTCGGCTTTATCGTCGCCATCGGTGTCCTTCAGGAAGAGCATCCGGGGTTGGTCAATAACCAGAACGCCTCCGTTGAAGAATTCAAAGCCGGTGGGACATTGGAGCTGGTCGTAAAAGACGGTGCTTTTGTCAGCCTTGCCATCCCCGTCGATGTCTTCAAGGATAACCAGTTTATCGTTTGCTTTGGGATCGCCCGGTTTCCATTGGGGGTAACTTGGCATGCAAGAGACCCAAAGGCGACCCTTATTGTCGAAATTGAGCTGGACAGGCTTGGCAATTTCGGGGAATTTGGTTTCATCCGCAAAAAGCTTGATTTCAAAACCCTCGGGCACTTTGGTTGCCTTGATGAACTCATCGGGAGTGAGGTAGCGGAGCTTTTCCGCCTCGGAGTATTTTTGACCAGGCGTCCCAAATCGGGTGGGGGGAACAAAAAGCTGGCCCGTTTTCGAATCGTCTGGCTTGGCAGGAACCGCCTTTTTGGCGACCAGATCCCAAATGTACTGGTCGCGAACCTTGGCCATGGCCCGAATCTTGGCATACTCAAGCGGAAAAGTTTCGGTGTCAAAAGTCCGCCTTCCACCGTACACATACCATCCATTCACCATCCGGTAATCCTGACTGTGAATCCAGGACTTGTCGATAATTGCTTGGCGAAGGGCCTCATATTCCGTGGAGCCCAATGCAGGACGATTGGTTTTGACGGGGCCAAAAAGTTCCCGTTCGAGGACTTCGCCCAACAAATGATCCCCCGCATCGTTCAGGTGCGCGCCATTGATCGTAAACTGCATTCCCTTGTTTTCCAGCAGGGCTTGCCGAGTCGGGCTAAAAACATCCACAAAGGCCAGGTTGCGTTTTTGGGCTACGGCCCTGGTCGCCTCGGTGTAGAGTTTGAGGTTGGCGTTTTCTTTTTCACCATCGGGCAGGAGGGGATCCCCGGTCGCTTCGAATGCGATGGGAGAAACGAGGACAAACCGTGGGGGAGACTTGGCATCATCCCGTGGGTATTTGGAGGCATATTCATCGAGGAAGCGTTCATAGGCCGCCTTGTAGGACTCCAAACCTTGCGGTCCGGCAAACGATTCGTTGAATCCAAAGAAACAGAAAAAAGTGTCAGGGTTAAAGGCATAAAGAGGATCGTCAATGCGGGTATAATCGGCGGATCGTTGACGGTTTGCCACCTCGTCGGCTGGCCGGGAAAAATTCCTGACGACCAATTCCAAGGTGGGAAAATCAAGGTGCAACATGGTCTCGAAATGACCAAAGAGATTCATGCGCTCGGCCGTGCTTGATCCTACAAAGGCGATTCGTTCGTTCTTTTGGAAAACGAGGGGAAGGGTGCTGGGAGCAAGGGGAGGTTTTTTCGGACGGGGGCCAACTTGGAGCGGATCCCCAACTTTGTTCACGGGATTGGTTTTTGCCTTGGCCTTGTCCGCTTTCGATGCTTTGGGCTTGTTATCCTGCGAAAGGAGATCGGGGCTACCCACATAGGCAAGGGATCCAACGAGACCAACCAACACCAAGCCACGCAACAATCGGGAAACGGAACCCATGAGGAACTCCAGAGGCTTGGGTGAAAAAACCAGCAAGGAATGCTGGCAAGGGGAGGCTATTCGCTTGGGGAATCTTATGGAGAATCCGGGGAAAGGCTTCTAAAACGCCCCTATACCTTCTGTGGAGGTCTCCATGTCCTCGTCAATCCTTATGGGTGGATTTCTCCTTGGCCTTTTATGCGGTGAAACGCCCAAAAGCCAAAGGCCCAATGTGCTGCTCCTTTTGGGAGATGATCAGGGTTATGGGGATTATGGCTTTATGGGCCATAAACAGATCCAGACCCCCCATCTCGACCGACTTTGCTCCCAATCCCAATGCTTTGACCGAGGATATGTCCCCTCCAGTCTCTGCCGGGCTAGCCTTGCCAGCATTATCACCGGGCTTTGGCCCCAGGAACATGGCATTACCAGCAATGACCCTCCCCTTCCCAAAGGAATGGCGATGGCCAAGGCAATGAAAGACCCCGGGTTTTTAGCCGATCGTGCCAAAATGGTGGAAAGATTCAACCGCCAACCCTCCTTGGCAAAAGCCTTTACTGAGGCAGGATATCGAACCCTGCAAACAGGGAAGTGGTGGGAGGGGGATTCGTGCCGATGTGGTTTCACTGAGGGGATGACCCATGGGGACCCGACCAAGGGAGGTCGCCACGGAGACGAGGGTTTGAAAATAGGCAGGCAATCGGTGGATACCGTATTGCGATTTATCACGGGTGAAAAATCCACGGGAAAAAATACCCAGGAGCCAAAACCATTTTTCATCTGGTATGCGCCCATGATGCCCCATGAACCGCACAATCCCCCCAAACGACTCGTCGAAAAATACCAGGACAAAACAGATTCCATTCATCTCGCCCGCTATTGGGCCATGTGTGAGTGGTTTGACGAGACGGTAGGCGAAATCCTTGGCCATTTGGAAAAGTCAGGCCAAGCACAAAACACCATTGTCGTCTACCTTGCGGACAATGGCTGGATTCAAAATACCCATGGCCCCGGTTTTGCGTCCAAGTCGAAACGGAGCCCTTTTGACGGGGGCTTGCGTACACCCATTTTGCTCCGCTATCCCATTCATTTGAAACCTGGCCGTTTCCAAGCTCCGGTTTCCTCAATTGATGTGGCACCCACCCTACTTGCACTTGCTGGACTTAAAGCCGAAACCAAACAAAAAGGGGTAAACCTGACAGACTCTGCTGCCGTTATGAACCGAACCTTTTTGCCGGGTGCCATCTTTACCCATAATGCGGTTGTATTGGATAATCCCGCCAAAAGTTTGGAATATGGATGGATCATCCAGGCGGGATGGAAGTTGATTTTGCCCACCCAAGACCAGCACCCTGGCGAAAAACCCCTCCTTTTCGAATTACTTTCTGATCCGAAGGAGGAAAAAAACATGGCAGCTCTCCAACCCGAAAAGGTCAAACATCTGGCGCAATTGTGGCAAACATGGTGGGAGCAATCCAAATTCGTTCCGTGAATCCACCCTTGCGGTCACGATGCAAACAGATCCTGACTTTCCCAAAGAGGATGCATTACTATGCGCATTTGGCTTTCCATTGTGGTCGTCCTTGTTTCCTTTCCTTCGTGGACAAGGGCAATCGCCCCACCCAATATCGTCCTTCTCTTTGGTGATGATCTGGGTCGTTACGCCTCGGTGTACCGGGATCCAGCCAAGCCTTCTCCCAATGACATTATTAACACTCCCAACATGGATCGCATCGCCCGGGAGGGGACCCTTTTTTGGAACGCCTTCGTAAGTGCCCCCTCCTGCACCCCCTCGAGGGCGGCCCTAATTTCTGGTCGGCATTTTTTCCGGAATGGCAGCCACAGCCAATTGCACAGTCCTTGGCAGAAGGGCACCACCCCTGACCCGTGGGAGACGATAACCGGTTTTCCCCTGAGGTTAAAAGCCGCCGGGTACCACATTGGTTGGTCCTACAAGATGCACATCAGTGAGGACAGGATGGGTGGGCCCGGACGCAATTACCGAAAAGCAGGTTCCCGGTTCAATAACTTTTCGGAAAATGTCAGTGCCGCAAAGGATAAAAAAATCGAAAAGGTAAAACTTCTGGAAGAAGTCCGTAAAAACGCCTCCCACTTTCTTGCCGACAGAAAGCCCGACCAGCCCTTTTTTTATTGGTTCAATCCTACCAACACCCATCGCACTTGGGAAAAGGGATCGGGCAAGGCAATATGGGGTTTGAACCCGGACGCACTCCAGGGAAAACTCCCCAGGTTTTTGCCGGATGAACCGGAAATTCGAGAAGATGTTGCCGATTACCTTGGGGAGGTTTTGGCGTTTGATGCTGCAGTTGGAGTGGTTTTGGACGAACTCAAAGCGCAGGATCTCCTTGATAACACCTTGGTAGTGGTGAGCGGAGACAATGGCATACCTGGTTTCACAAGGGGGAAAACCAACCTCTATGATTTTGGCACGCAGGTTCCTTTGCTCATGCGATTACCGGGAACAATTACCAAGGGGTCGATCGTAAGGCAACCGGTGAGTTTGGTGGATTTGGCACCGACCTTTTTGGAGTTGGCGGGGCTTAAACCCCTGGATGACATGAATGGCCAAAATCTGTTGCCCCTTGCCAAACCTCCTTCACCCCTGGATAAGCCTGCTGGACGGGGGTTCGTCATTACCGGCCGCGAGACGCATTTTCCCACGGCCAGAGGGCAAAACCTTCCATATCCCAGCCGGGCCATCCGGACTGGGGAATTCCTATACATAATCAATTTCAAGGCGGACCGGTTACCCATGGGAGATCCGAAATCGTTGGGTAAGGGCCCCCTTCCTTCAAACAAGGATTTGGAATTTCAAACAGGCCTTGGTTATGCCGATCTGGATGCCGGCCCCTTCAAAGCCTGGTTAATCAAACACAAAAACGATCCTGCCTATGGTCAATATCTCGATTGGGCGGTGGGAAAAAGACCCGAGGATGAACTGTACAGCATATCCGAAGATCCCGATCAGCTAATCAACCTGGCAAACCGTTCTTCCCACCAGTCCATTCGCCGGGAACTTCGGACGAAACTGATGGGAGTACTCCAGGCCAACGACGATCCAAGACTTAAAGACGCATTTGATAAACCGCCCTACCTGGTAATCACGCCAGGCCAAGGCAAATAGAAAAAGGCCCCGGTTCCCTTTGCCAAGGCTATTCCACTTCCGTGGTATGAATCCAAGGGTCCGTAAACATTCCCAAATCAATGGGTTCATGAGTTGTCCCGTCAAACCAGAGAATGTCCATGTTGTAGGATGGAATGGGGCCAGCATCGGAAATCCCCTCGACGGTAATGCCAATGTCTGACTGGCCATCCTCGTTGACATCCATGGTGGATATGGCATGGGCAGCGAGGTTTCCAAGGATGGCGTGTTTGGGCCAAAGAAGTTCACCCGTTTCATCCTTTGCGTTTGCGACCTTGGCCGATATCTCTGTCCAGTCGAATTGCCAGGGAAGTGCCCCATCCTCCCTCATGGTGCCGACCCAAACTTCAAGCTTTGCCCCTCGGGTCGCCAAAAGTACCTGGTCGGTTCCCCCCAAGGTGGTCATTAAATTCCTGGCTCCTACCAGGACCCCGCTTATACCAGGGGTAAAAGCATAGGTTGGATCCAGATCTTCACCCACAGGAGGCGTTTTCCCAACAACGGTCCAGGTCATTTTTTCCGGAACAGGAAACGAATGGAGGAATGATCCATCGGACCCTGAAAACACTTTGATTTCAGATCGTGCCCCTGCGGGATCCAAATTGTCCTCCTTGGGCAGTAGGGTTGTTAGAATCTCTAACGAACCATCTCCATCGAAATCTCCCAACGCCACGGGAACGGATTCGGCTTGTCCGGGATAGGGTACAAAGGAATAAAGTAGTGTTCCTTCGGGTGCCCCGGAATAGACATCAATGACCGTGTCGGTGGGTTCCCCAAAATGCCAGGGAGTGGAAATAGCCGTATCGTCCAAACCATCCCCATTGACATCGCCTGTAGCCGTGTAAAAAGCAAAGGGCTGTACGGGCGCAATGGCCTGGTCTGAATCCTGGACAACGGTCCAATCCCAGTTTTCTCCAATGCCAATCATATTGCCATTGGTGGCCCCGCCGCCCGCCTCCCAACTCTCGCCGATGGTATCAATCAGGGTGGAACCCATCCAATCCCAGGCACTGGTCCAATACTCGGTGACGAATTTTTGGAGGTCGGCTTCAGGGGAGGAGGCATCGAACAAAGAGGCATCCAAGCAAAAAGGAACTCCGGTGCTGGGATCGGGACCGATCAGGGACTCATCCATGAAAAAATCCCAATTGCCGGTATCCGGATTCCAGTTGCTATTGTCCACCAAACTCCAAAACGAGGCCTGATTATCAACTTCGATGGAGGGAGCCATGTTGGTGGATGCGGCAACCAACATTTTTTCGCCCAGGATTTGGGGAAGGAAATTGGGATCGTATTGCGAGATATAGGACAGGTTGTCCGCCTTGATTTCAGCAACATGGTTTGCGTAAAGGAGGTCCAACACCATATCGTATTTCGTTTCATCCATGTCATCCGTAGGTCCTGAAACGCCTGGTACCTGCAAAATCCAGGTATCATCATTCGCATCACCGCCAAGGGCTTCGGTCCAGCCTTCCAGACCCCCCATTCCAACCGGGCGAAACAGGGTTTCCGCAAAGCTTTCTGCCACGAGTGTTTGAATGTTCGCAAATTGACGCATGTATTCCCGGGAGGAAAGGAAGCTCGCCAACAATTCCGTTTCCGGAATTTGGGCCTTTGCCCAAGTCGTGACCTCGGCATCGGAAGGGGTCCGGTCCAAAAGGCCTTGGTAAAGGGAAACAATCGTGTTTTTTTCCGCCTCGGAACTGTCACGAATCGCCAGGGCCACACGGCCAACGGCTTGTGTTAGTGCGGCCAGTTGTTCAGTCGTCCGGTTTTCGGGTGCCAAGCCGATGAAGTGAGGATCCTCTGCCGTGCCATAGTTCGGGTCAACCATGGCAATGCGAGCATCAATTCCCACACCTTTCAGGTTGATACTTGCAAGGTTTTCGATTTGGTTGACCCAGCCGATCAACCCGGCTTCGTTGGGTTGGCGATCAAGGTAGGTCGAGAAGAGAAACTTGACCATGGTGAAGGCGTTGTAATCCGCATTGGCAAGAAACTCTTCCGTGGCGATGAAACGGATGGAAAGGTCTTCGGTTTCGAGGACATCCGAGGTCAACGCCTTGGTCCATGCGGCTTTGCCCACTGCCTGGGAAGAACGGCCCAATATCTCCTGGTAGGCTAACTCCACCTGGTTCCCCAGGAATTCTTGACTTTCCACAAGGGAGTCGGCAAGGCCCCTCAATTGACCTGGGTCAACATAAAGGGGTGGGGCAAGGCATTCAATGAGAGTGGTTTCGGGATTCGTTCCCATTTCCGGAAGCGGGTCAAGGCCAACCGCTGGGGCAAGCCTGGATTCCAGATTTTCTAACTGCGGGAATGGGCGACGCCTGGAAAGGTGTTTTTTGGAAGTGGCCATGGTTTCAGTCCCTTTATGTGAAGCCAAGGGGAGTTTTAAAAAGGAAAGTAAATGCTCGCTATAGGAATTGTACTTCAGAGGATCAAACCGGTCAAGGTGGATTGATCAGGCATGGAATGAATTCCATTCCCCAAAGGGGTCGGTGCGTAACCCCAAATAACCCATTGGGTTACAATTGGCCGGTTCGGGTCTCGCCTAATTGGTTGGCCTGCCAATAGGCAAGGCTTGGCCATTCCAGGGCGGTTAGCCATCCATCCAGGCTGTAGGCACCCGTGTCGATAGCGATCGTGCCTGGAAAACGCAAGGGGAGTCCACCGTCCAATTTGGTGTGCCCACAGATCATGGTTTTGCCCGAATGGTGCATCAGGGGTTCTTCCAATTTTTCCCAAAACAGGGCACTTTCAGGTTGGTCCGCCAGGTCCAAACCAGATTCCACCCGGGCATGGACACAAAAAAAGTCGCCATCCTCATGGTAATCCACCAAAGAAGTCGAAAGGAATTGCCAATGGGCAAGAGGAATGGCCCTTGGCCAGTCCTGTTTTTCGGTGGTGAAGTAACTTTGCAAAGTCTCCTTCCCACCATGGTAAAGCCACTGGGAGGTGGACTTGGTGTTGGCGGATTCCACCATCATAATGTCGTGATTGCCCCTTAAAGCCACCAGCACACCGGTTTCCTTTAAGGCAATGAGGCGATCAAGGACCCCACGGCTGTCAGGGCCCCGATCGACATAGTCACCCAAAGTGATGATGCGGTCTGCAGGACCAGCGCTTTGAAGGACAAGATCTAGCGCTCCCAAACAGCCGTGGATGTCGCCGAGGATAAGTGTTCGCATGTTGACAAAGGGTACTTTGAGAAATTGTTTTGGAACCGGAGCGTTTTGGGGTCTGCCTTTGGTTATTCCCGACCTTCCAAAAGACCCAAATAGCTATGGTAGCGACTGGCATGAATCAGTCTCCGGTCGACAGCCCCTCTAACGGCACAGCGGGTTTCGTGGGTGTGGGTACAGTCGGGGAAAACGCAAAGCGAGACAAAGGGCCTAAAATCGGTAAAAAGGCCTTCCAATTCCCCAGCTGTCGTTTGCCAAATATCAAATTGGCGCATCCCAGGGGTATCGGCTACCCAGCCACCCTTTTTTAGCCGAATCAAGTCGTTGGCGGTGGTGGTATGTTTGCCCTTGGCGTTCACCTCGCTTACTTCGCGAACCTTGAGGGCAAGGCCAGGCTCGATGGCATTCAGCAAAGAAGATTTACCCACCCCGCTTTGGCCCGAAAACGCACTTAGCTTGCCCTGAACAAGTTCGCCCAAGCGTCGGATGCCCAAGTTGGATTTTGCGCTGGTTAAAAGAACCTCCACCCCCAACCTCTCCAATCCTCCCACCAACCTTTGGTAGTTCCCCGCATTCGCAAGGTCGATTTTGTTGAGGCAAACAATGGTTGGGATTCCCGACCGGTTTGCCGCCGCCAAATACCTGTCCACCAGGTGGACCTTGAGTTCAGGTTCCACAACCGAAACGACAAAAAAAACCTGATCAAGGTTGGCAACCAAAACATGTTCTTTGCCTCGAACACTTCGTTTTAATACTCCGTGCCGGTTTTCAATCCTGTAAATCACCCCATGAAAAGGCAATTCCGATGGGTTTTGAGCCCGGGCCGGGGCCTGAATCGTTTCGGTGGACTCCGGGAATTTTTCCCCTTTTACGAGTCGAATCCAAACACGGTCTCCGGCGGCGACTACATTTCGGGCATCTGTTGCTAGTGTTTTAAGCAGACGCCTCACGGTACAGCCCACCTGATGGCCATCGTCCGTTTCTACCACACTAAAAAGGCCATGAATGCGCAAGACTCTACCGGGAAAACAAGCTTCTTTATCTATGGCGGGGAGTTCGCCTGCGGTGGTGGAATCATTTGTCAGCTGTAAAGAATCTTGAAGGATGGTCCGTTTTCGGGAAAGTTCCCCTTTGGTGCGCACCCTTTCCCCATGGTCGGTGCTTTCCTCTTCAAAATGATGGTCCTGAAATCCCCTGGTCCAGGTTTTGTCCCGGGCGGGTTTCGAGCGGTTTTTCTTCAAATCGACCCGAATTTTGCGTTTCATTTCATCATTTTAGCACTTTGCCTCAAACCCCTACAGCCCAGTCGCCTCCCTCATCCCCCAATCCTACCATCCGCAGTTACATTTGCGCCAAATATCACGATATTTTCTCACTGGCATTAGGTTTGCACTGGTATCATGATAAAAACATGTTGAATGGAATTTCAGGGACATTTTTAAGGATTGGTTTGGAAATGGACGGGCTTCTCAAGGGAAAGAAACAGCGTGGATCCGGTAACCGAGCCATGGCCATTCCGCCATGGTGTGAGGAGGTTGTTCAGGATATGGGCGGCCAGGAGTCCCACATGATAAAGGCACAAACAATGGGTCCCGTCGTGGAAATTTCCCTGCTTTTGCCGGAATGGCAAGCCAATCGACTTGAAACCGAGGCTTTTGCCAAAGGCCTTAGCCCGGCCAAGATGCTTCGACGCTTGCTCATGGAGCATCTCGAAAAGCATGAGGACGGGCAAACTGGCCCTTAAAAGTTCTTTACCAATGATTCAGAACTGCCTGGTTCAATTTGATCCAACCAGTCGCAGAAAGGGCTCCCAAAGGGGGCCCTTTTTCTTTGGAAGCATTTTCCTGCCGATCAAGCTCCACCGTTCTAACCAATTGGCCCGAAAAACCTTATTGGGTTTTTAATGTCGAAAAGTGTGGAGGAGGGCAAATTTCCCATTGTCTTTGCTTGTAGCCTGATCCCCGGTTTTTTAGGATTCCCATAGCGGATATGCCAAAGGACAATCCCTGGCAGAACCCATCCTTCTTTTCTGTTCCCCCCTCCCTGGAGACTCCCCCATGTCGAGCTTTAGTCCCAATCGTCGGTCGTTCCTATTGGGTGCGGCTGCTGCCCTTCCCTTGGTCAGAGCCACCTATGGCTACCCGGCAGCGGAGCAGATTCGGGTGGGAGTCATCGGGGTTGCCGGCCGGGGAGGTGCCAACCTCATTGAAATCGAGCCCGCAGGAGGCACCGTTGCTGCCCTTTGTGATGTGGATACAAGTCGCATTGGCCAAGCCCAAAAACAATTTCCAAAGGCCTCCTTTGATCAGGACTTTCGCAAAGTTTTGGACAAAAAAAACATTGACGCCGTGCTGATCGCAACGCCCGATCACACCCATTTTCCCGCCGCAGCATTGGCCCTCGATTCCAACCGCCATGTGTATTGCGAAAAACCGCTTGCCCACTCCGTGGAGGAAACCCGCATCCTCAGAAACCTGGCCAAGGCCAATAAGCGGGTCACCCAAATGGGAACCCAGATTCATTCCACCACGAACTATCGCCGGGTGGTGGAACTCATTCAGGCTGGGGCCATCGGCAATGTGACCGAGGCCCATGTTTGGTGTGCCAAGTCCTGGGGTGGCAAAGCGGTTACCACCAAGAAGGGGGAGCCCGTTCCTGCAACCCTCGATTATGACCTTTGGGTTGGCCCGGCAAAAATGGTCCCTTACAGCTCCTCATGGGTTCCGTTTAATTGGCGCAGCTACTGGAACTTTGGCTCGGGTACTTTGAGTGATATGGGTTGCCATTATATCGACCTGACTTTTTGGTCGCTTGGATTGGATTTCCCTCACAAGGTTTCGGCCGAGGGAACCCCGGTACATCCCGAAACCGCTGCAGATCAACTCACCGCCACTTGGCATTTTGCCGCCAAGGGCAATCGCGGCCCTGTGAAATTGCAATGGTACGATGGCGGCCGTAAACCCGAAGTCAAAGGTGCCCTACCCTGGTCGGATGGGGTTTTGTTTGTTGGCACTAAGGGTATGCTCCAAGCCGACTATAACCGTCGTGTTTTCCTACCCGAGGGAACCGATTTGGCGGCCGAGGCAAAATCCTTAAAGATTGACCCCATCGCCAATTCCATTGGCCATTGGAAGGAGTGGATCGAAGGGATCAAAGGCAATGGCAAACCCTTGTGCAACTTTGACTACAGCGGTCCGCTCACCGAAACGGTTTTGCTTGGCGTAGCATCGTACCGGGCGGGCAAGGAATTTGAGTGGAACGCCAAAACACTCACTCCCAGTGAACCTGCCTTAGGCCAATTCATCACCAAGGAATATAGAACCCCTTGGGATAAAGACCTGGCGGGCTTCAAGAAGGCCGCTTTGGCCTAGGTTGACACATGTGGTTTTTACCCAAGTTACGCAGTTAGAGTGATTTTTTACGATTTATTGGCCTATTTTGGAACCCGAATTGCGATTTTTCCCGAGGTTTTGGAGTATGTCGAGTTCTAAACGCCCTATTGTTCCGATCAGGTTACCTGATATTGGCCGCTCTTTGGCCATTTTAACGAAGGAGCATGCAAGGATTTGCTGGTACGCTGGCCTTATTCCAAACCATTATCGTCGGGTTGAACCCTGAAAGCCCTTGGGATTTCGACGGCAAAGGTGGGAATCTGACCCCCAAAGTGGGGATTTTCGTTCCCAACCATTACAGGCGGATTTAAATCTTTCCCGGGAAAACCCGGGTTTTTATGGTCCCAACCGCGTAATTTTGGTAAAAGGCGAAGTGCGATCGAAAAAACCAAAGGGCATCTCAAAAGTGATCATCGGATGGAAAGGATTTTTTGCGGGAAAAATTAGGAGACAGGGTGAATGCCCTGATGAGTGCAATTGGTTACAACTTCAACAAGTTGTTGAGGCCTTTGGCCTGCCTTCTGTTTTTAATCCTCAGAGAGGGTCACCATACCGGGGAGCGGGAAATTTAAATTTTCAGGGCTCAATGGCGTGGTCAAATCACGACGGTATGCCCCCTTCCCGGTCAAATTTCGTTTGGGATTGTTTTTCAGGGACGGCTACCTAATGGGGAAACAGTAATTCCCGGCTTCAAAAAAAAGATCCGCCCTGATTTACCCATTGTGAAAGGTCTCCTGTTGAGACACTGTTTTTGGTTGAGCGACAGGCGGTAATATGCGATCAAAGAGTGGTTCAGAGGGGGTCCTGAACCGACCACGGGTCTGTTTTGGCCATCGTTTTGAGGTGGAGGCGTACCCTGAGCGGGGACGCCCATGTGGGTGCTTGAATGTGTGACGGGTTTTTTGATTC
>SXGR01205717.1_pt1 | contig 64052 bp, 64 predicted proteins | sample 3174711 | NCBI WGS metagenome assembly SXGR01 (sample SAMN11356860, study PRJNA531348) | freshwater metagenome | isolation source: freshwater sample F1-60 | place: China: Fuxian Lake, Yuxi | collected 2017-12-25 | reverse complement strand
TAAGTCTAGGTTCGAGTCCTGGTACCCCAGCGCAGTACAGCTCTACAACTGAATATGTTTTGTCCTAGTTACATAAGCTCCAAAAAAGGCACGGCCCCGTCGTCTAGCGGCCTAGGACTCTGGCTTCTCAAGTCAGCTACGAGGGTTCGAATCCCTTCGGGGCTACGTATGATCTCTCTGGTTCAGGTTCTTCCAGCCTTCATCGCTACCGCCTTTTTATTGGCGTTGGTACCGGGGCAGACAGTTGCCATGATCTTGCGCCAAGCAATCGTTGGCGGGACCAAGACCGCCTATACGACACTGATTGGCACAAGTGGCGCTCTGATTATCTGGGGCGCTGCATCTGCAATCGGTCTCTCTGCCATATTTGCACGATCCCAAACTGCCTATAACTTGCTCAAGTACACCGGTGTTGCATTCCTTACCTTTCTAGCCCTGCAGACACTGTGGTCACTGCGCAGAGAGTTTGGGAAGTTCGACTACGAAGGAGCCACTACCGCTGGCTTCATGCCTGCATTTCGCCTAGGCTTGATAACGAATTTAACCAATGTGAAAGCAGCAGTCTTTGCCGTCGCCTTCATCCCTGCATTTGTCCCTGCAGATTTCAATTTGGGTTGGGGTATCTTTCTTCTCTCCATCGTCCAAGCACTCACATCAGCGTCGTGGTACTCATTTCTTGTTCATATTATCGGTAGAGCAACAACTATTCTGGCCAAACCCAAAGTACGGCGTGCTCTCACCGCTTTTTCTGCCATTGGGATACTTTTTCTGGCAGTAACGCTCTTACTCACTTCACCGAGATAGTAAAAGCGAAGTGCTATCGAGCCCACCTGAGTAGTGGAGGGGCATCCTCAAGCATGTTCTCTGCGATCCAGGCCGCTCCATCTAAGTTATCACCACTGGTACCCACAAACCGAGTGTTCGGTAAAGATACAGTTATAAATCTTTGAATTGCTCTGACGTAACTCGCATTTGCTGATGGTCCACCCTGAATAGCAATCTCTGGGGCTTCATCACTGGAACCGTTGGTACCCAGCCATGTAGCAATCACTGTCTGTGCTAATAAATAAGCACCCTCGTCACGGATTTTAATCGCTGTGACAATCCCCTCATCTGCGGCATCTAAGAGTGTCTGCGCCGATGTTATGGCTAGCGTTGCAGCATCTGCACCATTTTTCGATTCAAGTGCGTCATATGCACTGACCTGGGATTGAAAAGCTTTGAGTAATCGAGTATCACCCTCTCGCCCTTGCCTAACTGCAAGAGCTTTGGTAATCCCCAATTTTCCAAGCCAGAATCCGCTGCCCTCATCGCCAAAGGTGCTCCCGAGTCCATCACGGTGGGCAAACTTTCCATAACGCCCACCAACAGATACAACACCCCCACCGATAGACAGGACTACTCCATCACGACCATGGAGTGCTCCAATGAATCCAGCCAAACCATCATCGATCACTGCAACCTCTTTAGCACCAAAATACTCTCGACACAGCAGCGCAAAGGGAGCCGGATCACTCACAAGTCCACCAAAGCCAGTGCATGAGAGAGAGACAACATCGGCCGATAATCTCTGAATTGAGTCAAAGACTGCGTGTAATGCTGGAAGTGGCAACTCACCAGCTAACTTGCCTCTCCTACTATTAATAGAGAGATCATTCAAGCGAATACGTGTCCCAGATTGGCCTAAATCAACTGTAAGCACCATGGATTAAACAATAGTTTATTTTCCTATAAGATAATAGGAGTGTGAGGAAATTTGGGGAAGTTATGTCTTCGGAAATCGCGCAAACCCTACATATTTTCTCCAATATTCTCAGTGATTTGTCAGCCTTTGAGTCGATTGAGGATGTATTGACGCAAGAGAAATTCCAGTCGGTGCTTATTTTGGCTCGAGGTACCTAAGATAATGCTGCACATTTTTTAAAGTATTTGATTGAGACCCAGATCGGATTACCCGTTGGATAGACCTCACCCTCCTCGGTGAGGATATATGACTCTAGGCTGCGCTTTGCCAACACACTTGTCATTGCAATCAGTCAAAGTGCTCACTCACCTGATCTGGTGAAGTTTGCCATGGCCGCGCGCAATGCTCAGGCCTATCTGATTGCCATCACAAATGATTTGAACTCCCCACTAGTAGCTACGGCTCATCACCATATCGCTCTTCTTGCTGGTCCTGGGCTGGCAGTGGCGGCTACTAAGTCGTATAACGCACAGCTGTTAATCTCATATCTCCTAGTTGCCGCCAGGCTCAGCTTGTGATGATGAGATTGTCTCAACCATTGTCGATGAGATCGTGACCGAGAGATTTGCCTTGGAGTTCTCAGGTGCAGCAGGTTTGAGCAAAGTCAGCCTGACAAATTAACAACTGTGAGAGTCTGTCTGGCACTGTCATAATCGAGTAAATCAGCCCTCATCCCAACAGCGATAGAGCCTCGATCAGTGATCGAAATCGCCTTCGCAGGATTTGTAGATGAGAGAGCAACGGCATCTACTAGTGAGATACCACAGTGCTCTATGGCGTTTATGAAGGCCTGTGAGATGCTCAAGGTGCTTCCTGCCAACCTCTTATTGTGTGCAAGACGGGCGACTCCTTCCTGCACAATTACGGGTAATTTACCGATCGTATAATCGCCATCAATTGAGCCAGCAGCGGCCATGGCATCTGAGATGAGCATGCACCTGCTCCCAATTGTCTCAAGGATATCTCTCGCAACCGCAAATGAAAGGTGGTGACCATCTAGAATCAATTCAGGCATGAGGCGTTCATCGGCCAAGATAAAGGCGGAGAAGCTATCGCTGCTTAACTCTTTGTTCATGGCGTTCATAAAGTGAGTAACCACTGTTGCTCCAGCATTTGCCCCTGCCGCCGCCTCTTTGAAATCGGCATTGGTGTGACCCATGGCCACTTTAACTCCTTGAGAGATGATGTATGTGATTGCCTCCTGCGCACCCCTTAGTTCAGGGGCCATCGTGATCATTGCAATAGCTCCATCACCCACAACCAAGAGTTCTTTTATCTGTTCTAGATCTGGCTCGCGCAGCAACGAAGGTTCATGGGCACCACATTGTGCATGTGAGAGGTAGGGGCCCTCTAAATGGACTCCTATGATCTCATTACGATGAAAAAACGGGACCAAGCGCCTAATCTGTTGCTTCAGATCCTCTATTGACTCGGTGACAAGTGATGCCATGACTCCGGTTGTGCCAAGTGCCCTGTGTGTAGAAATCACAGCTCTGATCTCATCATCACTTGATGCTGAGAAGTAATGGCCACCACCACCATGACAGTGGATGTCGATGAAGCCGGGGATGAGGGTTCCGGTGAGCACAGTGTGTGGGGCTGGATGCAGGCCGGGGGATAGGGCAGCGATTTTTCCTCTATCCACCTCGACCCATAGCGAATCAACAAGTTCATGATTGATGACCGCGCTATTGGCTTGGATAATCACTCTCACAGTTTAACCTGTAATGAGAATCCTTCAGATAGAATTACATAAAGAGAGATGCTCTTATTCAAGATGGGAGAAGATCATAGCTGCAACCAAGAAGACTGTGGTAAAGAAGGCGGTTGCAAAGAGACCGGTTATCACTCCTGAGCGCATCGGAGTCGACTGGAAATCACTCTATCTCTATGCAGTCTGTTTGATTACCTTAATGGTTGTTCTTTTTTCTGTGATTAGTTTTGTTAATGGAGTTTTAGGTGTTGCTCTACCAGAGCCTGCCTACATCGACCCATATGCAACGGATACGGTTAAACCAGATAAGGCCGCACTAGCAGCTCAAGAGACAAATGAGCAACGTCGTGCTGTCAGAGGCCTGCTGAACTCATTGGTCACCTTCGCCGTTGCAGCACCTTTGTATCTCTATCACTGGCGCCAGACCAGAACTATTTAGTTAGCCAATCAGTTCGTAGATTTCCTGAATCTCTTGATCATGCTGGCATGGGCGATTTAAATGCGATTCATAGCAAGCATCGCAGAGCAAAACTAATTTGTGACACTCGATTTTTTGACAGTTTCTAAACTTCTTAGTGGGGCCGTTGCAGTGAGCGCACTCTCCAATTAATTTGGTGTGGTCACTAAAATCTATTGTCAAACGATCATCAAATGTAAAGAGTGAGCCCTCCCAAAGACCATCATCACCAAAGACATTGCCATAGCGAATGATGCCACCCTTGATCTGATAAACCTCCATGAAGCCACGGTTTTTCATTATAACTGACAAAATCTCGCAACGGATACCGCCCGTACAATAAGTAATGATTGGCTTTTCTTTCATATAATCGTACTTACCACTTTCAATCTCGGCCACAAAACTTCGTGATGTTGTGCTTTCAGGGATAACTGCTTTTTTAAACTTACCGATTTTGGCTTCAAATGCGTTGCGGCCATCAAAAAAGAAGACATCATCGCCACGCTCTTGTACTAACTTATTGACTTCCTCTGGGGAAAGATGCACCCCACCACCGACCACACCGTCTTCAAGGACTTGAATCTCATCAGGAATACCAAAAGCCACTAGCTCGTTTTTAACTTTGACTCTCAACTTAGGAAAATCATTTCCTGTTCCCTTGGACCATTTGAAGTCGATTCTCTCAAAGCCAGGGTATTGGCGTGTATTTTTGATGTATTTTTTTATATCATTCATATTGCCACCGAGTGTCCCGTTAATTCCGTGCGGGGCAATTAGAATGCGTCCCTTGATGTTGAGGGACTCACAGAGAGTTTTCTGCCATAACTTTACTACTTGCGGATCTGATATGGGCACAAAGCAATAAAATAAAATGACTCTATTGAAATTCATGCCTAACCTCTACTTAATAGATGCCGTAATTGCCGCTGTATGAGTCGGGGATGAGCCACAACATGAACCGACGATATTGACGCCCATAGTCTTCATCTTCACTGCCCATTTAGCCATCTCTTCTGGTGTTCCATCGTAGACAAACTCATCACCTTGGAGTTTTGGTAGCCCTGCATTTGACTGCGCAATTATAAATATGCCATCTGGGCGTGCATTCACCATCTCTTGCGCGATGAGCGTCATCTCATCTGTGCCCCGGCCGCAGTTGGCTCCAATAATACGAACACCCAATCCCGCCAGGTGAGTGATGGCCATTCCCGGCTTAACACCCATCATGGTCCGCAAGTTCGTATCAAAACTCATTGTGGCGATGATCGGAAGATCGGGTGCAACCTCTTTTGCAGCATTGATTGCAGCCTCAACCTCACTCAAATCAGACATGGTCTCAATGAGAATCGCATCAATTCCGCCTGCAACAAGTCCGCTAATCTGTTCGGCAAAGAGAGCCTGCCCGCTTTCGAGTGTCATCGTACCCATTGGCTCCATCAAATCTCCCGATGGTCCAATATCACCCATGACAAAACAGCCTAGATGTCGATCGGCGACCTTGCGTGCAATCTGTGCACCAGCTTTGTTGAGTTCAAAGAGGCGATCTTCCAGGCCATGCATCCCAAGGCGCCCACGTGTGCCACCAAAAGTATTAGTGGTGATGAAGCGAGCACCAGCGGCAGCATATGCCTCGAGCACTGCCTCAATTTCGCCAGGTTTATCTACGTTCCAGAGTTCAGGAGCGCCACCATCAGTTAATCCACGATCTTGCAACATTGTTCCCATCGCACCATCGGATGTAAGTACTCCCTTTTCAAGTGCCTCATAGATAGCTGACATTATTTCTCTCCCATACTCTCAAGTAAGGCCTCTAATTTTTCAGCACTCAAATCACTCTCTAATTCACTAACGATACGTGCTGCAAGAAGATCGGGTCTATCACTTGCTTCAACCCATGGATCGCGATTCCAGCCAGCGGTATAGGCATCGGCATCGATCTGACCCAAGCGCATTGCCGCCTCATCAATTGCCTCTTGAAACCGTGCTGCCAGCATGACCTTGATAGTCGTCTCGCCTTCCCGTGCGATCACCATTGAGGGGATATCACGCCAGCGCATGATTTGATATTGACTCACAACACATACTCTACATGGTGAAATTCTGGCTTTTAACGTTAAAGAGTTGTAACATAACCAAATGCTTTCTCTAGAGACAATCGATGCGTGGCAGCAGTTTTCCGTAATGATAAACTCATTTATTGCAGCAGTATTAGGTTCTTTGATCGGCTGGGAGCGAGATCGTGCAGGCAAATCAGCCGGTCCACGCACTATGGCTTTGGTTGGAACCGCATCAGCGGCCATTGTGGGGATAGGAGCAGTCGTTGGGGCCCAAGCTGAATTTGGAGATCCCACTCGAGCCCTGCATGCCATCATGACTGGAATTGGCTTTCTTGGTGCTGGCTTAATCTTTACTGATAAGCAGGCATCTGGAATTCAAGGTGTCACTACAGCGGCAACTGTCTTTGCCGCAGCGGCAGTTGGCGTTGCAGTGGGTCTTGGTTTTCAACTTCTTGGTGCTGGTCTGACCCTGATCATATTAACTGTTTTGCGCTCGACACATGTCATTGAAAAAACAAAAAAGCACTCGGGAGATTAACGTTTACTAATTTTGAGAATTACGTTGCGATCTTTTGCCTGTCCATCGGCCCAACTCACATCGTGCTTAGCGCCAAGCTCTGATCGCTTTTGCCAGACATTGGCACTAATTACCCGAGACAGCCCCGCTATTTCAACAGGAGTTATAGCATCACCATAATCTATGCCACCTGCGTGATCGATGACACTGAGTCCAAAGTAAATATCACCCGAAGAATCGCTCACGATCTCGATTGTGCGTGACTGCTGCGGCCAATCGGCATGGGAGGCGGTCTCTATGTGCCAAAATCCATCGACCTCCTCCTTGGTTCCGACCCACTCAATATGATGGCGGTGTTCATGCCCAGCAAACCAAGCGATGAGTTGTGGATATTTCAGGAGCATCCCTCGTATCTCTTTGATACAGACGCGTCTTCCAATTGGAGCATAATCATTGAACATGGTGCTTAATGGATGGTGGGAGGCCAGAACGACTAGTCTGTTGCTATCGGCAATCTCGCCTTCGAGCCACTCAAACTGTTCGACATCAAGAGAGCCCTGCCAACCCCCAAAGTGATTGACACTATCTATCACAATGAGTTTGACTGCTCCAACATGAGTTGAATAATACATATGTTTATTTTCAACGTGAGCTTGGGTAAAGCCATGACCCTTGGGTAGACCAGGGGATGCAAGGTGCATTGCAGCGTATTCGCCGCGCTCAACTGCACGTCGTTCTAAATCCGCAGTGACTTCTATGAAGGGCGCATCGCTAGATGCAGGATAACTTGCAGGTCCGACCTCCTGAAAATTGCTCAGTACATCCTCAAGACTTACATTCGTTGGCAGCCCGACGTAGCGTTTACCAGCGATGAGCTCTGAATTTATCTGCGGCTCAGGGGCGACCGTGCCTTGCAGTAGAGCATCGTGATTGCCATGCACTGCATACCAAGGGAATCTCAGCCCTGTAGCTTTGAAAGCTCTGCGGCAGGAGTTCAAAAGATTGGGCACTACAGGAAAGCCATATTTGGCCCGCGCGTCATCATCTTTTTTTCCCACCGGGGTGCCATGGGGGTGCCAGTAACGTGTGTCGTAATGTCCTGCCCCATCATCTATAACACCCTCATACGTGTTGTGATCTCCCGAGTCAGGGCGAAACTCCAAACCATCTAATAAGGCTAAGTACCAGCTGACTTCATTTAACTGGGCGTTATCAGTCGTATCTCCCGTAATAATCGCACCATCAATGGGATACCCCGATAGTGGGCCAACGGTAATGGTATTGAGAGATTGGATCATCGCCTCGACAACATGTGGTGAGAGCATCGAGTGTGGTCGATAGGTACCGATAGTTCCTACTTTCTCACGGATGGGGCTATCAGGATCGGCCCATCGATCTAGATGCTCCGGACGCGTGGGTGACTGGGCATCACATACATGCAGATCTGATAGGTGATGCATGACAAGCAGAGGAGTGCTTACTTGCGGAAACTCATGTCCGATATGAGATTTATCCTTATCCTTGACAAGGTTGCGCCATCCTAAAGCATTCGCTTCACCCCTGATATAGGCCATGGCGCAAAGTCTAACCAATAATAAAGTATTTATCTCACCACTTATTCAAAAAACTCACGTATACTTGCCTTGTGGTTGAGTATCTACTTATCTTTGCTGTAGGCATACTTGTAGGTGCAATAAATGGAATGGCAGGGGGAGCATCAGTCATCTCTTATCCAGTTTTGCTCGCCACAGGAATGTCGCCGGTCAATGCTGCAATCACAAATGCCCTGGGTGTAACCCCGGCAAATTTTTTTGCTCTTATTCCAGTGCGAGATGAGATACGCTCGTTTTTTCAAGAGTATAGAAAACTCATTTTTATCTCTATCATTAGCGCATCGATCGGAGCAGTCCTTTTACTCACAGTTCCACCAGGTGTCTTTGAAAAGATGGTGCCCTTCCTACTTCTCTTTGCCAGTCTATCTTTCCTCATCAAAGCTAAACCCGTCCGTGGTGCCCACCACCAGCTCGTTGAACAAGTGGGAATTGGAGCAAGTGGGCTCTACTGTGGATACTTTGGCCCAGGCCAGGGAGTGATGGTTATTGCAGCTCTGGCGCGAGACACTCGCCGGGATCCTCAAACTCTCAACACTGCCAAAAATCTCATCGTTGGTGGCACCTCTCTGGTCTCAAACTTCATTTATATCTTCAGCGGGCGTGCCGATTGGCCATTTGTGATCGCCCTGTTGCTTGGTGCAAGTATTGGGGGAACAGGTGGCGGGCGCTTGGCTGGGCATCTTCCTCACCTGCTCTATCGCTTACTGATCATTGTCGTGGGCCTGGGAGCATCTCTCTGGCTCTTTCATAAGTACTATCTGGCCTAGGAGCTAGGGCCCCACGGGCTATCAATCTGTATATCACTGATATATCATCTCCTCCATGAGTCAGGTCATCCCCATTCTTGGCCGTGAGAGCTCCTCGCTCTCAGAGCAGGCCTACAGCCAGATTCGCTCCATGATCATCACCTTAGAGCTTGAGCCCGGCTCTCTCATTAGTGAGAGTGAGTTGATCAGCACACTCGGAGTGGGTCGTACCCCCATTCGTGAGGCGTTGCGCCTGCTTGCAAATGAGAAGTTAGTCGAGGTCTATCCACGTCGTGGAATGTTCGTCTCTCGCGTGGATGTGCACAATCTCTCTGCACTCTCTGAGACGCGGGCAGTCCTTGAGATCAAAGCAGCCGAACTTGCGGCCACACGATCGAGCGCAGCAGATCACATTATCACCCAGGCTCTTATTGCCGAGATAAAGGCTCTCAAGGGCAATCTTGATATGGCCACACTGATCGGTCTTGATCAGCGGATTCATCATCACATCTATCAGTGCACTCACAATGACTTTCTGGCTGCCGCTTTAGATAATTATTATGCACATGCGTTACGAATCTGGTTCTTAGCACTTGAGCGCGTCGCGGGTTTGACTGAGGCTGTCATTGAACATCAGGTGCTACTAGAGGCAATCGCCAGCGCCGATGCTAAGGCCGCGGCAAAGGCGATGCGTGATCACATTGAGGGCTTTGAAGCATCGATTCGGAAATCCTTATAATCCACCACTAAAAAAAGAACGAGGAACACAGATATGAGCAAGTTACCAACAAAGGCAAAGTGTGTAGTCATCGGCGCAGGTATCGTCGGAAATGGCATGGTCTATCACCTTGCTAAACTAGGTTGGAAAGATATCGTCCAGATTGATAAGGGACCCCTGCCAAACCCTGGCGGATCTACAGGACACGCTTCAAACTTTATATTTCCAGTTGATCATTCGAAAGAGATGACAGCAATTACGGCTGAGAGTATGCGCCAATATAGAGAGTTTGGGACATTTACCCAGTCAGGTGGAATTGAAGTTGCTCGTACACCCGAGCGCATGCAAGAGCTCGCCCGACGTATAACATCGGCAAAGTCATGGGGCGTTGAGGGCGCTCGCATCCTCACACCTGCTCAGGTCAAAGAGTTAGTTCCCTACATTGACGAGAAGATCATCTTGGGGGGTTATTACCAGCCCACGGTAGGCGTTGTTGACTCACTGCGCACGGGAACTCTGATGCGTGAAGAGGCTGCACAGATGGGAGCTGCCCAGTCCTTTGCAAATATTGAAGTAGTAGATATCTCTGTTGCTAACGGCCGAGTCACTGGGGTTGTGACCGATCAAGGCACCATCGAGGCAGATTATGTGGTGATTGCAACTGGATGCTGGTCACCCAAGCTTGCAGCCATGGCTGGGGCGCATATTCCATTGACTCCTGCAGTGCACCAGATGAAAGATATTGGGCCCGTGCCTTTCTTTGCCCAAACCAAGGGGGATATCGAGTGGCCGATTGTGCGTGATATGGATGTATTCATGTATGAGCGCCAACACGGGACTGGACTTGAGATCGGATCTTATGCTCACCGTCCGATCCTCTACACTCCCGAAGATATCCCTTCCAACGCCACAGCAACCTTGTCTCCAACGGAGTTTGCCTTCACTCAAGCAGATTTTGATATTCAAGATGAGCACTCTTACGAGCTCATGCCCTCAATCGTTGGCGATGAGAATGTTCGCGAAAAATATGCATGCAATGGAATTCTCTCGTACACCCCCGATGGGATGCCGATTCTTGGAGAGACTCCGGAGGTCAAGGGGCTATGGTCGGTAGCCGCTGTTTGGATCAAAGAGGGCCCAGGAACCTCAAAGTCGGTAGCTGAGTGGATGGTCCTTGGTGATTCACACATCGACCTGCATGCATCAAATATCGCACGCTTTCATGAGCACCAGAAGGCGCAGTTCCACATCAAATCACGTGTCAATGAGAGCTTCAACAAGACTTACGGGATTGTGCACCCACTCGAGCAGTATGCATCCAATCGAAATGTCCGTCTCTCCCCATTCTATGAATTAGAGAAAGAGCTTGGTGCTGTCTTCTATGAGACCGCTGGCTGGGAGCGTCCATTTTGGTATGAATCAAATAAGAATCTGCTGGCAAAGTTTGGTGACAAAGTGATGCCACGCACTGCTGAATGGGAGTCACGTTGGTGGTCACCGATTATCAATGCAGAGCACCTTCAAATGCGTGAGAGTGCAGGGATCGTGGATCTTTCGGCCTTCACCATCTTTGATGTGACTGGACCATCGGCCCTGGCCCTCGTCCAGAGAGCCGCGCTACGTCAGATGGATGTTGCAATCGGACGAGTGGTCTACACACCTGTATTAGGTCCCAATGGTGGATTCAAATCGGATCTTACGATCATGCGCCTAGATACCAACCATTTCCGTGTGGTCACGGGTGGGGCCCATGGAATGGCCGATAAGAAGTGGTTCAAAGACCTATTACCCGAAGATGGCTCTGCACAGATCTCAGACCTGACATCGAGTTACACAACGATTGGACTCTGGGGTCCTAAAGCCCGTCAGATCATCCAATCCATCACCACAAATGATATGAACCATGAGGCATTCAAGTTCAGCACCTGCAAAGTAATCGAGATAGGTCCACTACGCCTCCTGGCATCACGTATCTCTTATGTCGGAGATCTTGGCTGGGAGTTCTATATCCCAATCGAACAGGGCGCAAGGTTATGGCAGATGTTATGGGAGGCTGGAAGGGCACACGAGATGATCCCAGTCGGAATTGGTGTCTATGGCACAACGGGTCGACTTGAGAAGTGCTATCGCGCCTATGGTCCAGAGCTTGAGACCGAGTACACAGTCATCGAGGCCGGGATGCAATCGCCTAAGTTGAAAGAGGCCGACTTTATCGGCAAAGCCGCACATATCAAGCATCGCAGTGAAAAACCCGTCACGATGCTCTGTACGCTATTTGTTGATGATCACAGATCATCGAGTGGGGAGAAGCGCTACATGATGGGTAATGAACCGATCCTGACTTTGGATAAGCAGCCGATTATCGATGCTCATGGTCGCCGCTCATATGTCACAAGTGCCGGATCTGCACCATCTCTGGGTAAGCATATTTTGATGTCCTACCTTCCCACACAGCTCGCCGTTGCCGGTAACAAGTTCCTCGTGGAGTATCTGGGCGAGCACTACCCGTGCTCGATCACCGAGGTCGGTGCCACATCGGTCTTTGATCCCTCAAATGAACGGATTATGGCCTAATGGATGTTCTTGTCTGCTTGAAAAGAGTCCCTCTCGCAGGAGGAACTCTGATCCTTACCCCAGATGCACGTGATATCGAGACTAAACATCTGGGTTTTGGTATCAGTCCACATGAGGAGAACGCTGTTGAAGCTGGAGTTCAGTTAGTCGAGCAGATGGGTGGCACTCTTACTCTTTTGACTCTTGGCCCAAGTGAGGCTGAAGAGCAGTTGCGCTCTCAATTGGCGATCGGTGCTACACGCGCAGTGCTCATTGAGACTGATGGGCAAGAGTGGGATCCGCAGGGGACGGCAGCTGCCTTGGTGGATGCGATCAAGGCTGAGGAGACGAAGTTCGATCTGATTATTTTTGGTGCAGAGTCGGCAGATAGTGCAGGTTATCAAATCCATATTCGTATGGCTCATGCCTTGGCTCTACCCATCGTCACGAATGTAAAATCTATGAAAGTTGAGAATGGAAGGGTCACGTGTGATCGTGTCGTTGCAAACGGGCGTGAGCGTTATCAGGCTCCGCTTCCGGCGATTGTCACCGTGCGAGATGGCCTGAATATCCCCCGTTACCCTTCGGTACCAGGACGAATGCAGGCACGAAAAAAGATTGTAGATATGAAAAAAGCTGAGGTGCGTGTCCCCAAGCTGGAAAAAGTGACACTGGCCCTTGCTCCATCAAAAGATAAGAGCGCACAGATTCTTGGAAAAGGTGCAGATGCAGTACCTGCCTTAGTCGATGTCTTGAGGCAGATTGGAGCCCTGAGATGATTCTAGTTTTGATCGATCACGATCGTGGAGAGATAGATCCTCTATCACTGCGTGCATTGACTGCAGCTCAAAAATTAGACCAGGATGTCCAGGCAGTGGTCATTGGAGGCGATGGCGCAATACTCGCTGGTATCGCCGGTGAATATGGGGCAAAGGTGCTCCACGTTGCATCCCATAGTGAAATTGGTGATTACACACCCATGGCCTCAGGCCGGGCACTCAAAGATCTTGTTGCAAAGCTCAACCCGGCTGCAGTCTTGGCCGCTGGAAGCCCACGCGGCAATGAACAGTTAGCCCACCTTGCCGCCTTCCTTGATATTCCAATGGCCGCCGAGTGTTCAGAGATCACATTGGGCAGGCCTCACAACGTGCTCCGGGCACGATGGGCCGGCAACTTGATTGAGTCAGCACTCGTTCACTCACAACTATTGGTTGCAACGATCCTAAGTTTTTCCACTGAGCCACAATCATTGGGTGGGCCAGTCGCATCGGTTGTGCAGTTCGAGCCTGCACTCGAGCCGGCAGACTCTGTAGTAAAGATCCTCAGCCGCGATGCTGGGGAATCAAAGGGTGGAGTAAGCCTCAATGATGCAAAGGTCATCGTCTCAGGTGGTCGTGGTGTGGGAGGGCCCGATGGCTTTGGAAATTTAGAGGAGCTTGCAACCCTTCTTGGTGGGACAGTGGGATGCTCGCGCGTGGTGACTAGCTCAGGATGGCGCCCGCATGCAGAGCAAGTGGGTCAGACCGGTACGAAAGTTGCGCCCGATCTATACATAGCCGCCGGAATTTCAGGGGCGATGCAACATATCGCTGGGATGAAGAATAGTAAGACGATTGTTGTCATCAATACCGATCCTGAGGCCCCCATCCTACGTTATGCCGATTATGCGATTATCGGGGATCTGCACCAAGTCATTCCTGCACTGACTAGCGCAATCCGTGTAGCCAAGGGATAGAGATGTCTGATATCGAAATTGCACAGGCTGCAAGAATCAAGCCCATCAACGAAATTGCTGCAGCACTTGGGATTGATAGTGAGAATCTTGAGGCCTATGGCAGGTACAAGGCCAAGGTAAATGTGAAGTACCTCGATGCACTCCCAGAGCGCAAAGGATCAAAGCTAATTCTCGTTACTGCAATCAGCCCTACTCCTGCAGGGGAGGGAAAGACAACGACCACAGTCGGCCTAGGTGATGCACTGCGTCATATCGGTAAAAACGCCATGATTGCCCTGCGCGAGCCATCTCTGGGTCCTGTCTTTGGTATGAAGGGTGGGGCCGCCGGTGGTGGCTTTGCCCAAGTTGTCCCTATGGAGGATATCAATCTGCACTTCACTGGGGATTTCAACGCCATAGCCCTTGCCAACAACCTCCTTGCAGCCCTTCTTGATAACCATATTCACCACGGTAACGAGCTCGCAATCGATATTCGCCGGGTGGTGTGGAAGCGTGTTATCGATATGAACGATCGTGCTCTTCGTGAAATCATTCAATCAATCGGTGGCGTCGGTAATGGCTATCCTCGAAGTGATGGCTTTGACATCGTTGTTGCATCAGAGATTATGGCTATCTTCTGCCTTGCCACATCCATTGAGGACTTGAAAGAGAGGATTGGAAGGATTGTTGTTGGCTATAAGAGTGATAAGACTGCAGTTTTGGCCAGTGATCTCAATGCCCAGGGTGCGATGACGGTCATTCTCAAAGATGCCTTTCAGCCAAATCTTGTTCAAAGCCTGGAGAGTACTCCAGCCTTCATCCATGGGGGACCCTTTGCAAATATCGCACATGGCTGTAACTCAGTCGTTGCAACAAAATCGGCTATGAAGTTAGCTGATTATGTCGTGACCGAGGCTGGCTTTGGGGCCGATCTAGGTGCTGAGAAATTCATCGATATCAAATGTCGCAAGTCGGGGCTTCGCCCCTCTGCCTGTGTGCTCGTTGCTACAGTGCGAGCAATCAAATATCACGGTGGCGCTGATCTCAAGAGCATCACCACGGAGAATTTAGCCGCCCTTGAGGCTGGTATCGTCAATTTGGAGCGACATGTCAAGAATATTACGAGTGTCTACAATCTGCCTTTAGTCGTATCGATTAATCACTTCACAAGTGATAGCAAAGCTGAGATAGATCTTCTACGATCTCGTGTGGAGGCGATGGGTGTCAAGATCGTTCTTGCAACGCACTGGGCCGATGGAGGCCCAGGAGCAGCGGATCTGGCTCATGCCGTCGTTGAGCTCTGTGAGCAAGAGAATCAGATGAACTTTGTCTATGAGGATGGTATGAGTCTGTGGGAGAAGCTCACTGCCGTTGCGATGAAAATCTATGGAGCAAAGCAGGTCAGCGCTGATGCCAAGGTGATCAATAAGTTGAAGGAGTTCGAGGCATCTGGTTATGGCCACTTTCCGATCTGTGTGGCAAAGACCCAGTACTCCTTCAGTACCGATGCCAGCCTTCGAGGGGCACCAAGTGATCACACCATCGATATTCGCGAGGTAAAACTCTGCGCAGGTGCCCAGTTCATCGTCATGATCTGCGGAGATGTCATGACGATGCCTGGCCTACCTAAAACTCCTGCGGCCGAGCGAATTGATTATGTAGATGGAAAGGTCGTTGGCCTGTTCTAGCTAGACGGGCATTGTGTTAATTTGAGATCAGCTCTAGCACCTGTGTAGTAAGAGCACTGTAGCTGGCAGATTGAATCTCAAGTGGGAGTCCAATCTCCTTGGCCACTTCCATAGCGGCTAACTCCAACTCTGGGGTGCGCACTTGGGCCAGCCAGATGATGCGTGTGTAGTTCTTGAAGTAATCATCACGAAGATGCGGGAATCTATCTAGACCAAGCTCCACGATGACGCTTCGATGAAAGGATTTGACTAGGAAATCAGTCAAGAAATAGGTCCCAGCCTCTTGGGCCATCAAGCGCTCTATCTCACTCTTTCCGGCAAAGATGTCATAGCAGTGGTTTCCATCAAGACGCTTCACATGGTGTCGCTCAATGACCTCATCGAGAGCCCCATACGTTCCACAGTCGGCATATGCCACGGCACAGATACTGTGCCTATCTTTGATCTGATGTAAGAGAGCATCCACCTCACCTGCGATTTTTTCAGGACGGTTATGCAGAAGTGGCGGAAGGGGATAGATAACCACATCAAGAGAGTTCTCTTCTACGATATCGCCGATATGGGTGGCTAGGGCCCCACAGGCCACTATCCCGATGCTCATGCCGGGAAGGCTAGGCGATCCACAAACTTATCGTTAAAATCTGCGCGATCAGATAGCTCCACATAATCAATCCCATCAAGAAGTGCGGCTGCACCGTTACGCTCTGGGGCCGAGAGCAGAACCATCTTTGCCCCCTCTCCTGCCACATTTCCAGCCGATAAGATCCGCATAACTGAGATTTTAGGTACGAGACCGATCTTGATCGCAGAGGCGGGGGAGAGATAAGAGCCGAAGGAGCCGGCGAGTAGGACCTGTTGAATCTCAGACTCTGCAACATCGAACTCTTCGAGTAGTAGCGCCCAACCAGTTGCGATCGCCGCCTTGGCGAATTGGAGCTCACGCACATCACGCTGAGTCAAAAAGACGCAGTCTGAGGAATCTCCCACCTGCTTGCTCCATGATAGGACGAATACCCGCTCATCTTCACGCAGGACCAGCCGATCGGCTAGAGTCGGTGCGACTCGTTGTGCCCTCTCTTCATCCACGAACTTTCCCGAGTGATCAAGAAGACCGATAGCAAAAAGAGCGGCACATGCATCGACCAAACCAGAGCCGCATATACCAATTGCAGGAGCGTCATCGATCGTTCCGATTATTAACTCTCCATCTTGAATCTTGATGGTCTCGATCGCACCAGATGCCGCGCGCACCCCACACTTGATGCTTGCCGCCTCAAAGGCGGGACCAGCCGGAGCGGCAGTTGCCAAAATTTTGTCACCATCTCCAAGGATGATTTCACAGTTAGTCCCAACATCGATGAAGAGGCGCAATCTCTTGTCACGATCCATGCCAGATGCCAAAGCCCCAGCGATGATGTCACCGCCAACATAGGCACCAAGTGATGGAAAAATAACCACCTTTGCCCGTGGATGGATAGCGATCCCAATCTCATGGGCATCAACATCTGGAAAGCCGGCCGCCGACATAATAAATGGGGCGACGCCCAATGGCTCTGGATCTATACCGAGCAGCAGATGCATCATCGTCGCATTTCCAGCGATGGCAATCTCATAGACATGAAGTGGATCGATACCAGCCTCACTACAGACCTCTTGGGTGAGCTGATTGAGCGTTTCTTGGGCCAAAGCCGAGAGTTTCTCAAGGGCTGCAGGATCGAGCATGGTGGCACTGATACGCGTGATCACATCGGCACCGAATGGCTGCTGTTTGTTGAGAATCGATTTAACACTCAGGGGAGTACCAGTATTTAAATCTAAGAGAGTGGCAACGACGGTAGTTGTTCCCAAGTCGTAGGCGATGCCGTAACGAAAGGCAGTGGTATCGCCAGGTTCGAGATCGATAAAATCCTGATCGACAAAGACTGCTGTGACCTTAAAATCTGAGCTACGCATCACTCGAGAGATATTTCGCATAGCGGCAAGTGATGCGGTGCCCTCAATATCCTCGATCGCATCGAAGAGGCGCACGAGATCAGTGCGTTGATCATGCAAAGTCGGCTCTTCTAACTCGACATATCGCTTCTGCACGGCAGGACGCAAGATGACCTGGCGGCCGACTCCGACAGTTGCAGCTTTAGGGCGAGTAGTCAGTGGTGGTACGTCGATAGATACATCTGTGCTGGTACGCACCAAGCATGCCAATCGCCAGCCCTCTTTGATCTCACTCTCTGAAAAGGCACGAAAATCTAACTTCGATGGTGAGACATCTCCACCGGTAATTTTAATCCGGCACTTTTTACAGGTTCCATATCCTCCACACGTCGAATCGATCGCAATACCGTTCCAGGAGGCAGCATCAAATGCACTCACACCAGTTGGTACAGTGATTGTCTTCTCAGATGAGACGGAGTTATCTTTCTCAAGGGATCTGAAGGCAAGTTTGACCCTGCCGGTGCCATCGTGATTGGGCACAAGGGATGGATCGAGCTCCTTTTTAGTAATTTTTATGCACTGGTTCCTGCCGCCGCTTTGGCGGCCTCCATCGCTCTAAAGCGTGTGATCCAGTTTGATCCCCATGGATCTAGTCCAAGGAGCAAGTCTGTGGCGCGAACGGACTCGACGATCATCGGAGTTCGAGCATCCATCACCGCACTTGTTAAGCCATGTGACATGGCAGCAGGCAAGAAAGCAGCATTGAGAGCATGGCGGTAGGGCAGACCAAAAGAGATATTTGATGCACCGAGCGTCATATTCAGCCCCCATTTTTCACGGATTAAATAGATTGTCTCAAGGGTAATTTTCACCGCTTCAGGATCTGCCCCGACGGTCATTGCCAAGGGATCAATCACTAAATCCTCAAGAGGAATACCATGCCTCTCAACGGTGCGGACGATCTTTTCAGTAATCACCATCCGCTCAGCGGCCGTTGCCGGAATCCCAGTCTCATCATTGGGAAGTGCGATGATGCCAGCGCCATGCTTTTTTATGAGAGGAAGGACTAACTCCATACGATCATCTTCGCCGGTGACGCTATTGACCAGGGCTTTGCCCTGATATGTCTCAAGGCCTACTTGTAAGGCCTCAATGATCGAAGAGTCGATACAGATGGGGGTATCGGTAATACTTTGGATCAGGGTGATGGCTTTACCTAGGAGTGCAGGCTCATCGGTCAGAGGCACGCCCATATTGACATCTAGTACGTCTGCACCCCCGGCAATCTGGTCATGGACATCTTTTTCAATTGCACTTAGATCACCAGCGCGCAGCTGTAGTTGAAACTTTTTACGACCCGTTGGATTGATGCGCTCTCCGATAATACAAAAGGGTTGATCATGCCCGATTGTGACCGTCTTGCCTGGTGATGATAAAACTGTATGCATTTCAAGGCTCCTTATTAGTAACTTGGTACTCTGGCAAGATCTGACATGAATTGCGCTAGGGAATCATCATGGCGAAAATCTGTTATGTGGAGTCCACGGACACCGGGCAGTGATAGCGCGTGCTTGGCTAGTTCAAGAGTTAGCTGATAGACCTCCTCTCTTTGGTCACTAGCACTTTGTATGCGAGCTATTGAGGCTGCAGGTACATCGATGCCTGCAATCTTATCATTCATGAAGTTTAATGACTTGGCGCTTTTGACCAACGCTACGGCTGGAATGAGTTTGAGGTCGGGTACGAGCTCTGCGGCACCTTTACAAAAAGCCTCAAGGCGATCGGGGTGATAACAGATTTGAAGTTGTAAGAAGTTGGCACCGGCACGGTACTTCTTCAGTGCCCTTTGGATTCGATAATCAAAAGGTGGAGCCCCTGCATTTTCAACTGCCCCGATATAAAAGTCAGGGGCTGGATCGATCTTTCTCCCCGATAGATAGCTCCCAGTGGCCATTCCCCGAGCGATATTGATGGCTTGAATACCATCGACGTCAAAGACCCTGCGAGCCTGAGGTTCGTCACCTGCCGTCACATCATCTCCAGTGAGTAGGGAGATATTGGTGATGCCATGCAGGGATGCACCCATCATGTCGGATTGGATGGCAAGGCGATTTTTGTCACGACAGACGATCTGCATAATCGGCTCCAAGCCATGCATTTTCATCGCAATCGCAGTCGTTGTGTTTGAGGCGTGGGCATGGGCAGCTGGATTATCAGTTGCATTGACCGCATCAAACCAAGGCGCTAACCGTGCAGCGTTTTTCTCAACAGCTGCCATCCCACCACCATCGATGGATGGAAACTCAGCAGTAAAGACCAAATCATCTGTATGCTCTAATTTCTCACGCAGAACTGACATTAGTGGCTTCCATCTTTTAAGGACCAACCAGCCGGGGTCTGTTGATCGCGCTTGGTGACTAAGTTAATCCAGGATGATGAGCCTTCAAGCCGCATGTCAACAGGTGGGCGTATATCGTTGTAATGCTCTTTCCACACTTTTGGTAGTGGAAGTGAGATGGTGCGATCGTAAGCCTTTACCCAGATGCACTTCATCTCAGGTTTTACTTCACAGTTCCCATTCTCTCGCACACCACCACACGGACCGTTGCGCAGAGTCTTAGGACAGGTCATCGGACAGGTCATTCCCGTGGAGTGCAAAACGCACTGACCACACATGCGACAGTCCCAAACAGGAGCCTTCAGAGCATGTTCGACTAAAGGGAGAAGTTTTTTCAACATGAGAACGCCTTAAACAGAGACCGATGATCGTTTTTTGGCGATGAGATCTTTGGCAACACGCACAGCGGTCGATGCATCGGCGGCAAAACCATCTGCGCCCACGACATCGGCATACTCTTGTGTCACAGGTGCCCCGCCCACCATAATGAATACCTGATCACGCAGACCAGCCTTGGTAATCTCATGAATATTTACTTTGAACATCGGCATAGTTGTCGTTAAGAATGCTGACATGCCGACGATATCTGGCTTGTGTTCAAGGATTCCAGCGATGAACTTTTCAGGTGAAACCTGTACGCCAAGATCAATGACGTCAAAGCCAGCGCCCTCAAGCATGATGTTGACCAAATTCTTACCGATATCGTGCACATCGCCTTTGACTGTGCCCATCAGATAGGTACCAACTGTTTCGGCGCCAGTCTCAGCCAGAAGAGGGCGAAGCACGTTCAGAGCCCCTGACATCGCCTTACCTGAAACGAGCATCTCGGGAACGAAGAAATCTCCGCGTTCAAAGCGCGCACCGACCTCTTCCAGCGCGGGAATGAGTGCATCAAAGAGGATCGTGCCAGGGGTCATTCCATCGGCAATCCCTTGGTTGGTCAGGGCTAGAACTGCAGGAGCGTTCCCAACTAAAGTTTCATCAAAGAGGCCCTTGATGATTTCATCATGAGTCATGCTGCACCTATCTTTCCATGCGTACTTATCTGGAGTGTGTGAATCTCGTCAATTATGACATCGCCAATCCTTGCTAAATCGCGCGCACTCAATCGCCCAGATGGACCCGAGATTGAGATTGCCCCGACTACACGTCCATCATCTTCACGAACAGGTGCAGCAACTGCAACCAAGCCCTCTTCAAGCTCGTCACAGATGATGGCATATCCGTGTTTGCGCACATCCTCTAACTCGGCCAATAAGCGAGGACGTGTCGTAATCGTCTTACTTGTCAGCCGTTCCAACTTACCAGCCGGAATTGTTGCAACGCCGTTTGCTAGAAGGACCTTGCCCAGGGCCGATGCATGGAAAGGAATCACCTTGCCGACCCAGTTGGTGGCCCCTAAGAGATAATGTGAATCGACTTGATCGATTAATCTCATCTCACCATTGCTTGCAATCGCCAAATTTGCAGTCTCACCTGTGCTCAGAGCAAGCTTTTCTAGAACTGGACGCATACGGGCAACTAATATCGAATCCTGGTTTTGTGAGCGTGCGAACTGGGTGAGAACATCTCCAGCGATGAAGGCTCCTGTACGATCTCGGCGTATCAGACCTGCTCTTTCGAGCGCACTTAACATTCTCGATGTTGTGCTCTTTGGCAGCTCGTGATCACGGGCAATATCCGATAAAATCGGGGGTGTGGCTGCCTCAAGGATGTGAATAAGAAGGGCACACGCGCGATCAATCGCCTGAGTTCCATTGACTAACTCACTCATCGTCTTACCTTTCATCTCTCTAGTATTCCATCATATGGAACCACCGTTCCACTATATAGGAGTATCCTGCTGCGTGTCGCCTGAACAGAAGGGGCAAAGGAGTCTCACATGTTTGAAAATAGGATGCCGCGATATGAGATTTTAAGCCAGGAGTCGATGGCCACATTGACACTGGGATGGAGGCGAATCGTCTCTGAGATCGGCATCGAGTTCATGTCGCCGTGGGCGATCGATCTTTTGCGCCAGGCCGGGCAGACGGTGGAGGGCGAGAACGTGAAGTTTGATCCCGATTGGGTACTTAAGCAGTGTGCACTTGCTCCGAGTGAATTCAACCTGCGCGCTCGCAATCCTTTGAACAATGTCCACATCGGTGGTAACTCAATGGTCTTTGGTAGCGTCTATGGCCCTCCATTTGTTCGTGAAGGTGACCTTCGCCGTGATGCGACATTTAAGGACTATGAGAACTTTTGTAAACTCTCACAATCATTTGAGGCACTTGATAGCGTCGGTGGGGTTGTCTGCGAACCCAATGATCTCTCCCTAGATTCGCGTCACTTGGACATGGCATATGCCGCGGCCACATTGACCGATAAGTTCTTCATGGGCAACGTTGTGACTGCAGATAACGCGAAAGATGTCATCAAGATCGCTGAGATTATTCACGGTGGGCGTGGTGCGATCGTGGAAACACCAGCGTTAATTTCACTGGTAAATTGCAACTCACCACTGCGCTGGGATGATCGTATGTTGGATTCGATGCGCGAGTATGTCTTAGCTGGTCAGCCAGTTGTTGTCACTCCTTTCTTGCTCATGGGTGCTATGAGTCCAGTGACGATTCCAGCAACATTAGCTCAGCAGATTGCCGAAGCATTAACGGGGATTGCACTTGCACAGACACTGAACCCGGGATGCCCAATCGTCTTTGGCTCCTTTCTTTCAAATATAGATATGCAATCTGGCTCTCCTCAATTTGGCACACCTGAGTCCGGAATTGGGCTGCTATGCACTGGTCAGATCGCCCGCAGTTTCAACCTGCCATTTCGTGGCGGCGGCGGTTTGAACTCCTCACAGACCGTTGATGCACAATCTGCCTACCAAACGATGATGACGATGATGCCCACATTCCTCTCTGGCACCAACTGGGTCATGCATACGGCAGGTTGGCTCGAAGGTGGCCTTGTATCGTGTTATGAGAAGTTTGTTCTAGATATTGAGATCCTGCAATCACTCATGACTGAGTTCACCCCTCTAGAGTTCAACGTCGAATCATTGGCCTTCGATGCACATTTGGAGGTCGGCCATGGTGGCCACTTCTTGGGCGCAGCCCACACCATGGAGCGCTTTCGTAACTGCTTCTATCGACCGTTCTTGACCAATAGCGATAACTTTGAGCGTTGGACACGTCTTGGTGGTAAAGATACGAAGACTCGCGCAGCCGAGATCTATCTCAAGAAGTTAGAGGATTATGTTGCTCCAGATATGGATTCAGGCATGCGTCAAGAGCTCGATGAGTTTGTGGCGATGCGCAAAAGCCAACTAGATTAAATCCCCTATGGTCGCAACGCTCTACATCAACGGTCTCTGGCAAGAGGCATCAGATGGTGGATCTCACGATGTCCAAAGCCCACACGATCAAAGCGTCCTCGCCACCGTCTCTCAGGCGAGCCAAACTGATGTGCTTGATGCCATCGCCGCCGCACGAGCCTCTTTTGATTCAGGAGTATTTACCTCCTGGAGTTTCAAGCAGCGTAGTGAGTTAGTTGCAAAGATCGCCGATCTATTAGAGCGCGATGCCGATGTGATAGCCCGTAAAGAAAGTGATGATACGGGCAAGCGTTTGATCGAAGCTCAGTACGACGTGGCCGATGTCGTTGCAACTTTTAGGCATTTTGCAGCCCTGGGGGCAAGAGAGCATGGGCGTAGCGTGGATGTGGGTATGGCTCATGTCTCAAGCCGGATCGTTCATGAGCCCTTGGGTGTTGCCTGCTTGATAGGTCCCTGGAACTATCCGCTGCTGCAGATCGCCTGGAAGGTCGCACCGGCCTTAGCGGCAGGCTGCTCCTTCATCATCAAACCAAGTGAGTTAACACCACAGAGTGCTATCGCCTTGACCAAGATCATCGAAGAGGCCGGCACCCCCAAAGGAGTTGCCAACTTAATCCTTGGTCCTGGCTCAGTTCTCGGGAGCTTACTGATCAATGATCCCCGCATCGATCTGATCTCATTTACCGGGGGGTTAACAACAGGTCAGACCATCATGAAGGCAGCTGCCAGCACTATTAAGAAGTTAGCACTCGAACTTGGTGGTAAAAATCCACATATTATCTTTGCCGATGCCGACCTCGATGCTGCAATCGATAATGCAGTCACCGCGGCATTTCTACACTCAGGCCAAGTCTGTTCAGCCGGTACCCGATTAATAGTTGAGCGATCAGTGCACGATCAGGTAGTCAAGGAGATCGTGCGTCGGGCTGGAAAAATCAGACTCGGTGGTCCTCATGATCACCAGGCAGAGACTGGTCCACTCATCAGCAAGGCGCACTTGGCCAACGTCTTGAGATATGTCGAGAAGGCAATTGCAGAGGGCGCCACATTATTAGTCGGTGGAGAGCGAAGTCAGAGCGCAGAGCATGCCAAGGGCTGGTATTTCTTGCCTACCGTCTTTGATAACTGCACGGGTGCTATGTCATGTGTCCAAGATGAGTCCTTCGGTCCCATCATGACGGTAGAGGTCTTTGATACCGAGGCTCAGGCGATCGCAATCGGCAACGACACCGTCTTTGGATTATCAGGTGGGCTCTGGAGCGGTGATTCTCAAAAGTGTGCCCGCGTGGCTAGCGCTCTTCGCCACGGCACTATCTGGGTCAATGACTTTGGGCCTTACCGCCCGGCGGCAGAGTGGGGCGGATACAAGCAGTCAGGGATCGGCCGTGAATTGGGTGAGCATGGCCTGGGTGAGTACCTTGAAATCAAGCACATTTGGACCAACAATGCTCCTAGTCGATCTGGGTGGTTCAAAGATCTCTAAGTGAAGGGGCGAGCTGAGTGGGCACTGAGGCACCTATGATCTCGGTAAAAAATCTCTGGAAGGTCTTTGGTAGCAATCCCGAGAAAGTTATGGGCTCTTCCCTGGCCGATTTGACGCGATCAGAGCTGCGCGCCCAAACCGGAAACACGATCGCAGTTCGTGATGTCTCATTCGATGTCGCCCCTGGTGAGGTCTTCGTTGTCATGGGGCTATCTGGCTCAGGTAAATCAACTCTCGTGCGCTGTATGACCCGCTTGATCGAACCCACCGCTGGGACCCTGACCTTTGAGGGTGAGGATGTGCTCAGCGTTGATGCAGCACGTCTGCGCGAACTTCGTAAGAGCCGTTTCTCAATGGTCTTTCAGCACTTTGGCTTACTGCCACACCGTAAGGTAATCGATAACATCGCATACTCCCTGGAGATCAATGGGGTGAAAAAAGCCGAGCGCCATGGCCGTGCCAATGAGGTCATCGAACTGGTTGGACTACAGGGATATTCACATGCATATCCGGAGCAGTTATCAGGTGGAATGCAACAGCGCGTTGGACTTGCCCGTGCATTGGCCGTTGACCCACAGGTTCTCTTCTTGGATGAGCCCTTTAGCGCACTTGATCCCTTGATCCGAAGGGATATGCAACAGGAGATCATCCGCCTGCACCATGAGTTGGGAAAGACCATGGTCTTTATCACCCATGATCTATCTGAGGCGGTAAAAGTCGGAGATCGCATCGCAATCATGCGCGATGGAGCCATTGTCCAGACGGGGACCCCCGAGGATTTGGTGGCAAATCCTATCGATGATTACGTTGCCAACTTTGTGCGTGACATCCCGAAGTCCCACGTTCTCACACTCAAATATCTGGCTCGGAAATCGCACTCAGGTGAGGCTCTAGATGGCCCAGAGCTGGCAGCGACCATGATTATCCGCGATGCTGCAGAGGTCATACTGCAGACACATAAGCCCGTACGTGTGAGCGATAATGGAAAGGCCTTGGGCGTTGTCTCCAGTGAGGATGTATTGCGCTTGATTGCCGGAGTCACTTGATGCGTGTTAGAAAATCCTATCTACTTTTGGGTTCGGTAGTACTCTGGATTTTCTTGGCTCGCATTCTCAATGGCAGGCATACATTACAAATCGCCACCTATGAGAACACCTCTTTTACATCCTTTGTTGGAGAGAGGGCCTTATCGATCCGGGGTAATCGCACGGAGAGTACAGTCTTCATCTATTTTTTCAATCCTATCCGTGGAGTGATTGATGGTTTTGTCCAAGCCATAAGAGATCTCATCGCTGTTCCAGCCCCCAATTCGGTTATACCAATCATTGGCTGGCTTGGCGTTGTGGGGATAGTCGCCTTCGTAGTCTTTGCGACAAGCCAGTGGCAGACCGCTCTTTTATCTGTCTGTCTTCTTCTGGGTTGCGGAGCATTGGGTATGTGGCAGTTCACGATGGATTCGATCGCCCTTACTCTTGCAGCGGTCCTGCTCTCATTGGCCTTTGGTCTGCCTTTGGGTATTTGGGCAGGGCTATCTGATCGTGCATTGAAAGTGATGACTCCATTTTTAGATCTCGCTCAGATTTTACCCACGCTTGTCTATATGGCACCAATCGCACTCGTGTTCATGATTGGAGCGGCATCGGCGACGATTGCGACGATGATTTATGCGATTCCAATCTGTATACGCATCACTTCCCATGCCATCAGAACTCTCAATCCTGCACCTGTAGAGGCATCTGTCTCCATGGGTTCGAGCTCAAGCCAGACGCTGCGAAAAGTACAGGTGCCCATGGCAAAGCAGATGATCGTCGTTGGGATCAATCAAACGGTGATGGCCGCTCTCTCCTTTGTGGTTATCGCAGCCCTTATTGGGGCCCCTGGACTTGGCAACCCGGTGGTCTCAGCACTTATTATTCGAAACGTAGGCCAAGGCTTTGTAGCTGGAATTGCCGTGGTTTTCCTGGCAATTTTGATGGATCGCAGCACGAGTGCGGCGGCAAAGCGTCAAGAGTCATTTATCCCCCCAACGGCCCAGGATATAAAGCGAAAGCGCCTGACCTTAGTGATCGCAGGAGTCCTTGCGATTATAAGTGTCGTGATCTCCCGCACCCTTCTTTGGGCCGCTATCTGGCCTCAAGAGTTCATGGTTGCCCGACAAGTCCAAGAGCTGACCAATAATGTAACGGCTTGGATATTAGGTAATCTCTTTATCTTTACCGATGGATTGAAAGATCTGATCTCATACTCGATTCTTAACCCTCTGGAGACTATTCTCTCTCAATCTCCCTGGTATTTGACGGTCTCGATGATCATTTGTCTGGCTCTAGTAATGGGTGGAGTGCGCACAGGAGTTCTCGCCGGTGTGTTGGCCATGTGTATCGTCCTTTCAGGTCTCTGGTTTGAGGCGATGCTGACCCTGACCCAAACCATTGTCGGCACTTTACTTACGATGATCTTTGGAATGGCACTGGGAATCTGGGTGGGGCGCAGTGATAGGGCGCAGCGCTCTTTACGGCCCCTCTTAGATGCTGCTCAGACCCTTCCAGCCTTCGTATATCTCGTGCCGATCTTGGGACTTTTTGGTCCCACTCGATTTACTGCAATCCTTACCGGCGTCATCTATGCAACCCCTGTTGTCGTCAAGCTTGTGAGTGAGGGGATTCGCGCGGTACCGCCAACACTTATTGAGGCGGCAACTGCAGCGGGATCGACGACTCGACAGATCATCACGAAGGTTCAACTGCCGGCAGCCAGGAAAACTATCGTGCTGGCGACCAATCAAGGTCTAATCTATGTGCTCTCCGTCGTGGTTATCGGTGGTTTTGTAGGTGGAGGCGGGTTGGGCTATCTGGTGATCGTGGGAAATTCAAAGCCAGAGCTCCAGGGAAAGGGCCTCATAGCCGGTGCCTGCATCCTGCTTCTGGGGGTAATTTTTGATCGGATCATGCAGGCCAGGGCCCATCGCTCCAGTTAAGCCAGGGAAAAAGTGGCCCTTGAACCCTGCGCCATCTACCTCGAACTCGGTTTACACCCTAGGCTAAGGTCAAATTCAAACTCTGAGGAGGGTTAATGAAGTCATTATTTAGGCCTAGCTCTGCAGTACTTAGTGCTGTTATCGCAGCTGCCTTGGTTGTTTCAGGGTGCAGCAGCAGTGTTAATGACTCTGCCGGCGAGGCATCGGGCGACTGCGGATCCTGGGCAATTGCCATGCATGCATGGAATGGTTACACAGCATCGGCACAGGTAGTTGCCGAGATTGCTAAGAAGGAGTTAGGTTGCACGATCACTCAGACCACATTGGATGAAGGTCCGATTACTTATGATGCCATGGAGGCCGGAACAATCGATGTGCTCATCGAAGATTGGGGCGGTGGACGTTGGAAAGAGTGGAGTGATAGAGGCGCTGTCATTGATGTCGGAGATGGTGGAAACGTTGGCCTCATCGGCGTCTATGTTGCACCGTGGATGGTCGAGAAGTATCCAGATATCGTCGACTCCAAGAACCTTGGAAAGTATGCCGATCTCTTTAAGAACGCAGATTCAGGTGGTAAGGGCGCCTGGTATGAAGGTCCTCCGGGATACACAACAATCGGTGAAAAGATGGTCTCTGCTAACAAGTTGAACTTCAAGGTCATCTTCGCAGGTTCAGAGGTCGCTCTCATCGATGGTTTCACCAAGGCTGAGGCTAATAAGACGCCATTTATTGGTTATGCCTGGCAGCCATGGACTCTTCACGCCAAGATGCCCAATCTTGAGAAGGGACATGTCAAGTTCCCTGCAAATGATTGGACCGATGCAGCCCAAGCTAGTGGACTCACTGATTATCCATCGACTCCACTGATCAAGTTAATCTCTAAGAAGTTAAATGATAGTAATTCATCATTTACGACTTTGATCAAGAACTTCAAGTGGACAAATGATGATCAGAACATGGTTGCTCTTGACATTGAAAACGGAACAACACCAGAGGCAGCGGCCCAGAAGTGGATTGATGCCCATGCCGATCAAGTCAAAGCCTGGCTCGGCAAGTAATTAATTAGTAATCAAATAACGCCCTTACCCGGTGAGAAACCACTGGGTAAGGGCGTTACTTATTGAGTAGTATTTCGGGCATGAACAAGCGGTATGACTACATCATTGTTGGTGGTGGCTCAGCCGGGAGCGCTCTGGCTAATCGATTGAGTCAGAACCCTGCGCATCAAGTATTAGTTCTTGAGGCAGGTCGCCCGGATTACAAGTGGGATGTGTTCATCCATATGCCTGCGGCCTTGGCCTTTCCAATCGGCAGCAGGTTCTATGACTGGAAGTATGAGTCTGAGCCCGAGCCACATATGAATAATCGCCGGATCTATCATGCACGCGGCAAAGTCCTAGGTGGCTCCTCATCGATTAATGGACAGATTTGGCAACGCGGTAACCCCTTGGATTATGAGCGATGGTCAAAGGATGAGGGGATGAGTAGTTGGGATTTTGCACACTGCCTGCCCTACTTTAAAAAGATGGAGAACTGTTTGGCAGATCAGAGCAGTGTCTTTCGTGGAAACAGTGGCCCGCTCAAGCTGGAGCGTGGACCAGTCAAGGGCCCTTTGTTTGCAGCCTTCTTCAAAGCAACCGAACAGGCTGGTTATGAACGCACAGATGATGTCAATGGCTATCGCCAAGAGGGCTTTGCCGCCTTTGATCGAAATCTCTACCGCGGCCGGCGCTTGAGTGCTGCTCGCGCATATCTCTATCCAGTGATCAAACGCGCCAACTTGAGCGTGAAGACACGTGCTCATGTCACGAAAGTCTTATTTGATGGCACAACTGCAACGGGAGTTGAGGCCATGATTAGAGGCAAGAAGCACATCTTCTATTCACGTGAAGTCATACTCTGTGGGGGCGCCTTCAATACGCCACAGATTTTGCAGTTATCGGGAATTGGAAATGAGAGGGATCTTGCCCCACTTGGGATCAAGATGGTGCATCATCTGCCTGGAGTTGGCGCAAATCTCCAAGACCACCTCGAGGTCTATGTCCAGTACAAGTGTAAACAGCCGGTGACACAGCAACCGATCACACAGCTCTGGCGCCGGCCATTTATCGGAGCTGCCTGGCTCTTCTTTCGCAGGGGCCCAGGTGCCACCAATCAATTTGAGGCTGGGGGTTTCACAAGGAGCAATGATGATGTCGCCTATCCCAATTTGATGTTTCACTTCCTGCCTCTGGCCATCCGCTATGACGGCACAGGTGATACTCGTGGACATGGCTATCAAGTCCACGTCGGTCCTATGTACTCTGATTCTCGTGGTTGGTTGAAGATAAGGAGCGCAGATCCCTTTGAAAAACCGGCGATTCAATTCAATTACTTATCTACCGACCAGGATCGCCGCGAGTGGGTTGAGGCTGTGAAAACTGCACGAACCATCTTGACCCAGCCCGCTATGAGTGATTACAACGCTGGTGAGTCATCTCCTGGTGCATCCGTTGCAAGTGATGAGCAGATTCTGGAGTGGGTGCGCAAGGATGCCGAAACTGCGCTGCACCCATCCTGCACAGCCAAGATGGGTAGCGATGCGATGTCTGTGGTGGATCCGGAAACGATGAAGGTGTATGGCGTTGATGGTCTTCGTATCTGTGATGCATCAGTCTTTCCTTATGTGCCCAATGGAAATATATATGCACCGGTGATGATGGTCGCTGAGAAAGCTGCAGATCTCATCTTAGGAAATACGCCTCTAGCACCACAAAGGACTGAATTCTATCGCCATGCAAAGTAAATGAGCCACCCCTATACTCGGCAAATGTCAGAGATTCATCCATTAGATCCGCTCAGCCACCAAGAACAGGAGTTAATCGTGGCCCATGCCCGAGCGGCCTGGAATCTCAGTGAGCACCACATCTTTGCCATGGTGCAGCTGCATGAGCCTACAAAAAGCGAGCTTGCATCAGATAAGAGATTGGATCGCACCGCACGCATCACTCTATGGGATCGCAAGAAGGCTCTGGTCACTGAAGGGCTGATCACCACCCAAGGCCACGTCAAGGATTATCGAGAGATTGCAGGTGCCAAGGCGCCGGTCACTGTCATCGAGTCGGCAATCGCATTAGATGTCGTTCGCAGGGATCAATCGGTCAAGGATGCTTTAGCTCGCAGAGGGATCTTCGACATCATGAGTGTGCACATGGAGACCTGGCCAATAGGCGCACAGATCCCACGATATCTAGATGATGGTCGACGTTTGATTTGGACACCCATGTGGCACACACCCACACCAAAGGCGAATTTTTACGCACATCCCATCAATGGCCTGCATGCCATAGTTGATCTAGATGCTGAAGAGGTCGTTGCTCTGGAAGATAACGACGATGTCCCCATTCCACAGACTCCCGGTCCCTATCGCCAATCCCAGACAGGGGCCACTATCGAGTTGAAAGAGTTGATGATCCACCAACCTGAGGGTGCATCCTTTCAGAGACAGGGCTGGAAGTTCACATGGGAGAGATGGAGCTTTCGTATCGGCTTTGATCAGCGCGAGGGACTACTCATCCACGATGTGCATTTCAATGATCAGGGAGTATCTCGCAAGATCGCCCACCGTTTGTCGATCGCCGAACTCGTCATCCCCTATGGGGATCGAGCCCAGGGTGCCTATCGAAAGAATGCCTTCGATACAGGTGAGTATGGTCTCGGTAATTTCACCAACTCCCTGACCCTTGGCTGTGATTGCCTGGGTGAGATCCTGTATTTAGATACGGCAGTCACCGAGGGTGATGGCACTGTGCGCAGTATCAAAAACGCTATCTGTGTGCATGAAGAGGATGTTGGCATCCTGTGGAAGCATGTCGATGCAGATGGACATGTTGAAGTGCGAAGAGGACGCCGCTTTGTCGCATCCTCGATCGTGACTATCAACAACTATGAATATGGATATTTCTGGTATTTCTACCAGGATGGATCCATAGAGTTTGAGGCAAAGTTGACGGGAATCATCTTGACCTTGGCCGATACACCAGGTGCCCATCATCCATCTGCCACAGAGATAGAGCCGGGATTATGGGCGCCCTATCACCAACATATTTTATGTGCGCGCATGGATTTAGATATCGATGGTCCAAACAACACGGTCGTTGAGATTGAGTCCTTTGCCCATCCTATGGGTGAGAAAAATCCATATGGGGGAGCCTATGAGACCTCAGAGAGCGTATTTAAGAGTGAGAGTATGGCACAGCGGCTTATAAATCCAATCACGAGCAGATTTTGGAAGATCATCAATCCAAATAAGCAAAACCATGTGGGGCATAGCGTCGGATATAAATTGATTCCTGGTCACACCACATATCCATTGGCCCATCCAGAGTCGGTATTGGGAAAGCGCGCCGGCTTTATGTACAGCCACCTATGGGTGACAGCGAATGTCGATGCAGAGCGCTATCCGGCAGGGGATTACCCATTCCAACATGAGGGCGGGGCGGGCCTACCTGAGTGGACGAAGAGGGATCGTCCAATCGAAAATACCGATGTTGTGATGTGGTATGTATTTGGGACCAATCACATTCCACGCACCGAAGATTGGCCTGTCATGCCAGTTGAGCGCACGGGCTTTCACCTCAAGCCCAGTGGATTCTTTCGGCGTACTCCTGCCATGGATGTAGCTCCATAAATTCGGCTCATCTCATATGTCTCTCAAAGGCCTCGGTGCCTATGCAAAGGCGGCTCACTTTGGCCCCACCATGCTTATCACCACGATCTCATTCGTACTGGCCACGCGGCTGTGGTGGCAAGGACCTGCATATCTCATCGCCTTCACCGTCTTTCTGGGCCAGTTAATCATCGGATGGAGCAATGATCTCTATGACTTTAAGGATGATCTCAAACACGCAAGAGGCAATAAACCATTAGTTGCTGCAACGATCTCCACGGCCCAACTACGCAGGGCCACTTTCATCCTCCTACCTATCGCCATTATCGCTAACTTACTGGGCCCCCTGGGCCTTAAAGGTGGTGCGGTCTATCTGCTCGGAGTCGGCTGTGGGATCGCATATAACTTCTACTTCAAGTTCTCACCTCTGTCACCACTGCCTTATGCGATCGCATGCGCAGCTCTTCCTGCAAGTATCTTCTTTGCAACCAATCGCACACCACCTGCTTGGGTATTGATGGCCGGGTCTCTACTTGGCATCGCCTTTCACTTTGCCAACGTACTGAAAGATCTCAAGGCAGACCGAGAGAGCAACATCGCAGGGCTTCCTCAGCGCATGGGTGCGGCAAAGTCAACTGTCATTGCACTTGTACTTGTTATTACCGCTGCTCTAGTTTTCATGAACAGCCCAGTAAGCAAAGATCTTAGCTCAATTGAATTTGAATCAAGTGCAACATTTATTGCAGGTGGTGACCGTCCAGTCACTGTTGTCCTACCTGCTGCTTTTTCAGCACAGAGCCCAGCCCCACTTCTTATCGATCTTCATGGCTATAGCGGTGATAGCACCAGTCAGAGTAAATTTACTTTTTTACAGAGAGCTGCTTATGGGCAAGGGTTCATCTATGCAGCCCCTGATGGCCTCAAAGATAGCCAAGGCAATCAATTCTGGAATGCATCTGTGGCCTGCTGTAACTTCAATGCCAATCCAGTCGATGATATCGCCTACATCAAATCCTTGATCGAGGAGATCTCAGAGCGTTCATCGGTAGATTCCAAACGTATCTATCTCTTTGGACACTCCAATGGCCATTTCATGAGCTATGCCTTCGCCTGTATGTATCCACAAACACTCGCTGCAATTGCAGGTCTTGCAGGTGCGATGGATATCGACCCAGACTCATGTTCAGCCAAATCTGCCCTCAATATCCTGCACATCCATGGGATGGCCGATGGGGTCATCAGCTATAGCGGTGGAAATCTACTCCAAAACTCTTATACCAGCGCAGTTCAAAGTGTCCAGCGCTGGGCTGAGATAGATAAATGTGTGATGAATCCAGTTAATGGAAAAGAATTTGATTTGGTGATGAGTATTGCTGGCACAGAGAGCGTTGCATCTACTTACTCATGTCCTAGTAGTTCAGTCGAACTCTGGAGTATCAATGGCGGAGCACACAATCCAGAGTTAGATGAGAACTTTGCATCACAGGTCCTGGATTGGTTTGTGGCCCACCCTAAGAAATAGTGGCTCTCAATCGGTGTAGTTGATAATGGCAAGGCACATCTCATCACGCGTTCCCTCACCCCAGACCACGTAATTAGGGGAGAGGTTCTTAAACTCTGGCAGGCGCGCACGCAGTCCGATATCAAAGGAACAACTCACTTTCACACTATCACCGGGCATCGCCTGGATGGGCTGGCTTTGCCAATCGGTACTTTGATTATCAAAGTCCCATATAGGCCGAGTCGAGAGAGTAGTTACCTTTGAAGTCAACGCACTCTGGTGAGTGATGGTGATGGATCTTCCGAGCTGATGCATATGACCAGTTGCCCCATATATCTTCATAGGCGAGCGCAGAGTATTCGAGCAATCTGAGATGGGGCTCGGCACAGGTCTGATGGGATCTTTGCCGCATATTAAGAGCAGGCCTGTCTCTTGGAACGCCGCCTTTGCCGAGGTGCGATTGGCCAGATCAAGTAGTGCAGCAGAGCGCACACACAAAGGTCCTGACTCATTGGGCGCGCAAGCGATCTCGATCGGTGCTGCAACAAGAAGCGTCTTTAACTCACTCACTGCAGATGAGGCAAGTTTGAGGGTGACCTGCATCGATGCCTTCGTGTCTTGGGCGCTTGTCTGGCTACTCGTGTGAAAGTGGGCCTGCAGAACAAATTGATCACCCGTTGCAATCTTCATCCCTACACCCACTGGATAGGCCCTGAAATTTCCTCCAGGAGCCCAAAAGGAGATCCAACTCGATGCAGAGGCGGCAGAGAAAGCACCTGCTCCGGGGATACCGGTATCACCAAAGCATGGCCATCCAAGACCAGGTGCTTGTGTGTCGACTAATTTGGTTGCCTCGACACTAGCCGCCGGTACTTTGTAGAGAATGCCGTGGTGTGAGAGCTTCAAATTATCTGGAGTGATCCTCACCGACTGTAGGTATGAATCCACTGTGAACTCTGGATCGAGTAAGAAACAGCGATACTCATCGCTTCCTCCTGCCGGTGGACTGGGCACATAGGCAGGAGTTGCAAGGATTACATCTGATGAGTAAGGCGCGACCAGAGTGTTGCCACTAGCAGTGACAGACTTCAAAGATCTTGCCACATCCAAGAGTTGGGCATATGTGATCCCACCAAAGGCCTGAACCTGAATCTCGGTGGGGGAGAGTTTTTTCACACCCTTATTCGTAAATTTTAAGTAACCACCCACCCGAGTGATATCGGCGCTTGTGCACTTCGCAAATGATGCAGGCTTTGCCGGATCACAATAGACATGTACTTTGGCCTTTGCGCCATTAATTGTGATGCCTCGAAGCTCTTTAGATGGAGCTGGATCAGAGCATGTGACCCCAGCTTTGCTTTGCATGATCTCTAGGTAGCGAACTGAGCCACCGAATTTTGTATACAGCCATGGCTCGTTCTGATCTGTACATGGGATCAACTCAAACTTGTTTGTACCCAAACCTAGGGTCTTGCCTGGTTTGTAGATGGTGTAACTCAGGGATGTCTGAGCATCGGCGAACTTATCGTTTGCCGCCATCGAAGGAGATTGTACGAGCAGGGCAGCTCCAATGAGTAGGAGTACTAGTCTCTTCACTGCGATAATGTACTAGTTATGGCCCAATCCGCATTGGTAGCCCCATTGCTCTCAGGCTAACCTTGCCATATGACAGCGATGAGCTCGGCCGTTGATTCAATCCATGATTTACGCTCGGGAGCAACAACGCCATCGCTCCTAGCCGAGCAAGCCCTCGACCGTATAAATCAGATCGATGCAACGGGCTATGAGCTCAACTCAATTCTTGCACTTGCCCCAAACTCAGATGAGAAAAACTTTGATTTAGATTCACCCCTTGCAGGGCTGCCAATTCTGATCAAAGATAATATTGAGGCGATTGGTCTGCCCGGTACCGCAGGATCAACCGCGCTACTTGATCACCCGGTGAGTACAGATAGCGAGCTAGTACGCAGATTACGCGCAGGCGGTGCCAACATCATTGCATCGACAAATCTCTCTGAGTGGGCAAATATTCGATCCTCATCATCAACGAGTGGATGGTCTGGCCTGGGGGGATTGACCGCTAATCCTTGGATACACAAACACAGCGCAGGTGGCTCATCATCTGGATCGGGAGCAGCGATCGCTGCAGGGCTAGTCACATTAGCTGTTGGTACTGAGACTGATGGCTCAATCATCTGTCCTGCATCTTTGAACGGTTGCGTGGGTATCAAGCCCACAGTCGGTCTTGTCCCCACACAGGGCATCGTTCCGATCAGTGCCAACCAAGATGCACCTGGCCCGATGGCGCGCTCTATCAAAGATGCCGCGATTTTGTTGGAGATCATGAGCGCAACAACTGGCCTGGTCGCGGCCTGCGATGACTCGCGTGCACTCAAGGTCGGTGTGGTCCGATCATGGCTCACAGGCCACAGTGCAACAGATTCTCTCTTTGACTCTGTGCTCTCACAACTAGCCAAGGCGGGGATGAGATTGGTAGAGGTTGCTCTTAAGGCACCCGGAGAGGATGTCGGGGCTGATGAGTACGAGGTCTTGCTGCATGAATTATTCGATGAGATGGGCTCTTATCTGAGCGTGCGCGCCGATACATCACTGCGCTCCTTGGCCCAACTCGTTGCCTATAACAGCGCACATAAAGAGGCAGAGCTCAAATACTTCGCACAAGAGTTATTTGATAAGGCTATAAAACTAGGTGGACGTAACAACGCTTATAAGGTTAAGCGTGCACGCAACTTAGCCTGGGCCCAAAGAACTCTCACCAAGGGCTTCACCGATGTTGATGTGTTAATAGGTGCTACCTATTCACCGGCCTGGATCAGTACATTGGGTGAAGGTGATGCTTACGGTGATAACAGTTGGATCACGATGGCTCCGGCAATTGCAGGTACACCGATTGGCACTGTTCCCATGGGAATAGTTCAGGGCCTACCCGTTGGTCTAGGAGTTGTGGCAAAGGCAGATGATGAAACGCTCTTAGTGACGGCTCTTGCTCAGATTGAGCAGATATTGGATATCGGAGTTTTGCAACCTAGCTTCAAGCGATAAGGATCAGGTGAGCACCGGCATCTTTGGCTCATCTTTTTTCAAGGCGGCCATATGCTCTTTCACAACTGGCAGAACGCTCTCAATACCATTTTCTGCAGCGTTGATGGCTTGGGCTAGGAACCTGTTGAACTCTCTACCGACGCTGGCGTGAAATAAAATACCCGAAGTCTTCTGGCGATTACTGACGTGAAAAATGTAATCACTCTCATCATCTGATGTAGCCGCCCCGTTCCACTTGGCAAAGGCCCATTCTTTGGTGTTATACATCCCGTTGAACATGATGCGATCAGTGCTCAGCACAACGTTTCCCACCTCTTTATACACTTGTATCGCATCTCCTGGGACAAAGCTTCCCTTCATCGCACCGACGCGATATCTGATGCCGGCAACGATTGGAATACTCAATCCTTGAGTGCCACCCACATACTGTCCCGGCGCACGCCCGGCCTCGTGGTACTGGCCCTGACCGCTCCAGATGACTATCTCACCGGATTTTTGCACCGCTAGATTAGAGGCTGCATCCTCACCTTTGATTGCGAGTTCGAATGCAGTTTTAATCTTATTGAAGATCTCCATATCACGGCTCCACTTTGCATGCGCAAAGTCATAGTCATGCCTTGCCCGCGCTAATGCACGCTTAGCTTTTCTATCAGCCCAAAAGCCCATTGTCCTAGTCTGCTCCTAATCTCTGCGACCCATAACCGGGGGATGAACCTGAATCTAGGTGGGAATGAGTGTATTGGCAAAGATCTGCCACGCCAGAGCTGATTTAGCGATGAGTGAGAGCGTGATGTAGGTGCGCTCACCACGGATGTACTCACTCCACTTACCGACTTTTTTGTACTGCAACCACTGCACGAGTGCGAATGAGTTAAAGAAGAGAAAGATGGTAAAGACGATGCCATAGACAAATGCTGGCGCCGATGTATCACCGACTCCTCCGATAGATAGGACGTAGAACGCCAGAACGATCCATGGCACAAAGCCGGTGATACAGCCGAAGATGAAGGGTAGCCAGCCGCCATTACCGGGGGTCTCGTACTTCTCCTGTAACCAACCAAAGAGGATCATCGATGCGTTCACACCGAAGATGGAGATGATCGCTGAGATCTCGGCAACACCTGTGACTTGTGCGATCAAGACGATCATCACTGAAGAGCTGATCGAGTACTCGACCCAGCGGAAGTAGTTTCTCTGTGCAGCAATACCTGCGCTGTAGCGAGGAAAGAAGGTAGGACTGGCCACGATGAAGTGTGCAAGGGCAGAGAGCCCCAGAAAAATCGCAACGGTCAAACCTATGGGGGTATTAAAGAGAACTATTGGGGCTGCAAATGTCGTCCCAGGTGGACCTGCCATATACGTAGCCGTGACGGGTAGAGCAAAGTCATTGCTCAGGGCCAGCACGGCCGCCATCTGAGAAAGGTGCAGAACTCCGGCAAAGATATTGATCTTTCGAAGGCTTTGGGCAGTAATAGATTTACTCATTTGCGCATCGTACCTGTATGACCCAGAGTTAAGAGGTATGTGGGTTTGAAACTAGACTAATCAAGTGAATGGCTCTCTGGCACTTGTTGGTTCAGGTGAATACCTGCCTGCAATGGCCAGCCTTGAGCGATCATTAATCGATGATGGCCTTTCACACGGCAAACAACCCAGATACATACAGATCCCGACTGCAGCCGGGCGCGAGAGTGATGGCAGATTAGATTTCTGGAGAGAGCTCGGTCAAGCCCAGGCCCAACGCATCGGCGTGCAATCAGTACATCTGCCTATTTACAGCCGCGATGATGCATTCAAGCAAGAACATGTCGATGCCATCCATGACAGTGCTCTGATGTACATCTCTGGTGGAGATCCACACTATCTTGCCAGAACGTTGATCGGTACACCCGTGTGGTCTGCCATCGTCAATAATTGGACTAGTGGTGCCTCACTTGCTGGCTGTAGCGCAGGTGCGATGGTGCTCAGCTCCCATATCCCAAATTTTCGCTTCACTAAGAGTCCACCCACACTGGGTTTGAATCTACTCCCCGATATCCGGGTGATCCCACACTTTAATAAGTTCTTCAAATGGATCCCAGATAGCGCAGCCAAAGTTCTCATGCACGCACCTAACGATGCAATTTTGATCGGTATCGATGAGATGACGGCGATCGTCAACCGGTCAGGTACCCAGCGCTGGGTCGTAGCCGGAGAGGCCACAGTGCACGTACTGAAGGGACTGCCCAAGCAGGTCTTGCACGATGCTCAAGAGATTGACTTGTCATTATCATGAGTAAAATTACGGTCATCTATGACGGTGAGTGTGAGTTCTGCAAGCAGTCGCTGACCTGGCTCCAACACAAACTCAAAGTGCGAGCCCTACCTTTTCAAAGCAGTGACCTAGCCCCATTTAATCTCACTCTCGAGCAATGTGCCAAACAGGTATGGGCTATCACAGAGGGCGGGCAGTATGGGGGAGCAGATGCGATCGCACTTCTGCTTCACCATCGCGGCAATACCCTGCTCGCCCGTCTTATCAGAGTCTCGGGAGAGCTTGGCCGTGGCGCTTATCGCGCAGTCGCATCCAACAGAAACTCAATCCCGGTCACAATGATGACCAGAGTGTTAAAGTTGAGCAATAACTCGTTTTTAAAGAGAGAGCGGTAACTCATGTCTTTCATCATGTATTCAACGACCTGGTGCGGTTACTGCAAGCGCCTTAAATCCGCGTTAGCCGAGCTGGGCGTCAGCTTTGAAGAGATCAACATCGAAGAGGTACCTGGTACAGCCGAAATCGTCGAGAGAGTAAATGGTGGCAATCGCACGGTCCCAACACTGGTCTTCACCGATGGCGCTGCGATGACTAATCCCTCTGCCAAGCAGGTTGTAGAGAAGTTAGCCGCTCTCAAAGGCTAGAGATTTCTCGGTGAGCATGTGTAGCCTATTCACATGTTTGAACTCATTCTGCTGACCTTTGTGATCTATCTCTTTCTCAACCGCAAAAAGAAAAAAGGCAAACCTCGGGGCCTAGATGCCGAACTCAAAGCCCTCATCCAAGAGTCCAACGAATCATCTGCTATCGGCACCGAGATCAAATCCTTTCTTCTCGATGTCATCAACGATGATAAAAATGACCTAGAGAAATTCTCTGATGCTCGTATCGCCCAAGCACAGCGGATCTTAGATCGTGCCGGTCCGGCATCGTTTTACTGGATGAGTGAGATCGCAGCACAACTCTCGATTTTGGCCGCCGCCCAGATAAATGGGATTCCTACGAACGTGAAGGCAGAGCTTGGTGATGGCGCAACCCCTGAGGCCATTGTCAACATCGTCGTACGAACGAAGTAGTGGCTTCCTAAGGTTTCAAAACGATACGGATGGGATTGCCTATCTTCTTCGAGAGTCTTTCTAGAGCATCACCTGCTTGATCTAGGGGCACTATCTCTGAAATCGAGTGCGAGAGATCCAATCTTTGCACCCGAGTGAACTCGAGTAGTTGATGGATATGTTCAGGCTCTGAGCCGTAATGTCCGAGTATCTGGGTGCGCATATATGTAAAGGCCATATCACTGGGGATCACGATGGGCTCATTGGCGATCCCAACGATCACTAATCGTCCCTGCTCACCGAGCAAGGAGAGCCCCTGCTTTCGCACGGATGAGACCCCAGCAAAGTCGAAGGCGGCATTTAATCCTCGATGGTCTTTAAGCTGTGCATCATCGGGTGCGAATGCGAAATCTGCACCTACTTTCAATGCATTTGCCCGTGCATCTGCGCGCGGATCGATGGCAAGGATCTTGGTGCAGCCAATCATCTTCAACAACTGCACGGCGTGAATGCCTAATCCGCCGATACCAAAGACGGCAACACTCTCTCCTGCTTGGATCTTTGCAGTCGATGAGATCGCAGCCCATGGAGTCGATACTGCATCGGGAATGATTGCAGCCTGCTCGAAGGTGAGGCCATCAGGGATCTTCACGACGAGCGAGGCCTTGGTGAGCACGTACTCGGCGTAACCACCGTCATAATCAAAGCCCAATGTCGTTACCTGATTCTTATCGTTGCGCTCTCCGGCGATGAGAACCACCCGATCACCGAGCGCACATGTATCAACGCCTGCACCTATTTGATCGATTGTTCCTGCAACCTCATGACCGAGCGTGACCTGATCACCGATGAGATAGCCAGGTGTGAGAGTTCCATCCAGGAGATGCACATCAGAGAGACACACACCGGCTGCAGCGACTTTGATGCGCACCTGTCCAGCTCCCGCACTCGGTGTCGGAATTTCGATGACCTCAAATTCTCGGGTCGATACTCTGATGCGACCGGCTCTCATAAGGCCAATGCCTGCGCACGATCGATCAATGTATTAACGGCGCCACCAAATCCTGCAAAGGCCGGATTGGTCGTGGCACCTGCCCGATAGCGCGCCCAGATCTGTTGGATGATCACTGCTAAACGAAAGAGACCAAAGACCTCATAGAAGGTGAAATCATCACACTGGCGATTACTCAACTTAAGATATGAGGAGACAAACTCTTTTCGTGAGGGCATACCTTGCACATTACTTGGCTGTCTGCGCAGTGATGCAAAGGCGGGATCATCATCTGAATCCACCCAGTAGGCAAGGGCAGATCCCAGATCCATCAAAGGATCTCCCACCGTTGCAAGCTCCCAGTCCAGCACACCGGCCAGACGTTTGTTCTGGAGATCAAAGACCATATTGTCGATGCGCCAATCCCCATGGATGATGCACGAGCCAACATCAGATGGCTTGTTCGTATCGAGCCATCTGATGAGCTCGTGCGCTTTGGGCACATCATCGGTCAATGCGTTGCGATAGCGCTCTGACCATCCCGCAACTTGTCGGGCGACATAACCACTTCCCTTGTTAAGCTCACTAAGAAGCGATGAATCAACTGCATGCAACTGCACTAAACCCGAGATCAGTCTCTGTGCCATCACAGAGACATCATCTGCACCCAAACCCTGCGGCACATCTCGTCGAAAAATCTGACCCACGACCCGCTCCATCACATAGAAATCAGAGCCTAGAACCGAGTGGTCATCGCAGAGGGCGATCATCTGTGGGACCCATCCATAGGCAGGTTTTAATCGAGATTGAATCAAAAATTCACGGCGCATGTCATGGGCCGATATCGCCTTTGTGCCCACAGGAGGTCTGCGAAGGACTAACTCAAGATTTGGATAACGCAGAAGATATGTCAGATTGGAGGCACCGCTTCGAAACTGTTCGACCTCTGGGGCACTGCTCTGATCGATCAAGGGTGATAACCACTGATGCATCCGTGCAACATCGAAGCGATCCTCTTGCCGGACCGCACTGAGCTCGATCATGAAAGATAGGGCTTGATCTCTAATCGCGCGATATCTCGAAGGTGGACCTCATCGGGTCCATCGACAATGCGAAGGGTCCGTATCCCTGCATACATCGCGGCCAAAGGTGTGTCCTGACTGACTCCAGCGCCACCAAAGCTCTGAATAGCCTTATCAATGATGCGCTCTGCCATTGCAGGTACTGCGACCTTGATCGCTGCGATCTCTTTGCGCGCAGCCTTTGCCCCCACCGTATCGATCATCCAGGCCGCCTTGAGGACCAGCAGGCGGGCCTGCTCTATATCGATACGCCCTTGGGCTATCCACTGCTGAACAACTCCCTGCTGAGCTAACTCTTTTCCAAAGGGGCTGCGTACCAATGATCGTTGGATCATGAGTGAGAGCGCACGCTCTGCCATTCCTATCGCGCGCATACAGTGATGGATTCGACCTGGGCCAAGTCGAGCCTGTGCCAGTGCAAAGCCCTCACCTTGGGCGCCTAGAAGATTGCTAGCAGGTACTCGCACATCGGTGAATGTGATCTCAGCATGGCCATGTTGATCCACATAACCAAAGACTGTCAGGTTACGGATAACCTTCACACCTGGTGTATTTATGGGGACAAGGATCATGGATTGCTGGCAATGCTCCTCTGCATCGGGATCTGTCTTTCCCATCACGATCAAAATCTCACAGCGTGCATCTAATGCACCCGTTGTCCACCACTTCCTACCGTTGATAATGAAGTGATCACCATCTTTGATCATCGATGTCTTGATATTTCGCGCATCACTAGATGCAACATCGGGCTCGGTCATTGCAAAGCCAGATCGGATCCGACCATCTAGCAGTGGCTCTAGCCATTGACTCTTTTGCGCGGCGCTCCCGAACATATCCAAAAGCTCCATGTTGCCTGTATCAGGGGCTGCGCAGTTGATGACCTCGGGTGCGATCTGAGGTGACCACCCTGTTATCTCTGCAAGTGTTGCATAATCACTCACACTCAATCCATGTCCATAGTGAGGCAGAAAAAGATTCCATAGACCCAGCGCCTTAGCCTTGAGCTTCAACTCCTCGATCACCGCCGGGCGCCCATGAGGCTGCCCAGCCTGCGCTAACTCGTGGCGCTGCCTATGATAAAGACTCTCAGCGGGAAGGATCTCGTTATCCATGAAGGCCTGTAATCTGCTGGCATATTCACGTGTCTTATCGCTAGGGCTAAAATCCATGCCACTACCTTACGCACAGTTACCCTGATTGAGGAGAGAGATGATGAGTGTTCTTGAGCGCTTTCGTTTGGATGGAAAGGTCGCAGTAGTCACTGGCGCATCATCTGGCCTTGGGGTTGCATTTGCTAAAGCACTTGCAGAGGCCGGTGCAGACGTGGTTCTTGGCGCTCGCCGCTTTGAGCGCCTAGCAGATACTGGTGCCTTAGTGGAGGCGGCGGGCCGCAAATTTGCAGCAAAGCAGAGCGATGTCACCGACCCGGATCAGTGTGATGCACTCATCGCATTCGCTATTGAGAAATTTGGCCATGTGGATATCTTGGTCAATAACGCAGGTGTTGGAACTGCCGTGCCTGCAACTCGTGAGACACCACAACAGTTCAAATCTGTCATCGATGTCAATCTCTTCGGTGCCTATTGGATGTCTCAGGCATTTGCAAAGGCAAACAAGAACGGTGGAGTGATCGTGAACATCTCCAGCATCTTAGGTATCAAACCACAGGGCCTGCCACAAGCTGCCTATGCATCCAGTAAGGCAGGGCTTATCGGATTGACACGCGACCTTGCAACACAGTGGACAGGGCGCAAAAACATCCGGGTCAACGCACTTGCACCAGGATTTTTCCCATCAGAGATGACCGATGATCTCTCCCCAGAGATGGTCGAGATGGTCAAGATGTTCGCACCTGCTGGGCGTCTGGGCGATCCCGAAGAGTTGGCGGCAACATTGATCTGGTTAGTAAGTGATGCATCAAGTTATGTCACAGGCATCACCGTGCCTGTTGATGGTGGATTGGTAATGCCATAAATATCCTCAAGCCCTCGCACTTGGCCCTCTCACTTCTCTTTGCCATGCTCATAGCGGGCTGCTCGACATCTGCTAGCCCAAAGGCACAGCAGCAGAGCCCACAAAACCCCTTCGCCTGTTCGAGCATCCAGACAAGTGATGGCAAGGCCTGGGTGAAGGCTCAATTAGATGCCTTTAGTGGCTCAGATCCAGAGGCGGCCTATACATTTGCATCGAGCTCATTTAAAGCCCGTAACAGTCTTGAGCAGTTCATCGCAATCATCACCACAAACTATGAGTTCCTGCTCAACCTTGACTCATACACAGTGGATGGGTGTTCAAAGCAGGGGGATTTCTATCTCTTTGCAGTGAGCCTAATTGATAGTAATGGCCAGGCTTACACCATGGAGTACACCCTCTCGCTGATAGGCACGAGCTGGGGAGTAGATGCTGCATCTGTCATCTCTTCAGAGGGCGACCCCGCCTACTCTTAAATATACTGGGGGTACCATCGTTATAGGTGCAGGTGTGCTCCGAGAAAGAGAGTCCAGGTGAAGCTCGATCGAAAATTAGGCATCGCGATACTCGGACTCTTGCTCATTGGCATTGGATATGTGAGTTTGTCGGGCGGTAAATCCACAGATAGTGGCCACGATATGGGCTCGATGAAGCACGGTGTATCGAGTGATCAGATGAGCAGCAGTGATGCCATGTTTTTGCAGATGATGATTCCCCATCACCAGCAAGCCGTACTCATCTCTGAGCTCGCTATGAAGAACTCTTCAAACCCTGAGGTCATCGCCCTTGCTAAGCAAATTAGAGATGCACAGGGTCCTGAGATCACCGCGATGAGGAGCTGGCTCATTGCGGCGGGTCTGGGTGAGGATCCTGGCCATTCGATGAGCTCAATGAAGGGGATGCTCACAGAGGATGAATTAGCCTCTCTCACGAGTGCAACGGGCAAAGAGTTTGATAGATTATTTCTAACTGGGATGATTGCCCATCACGATGGAGCAGTTGAGATGCTCTCCATGATAGAGAAGACAACCAATGCCGATGTCAAGGGGTTAGGTAATGAGATACTCGCCTCTCAAAGCGCAGAGATCGAATTGATGAGCAAGATACTCAAGGTAATTGGTTAACAATCAGAATTTATCCGGTACTTGATTAGTCGAGAATATCTATAAACTAAGTTTTCTAATTAGCAAAGCGAGCGTGTAATCCTCCATCAACGATCCAATCTGCTCCGTTTACAAAACTTGCAGCATCTGACAATAAAAATGTGACGACCTGAGCAATCTCAGAAGGATGAGCAAAGCGCTTGAGTGGTTGCGCATCTAAAGAAAGTTTTTGTTGCTCAGGTATTACTGAGTCAAACCATGCGGCAAGTATCGGAGTCATTGTATATCCCGGGGAGACTGCATTTGTTCGGATGTTATGTTCACCCTCATCAAGGGCTAAATTCCGAGTCAGTCCTATAACACCAGATTTTGCAGCAGCATATGGGAAAAATTTTGGGAATGTCATTCGAGCATGAATAGAGGCGATATTGACGATTGAACCTTTTTTTACTGCTCTCATTGCTGGGAGGACACACCAAGCCGTGTGCCAAACAGATTTCAGATCAATTGAGAAAAAATAATCCCACTCTGCAGAAGTCATCTCTACTGGATCGGCATTTGAACTTACGCCGGCATTATTGACTAATCCATTTACCATTCCGTAGCGAGTAACAATCTCTTTATGTGCTTGTTCAACGCTTTCAAGATTGCCGACATCACAGTGGACATATGTGACATCTAAGCCGGATTCCTTGAGCGAACTTGCATAATCCTTGCCAAGATCATCTTTAATATCTCCAAAACTTACTCGCCCTCCACATTCAGCGGCACTCTTGACGATTGCCGCTCCAATGCCTTGAGCACCACCTGTCACAAAGATATGCATTCCAGTCAGATTCATAGATTCAAGCATAGGCCTACTCATAGAATGGACCAAACCCGATTTGCCTGAGAGTCTTGAATTTTTGCAAAGGAGCACATCAACTGGTTCAGTAGTATGGCTTGAGTATAAAAAGAGGTCATTTCTTTCGCTCAGGCGTTAAAAAAGAAATCCAACTTGCCTGAAATGGGTAGATCCACTTCAAAACACATTCCACCGTATGGGTCATTTTTTGAATCAAAAGCAAACTCTGGACTTCGGTAATCTTTCACTGATGTGATAAACAGGGTTTTTAAATCCTTTCCACCAAATGAGGCACAAGTAGTCAAGGCTGTTGGTGCCTGCACAATGTTGAGAAGCTCGCCATCAGGAGAGTAGTTGCGGACTTGACCACATCCGTAAAAAGCCACCCAGATATTGCTTAGACTATCGGTGCACATTCCATCTGGAAGTCCGGTTACATCGCTAACATCAATTGGGGTCAATTCGCTTACTATCTCACTTGTTTGTGAATTGAATTGATAGCGAGATATTTTTCGTGTCGCAGAATCAATATAAAACATCATTTTCCCATCAAGTGACCAATCTATACCATTAGCGATATGAATATTTTTTCGGTGAATACTTTTATTGAAATTTTTATCAATCTTGAATAGATCACCACTTGCACTTCCCTCAATACTTTCTGCACCACCGACCCACAGACAACCAGATGGATCGATATTTCCATCATTGGTTCTTACTACCTTAAGGTCAAGTCCCAATGGGATTTCTCGTTGAATCTTGAAATTGCTGTCTGTGAGAGCAATTGAGTCACCCAAGGCCAAAACAAAGCCACCCGAGGCTCGTTTACCAACATATGTCACCATCGATTTGTAGACATGCTCTTTAATGTCACCACTTGTGGGATCATAAGTCTTGACCAACCCATCAAATACATCCACCCAAACGAAGCATTTACTTCTCTCATCCCAAAGTGTTCCCTCACCCAAATCACATAGTGAATCCGGAATAGGAATTGCCTCGTAAGTTGTCATAATTGCCTCATTTCTTGTAGTGGTCAAAATCTTACTTCAAAAGTGTATTGACTTTGTAATCTTTAAATAGGCAGACCATTCTCAGGCCTTAATCCATATCTCTTTGCAAGATCAGTATCTAAGTCGCCCACGCCTAGTGCTGAAGTCCAGCCTCCTTCAACTCCTATGCTTTGTCCAGATACATAAGAGGCCTTGGGTGAGAGTAAAAAAACAACTACTTCTGCAATTTCGCTTGGTTCGGCTAATCTTTTTAGAGGTGTCAATCGCTCTAATACCTCCCTGCGCTCATGTGGATCTGTAGCATCAAGAAAAGCCTGCTTCAACGCTGGAGTCAATACTGCCCCTGGAGCCACAGCGTTTGCACGAATTCCATATGGTCCGTATGTAACCGCGATATTTCTCGTAAGTGCATCAACTGCACTTTTTGTCATCTCATAGACCGCGTGACCGCGCCATGCTCGGCGTCCATGCACGGATGAAATATTTACAATTGATCCCGGGACCTTTCCTGCAGTGAAAGATGCAACCGCTTCGGCGCAGCCCCACAAAGAGCCCACTTGATTAATCCCAATTATATTTTCCATGAATATTGAATCGTTTGGAAAATCATGCAGAGGGGCTTCTCGCGTGAGTCCAGCACAATTTACCCAAGCAATCAGTCTACCTTTTTCTTCAGCTATTGCTCGTGCTCTCACATGCGTTTGCCGAGATGAGACATCTCCAAGTACGCTAATAATCTCACCCCCTTTGTTTGCAACATCCTTCTCTACTTCTTGAAGTCCATCAGGATTGATATCAATGAGTATAACAATATGGTTCTCAGCCAACTTAGTTGCGATAGCACGACCGATACCCGATGCCCCACCAGTTACTACGGCAACATCGCTCATATAAAATTCTCTTTCTAAATAAGACACAAGCTCGAACAGATCTTGATTAAGAAGTCAATTTCTTATTTTAGTAATAGCCTTTAAAAAAAATTCTTGATTAGGACAAGGTTATCATCCAATAGTCCTTAATATCAAGAGATAAAAATATCAAAAGTCAGGTATAAATTACTTTTTGATCTGATAATATCGAAAAAGTACCTGATTAGTGCCACTCGTTAGTAGGAAAAAACAATGCAGATTTCAACATTACGTTCCTAGGCAAGTTGATCTGAAGAGCGACCAGCTCTGCAACATCTGCTGGGGCCATCAACTTACTCCTTCCCTCTGAGCCTGTCCTATTTATTTCTTTATTGAGATCATCCCAAAAAGATGTGTCCACGCCACCAGGGCACAAAGTCGTAACGCGAATCCCTTGCGAGATAACTTCTTGCGCAAAACTATCCATAAAGCCCATTACAGCCCACTTTGCTGCGCAATAACCAGACCATTCCGGGTATCCTTTTGTAGCACCAGCTGAAACTATTGCAATGATGTCTCCTTCACCCTGTCTTTTCATCACTGGTAGAACCGCTTTAATAATATGAGCAGTACCTAAATAATTTATTTGAATCATTCTCGCCCAGTCTAAAGGGTTCGCCTCCTCAACTGAACCAATTATTCCAATTCCAGCGTTAGGCACTAAAACGTCGATAGAACCAAACTCATGCAAAACACTTTTAGCGGCATTCTCGCACTCGAGCCATTCCGACACATCGGCAACTAGTGGTAGTACATCAGAATTAGTGGAAGCGAAAATTTCTTTCGCTGCTTGCTCGATTTTTGACCGCTCTCTTCCAATAATCGCACATCTAAAACCTTCTTGCGCCAGTCGCATCGCTATACTAAAGCCAATCCCACGAGAAGCCCCAGTTATGATTGCACTCTTCTTTTTTTTCAAGTCTTCAGTTTTCTGCATTTCACTCCTTTGGTCGTTTCTCTCACTTTACCCCTCCTTTTTAAGATTTTGTACACTCATTTTCAGGGATTATCCGCCTCATAACACGGTGCTTTCCAGTACGGATAGTTTATGCCCTGAAGTGATATAGAGATTTCGTGTTAGATTTCACCTCCAGAGAATCTTGCCTTAGATTTATCTCATGGGCACTCAGGTGATTAGTGTTCCTATTAGATCCGAGGCAACGAGAGTTAGGGTCTCACCAAGATGGTAAAAAAAGAAGAGTTAGCAAATGAATTAATTGAGAAATTGAGTGATTTCTCTACTCTCGATTATTCTGAGGATATCTTGAATCGCCTCGAAGTCTTACTCTCTGATTTTATAATTTGCGTTCTTAGTGCCAATTTCAAATCAAATTCACAATCTCTTCTTGCACATGATGGGGCAGTGGGATTGGCCGCAAGACTTGCCAGCCAGTCTGCCTTCGAGGATAAGGATGATCTTGATTGGTCGGCGGTGAATCATCCTGGTTCTGTAGTTTTTGCCGCAAGTCTGGCGACCTTAATTTCTTATTCTAGGTTTAGACCAAATTTTCTGGTATCTGCTCTGGCAGGTATGAGAGCAAGCGCCTCTATTGCTCATTTTTTTGGAGCAAGCCACAGAAAACGCTGGCACATAACTGCAACAGCAGGAACTTTTGGAGCGGCGGCAGCGGCGGCGGCAGGTATTGGATTAGATAAAACAAAAACGAGGCATGCTTTTCACCTGGCTGGAGCAAATATGGGTGGAATTGGACAGGTTTCTCTTGAGCTTCAAGGAAAGCCTCGATTTAATCGTGCCTCTGCCGCCACCCTTGGATTGATAGCAGCGGCAGGTGCCTTTGAAAATATTCCAACAGTTACAAATTTGTGGACAGGTAGTCGGGGTCTCATTGAGATTTTTGATATTGAAGCTGTTATTACTGAGAATCAACTCATTAAGAATGGCATCCAATCAGTCCGAGTCCGAACATTTCCGGCTTCTGGTTTTATCCAAAGCGCACTACTTGGTGTGAGCCAATTATCTAAGGAAAATTCGGGTTTATTGAAAAATCTTACAGTTGAAACAAATGCTGGGGTCTATCCAATACTAAGCGATTCAAGTAGAGATCGTTGGTGGAATCTTCAGTTAAACTCTGCTGCTGCTTGGGCCTCAAAAGATCCCATGATTCTTACTCCAGCGCCGGAATTTGAAAAATTTGTAACGGTCGTAGGCAGTGACATACCTCTTGGCAGTACTCGTATCACTGGATCTACAACAAAGGGAGATTTTGAGCTCTATATATCAGATGCCCCTGGACTAGAACTATTTAAGTCTACTGAAATTAGTTGGCGTCAAAGAAAGTGGAGTGCGATGGTTGGCAGCGAGTGGGAGATAATTGCCCAATTAGCTCACGAGATTGTCCAAGGGAAAATAGATGAAATTGGTTGGTCACAGCTTGAGAAACTCCTAAAATCGACATAAAAGTAGCGCAAAAAGAATAATTTTTTTGTGCCTAATTTTTACTTATCTATTATTTTCCCCAAAAAGTTTTACTATTCCCAGATTTTACCCTAATATAAAGAGAAATAGTCCTTCTTAAGAGTAAGGTGTAAAAATGAATTGGCGAAACGATTCAGGTTTAATTGGAAAGTCTGTCGTTGTCACGGGAGGGGCGGGGGGGATTGGTAGCGCGGTTGCACGCGGCTTTGCCGAAGCTGGCTCTAAGGTTCTCCTTGTTGATACACCGAGTGCGCCTCTGGAACAGACTTTGGCGACATTAAGTGGATCAGGTCATAAAATTTTTCCTTTTGACCTTTTAAATTTTTCTAATCAACACGAGATATTTAAGAAAGCAGCAGAAGCGGCAGAAGTTGTTGCACTTGCTCATTGTGCTGCAGTTCTTCGCCGCCGTTCAACTGTGGATGAGGTGACAGAAGAGGATTGGGATGTTCAGATTGATGTCAATATGAAGGCAACTTTTTTCTTGAATCGTACAGCACGCGATCATTTCAAAAAGAATGGAACGAAAGGCTCGATTGTTAACTTCTCCTCTCAAGGTTGGTGGACGGGTGGCTTTGGTGGCTCAGTCGTGTATGCAGGTAGCAAGGGCGGTGTCGTCTCTATGACAAAAGGCCTTGCTCGTTCATTTGCTCCTGATGGGATTCGAGTCAATGCCGTCTCACCAGGTGGTGTAGACACCCTGATGATGACTGGCAACCAATCTGCCGAGCAGCTCGCATCTTTTGTCTCAATGATTCCGTTAGGACGACTTGCGACGCCAGAAGAGATGGTGGGTCCTGTCATTTTTCTTGCATCACAAGCATCCAGTTTTGTCACTGGAACAGTCGCTAACGTATCTGGTGGACAGTTGATGTATTAGCTTAAAATTGGTTTTAGGCGTGTGATTAAGAAATACTCATTTTTAGTGTTAATGGGTAGTTTTCGGAGTTAGAATGATATAAAAAAACTTAGTCATCTCTGAGACATGGCTAAGTTAGGGACAATTTCTATGAAGGGACAATTTCTATGAAAATTATCAAGGTCGAACCTATTCCTGTGGCCTATCCAGAGCCAAATGATTTTAATGCCGAGCGATATCTGTGCCTGGTAAAGATTACAACGGATGATGGTCTTGTAGGTTGGGGTGAATCAATAACCCAATTTAGAGAGGCAAACGCTCCAGTAGCGGCTTTAATCGCAGGACTGGCTGAGGACTACTTAATTGGCAAAAATCCGATTAACAATATTGCAATCTGGCACTCACTCAAAGAGCGTGCGTGGTGGTACGGATACCGAGGTGGTATTGCTTCTTATGCTATCTCAGCAATCGATATCGCACTTTGGGATCTAAAAGGTAAAGCTCTTAATACAAGCGTCTTGGAACTTCTTGGAGGTGCAGTACATGATCGACTCCCTGCTATTGCCTCGGGACATGCACATGATTCTGACATTTTGAAAATGGCAGAAGAGGCTAAGACTTGGATGGATCAAGGTTTGCAGGGAATGAAAGTTGGCTTTGGCAAGCGAGGCGATGCGCATCTTGGTTACGAGCACAACCGGGACGTCAGTTACGTAAAAACCATGCGTGAGACTCTCGGTGAAGAGAAAATGATCATGATTGACCTTGGGTATGCGATAAAATGGAATATTGCAACTGCTATAAAGCGTGTTCAAGCATTTGATGATTACAATATTGATTGGATTGAGGAGCCTCTTGGCGCTTGGAATCCTCAAGGCTATGCAGATCTTCGAGCAAAAACTAAGACTTCTATTGCCTACGGTGAAAGAGAATGGCAAGAAGCTGGTTTTGAAGAGATTCTTAAGACTGGAACATGCGACGTCTTTGGAATCGACCCTGGTCGTGCAGAGGGAATTACTGGCTTTAAGAGAGTGGTTGGTCGAGTGGAGGCTTACAAGAGAACTGCTAATGCCCATGCGTGGTCATCAGCAATCATCTCAGCGGCAAGCCTTGCGGTCTCTTTTAGTAGCTCGGCATTTAGGCTCTTTGAGTTCAAGCCACTGCCCAATCCCATGCAAAACGATCTCATTACCGAGCCATTTACTCATTCTCAGGGCTGGGTCTATCCGCCAGTTAATAAGCCGGGTCTTGGAATCGAGATAGTAGATGAGGTTATCGATAAGTATCGTCAGAGGTTTTAGCCCTCCTTGGATTTTTCCGCAGTGAGAACCCACCCTAACCCCGCCTCACTGTCCTACCGCGGATTTTCATAGCTGCATTCGCCTCAGGCAGACTGTGGAAGTAGTTACCAGGGGGTCTTGACATTCATCGGAAAGGAGATTTGACTAGTGATTCCTGGAATCATTTCCAGCCTCTGTTAGGAGCTCATCATTGTCTTCGGTAGCTAAAGGCAGCAGAAAAAAGCGTTTCAAGTTGCCAGAAGAGACAAGCGTTGTAGTCGCACTCATCGTTCTAATCGGAATCATTGGTGCTCTTCGCCCAACCTTTCTTAAACCAACAAATTTACTTAATCTTGGTGCGAGCTATGCGATAACAGCCTTGCTTGCCGGCTGTATCGTCTTCCTGCTGTCTATGGGTGAGATTGACCTCTCATTTGGATGGATCCTTAACTTATCTGCAGTCCTTGCAGGACTTGCAATGATTGCTGGAGTGCCTATCTGGATATCGGTTATGTTAGGGATAGGGGCAGGCACGATAATGGGGGCTCTCAACGGTCTTTTGACTGTAGTGATGCGATTACCGCTCATCATCATCACCCTAGGTACTGCCTCTGTCTTTCAAGGGATATCACTTATCTCCAATAAATCTGGGTCGGTCGTCCCCACAGATGAGAAAATTACAGGACATCTTTTTTTCCGTGCGCTTGGTGGGGATATTGATTCACCCGTCCCAATTATTTTGATCATTGTTATAGTGGCTTTCTTTATTCTTCATTTGACTCTTCATAAGACACGATTTGGATATCGCATACTTGCAATTGGAAGTAATCCAGAGGCAGCACGTCTTGCAGGTATTCCAACAAAGAAAATTAAGATTCAAGTGTGTGCACTTATGGGTGCAGTCTCTGGTGTAGGTGGGGTTCTCTTTCTAGGCTTTCGTGGTGCAGTTGATCCTTCTACAGGCGGACAATTACTCTTGCCTGTTGTGGCTGCAGCGATAATTGGTGGAACTCCTCTCTCGGGTGGAGCCGGAACAGTGTGGGGCTCACTATATGGCGCAATGATTGTTGGAGCTATTGGCGTGGGAGTTGTTTTTATCGGTATCAATGCCGTGTGGGGAACTCTGGTGACTGGACTCGTGATTTTATTTGCAATTGGTGTAGATCAAATTGTTCGAGTTCGAAAAAAACGAGTAAGTTAAAAAAGGTTTCAACTATATCCAACCGGGATAATTGTTGAAAATTGAGAGGATATGAAGATGATAAAAAAGTACAGCAGACGGCTTCGAGTGTTTGCACTTGCCGCTGTCTTAATAATCACCGGAAGTAGTCTCACAGCTTGTAGCAGTGAAGAAGCAGCAAAAGAAGACATCACTATTGGCTTTGTTGTGCATGTCATTGGTAACCCATTTATTCAGCAGATAATCGATGGTGCAGAGATGGCCGCGGCCGACCTTGGCGTGACTATCAAGGTTGTGGGTCCTGCAGGTGCAGAGGGTGATGCCCAGTTGACTGCGGTTCAAAACATGGCTGCATCTGGAGTTGATGGAATCGCAACCTCAGTGCCTTCTGCCTCAATGGTCAATGGTTTAAACGAAATTATTGAATCAGGAATGCCAATCGTTCAATTCAATGGACTTGGTGTAGGGGTAAATGCCCCATATGTAGGAGAGAAGTCAGTTGCATCAGGACGTATCTTGGGAGATATGGTTCTTGAAAAAATTGGTGGACCTAGTGCCCAAGGCAAAGTAATTGTTGGTAATTGCTTTCCAGGATTTCCAGTCCTTGAGAACCGCCAAAAAGGCGTTCTCGAAAGCCTTGCAAAGGCAGCTGGAGTCAAAATAGTCGGGCCTTCAGATGTCAAGGTTGATGCAGCAGCAAATTTTGCAGCTTGGCAGGGTCTTCTAGCTGCAAATGCAGATGCACTTGCAATGGTTGGTCTTTGCGCACCTGATGTAGAGAGCATTGGAAAGGTCAACAAGGCAGCCAATAATACCAAAGCAATTGGTGGGGGTTATGACCTTACAACTGGAAACCTTGAAGCACTTGCCAATGGAACTGCACACATTTCACTAGGGCAAACTCCATTTATTCAAGGTTATCTCCCAGTGTATATGTTGGTTGATAGCATCCGTAATAAGATTGCAATCAATAAGCCAGGTTTTGTCGATGCGGGAACTGAGATCGTAACTGCAACTTCTGTTACAGAGCCTTTTGGTCTACCAGCATTGACATTTGCAGATCTCCAAGCAATGGCATTGTCAAAAGAGAAGACTCGTGCTTATTACGAGCCAGTCGTCTCTGGCTATATCAAAGACTGGCAATCAAATCTGAAGCCTATTTCTGAGGAATCAAGCTGATATTCAGAAAATCAGCTGTCGGTAAATAGCAACGAGGGGACGGAGGTCACGGTGTGGTCAATACACAATCTCATAACGTGATCTCCGTACGCTCACTCTCAAAACGTTATGGTGGGGTTCAGGCGTTAAATTGCCTTGATTTAGATTTAGAACAAAATCTCGTTCACGCAATTGTCGGTGAAAATGGTGCTGGAAAATCGACATTCATGAAGATTTTGTCAGGTGGAGTCTCACCAGATTCAGGTAGTATAGAAATTAATGGAGAGAGTTATCCTGAAATTTCAGTCTCTTTAGCAAAAAAACTTGGAATCGGAATTATGTACCAGGAATTACGGCTCTTTCAACATCGAAATGTACTTACAAATCTCTTCCCTGATCGGGAAATTCGACGAGGTATTTTTATTGCACGTAAGCAAATGGCAGAAATTGCCTCTCCAGTATTAGAGTCAATAGGACTTCAAGTTGACCTTGATTCAATCTTGAGCGACTTATCTATCTCTGATCAACAATTAATCGAATTAGCTCGTGTGATAATCGAAAAGCCAAAACTTCTAATTTTAGATGAGCCAACATCTGCACTCAATGCTGGTGAAAGTGATCGTCTTCTTGACTTAGTCAGACAGCTGCCTACGCAAGGTACAACAGTTTTCTATGTTTCTCATCGCCTTGATGAGGTTTTTGCGGTGGCAGATCAAATTTCAGTAATGCGAAATGGCTCGCTTGTCTTTTCTCGTCCGACCTCAAGTCTTGACCGGGAGACAGTAATTGAGGGAATTGTCGGAGAAGAAAAATCTGGACGTATCGGTCGTGTCACTAAAAAATTGAACGGTGCTGCAAATGAAAGGAATATACTTGAAGTCTCTAAATTGAGTAATTACAGTCAAATTAAGGATATCTCTCTTCAAGTTAGTGTGGGTGAAATCGTAGGTATTGCTGGGCTAATTGGATCAGGTGCAGATGAGTTGCTTGAGACTCTATTTGGTGCAAAACAGAGGAAATCAGGGGAGGTGATTATTGAGGGTAAAAGTAAACCTTCTCTATCGCCACAAAACTCTGTGCGTGATCAGATCGCTCTTATCCCAGCAGATCGAAAGCGTTTGGGTTTGATGATGGAACGCAGCGTTGCCGACAATTTAAGTCTTGTTGCTGTGGGTGGCCACACTCACGGAAGCGCCATCGTGACTCGTGCCAGTTTGGACAACCGCGCAACACGTCTTATTGAGCGCTTTGGTGTTAAGACGGAGAAGGTTGAGATTCGAGTCGGAAATCTTTCGGGAGGTAACCAGCAGAAAGTTGTTATTGGGAAGTGGCTTGAGATAAATCCACGACTTGTTCTCCTTGATGATCCTACGAGAGGTGTTGATATCGGGGCAAAATCTGAATTATTTAGATTGGTCCGTGAGATTGCAGATGAAGGGAAAGGAGTCCTCTTTCGATCGACCGAAATATCAGAGTTAACAAGTTTTTGTGATCGAATTTATGTCATTAAAGATGGAGTCAGTGTTTGTGAAGTATCTGATGTTGATGAGGCACAGCTCATCAAGCTAATAAACGAATAAATACAAAACTAACTAAGATAAAGAGGAAAAAATGATAAAAAGAGCATTCACAATGAAGTTAAAGCCAGGTGGGCTTGCAGAGTACAAACGCCTACATGACAGTATCTGGCCTGAGATGGTCGCTGAGATTGAACGTCAAGGAATCGCACAAATTTCTATTTTTGAGAATGACCCGGTTCTCTTTCTCTATTCGGAGATTTCTGATCCAGAGGCATGGGATCGCCTTTGGAAAAGTGAGATTCACGATAAATGGAGTGAGTTCATGGCTCCATTAATGGAGTTCAAATCCGATGGAATTGTTGATTCCAGCGAAGTTCGCGAAGTATTTAATCTGTATACAAAAGCCGGTAGTTAGAGACAATGCCCGAAGCCACGGTTGCGCTCGTAACTGGCGCTAGCAAAGGTTTGGGTCGAGAGATAGCCATCGCTCTGGCCAAGTCAGGTCACACGGTGCTTGCTGTTGCGCGGAGTCAATCCGGGCTTGATTCACTCATTAATCAAAACCAGGGTTCAATCTTTGGCTACGAAGCCGATGTGAGTGAATACAGAAATATTGAGGATTTGGCTGCTCGGGTGAGAAGTGAGCATGGGGCTGTTCAAATTCTCGTGAATGCGGCTGGAGTCTTTGGGCCTATTGACTTGATTCAAAACACTGATCCGGATCAATGGGCGAAGACAGTTTTAATCGACTTGTTGGCCCCTTACTTTACCACCCGCGCTTTTCTCTCTGGCATGTTGGAGATGCGCTGGGGTCGAATTATCAATGTGAGTTCTGCCGCCGCTCTCCATCCACCTGGAGCCCTAAACAGCGCGTATGGAACCTCAAAAGTTGCACTCAATCAATTAACTCGTCATCTTGCTGCCGAGATTTCAGGCTCTGGAGTAACGGCAAATGTCATTCACCCTGGTGATGTGCAAACGCAAATGTGGGCCGATATCAAGAAAAAGGCACTTGCACTTGGTGATGTGGGTTCCGACTACACTGCTTGGGTAAATTGGGTTGAAGAGACTGGGGGAGATGATCCCAAGAGGGTGGGCGAACTTGTGCTTGAAATCATTTCATCATCACACGATTACATTAACGGGCGCTTTTTGTGGATCCGTGAACCTCTCCAAGCACCGATTCCAAGTTGGGATGACCCAGTGGATTCTCGGCCATGGAGTTAGATGAGGATTGCAGTGGTAGGTAGTTACGGTGTCGGAATGCCATTCGTTCTACCCAATTTCCTCACTCAGTTGAAACTCTCATGAGTGAAATTTTTGACGCCATACCTGGGGGCAAAGGCTCCAATCAAGCGATCGGAGCAGCCAGCCTTGGTGCGGAAGTTAGTTTTCTCACGTCAATTGGTCCTGATGACTTCGGTCTCGCAGCACGTGCCCTTTGGAAGGCTGAAGGTGTTGATGATTAGACATCAAACCAGGCAGCGGAAGCCTGCACAATAGGTTCGTGGCTGACGCGGGCGCGCATGCAGAGCCAATCCCGGAGCTAGAGTTCGATCAGACATTGGGTTGGTAATTCTGCTCTGCAGCAATGGTACGTGCGGCGGAGCATATGTAGTCGTGGTGCAGCTGCTTGCAGAATGCCCTGAATGTTCACGACTGCCGATGCTGGATTGAAGACAATGTGCAATCTGCATATGTTACGCGGGTCATATTTCTCGGAATACCGAACAAAAGTGATTGATTGACATTCAGCCATTGCTGGAGCGGAAGTAGTGCAGGGTGGAACTTGACCACTGCGGGGCCAGCGCTTACCGTTTGCGGGTGCAGGAGGGCTTGAATTTCCTATTCGTCCTGAAAGTGGACTAATCCTGAAGGGTAGCCCCTAGTAATTAATTCTAACGAAAAAAAGTTTAAGCAAGGAAAAAGAGATGAGATGAAAATACTTGTGTATGGGACTGGTGTGCTGGGGAGTTTGTATGCTGCGCGTCAGAAAGCATTCGGACATGTTGTAACTGGTTTAGCGCGTTGCAAGCGTTTCGATGAGATCAATGGGCACGGGATCGTGCTAGATTTTCTCACACTTTTTAAAAATAGGAATCAGATTGGGCTTATTCAGTTAATATTATTGTGGCTACTTATCCGAATCGTCCACATCGCGGTAATCATTGAGTCTGCTCCGCCCTTGACTCTTTGTGTCTTTCGCCTAGCAGAGGGGAGGCGCTCCCGGATGACGTCACCATGACAAAGCCTCAAGTCCCGTTCCGACGTGATCGCGTGACATGGGGTCTGATGTCATGGTTGCGCTGCTGACGCTGCAGGTTACGCTGATTGGCCCGATTATGCCTTTTTTGCGCGCCGAGATGGGGTTGAGCTATTCCGAGGGTGCTTTGCACACCAGTGTATTTGCAATTGGCATGATGGCGGCGGGTTTATATGCGGCCCTGCCGAGAGGAAATTCGGGCGTAAGGCCGCTATCAGTCTATCGGCGCTGGGTCTGGCAGTGGGCTTTTCGCTCATAGTGCTTGCGACCGTTGCGATTGCAAGCATTCTCGCGGCGGGGTTCATGGGGCTGATAGGCTCGATGATTGTGGTCTATGTGCCGCTTATCCACTCGGAGATTCATGGTGAACGGCGCAGTCAGGCGATTGCCGAGTCGAACATGTTCAGCTATCTCGGTGCGCTTGCTACTCCGCTTCTGGTTTGGGTGGCGGCCTCTACCGTAGGTCGGCGCGGCGTCGGTCTGGTTGCCTGGCTGATTGTTCTGGGCTCAGCGGTCGCCTTTCGCGGCGTCACGTTGCGCACCAGTCAATCGACCGCGCAACAATTGTCGGCCCCGCTCGGCAAGGCCTATTGGGCGTATTGGGCGCTGCTGTGCCTGTCTGTCGGGATCGAGTTCTGCTTTGGCGTTTGGAGCGCGAGTTTTTTGGTGAAAGTCAGCGGGTTCGAGCGGGACAGCGCCGTTCTTGGGTCGATCAGTTTTGCCATCGGCATGTTGTCGGGCCGGATTGCCAGAACCGTTCTGATCCGTCGCATCGGGGAATTCCGCCTTGCCTTGATGTCGCTGTGTCTGACGTTAGCCGGAATTTTCATCTTCTGGCTTTCGCTGCAGGCGTGGCTAACTCTTGTTGGGCTCGGGGTGACGGGGCTCGGCATTGCAAATCTGTATGCGACCGTGATGACCTTGGCGCTTGCGGCTGCGCCCGACAATCAAGACCGGGCCGCAGCGCGCATGTCGGTGGCGACGGGGTCTGCCATTATTTGCACGCCACTGGTTCTGGGAGCCTTGGCAGACAATTTCGGACTGTTTGTCGGCTATCTCATCGTGCCCTTACTGACCGGCGCAGGCGTGTTTGCGCTATGGCTCGGGCATGGGGCGCGCTGACGGGCCTTTTTAAGAATATAGTGCCGTTGCCGCTAAAATCAAAGTCCATCCGAGGTGTTTCATGAGATTTGGGAGAACACGCTGCACGTCAGGCTCCCGTTTGGCGACAAGAACGCTTTCAAAGTCAATTCTTTTTTTCCCTCAACAAAACAGATTTTCAGCAGTCACATTGGGTGCTGCTTTTGGACGCTTTTGCTGATGATCGTGATTGCTGCCCTGTCGCAGCTGACCGGAATCCCCTGTGCTGCGTCTGAACCACGGGCACCGTTCACGCATTGACAGTCAGAAACTGCAAAGCCGATCGGGAGGCGTGATTGACGGTTCATCACATACTGGCTGAAAAAGGCTCCTATGTTGAAGTGATCGGCTCGGAGGCGACACTCGAAGATGCGGTCCAGGTTGAATGGCATTTGCCTCAAGGCCGTCAGCTATCACCTCCCGCTGCTCGCACCGGTTGAACCCTTTGCGGTGGATTTGCACTGGACAGTGCAGCAGCCAGTGGCTGATGACTTTATTTTGTTTATCCACCTTTTGGATGACGACGGCCAGTCAGTTTCGGGAGTGAATGCCTACCCGCTGGAGCATGCTTACCGCACCTATGAATGGCAGCCGGGAGAAACAATAATCAGTAGCACCAAACTGGATGTCCCAGCCAGCTTTGCGCCCGCGGCTTACAGTTTTGAGCTGGGAATGTTTCTAGCGTACGATTTTGAGAGCGTGCCAAACATTGGCGCAGACAAGGAAGTCAACGGCGACCGAATTCTTTTTGGGCCGGTGAAGGTGCGGCGCCCGGCTATAAAGCTGCCAGCCGACTCTGTGCCGGTGAAGATCATGCTGGCGGGGGAACTGGAGCTGATTGGCTACCGGGTGGATGCATTACCGGCTGTCAGCCGGCCGCTGCAGCTGACGGTGTGGTGGCGGGGCGTGCGGCCGGCAGCCAAGGATTGACACCTTTCTCTCACCTCACACCAGTAAGCGATGAACGGGAGTTACTTGGGCAGATGGACTAGGCAATCACTGCCCACGCCTACCCGCCGACGGTGTGGTCTGCCGGTGAGGTGGTGGAGGACCACGTGCAAATAAGTATTGCGAACCTGCAAGCGGGCAGGTATGCAGTTTGGATGGGTATGTACTTGCCGGCAACTCAGGTGCGCGTCTCCGTCAAAGCGGGCGTGGGTGAGGTTATTGAAGATCGGGTCCGGCTGCTGGAATTTCAGTTGGAGCCCTGATTATGTGCAACGGTGCTGGTGTACCAACGTCGGCCGCTGTAGCGGAGTTGCGGTTGCTCATCCTGCGCTGCGGGAATGGCACATGCGGCGGGGCATAGGTAGGCGTGGTGCATCCGCTTGCGGAGCATACTGAGCGTTCAGTCTGCCGATGCTGTTTTGAATAAATAGTGCAATTTGTATTGATTACCCAGCTCATACCTCAGTAACTATAAAAAATGACATTAGTGGTCTATGGCCAATAGATGATGTGGGGGCAAAGTCTTGCACAAAGTGGTGCTTGACTTTCGGAAGAACAAGGTGTAATATGTAGAGGTGCAGCAGAGCTTGGATTTCCTATCCGTCGCTGCGGGTTGGTCACGAGCATCTGGTGGATGTCCTCCTCGGTCACGTTCGTCTCCGCCCGCAGGCGGGGCAGGAAGACGCGCGAGATGTACGTGTAGTCGTCCCACAGGTTCTCACCCGAGGCTATCTCAAAGCCATACGCTAACGTGGCCGCGTCGTTGCTCAGGAGGACTTGGCTTAGGTGGCCGGTCGATTCTCGATGAGCGCGATCCAGTGCTCGTCGAAAAAAAATACCTAGGAGCCGATGCGGTCTAAGCTGACCTTGGCACCGGTCCGGAAGAGCACGTCCGGCTCCGCCACGGGATCCGCGGTGAAGCCCACGTGGCTGATGATCACCTCCGCGCCCACCCCCTCCGAGGCGAACACGGCGAGCTGCCTCTGGCTCTTTGAATCGGTGATGTAGGTGATGATCGGGCAGCCGGTGGCACGCCGGGCGCGGGCGGCGGGGCGCAGCACCTTCTCACCCTGCGCGCTGATGCGGCCCTCCTTGGTGGCGACCTTGATGAGCCCGGCTCGGACGAGCTTGCCGCCCATCCCCTCGGTGATCTCGCGCGTGATGAGATCCGTGACCCCGTCTGGGTCAAGTGCCGCCGCGACCGGGTGGATTGGGCACCAGCTCTCGTGGAAAAAGCCGGTGCTGCCGATGATCCTGACCGGAGAGCGGTCGGCGACCTCCTTGAACAGGTCCACGTAGCGACCGCAGCGGTACGGGGTGAACTAGGTCATGGCACCGATGCCCACGGCGGCCAGGTCGGTCAGCTTGGCGGCCATACGGTCGGCCATATCCGCGCGGTCGAAGTCGACCTTTTTGGGGCGCCCCAGCATCTCCCACCAGTCCACCGACAGGTGCTCATGGATGAGCGTCGCGCCCAGGGCGCTCGGCGGCACATTCCCCGTCAACGGGCGCACGAACCGACCCATCGCGTCACCTACACGCTTCGAGATGCCTGATATCTGGCATCCCAGATGGCTTCACATGGATGACATGCTCTTTGCCTGTCAAAACCAACGGCTCCCGGCAGGACGCCTCGAGCGCAGGCCTCCACCGCTCGGGGCACGTCAGGGGTGTGCGCGTCAACACCGTATCATGGGGGCCCGAGGGTCCGCGCATGATGCGTTCCGCCGCTGGCGACCATGAAACCGGATCCGGAGCGTGTGGCGCTCCCCGATCGTTTCGTGAAAGGCTGGGGCTCACTCGGCGCATCGCGCGTCCCGGCGGGGCGCCACAAGGAGGATCAGACACCAATGGGCATCGCGACGGAGCTCCGGGGGCGGCGCGTCATCAACGCGCGCGGCTACTCCACCAAGGTCGGCGGCTCGCGCCCGTCGCGTGACGTGATGGATGCCATGGTGGAGGCGTCCGGCTTCTTCGCGCGCATCGAGGACCTCCAGGCGGCGGCCGGTCAGGTGATCGTAGAGCTCACGGGCGCCGAAGCGGGCTACGTCACGGCGGGCGCGTCCGCGGGCCTGACTATGGCCGCCGCGGCGGCCTTGGCGCGGCTCGATCCGGGGCGCATGAACCGCCTCCCGGACACGACCGGCATGCCGAACGAGATCGTGATGCTCCGGCGCCACCGCAACGACTACGACCATGCGCTGCGGCTGGCGGGCGCGAAGCTCGTGGAGGTGGGTTTCCACGACTGGACCTTCGCGTACGAGATCGAAGAGGCGATCGGGCCGCAGACCGTCGCGGTGTTCTACTTGGGTAGCGACTTGGACGCCAATCTGCCCATCGAGGAGGTCATCGCGATCGCCCACGCCAAGGGCGTGCCAGTCATCGTGGACGGCTCCATCACGCTGCCGCCCGTGTCCAACCTGCGCCGCTTCTTCGACATCGGCGCGGACCTCGTGAGCTTCTCCGGCGGCAAGCACATCCAGGGGCCGCAGGCATCGGGCATCTTGGCTGGCCGGCGCGACCTCATCACGTCGGTCGCGCTCCAACACCAGGACATGGACGTCTACCCCGAGACGTGGCCGGCGCGCGGGCTGATCTCGGAGCACGTGGTGGTGGGGCCGCCGCATCACGGCGTGGGTCGTGGGTTCAAGGTGGGCAAGGAGGAGGCCTGCGGTCTCATCGCGGCGCTGCGGGCCTACGTGGTCCGCGACTTCATCGCGGAGGCTGCGCGACTGGCGGGCCACGCGGATGAGATCGTGGTGGGCGTCGCGGGCATCCGCGGCCTGCGCGCGGTGCGCGTGGACCCCGCCCACGGCGCGATGGGCCGGCCGGGCCCGCATGTGGAGGTGTGGCTGGATGCCGCGATTGCCGGATTGACCGCTACGGACCTCGTGAATCGGCTCCAGGCGGCGGACCCCATGGTCTGCACGTACGAGGGCAAGGCGTTCAAGGGCATGGTCGGCTTCTACCCCGACGCGCTTGCCGACGACGAGGTGGCCGAGGTGGTCACGGCCATTTGGGGAGCCTGCGGGGCATGACCGCGGGCGCTGGGGCAGGGTTGGGCGCCGCGGCACCCATCGTCTCGATCGAGGGCGTCCACAAGTCATTCGGAAGCAACAAGGTGCTGGACGACGTCAGCCTGAACGTGACCCCCGGTGATTGGCTGGTCATCGCGGGTCCGTCCGAATCCGGCAAGTCCACGCTGCT
>SXGR01257079.1_pt1 | contig 64347 bp, 55 predicted proteins | sample 3174711 | NCBI WGS metagenome assembly SXGR01 (sample SAMN11356860, study PRJNA531348) | freshwater metagenome | isolation source: freshwater sample F1-60 | place: China: Fuxian Lake, Yuxi | collected 2017-12-25 | reverse complement strand
CTTCTTCAAATCGCTTGATGCGGTGAGAACGATCAACTTGCCCACGTCGGTCGAGCCGGTGAAGGCAACCTTGTCGATGCCGGGATGCGCGGCCAGCGCAGCGCCGGCCGTTTCACCAAATCCGGTGACGATGTTCACCACGCCATCCGGAAAGCCAGCCTCCTGAATCAATTCCCCAAGCCGGAGCGCAGAGAGCGGTGTTTGTTCCGCAGGCTTCAAGACAACCGTGCATCCGGTTGCCAGCGCCGGTCCCAATTTCCATGCGGCCATCAAAAGCGGGAAATTCCAAGGGATGATCTGGCCGACGACACCAATTGGTTCGCGTTGAGTGTAGGCGAAGAACTTTGCGCCAGGCGCATAAGGCACGGATATCGGAATGGTGTGCCCCACCACCTTCGTTGCCCATCCTGCCATGTAGCGGAACAGGTCCACGGCGAGCGGCACATCCGCGACACGGGCGACCGCGAGCGGCTTGCCATTGTCGAGGGATTCAAGTTGAGCGAACTCTTCGAGTTGACGTTCGAGAAGGTCGGCCAGTTTCCAGATAAGCTTGCCACGTTCCGATGGCGTCATGCGGCGCCAGGGACCATCCTCGAAGGCGGCACGCGCTGCTTTCACCGCACCATCGATGTCTGCCTTGTCGCCCGCCGCAACCTGGCAAATCACCTCAGCCGTGGCCGGATTGAATGTGGAAAAAGTTTCGCCCGAGCTGGCAAGAACCCATTTGCCGTTGATCAACATCCGACGCGTGCCGGAAATCCAGGATCCGTTGCCATTCTTCTTTTGGGAGGTGGTGGTGCGACGCGAAGGAGAAAGTTTCGTTTTCATAATGTGACGATTGGTGGAAACAGTGCGGAAGCTAGCAAACGAGCCGAAGTCCGCCAGTGAGAAATGGCAAGGACGCGCAGTCACCAGGGCTGTTCTAAAGTGACGTGCTGGGACCGGCTGCCAGGCGGATGATTTGATTTAGGCGGCGGCTCATCCTGTCACGGGGTTTTGTAAAGTAGTCTGTGTAAGTGGTTTTTCGGTTATTTCACCGCAATATCTCCAAGGGGCGAACTCGCAGGACAACTGGAAAGCTCTTCGTGGCGTTGCGTCAGAATTTCAATCAACAAGCTCGGAGGGCAGAAGAAGCATTGGCTCACTCTTCAGGGATTCCAGATTCCATTGAGTGGCACGGCGCTCAATTCCTGCGGCACGAGCGGGAGAACCAAAAAGTTTGGTGGAACTGCGGGTGGGCTTCAGATCCCGAACCGTTCCGCAAGACGGTCGAGGATCGAATCCAATTCCGTGCGAGTGAGCTCACCAAGTTTACGTTCCAGCTTTACGCTCGCAACCGTGGCGATTCGTTGCACGTCAAACGCGCCTTCCGCATCCAGGTAAGGCTTTGGAATTGAAACTTCCCAGCGGTTGCCGCGACTGACAGTGGTGTGGGCGACAACGGTGTAGGTGTCCAAGTCATCACCACGCGGTTGCGGAGTCAGAATCAGGCAGGGGCGGACTTTCGCAGCCATGCCCAGGTCCACGATCCAGATTTCACCGGGTTTCGCGGCGGGCATTCTTGGCATCCTGTATGTCCAGGTCTTGGAACATCGCGTCGGCGGACTCGTGGAGGAATTGCAGTTCGTCCCGCTCGTCAAGCTCGCGCAGCCGCCGGCGGACCACGGAACGCTCCTCGCTGGTTAGCTTGGGCAGTTCGGCAAGGATTTCTACCGCGCTCATGGACAAAAATTAGCGGCGTTGCGATACGCTGGCAAGCGGGGTTTTGAATCAAGCAACGAGCCGCGGGGAAAACTGGAAAGCTCTTCGCGGCTTTGCGTCAAAATTCCAATCAATTAACCCGGAGGGCAGGAAATGATTTCGCTCAGGCTTCAGAGATGCCAGATTCGATATGGCGGCATTCCACTCGAAGCATGGGGCCCGCAGCGGGCGGTCCAACCAATGCGGCCGAAGGTCGAAATTACTGACCAACTTTCACACTTCCTGAACGGCAGCAGTCTTACCAGACCCCGGTCAACTCGATACGTTGCCGCCGTGAGCACATGCGAGTTGATCAAAAAAGAAGTAGCCGCTATGCTCGAACCATTGCAGCGCGAGGTCTATGAGGTCTATGACTTCGCGCGCTTCCTGCGACTTAAGAACGAGGACGAGTCTTTCAACGGCCTGCTGTTGAGCAAATCCGCGCTCGCGAAGGATTGGAACACGCCCGTGGAGGACACTGCATGGGCAAGCCTGTAGTCGGCGAAGTCGTCGTTCTCCCTTTTCCGCAAACCAACCTCCAATCCGGCAAACGCCGTCCCGCGCTGGTCGTTGCTGATCTTGCGGGCGATGACTTGGTGCTTTGTCAGATTACGAGCCGGGCGCGTTCCGATGGTTACTCCGTTCCACTCGCGAACACCGACTTCACGCGTGGGCGTATGGCGGTGGACAGCTTCATTCGCCCCAAGCGCCAAGAAGTCACGGGAATGACGGGAGACGCGCCTTGCAAACCAAGTTGGGAAAGATAATTTTAGGCCATGACAACGACAATTGACGCCATCTACGAGGACGGAAAACTCATGTTGCCGCGACCGCTGTCGCTTCCTGAAAGATCCCACGTGCGCGTGACCATCGAATCCGACCCGGCGCGCGAGGCGTGGCTCAAACTCTCCGAGGAATCTTTGACGAAAGTTTGGGACAACCAAGCGGATGACGTCTTCAATGAACTGCTCAAGAAATGACGTCGTTCTCCTGCCGATTCCGTTCACGGACTTGACCAGCCGCAAGGTACGCCCTGCCATAGTCATTGGCCGCAATGGAGCGGATCTGTTTCTCGTTCCCATTTCCTCGGTGCTTCCCAACACGGACTTTCCAGTCAAGGAATGGCGCGCGGCTGGATTGAACGTCCCATCCGGCATCAAGGCTCAAGTCTCCACAGTGGAAGAAAGATTGGTCGTAAAGATCGTCGGCACGCTCACTGCCGCTGACTGTCAGACTCTCGACCAACGATTGCGAAACTGGCTGCAACTTTGACGCTGTAAAAGGGCGCGGCGAGGAATTCAACGCCAAGGCTCTGAAATAGCTGGTAATCTCTCTTCGGCTCGTCATCAGAAGTCCAAGCAATAAGAACCCGGAGGGCAGGAGGAGAATTCGTTCAGACTTCAGGGTTTCCAGATTTCATCATGCGGCATTCGGTTTGAAGCCCAAGGCACAAGCGGGGAACGAGCAAATGCGGTTAAGAGTTCGGAACTATTGACCGGCAGGAAAAAGTTAAGACGATTCAAAACGGTTTCAACACTCGCCCTCATCCTGACCTTCTCCCCCCAGGGAGAAGGAACAGCAATGGTCCGTCTCTGGTCATGGGGGTGGCCGTTTGGTCGGCACAGTCGCTGGTTTTCGAGCGAGGCGGCGAACGGTTCTCCTTCTCCTTGGGGAGAAGGCCGGGATGAGGGCGGTCGTGACTCATTTATTTCACCGCGAAATCTCCAAAGTGCGGACTCGCAGGACAACTGGGACGCTCTTCGCAGCTTGGCGTCAGAATTCCAATCAAATAAACCCGGAGACCAGGAGGCTTAGTGTTCAGGGATTCCAGATTCCATCGAGGGGCACTCCACTCGAAGCTTGCCTCAAGAGGGGGAGAACCAACAAATGAGGGCGTAGTTATCAAAGCTATTGACCGGCCCCTTCAGGACCCCTTCAAGGGTGGAATTTTCACCGGCTGAACATTTTAGGCAAATCACGACCGCCATAGATGATGCGAGAAACGTCAATCCCATGTGGTGCCGGGATGTAGAAGATCAAATAGTTCCCAATAGAAAACGAACGCAGGCCTTCGCCAAATCCCGGGCGTGGCCTCCCCATGAGAGGATGCGCGGCCAGCAATTCACAAGCTTCTTCCAGCGCAGTGAGAAAATGATGCGCGGCGACCGGGTTGAGGTCGAAAATGTAGAAGACTATCTCCTCGATGTCAGCGTTGGCATCCGCTGAATAGCGATACGAACTCATCGCGCGCTGCGTTCGCGCTGGCCCAGCTTCTCTCGGAGATTTTTGATGGCTGTTTTCCCGTCCACGACCTCGCCGCGACGGATTTGTTCCATGCCGCTGGCGATTTTCTCGCGCAATTCGGCTGCGTTTGAGCGGACGAATTCCTCCTGTGCCCGCAACATGCCGAGGCTTTGTGCGATGACATCCGCAGTGGAGTGGTAATGGCCGCTGCCCACTTGTTCCGCGATGAATTTTTCCTGCTCGGCTGTCAGTGTGATCGTCATCTTTCAATTTTTACTTTAAGAAACCAATCCGCGCAACCACCGGACGCGGATGGAGTGTCGAAGTGCGACGGAGCAAAGAATTGAACGCCAAAGCGCAGGGAAAACTGAAAAATCCTTCAAGGCTTTGCGTCAGAGCTCCAATCAACAAACTCGGCGGGAGGAGAAGGGTTGGTTCAATCTTCAGGGTTTCCAGATTTCATCGGGCGGCACTCCACTCGCTGCTTGGGGCATGAGCGGGAGAACCGACAAATGGGAGCGAAACGTTGACCGGCCTCTTCACGACCCTTTCACGGTAATTGAAAAGCTCCCCAGTATGAGCTATGTGTCTTCACATGCGCTTGCACTTTACGGTCATCGCGTCGTTTGTCGTTCTGCTTTTGGGCTGTCAGCGCGAACGCGAATTCAAGGGGCAGGTGTTCTTGGTCACTGAGAAGCAGGAAAATCTCAAGCTTGGCTTGGTTCCAATTCACGTGGTTCGGGACGATATTCTGCAACAGTTAGCAAATGAATTGCGAAACGAGTACGCTGTGGCAGTTGCTGCGGCCGAACCCAATTGGGCGTTGCTAAAGTCGTTTAGCCAGGAGTTAGCTGTGCTGCAATTCGGCGATCATCCAGTGCAACAGGCCGACCAGAGCACAACCGAGTCAGGAGACCTGATCCTTCAGCATAACCGGCTGCGAAGCGACTATTCAGTTCCAGAAATTCGCAGAATCGCCGCAGAGATTGAAGACAGATCAAGCAAGTTGTGGATACCGCTCCTCCAAAAGGACGGCCCTGCCAATCGATTGTTTGCTTCCTTGCCTCTGGCTGATGCCAAGACGGATGCGGATGGAAAGTTTTCCGTTCGTGCTCCCGGCAAATCATGGATCTTGGCGGAAACTACGACCACGTCAGACAACCGTGACGAGCAACATTTCTGGGTAGTGAACACTGACAGTCTCGGAGACCAGATGCTGTTAGCAAATGACAATCAACTGAAAGGGAGTGCGAGTCTGTTCAATGCACTGAGAATGGGCACGAACGGGGTTTCGACTGGTCGCTCAATCGAGAAAATGCAGCCCGACCCGGAGCTAGTTAAATGGGTGGAGGAAGCGCGAACTCGTGCCAAGTTCGCAAGCGCAGAGGCTGAAAAGGAAGCACTGTCCCGCGCTCAAGCTCGATCGGCAGCCGAAGAAGCGGAGAAGAAAAAGCGGCAAAAAGCCGCTTTGCTCTACGCTGAGGCCGACCCAGCAGCGACTGTTAAAACCAGGCCGCGGCGCCTCGCCGCAGTGATACCACTGCCCGACAGCCGAAGCGCCAACCTTGGAGAGAAGGTGCGGCAGACAGGAGGCGTCCGGCGATTTAGCATTGAATCGAATCTTGATGTGCGTTCGATTGAATTTGGCGCTTACCATGCGGCAATCCTGGCAAACATCCAAAAGAGGTGGTTCGATCTGCTTGAGGACCGCGACATCTCGCGGGGCGGGATCGGAAAGGTGGTTCTGGAATTTCACATAACATCAGACGGACGTATCACGAACATGCGGGAACAGGAGAGTGAAGTTGCTTCGGTCCTCGGTCTGATCTGCCAGCGCGCCGTTCAGGATCCAGCTCCCTACGGGGCATGGCCCCCGGAGTTGCGCCGGATTGTTGGGAAGGATTTTCGCGAAGTCCGGTTCGTGTTCCATTACAACTGAGGGAATCTTCGCTGGAGAAGGGTTCAGAGAGAAGTCTGGACGGAGTGAAAATGAAATTGCCGATAAATCATTGAACCTAAATTCGGCAGTTGAGTTGAACAGGAGGACGCGGAGGAAGCAGAGAATGAACAAGTTGAATCGAGTCACCGTCGCGCCGCAGGCTCGCCCGCTGGGTGAAGGCTGCTCGCACCAGAATATAGCCCCAAGTCTCTCGGCCTCTGCTTGCTCTGCTCGCTCCTGTTCAGTTCAAGTGCTTTTTCTAGGTTGAACAATTTCACTTTGTGATAGCCCGTCAGTATTTGTGGTGAAGACGCTCGAAACACTTAGCCTCGCTGAATTGCTCCGATACTTCTTCTGTGGAGGCGTGTTTGTTTACGCTTATCGCTACAGCAGAGGCGCACATGGACTGCCAGCCACAGACAGTTCAGCAGCTTTATTCTTTGTTGCGCTACTTGCCGGCAGCATTATTTATGCGGTCCATCGCTCTCTTCTATATCCGACGCTTAGTCGTGCTGCGCTTTGGCTCGCACTTGGACTACGACCGAGGAGCCGCATCGGTGCGCGCCATTTCAATCCATTTAAGCCGCTCGAAGGTGAGGCTATCCGTGACGAAGCTCGATGGAAGAGACGTCAAGACAAGAAGGGCATTCAACCGCATCTCGATGAATGGGCGTCTCAGGTTCATCTGCTTTATTGCGTTGCATGGGCTACTGCGCTCGGAAGTGTAGTAGCAAACTCCTTTGAGGTTGATTCTGGGGCAGGCAAAGCGCAGTTCAGCCTGTTCCTTTTCTTGGTTATTGCCGTGTCGCTCGTCGCTGCATTCTCCGCAGACTATCGGCGGCGATGGTTCGAGGAGCGAGAGTCGCGTGCCACTGGAAAACAGGAAATCTAGAAATCCTGACCGAATCAATCGTCTGGGTTGTAGTTTCTCTACCCGTTTCTACCCGGCGCAGCTCTAGTTTGGGTCGGAACGGGTTAGTCACCAATAGACCCAGACTTGTTGAGAAACTTTGCACCGGCTAAGTTGCCTTCATGAAGACGTTGATGGTCCATGTGGCCAAAGAACAAATGAGCCAGCTCATTGCGGAGACTCATCAAGGCGACACGGTTGTTCTGACCGACGGCAAGAGACGTCTGACATTGGAGGCTGCTGTGAGGGAGGGTGGAGCATTGGACTTGGAAGTGGACAGCCCGGAGCTGGCGGCGGAGTTATTGAAAGTGGCGAAAGGGCCGTTCACGCCGTAATCGCGTCAGGATCTCGAAGACGTGGCTGCGCAGGTTCTCCGTGAGAAGAGCGGTGAATGAGCAGGCTCATCCGCAAGACGGACTTTTCCTCGAAACCCCTTCGGGCGGCGGGTCTTTTGGCCGTGGCCTGCGTTGGCTCGGCCCTCACAGCCCGCTGCGGGGATGCTCCGGCCTCGCCGCCTTGGCCCGCCCAAAATCCCTCGCCGCAGGACCTCACGCAATTTTCAGACATCTCTAAAACTCCCTGCCCTTTCGCGGCGAACTTTGAGGGGCTTTTCTGGAGCAATTCGACCCGTTCAGCTGCGGAATTGCAAATAGGTGCCGAGGATGAAGAGCAGGAAGACTACAGTTCAACCGTCGGCTGGCTGCGCTTGGGACTGTTGCCTGGCTTTGCGCCACTTGGACCGGTGCTTGATGATCCACTCGGTCAGAGCCTGCTCGAAACCGATGTCATATCCGGCCTTCTCTGATTCGATCCACTTGTGCTTCAGGATCTCTTCCCGTTCAGCTTGAAACTCACGGTAAAGCGATGAGTTCCTTACCAAATCATTGGCATTAATGTCATTGTCGCTAGGCATAGAACTAACAAGCAACGCTGAGTCGCGAGAGAACTTAACATCAACGTCACCTCTGACAACGAATTTCAGCAATTTTGAAACCAGCTCGAACATCTGTCCAATGGACATTGGTCGATGATTTTCTCGCTCCACAATGACAAATGTGTTCCAGAACGCCAGCCCGTTTCACAGGCTTTGAGAGAAGGATCGGGATAGTAACAGGACATTGCAACTATTGACACTGGAGCCGCCGGGTTCAACCTGTACTCATGACCATGACTCAGAACGAGGAGGCACCTTCACCAGTAAGGAAGCAGCACGAACAAATGTTGAAGTTGGTCTCAAAGGGCTTTTTTAATGAGTTGACCAAGTACGGTGTCAATCATGCTGAAGTCCTGACTGTCGCGGGTCATCTTTTGGACAATGTGCTCCAAGGCACTCAACAAGCCGGTCCCGATCCTGAACACTACAACCGCCTGTTTGGCATAAAGGACGTGCGTGACGATTGGAACGCCTCGAAACAGCTCTCGCTGCAACAGGTGAGCCTTGTTCCTTTCGACCTGCGCTGGACTCCAATTCTGTTGGACTGGCTCAAGGTGCCGGCGGCGAGTGACAGTTTCTATCCGCAATTTCCGGAGAAAGAGGCGGATCTGCGGAAATACGTCACTTCAGCGGGGCGGGATTACTTTTGCATCCTTCACGAAGGAGAACCTTCCGGAATCATCGGAGCGGAAAACATCGATGTCCATTCCGCCCGGCTGGAGATGCGCAAGCTCGTTGGGAATCCCTCCGCTCGCGGCAAAGGCATCGGGAAACGCGCGACGTTCCTCTTCCTCTTCCACACCTTCCTCATCCGAAAATTTTACAAGGTGTTTCTGCACTCCATGGACATCAACATCCGCAACCTCAATCTGAACAGCCGTTTTGGATTTGCGCTTGAGGGCGTGTTCTTTGAGGAGGCTGTCATTCAAGGACGGCGGCAGGACGTGGTCCGCATGTCACTGACGAATCCAGTCTGGACCGGACTTTTCTCCTGATGAACCCCGCTGGCAGTTCAATAGAATGTGGTCCAGTTGCCCGACTGCTGCCACTGAATCTGCTTGAAGTTGCGCGATTCAACATGGCCGTCGGCGAAGGCGAGGTTCACGCTTTGAGGCTTGTTTCCGATGGGATGCCCTCCTTGCGCGCTGGCGACATTGGTGGTTCTGGTGCCTGATGCCAGGCATAGATCAGTAATCACCGGCTGGAGCGAGGCCACTGGATCCTCCAGACGTGTGGGCCACCCATCCTTGGTGCGAGTGAACGTGCCGGAAGTGGTGGGTGTCGGAAACATGGTGCCGTCATCAAGCTGACGAGGCACCCACCAGCAATGCCAGATGATGGCGAAGTTGGCGTACTGCCGGACGAAATACTTGTTCAAGTCCTGGATTGTGCGCAGTTGCTCGCCCTTCTTCTGAGTCGAAAACCACTTTTGCGCGTCCGCGAAATCCCAGGGCCGGGTTGGGCAGTACCACATTGGCACCGTCAAGCCGTAGGGCTCGAGCTTTGGCGCCATGTCGAGCGAGACGTCCCAAGGATTCAAACCTGTTCGCGGCATTTTGAAGGCTGGGAGCCGGCCACGGGTATCGTCCACCGCATACAAGTTCACCGCGATTCCCCACTGGCGGTAATTCGAGGTGCAGTTCACAACTTTTGCGCGGAACTTCGCTCGTGAGAGTGCCGGGAGCAACATGCCCGCCAGGATAGCGATGATGGCAATCACAACGAGCAGTTCGATGAGTGTGAATGCCCTGAGGAGTTTGGAGGGTTTCATAAGAACAGCCCCTTGTTACTCCTGCTGGTCATCCGCGTAAAGCTCGTTTCCAAATCAAAAATTTGATTGGGCTCAGAAGGATTGGCGGCTAGTTTCTCCAGTTGCCAGCCATGCAACACTTTTTTATGCCTGATACTCTTCTACGCCTGATGACCTCGCTGGTTTTGATATACGGCCTTAAGCGATCCCGGCACCATGGTCCATGATGGATGAACCAAACATTCCCCGCCGGTTCGGCTTCTTGATCGCCTTGTTTGCTCTCGTCGTGTCCGCCAATCTTGAAATGGCGACCGGAGCTCCTGAGGCCCTGGAGTCGCCAGGGAGAACTGTGGATTTTGCGACCGAGATCCGCCCCCTCCTCGAATCACGATGCGTCAGGTGCCACGGGGCGGAGAAGCGGAAGTCCGGCCTGCGACTCGATTCGCGTTCTGGCGCTTTGATCGGTGGAGATTCTGGTCCGGCTTTTGTGGCGGGCAAGAGCATGGACAGCCGGTTGATTAAATTGGTGTCCGACCCGAACCCCGATCACCGGATGCCTCAACAAGGAGAGCCTTTGAGCAAGGAGCAGATCCAGTTGCTTCGCGCATGGATTGACCAGGGTGCGGTCTGGTCGGAGCCTGTAGAGGAAGGTTCATCCGGCAGAACCCACTGGGCGTTTCAGCCGATCAATCGCCCACCACTTCCGCACCTTGCCAATCGCCAATCGCCAATCGTCAATCCCATTGATCTCTTCATCCGAGCTGGGTTGGAAAAGGCCGGATTGAGTCCCTCCCCGGAGGCGGATCGCGCCACTCTGTTGCGCAGGCTATGTTTCGATCTGACCGGCCTGCCACCGACGCCGGCCCAGTTGGATGCATTTCTCAAAGACAAGTCACGACATGCTTATGAAAAGGTTGTCGATCGATTGCTTGTACTGCCGCAATACGGCGAGCGCTGGGGTCGCCACTGGTTGGACGTGGCGCGTTACACGGAGAGCCAGGGCTTCGAATATGATCACATGAGGGAAAACGCCTGGCACTACCGCGACTATGTGATCAACGCGTTCAATCAGGACAAACCCTACGACGAGTTCATGCGCGAACAGATCGCCGGCGATGTCATGGAGCCGGTGACCACCGACGGAATTGTTGCAACGAGCCTCCTGGTTTGTGGCGCATGGGATCAGGCTGGAAATGGCCAGGCAAACGTGGCCCAACGAATGACAACGCGTGAAGAGGAGATGGAGGATCTCCTGAGCGTCGTGGGCCAGACATTCCTTGGGCTGACCTTGAACTGTGCCCGCTGCCACTCGCACAAGTTCGATCCAATTCCGCATTACGAGTACTACCAGGTAAAAGCTGTCTTTGATGGAGTTCGTCACGGTGAGCGCGTCATTGCCACCCCCGCCGAGGTCAAGGAGCGCGAGGAACGTGTCGCGAAATTGACGGAGAGCTTGGGTTCGCTTCAGAAGGAGATTGCGATGATCGAAGCTCATGCGAGGGCAAGAGTGCAGGCCGACCGTGTTCGCCTCCGACAATCCGACGAAACTTCAACCACTGGAAAAGTCACAGACCTGGAACCCAATCTGAGCAACGACGACAAAAAACGCGGTGGATCACTCTCCCTCTCCGCCCGTCGGACGGGGGGAGAGGGTCGGGGTGAGGTGGGTTCACAGAACTCGACCGAAAAAGCGGGAGCATTGAGAACTCAAAACCCCGTCCTTCCTTTTCCCACTCCAATCGCACACTGGCGCTTTGAACGCGACGCGCGCGATGAGATCACCGGCATGACCGGCGAACTCCGCGGCGGTGCCAGGATTGAACGTGGCCGCCTCATTCTCGATGGCAAAGACGCCTTTCTCGAAACAGAGCCAGTCAAGATGGACGTCCGCGAGAAGACCTTGGCCGCCTGGGTTTCGCTGACTACCACCGATCAAGGCGGGGGCGGCGTCATCTCGATCGAGGGAGTAAGCGGTGTGCCGTTTGACGCCATCGTGTTCGGAGAACGGCAGCGCGGCAAGTGGACCGCGGGCAGCGAAGGATTCACCCGAACCAAGGATCTCAACGTTACTGGAGAACATGCAAGCGCGAGGGAGTTAGTGCATGTTGCCGTCACCTATCAAGCTGACGGCTCGATCACGCTTTACCGAAATGGGAAACCATACGGCTCCACCTACAAACCAGGCGGAGCCGTCCAGACCTTCAAAGCGGGAGCAGCGCGTATCCTCCTAGGTAAACGACACTCAGGCGGCGCGAAGCCATTTCTGACTGGAGAGATCGAGGAAGCATCGCTCCACGGCCAAGCGTTGACAGCAGAAGAAATCGCTGCGATCTGCGTGAAATCGCCGCATCATGTCTCGGCTGCGGAGATCCTCGCCTCACTCTCGAACGACGAGAGAAACCGCCACCAGACACTGTTGGCGAACGTTTCGTCCGAGCGGGAGAAACTCCAGATGCTGCCAACATTGCCCGTCTCCTACGCGGGCATCCGGAAACAACCCGAGCCCACACATCGCCTGAAGCGCGGAGACGTTCGCTCGCCGGCAGAGCTCGTCAATCCTGGTGCCCTCGCCGCCATCGAACATGTGCCAGCCAGCTTCGGGCTCGCCCCGGATGCGCCTGAAGCGGACCGGCGGCTGAAATTCGCGGACTGGCTGGCGGATCCACTCAATCCGATCCCGGCACGGGTCATGGTCAATCGTGTCTGGCAGCACCATTTCGGTGCGGGACTTGTCGCCACCGCCAACGACTTCGGGGCCAGCGGTTCGAAACCCACACATCCAGAGTTGCTCGACTGGCTGGCGGCCGAGTTCATCCGGCAAGGCTGGAGCGTGAAGGCATTGCACCGGCTCATTGTCACCTCGGCCACGTATCGGCAGTCATCCGCGAATAACACGATCGCAGCCGGCAAAGACGCCGAGAATCAACTTCTCTGGCGCTTCACCCCCCAGCGGCTTTCAGCCGAGGCGGTGCGCGACGCCATGCTGGCCGTCAGCGGTGAACTGAATTTTGTGGCGGGCGGTCCGAGTTTCCGTCCGTTCGACACGAAAAGTTTCAACGCCACCTTCTACATTCCCACCGACAAAACCGGTCCGGAGTATAATCGTCGCACCGTTTATCGCATGAACATCAACTCGGGCAAGGATCCGATGCTTGAAACATTCGATTGTCCCGACCCGTCGGTAAAAACACCGCGCCGAGGCTCGACCACCACGCCACTCCAGGCATTGAGCTTGATGAACAACTCCTTCGTGCATCGGCAGGCGGAGAGCCTTGCCGACCGTGTCCGCGCTGAAGCTGGAAACAACACCCGATCAGCCATCCGGCGCGCCTACCTCCATTGCCTGGCCCGCCAGCCTTCGCCTGACGAGCTGAAGGAGGCGGAGAAACTCGCGGCGTCCACACGCTTGGAGAATCTGTGCTGGGCGCTCCTCAACAGCACGGAGTTTGTTTACATCCGGTAACAAATTCGCCGAGAGATGAGGCAGGAGCTCTTCAGGCGAAGAAGTGGATTGCCTGGTCAGAAAATCACGGCTTGTTATCGGCGTAGAACTTCAGCGCCTTCGTGACGTGTTCAGTCGGATCCTTGAGGTTGTTGTCCGTCTCGATTGCCAGCACGCCGGTGTAACGTGCATCCTTGAGCGTCTTGAAAAATTCCTTGAGCCTGGCGTTCCCGTCCCCAATGAAAGTGTCCACGGCAACATCGCCTGTCTCGGTTGAGTTGACCTTTTTATCCTTCAAGTGGATGTCATAAACGCGGCCTTCGTATTCCTTGAACACTTTGGACGGATCGAAACGCGCGCTCGCGATCCATCCGGTATCCAGGCACACACCGATCCGCGAATCACGATGCTTGAGAAGGGCGCGTACCACCAGCGGGTTCCCGTACATCGAGTTGATGCCGTGGTTGTGAATGGCAATCTTGATGTCGTACTCTTTGACCAGCTCCTCCAGGTTGTCGAAAATTTTGAAGTCGCTCGGCTCCACGACAATAAGTTTCATGCCCATGAACTTGGCGAATTCAAAGAGCTTGCGGTTTTCCTCCTTGTTCAGCGAAGTGCCTGCGACTCCGAAGGTATAGGGCACGAGTCCCTTCTTCTCGAAGATGTCCTTTTTCTTCTGCAAGTCCTCCTTGGACGACTTCGGATCAATGTGCGCCGGGATCAATTCCAGATACTTGATCTTGTGCTTCACGGCGAACTCGACCATCTGGTCAAAGTTGAGATTACGGAGCGTCCAGGTTTGCATGCCGATGGTCAGTGGTTCGTCAGCGGCGGAAACAGGAGTGGCGGAAACGAACACCATCGCGGCGAGCGCAGTGGCAACGGAAATGGATTTAAGAAGTTTCATAAACGAGTTTAGCCGGGTCAGCCGGATGATTGCGTCGAACGCCTCCTGACCGTCAATGGCAAAAACCTGAAGAATTCGAATCACACGCGTCCTGCGTGACCCGGACGCGCAAGTAACTCTTGATGCGAAGGCCGCCTGTCGTGTCATCGAAGCGAATCAATACTGTTCAAGTCTCAGGCAGTTCCTTGAATGGATTGAAGACCTTCAATCCGGGCCGGCGGAAATCGGCATCGTTTCCGGTCACAATCGTCAGGTTGTGACGGCGGGCCGTGGCGGCGATATAACTGTCCTCGACCGACATGAGCTTCCCGCTCTTTTCAGGCAGGATCTTTTGGTTTGCCCAGACGTGAGCTGTCGCTGTGTTGAAAGACAGAATCCTTCCTTCAAGAGCTTCCACAGATTCAGCCAGCCAGTCCTGCAACCGTTGACGGGCGCATCCTTCTTTGGTGCGAATCCAGTAGGCGATTTGAGCAATCACAACCGTGCTGGTGAAACAGTCCGCTTGCTCCCTCTCCAGCCACTCGACCACTGCTGGATTTCCGTGAGTCTTGATGGGCTGCTCTCGAAGTCCACGCCGTCTTTCACACTGTCTTTGATGAGCAAAGGAGAGTTGTTTGTCATTGGTTTACCGCCCGGCACTATGTCGCTTCTCGTTTTGGTTTGTCAGAACGAAAGCCGATCAGCCTTCGTCCCTCCGGGTAAGCCCAACTGTCGGTCTCCTCCAGTAGTTGCTTCGGTGAGGTTTGTCTGCGTAATCCTCCGACTCGGCAGCTCATTTCAGGCGGAAGCGATAGAACTGCTGAGGCTGTGCGCCAAATGAAGAATCGTCGAAGAAGTAGGCACCCGGGCTGGAGGGTGTGTTTGTATTGATTGGCGTCCAATTGGAGAAGTCAGTTGTCGATTCGATCACGTTTGGCACACCGGCTCTGCCAACCACGTTCAAACGAAACGCGCCAGCAGCGATTCCGCCGGAAATGATCCGCACTGAGTCGGGCTGATTTTGTGTTTTCCATTGTCGCAGCAGATCGCGCAACGCCAGCGGTTTGTTCATGGGAATGCCACGCCCGGCCTGGTCGCGTGTGTTCACGCCGTGGCAGCTTGGGCACGCGCGGATTTCTCCCGGCTGAAACGTGATCCAGTAACGCTCGCGGACCACCGGCGTTCCATCGGGTGCGGTCGTCTGCCAGCTCATGGCACGCCGTGCCGGCACGAACGCTGCCACCGAACCGTCCGCAGAGATGCGCACGCTGGCCTCCGGTCCGTCAGGATTGGGCGGATTGTTGACGACGGCGGGATCATGCATCCGCTGGGCGAGGACTCGACGGCCGTCGCGCGGCGTGCCTTTGCCAGCGTACATTCCGATGCCGCGAATCAAGTCAGCCTGATAAAGCTGAAGGTGTGCAATGTCGTAGATTTTTCCTGATGTCCCGGTCGTCTGTGTGCCACCAGGCACCCGGAGATTATAGGGCTGGATCTTATCTCCGGCATCACGTGTGGTCACATCGCGACTGACGATCAATGCGAGGTTCCTGGATCGAAGGAATTCGCGAACGGTTGCCACATCCACGCCTTCCTCGGAAAAGACATCCAGCTCCGGACCCGCAACGTGCGAATTGATACGGGCGGGGCGGATGCGCGGGCGGACCTCGACCGGATCGAGTTCCCAAAGCGGCCCGTTGTAGGTGACGAGTTCGTCCGGCGACCACCAGCTCACGCTTGCGTTGATTCCTGGCGTCAGCGTTTCACCCGCTGTCCAAACCCCGTTCGCCTTCACGAGAAACTTGAGGCGGAAATCATAACGCGATTTAGGTGCTGTGCTGCTGCCAGAGTTCTGATCCTGCCTTGTCTCGGCTGTGTGGATCACTGCAACGCGCCCATCGCTGAGTGGAAGCGGATTGCGGTAAAGGCCGGAATGAGTCGCGCCCGGCGACTCATTCGCATGGGCGGTGTCGCGGTGTGTGTAGTAGTGCAATTTGCACAAATCAGCGTTTGTCGAGATGTGCGAATCCAACGCGACCACCTGCCCCGCGCTGTGCGTGCCGAACTCTGGCGAATCGATGCCGAAGTAAAGCCCAGGAGTGACCGGCGATTCCCGCAGGTGAATGAAATTGTTCAGCGTGTTCGTGTTGAACTTGTTTCCGAAATAGTAGAGTTCGCGAATGTTCGGATCGTTGTTGAACGAAGCGGTGCGATAGCTCCCGCCCAGCTCATGGCGGCCAAGATGGTTCAATGTTTCCTCCTCCGTTCCATCCTCATTGATCTGCCAGGGGAAGAAATGGTTGAACGTGTGGCCATTCGCTGTGCTGGAAGTCTGTCGCGGCTCGGGGAAAATTTCCGACCGGTTGTTCGCGAGAACCAGCGCATCCGGAGCTTCGCTTGAATAGTTGAATGTGCCGTAGGAGCTGCCGTTCGCGCCGTCCGAGTCGGCCTGTTGATCACGTTGCAGATGATCCCATCGCACGAATACGACCCTTCCAAAACTGTCCACGCTCGGTGAGAACACGCCTGAGGGCGAGTGGTTCATCAGGAATAAATCACCGGTTGCTGGATCAAGATTCCACAACCCTGTGACAACCGGCGCTTCTTCGTACTCATCGAGCTGTGGATAGAGATGCCGCCGGCCGTCGCGCGGCCGATCCGAAGCGAAGATGATCCGGTCGTCCGTGCCGTAGCAGGGCGCCACGTTGTTGTAGTTCGATGGCTGGTTCTGAACTTTCGTGATGATCGGAGTTGAGTTTGCTTCGAGGAAGTTCGTGATTTCGTAAAGCTGCCAATAGAACCCCTTCACCTGATAACGGCGATCTGGCGCGCCTACGACCATGCTGAAGACGGCTTTCGTGCCGCTCCAGTGAATGGCCGGTTCCCGAACGGCGATCCCGCTGCTGTGCTGCGCCCCCTCCACACCGAAACCTGCTGCCTTGGTGAGATTGCGAATGCTCCCGTCAGGATGCCTGATCCAAAGCGCTCCGCCGCGTGGCGCGCTTTGAATGGAGCCTCGATGATTCCCAAACAGCGCTCCGATGGTCGTGAAGTCGGCTGGTTGCGGCACCTGCGTCACATACAGAACCGGATGGGGCAACGGACTCGAAACGGCATGCACTTCGGTGAGTTGAACCAAAAACAGGCATGTCAAGCCGAGGAGCTGGCCAAGAAACTTCGTCATGCGGCGCACGATGCGAATCACATGCCAACTCCAAGGCTGCGACAAGGAGTCTGGCATGAACCCGAAAATACAAGCCCGGCACGCGGTCCACCACGCGGTGCGTTTGAAGCCCGTGTCCGACCTTTGTCATGATGTATCGGAACGGGACGGCTCTCCCGCATCGCCACCAGGTCCAGACCACTCCCCCCCCGGAAACTACTCCTCCCCGAGGCAGTAGAGCGCGCGATTCGATCGGATAAGCAATCGCCTGCCATCGAATGCGGGACTGGCGTTAAAGACTCCGCGTCCTCCTTCGAGAGTGTTCTCGGCGAGGACTTTCAATTTAGGTGACGCCTCGATCACCACCGACCTGCCGCCCCGTCCGAGGTAGTGAATCCGGTTGTCCGAAAGCACGGGCGAGGCGTAGATCTGTCCAGGGCTCGGGGAAAGGCGTTCCTCGTAAACCACTTCGCCGGTCGTGGCATTGACACAGAGCGCGATGCCCAGGTTTTCGTGGGCGAAATAGAGATGGCCCTCGTGCAAAATGGGAGAAGGGACGTTCGACCCTTTGCCGGTTTTCCAGAGCACGTGCGACGCGTTCACATCGCTTCGACCGCCGGCGCGAATCGCCATCGTAACCGTCGGACCGCGGCCTCCAATGAGATACACGATTCCATCCCGAACCACCGGTGTCGGGCACATGTACCAGGAGATGCCTGTATCGCAATTCCACAACTGCGCCCCGGTGTCGGCATCGAAACCCAGCACGCGCTTGCTCATTGCTGCAACCACCTCGGTCTTTCCTCCCGGCGCAGTGACCAACGCCGGGGCGTGCCACGATTCGCTGACACCTTTTGCTCGCCACACTTCCCGCCCAGTTTTCCGGTCAAGGGCCACAAGAGAACTGCTCTCGACGCTGGCATTGATGATTAAAAGTTCGCTGTGAAGCACCGGCGAGGTGGCGGAACCCCAGCCGTTTAACTCAGATCCCACCTTGGTATTCCAGAGCTGGCTGCCGTCGTGGTTGAAGGCGAACACGCCGGATTTTCCGAAGAAGACATACACACGTTCAGCATCCGACACCGGTGTGCTTGTCGCGTAGCCATGGTCTTCGCGGATACCCTCCTGCTCGGGCAGGTCGGCGGCCACCGGTGTGTTCCAAAGCAGCTTGCCATTCGTCCGGTCGAGGCAGAGCAGGTGCCGTTTGAGCGACTGCATGTTGCCACCCGTGATGCCGGGGCCGAAGCCGGTGTAACAGGTGAGAAAAATCCGGTTGCCGATGACGACGGGACTGGACGCTCCTGGCCCGGGCAGATCGGTCTTCCAAACGATGCCCCGGGTGTCGCTCCAGCGAAGCGGGGTGCCTTTGACCTCGCTGATGCCGGAACCGCCGGGGCCACGAAACTGGGACCAATCGGCACCAGCGGCATGAATGAAGTAGAACGCAAAAATTGTGGTGAGGATAAGGTGAGCGCGCATGTTGATGATTTGGCGGACGGTGCGGTTGATGAGCAAGCGAATTCCCAATGTCAGCCTGCAAGAAGTGGTTCACCGAGAAGCTGTAGTCGTAATGCTTTCAACGGCGAGGTTCCAGGAACAGGGCTTTCTTTCTTTAATGGTGTGCTGTAACCGACTCATTGAGTACTAAAAAATGGAATCAACCCACTCCACCCCCACGGTCCCGTCAGTAAAGATCGGGCATTCGCCGGTTGCATTCTGGAAGCCGATTCTCTTCGGCGCACTCGCCGGTGCGATGGGATGGGGCATTCGCGGACAGTATGGTCACGAGACGGGTGCCATGATTGCCGGCCTGCTTGTCAGCCTGGTTCTCATACTTTTGATTTGTCCTAACGCCCCGCTTCTCAACGTCATGCGGGCCGCGGCATTAGGAACGATTGCAATCGGTTTCGGTGGTTCAATGACCTATGGGCAAACGGTTGGCCTGACTCACGACGTCGAGTTGATCGGCAACTGGCCGGCTCTGCGCTGGGGCATGCTGGGGCTCGCCGTCAAGGGTGGCATCTGGATTGGTTTTGCCGGCGCTTTTCTCGGCCTCGGCCTGGGTGGCATTCGTTACCGCGCGATCGAGATGTTGCTGGTGATGCTGGGATTGCTGGGGCTTTGTTGGATCGGCATTCGACTGCTGAATGAGCCGTTCGATCCTGACCGTCACATCCTGCCACGAATCTATTTCTCCGACGACTGGCGGTGGGAACCGGGTGCCAGCCTGAAACCCCGTCGTGAAGTCTGGGGCGGACTGCTCTTCGCGCTGATCGGCTTGATCGTTTACGCGATGTGGAGACGCGGGGACACGCTGGCTTTCAGAATGGCCCTGTGGGGGATGCTTGGAGGAGCGATTGGTTTTCCGCTCGGTCAAACCCTGCAGGCGTTTCACGCATGGAACCCCGAGGTGTTTCGCAGCGGGTTCTGGGTCTGGCTTGATCCCCGGATAAATTGGTGGAACTGGATGGAGACCACTTTCGGCGCCGTCATGGGTGGCGCGCTTGGCCTGGGCCTTTGGCTGAATCACGGTCGCGTGCGGCTCGTGGATGAAACAAGCAAGAGCCACATCCCCCTGGTTGTCGCGTGCGGGCTGTTGGCGATCCACATCGGTCTGCTGGCAAGTGTTGAGTTTCTATCGTTGCGGATTGTGGATTCTCTCTATGACTTCGGGCTCATCCTGGGACTCATTCCCATCGTGTGTGTCATCGGTGACCGAGGCTGGCCATACTGGATTTTACCCATCACCATTCTACCGGTGGCTGGCAAGACCCTGCGAGATCTGGTTTACCGGCAGGCGGCTATCGATCCGGTCGTGGGATGGATGTTTCTATTCGTGCTGCCGATGGCCGCCGCCGTTCTTATTGCGGTCTGGATGCAGCGCACCCGGTCTGCCATTGAACCTGCCGAACGAAGTCTGCGTTTGATATTGTTACTGACAACGTGGGTTTTCTTTGGATTGAACTTCGCGTTCTTTCGCTTCCCGTGGCCGTGGGTGGAATGGACTGCGCGGACTCCAAATGCTCTCGCATTCTTCGTGTGCGCAGCGGGACTGACGATTCTGGCCTTGATTCCGCGTCCACGTACTGAGGAGACCGTGGGATAGCCTACGAATTCCGGAGAGTGCCGTGGGCACAAATGCAAGGCGTGAGCGAGGGAGGATGCCCGCAGCGGCCTCTGACCAAGCGAGCAACGCAGCAGATGCGCCCGCGCCACCTCCGAGATTTGTAGGCTATCCTGCGGTCTCCTCAGTAACTGTCCCGATCGAGCCGGGCCGTGCCATTAGTGAAGCGTCGTTCGCCAAGGTTACATATCTACAACGGAGGTCACATCGTTGCGGGCCCCTTTGCTTGCGGCGGCGATTTGACCGGCTCGGATCAGAACGAGTCGGATCCATCGGGACGCCTCGTAATTCTTCTCAAGAGCCCGGAACAGTCAGGCCCGCTGCAAAACGGCGATGTTCCTCTTCGAGTCCATCCGGCCAACGATCTTGAGGTTCGTAACCCAACAGGCGCCTGGCCGGCTCGGGATCGAAGCGCCATGACTTCACGGGCTGGCTCGTGGCAAAAACCACTTCAAACCCAAACCCTGCGCGGGCTTCGATCGCCGCGATAAAAAAGCGCCCGGCATCTCGGGGACTCAAGTAAACGTCCTGCGACAGTTCAGACCCGCTGATCTCCGTGACCTGGCCGAGCGAGCGGGGCACCGAACCAAGACGGACGGCCAGCACATCGATCGAGTGATTGGTTGCGTAAGCGTGTCCGGCGGCTTCTGCAAACACCTTGGTCGCTGCATACCAATATCGGGGCTGGATTCGATCCGTCACCCGCACCGGCCAGGGGCCGGCGTGGAGCTGAATCCAGTTCACCTGGCCTGTGCTTGCGAGAATGACCCGGGGCACGCGACACAGCCGCGCCGCTTCAAGCACGTTGTAAAGTCCGAGGATATTGTTTGGGAGCAATTGCGATGGGAAATCGTCATCGTCCGGCGTCGCTGCCAGATGAATGATTGCATCCACCCCTCCGCTGGCACCGACGAGCGCGTCGAGTTCCGTCATGTTGCCAACGACGCCTTCACCTTGGACCGCGCCGGGCACGCGGTCGAAACCTCGCACCCGATGGCCGCGCGCGAGCAGCGCCTTGGCCGCCGCTCGTCCCACTGCGCCCGCCGAGCCGGTGATCAGGACATGCTTGGGTTCGGAGTTCATGAAAAATGAGTAAGAGGAGCAGGCATCGCGATCAACATTCTTGTTTCAACCAATCACGATGTGCGGAATCAGGCGCTCCAGCCAGGTACGCGGGACAACAGCCGGTCCTTGCAGCTCATTTCGGCGCGCCTGCTCGACCATGAGAACCGCGCCGCCTGCTGTTGGCGCACTCTCCGTACGGTGGCGAGACAGACAACACTTCCTTTGCAGTCAAAGACCTCGAACCTCGCGAAGCTTATGTGCGGGGCTCCCAAGCACCGCTATGGACGCTGGCAAACGTCGGCCCGTGCATTGACAAGTTGGCGGTAGAGGAGCGCTACTGAGGAGACCGTCAGCCAACTCCAAACTCAAAATTATTTTGCACGGACCCTCATTCCACAAACTCAACTTCCGCGAAGCCAAGGTTTCTCAGCAGGTTGCCAAGCTGCAAATGCGCCCGCTCCCTGGCATCTTTCAGGATGCCGCTGGCGCGGGCGGCGCGGCGGATGTCGTCCACCGCCTGACGGCGCGCGTTCTGTTCGAGATCCTTGTCAAACAGGCGCAGCAAGCCCGTGCTTCGCTCGATAATCTCGGTCCGCTTCTCGTCCAGATACACATCGGTCACATGTTCCGGCGGCAGTCTCAACGAGATCTTTTTTTCGTGGATCTTCACATCCCCAGGTTTCAGTCCACCGAGATCAACACCCGCCTTGACCACGCCGTGAGCCAGCAAGAGCACCCGGCTTTCACCAAACCACTTCACATCTTCGAGCACCACGACCTTTTCGATCACGTACTTCACGGTCACCAGATGCGAGAGGGATTGGACCTGTTGCACGACGCTCGCGGTATCGAGGATCGCCGGGGTCGTCTTCCGGTTGATCAAGCGCGAGAGGCTCATCCCGAGGATGAACCCGGCGAGTAGCACCGCAATTGTGACGACAGCCATCGCCAGCAGCCGCGATTTCATGGAACTGGCCATAGTCGGTTCAGTTCGCAGCCTCGATTTTCAACTGGTGTTCCACCGGCACGAACGCCTTGCCGATGGCATCCGCCAGGGGTTGGCGAGCCTTTTCAGTGAGTGCGGCCGTCGCCTCCATGTCCGCGCGTCCTTCCTCACCGTGGAAGAGGGTTTTGATCTGCCGGGTTTCGTACGCTTGTTTTTTCGCCACCGCATCGTCCACTTTCTTGAAAGCGTCCGTGAAAGGGTTCCTTGCAAATTCATCGGCGAGATTCACGCCATTTGCCAGCTGAGCGGATGAATAGCTCTTTGAATCCGCTCCCCAGGTGACCTTGTAATTCGCCGCCGTCCCACCCTTTACGACCAGCTTCAGGCGATTCAAATTCTGGTTGAACGGAACCAGCGTCATGCCGGAACGGATCGAATCATCCTTTTCCAATGCGCCTTCCGCGCAGAACGGATACCGTGAGCTGCGAATGGCTGCCGTTCCATTCGCAAAACCCGTCACGACATGGCCGCCCTTGCCGTCAGCCTTGCCAGCGGCCAGATCGATCACGATTGAGCCCAGGTCTCCATCGAGTCCCATCGCGTTGAGGAAGCTGTAGGCCATGATCAACTGCCCGGCCCAGCCAGGATGGACGCCGTCCTTGCCAGGAACCGCGTAGTCCGCGCCGTAACGCTGCTGCGCTTCCTGACCCGCCTTGAGCATCGGCCAGAACACATCGGCGAATCCCGTGCCTTCTTTTTGAGCGATGTCGATGTCGATGTTTCGGAACGTTGCGAGGTTCAAATTCAGGTCTCCAAGGGTGTAGGGAGAGGACTTGGTCCATGATGGCACCTTGCCGACGCAACCGGGCGAACCCAGCACCACACGGGCGCCGGCATCCTTGAGTGCCCGCACTACGCCTGAGTAATTGTTCCGATACCACATGGCATTCGTTGTGTCGTAGGTGCGATAACGGTGATCATTCATGCCGTAGCAAAGTGTCGCGATCGTCGGACTGAAACGCAGGCAATCGTTGGTCATGCGGCGGAGGAAACCTTCTGCCGTTTCCCCGCTCCAGCCGTATTGCCGGGCCGTGACTCGCAAGTCGGGCACGCAAACGGTCAGGTACGTCTCGATGATCCGCGAATACATCTTCTGCTCTGTGATGGAATCTCCGATGATTGCGAGCCGGTCGCCTTGCTTGAGCAATAGGCCTTCCGGTTTGGGAGCCTGCGTGAGCTGGAACCTGGCGAAGACGGCATCAGCGGGTTTCTGCTCGAAAGGTCCTTTCACATCGGACGGATTGGCGGGAACCTGCGCGCGCAGACAAACGCAGGATGCGACAAGACAAAACAGGAAGCGGAGGGCTTGATTCATGGCGACGAAGAATGAAAGTGCCGCCTGCGGTCGTCAAGCGTTGCAGAATTTCGATGCCTGTGAAGGGGACGTCCATCCATCTCGAATGGATAAAGGATTTTGTCTCTGCTTTCCTCGTTTCAGTTCGGCCACCTGCGTGGCGCAGTCAAGGTTGGCTTCTCCAACGCGGCCCGGAGATCGACGTTCCTCCTATGAGTTTCTCCTGTCAGTCAATCTTCATGCAACGATCTCGTTCACGACGTTGCCGTACACGTCCGTCAATCTGTAATCGCGCCCGCCAAATCGGTAAGTGAGCCGCGTGTGATCGAGTCCCATGAGGTGCAGGATCGTCGCGTGAAGATCGTGGACATGGACTTTGTCCTGAACGGCGTGCCAGCCGAAATCATCCGTCGCGCCGTGGACAAGCCCGCCGCGCACACCGCCACCCGCCATCCACATGGTGAATCCGAAGGGATGATGCTCGCGACCGTTCGTGCCTTCGGCGGTGGGAGTGCGCCCGAACTCGCCACCCCAGAGCACGAGCGTGTCTTCAAGCAGACCGCGCGACTTGAGATCCGTCAGGAGCGCGGCGATGGGTTGATCCACGGCGGCGCAGCGTTTGGGCAATTCTTCCCGCAGGCCGCTGTGATGATCCCAGGCGTTGTTCTTCGGCGCATCAAAGAGCTGGATGAAACGCACGCCGCGCTCGGCAAGGCGCCGCGCGAGCAGGCATTGGCGGCCAAAAAGTTCCGTTGCAGGCTGATCCGTTCCGTAGAGCCGATGAGTGGCCGTACTCTCGCGGGAGAGATCGAATGCCTCGGGGGCCTCCTGCTGCATGCGGAACGCGAGTTCGAAGGACGAAATCCGCGCGTCGAATTCGCTTTCGATCAAACGATCCTTCTTGTGGAGGTCGTTCAACGCCCGCAACGCATCCAGCTTGATGCGCTGCCTTCCAAGGTCGCTGGCAGGATCATTCAGATTGGCGATGGGATGGTTCAAATCACGGATGAGTGTTCCTTGATAAGCGCTCGGGAGGAAGCTCGAGGCCCAAAGTTGTGCGCCCTGGAAAACAGCAGCGGGACTGACCACCACGAATCCCGGCAGATTCTGATTCTCCGTTCCCAAACCGTAAGTGAGCCACGACCCCATGCTGGGGCGGGAAAACGCCTGCTCGCCGGTACACATCTGAAGCGCGGCCCCGGTGTGATTGATATTGTCCGCCACCATCGAACGAATGACACAGATGTCATCGATGCGCGTGGCAATGCGCGGAAGTAACTCACTCACTTCCGTGCCGGATTGGCCATGCCGCGAGAATTTCCAAGGCGACGCCAGAAGATTGCCTGTCTTGGTCCGTTCGAGTTTTGGTTTCTCGAATGGGAGCGGTTTCCCCTGGTCCTGAATCAAACGCGGCTTCGGATCGAACAAGTCCACGTGCGATGGACCGCCGGGCATGTAGAGAAAAATCACTCGCCTGGCCCGCGCTGGATAATGCGGTGGACGCACCGCATAAGGTTGAGCCGCACTTTCCAAAGTGTGCAAAGCAACATCAGGCGATTCTCCGGCCAGCAGGTCAGCCAATGCCAGCAAGCCGAATCCAGCGCCCGAGCGGGCCAGCCATTCGCGGCGCGAGTACGGCCGGGGAATGTGCGAGTCAGTCCACATAAATGAATTCATTGCTGCACAGGAGCACGTGCGTGTAATCACGCCACGCGGTTTCTTCCTTTGATCCGCCGAATTGCGCGAGCAGGTTGCGGCCAATTTGAATTTCGTCAGGGTGAGGCGCGCGTCCGAACAACAATTGATAGGCCCGCTCGATGCGAGCGGTTTCGTCGCGCCCGGTTTCGCGAAGCAGGCGCGCTGCAAGATGCCCGGCCTGGGTTTGAACGAAGCCGTGGTTCATCATGAAGAGCGCCTGCGGAGCGACGGTTGAGCCGGTTCGCTTTTCCACGGACGCGTCTGGATTCGCCGCGTCAAAGAGCGTCGCGAAATTACTTCGGTCCCATCGGGCGGTTTGGACATACAGCGAACGTCTCGGGCTGTTTATGTCCGGTCCAGCAGGACCGCCCGAAGCTGTGTCCAGATTGCCGCCAGCAACCAACAGCGCATCGCGGATGGCTTCTGCTTCCAGACGCCGTGCGGAGAAGCGCGCGAGCCAGCGATTTTCGGGATCGCGAGCAGCTCCGTGCTGCGGATATGCACTGGCCCGTTGATAAGCGGCAGAAAGCATGACCCGGCGGTGAAGCTTTTTGAGGGACCAGCCATCATCGATGAACTGCGCGGCCAACCAATCGAGCAGCGGTGGATGACTCGGTGGTTCGGAGAGCAAGCCGAAGTTGTTCGGTGTGCGGACCAGCCCCTCGCCGAAGTGCCATTGCCAGACACGATTGACGATGACGCGCGCGGTGAGTGGATTGTTCTTTGAAGCGACCCAGTCCGCCAATTCGCGGCGTCCACTGCCTTGACGGATTGACTGCTGTGAGTCCCCGGCGAAGAAGGCAGGCATACGACGCGGGACTATTTCACCAAGCTTGGCGTAGCTGCCGCGAAGATGGATCGGCACATCCTGGATGTTGGGAAAAAGTCCACCGGGCATTCCGCCTTCCTGAACCGTCAACGCCACCGGATAAGGCGGCGGCAATTCCGCCTGCACGGCATCGCGCTCTTTTTCCAGCATGATCCGCTCGGGATGATTGGTGGCGACTTTTGGCGATAGTTTGTCGAGCGCGGCAAGCTTCGCTTTGACCGCTTCGAGTTGAAGTGCGAGGCCGTCCCTGCGCGCCGCGACGGAGGGTGAGACCAGCGGCACGCGTTTGAGTGTGATTTCGCCACCCTTCGTCCCCAGGTTCTCCATGATATGGGTGCTGTAGAAAACCCCTGCCAGCGCGTAGTAATCCTGATTGGAAATCGGGTCGAACTTGTGATCGTGGCAGCGGGCACAGCCCAGCGTCAGCCCGAGGAACGCCTTGCCCACCGTGTCGATCTGGTCATCGACCATGTCACTGACCATTTTTTCCTTGTCGGCATCGCCGCGATCCCATGCGCCATTGACCAGAAATCCCGTCGCGATCAACCCCGCCGAATAAATTCCCTCACCATTCGGGTTCGGAAGCAAATCGCCGGCGATCTGATGCAGGATGAACTGGTCAAACGGCAGATCCTGATTGAACGAATCGACAACCCAATCGCGATAGCGCCAGGCTTCCAACGGTTCGCAACTCGCGGTGCGAGCCTTGGGATCGGCATCGTGGTAGTCAGCATAACGGACGACATCCAGCCAGTGCCGCGCCCAGCGTTGGCCGTACGCCGGCGAAGCCAGGAGGCGATCCACGACACGCTCGAAAGCAGCAGAAGAATGATCCTCAAGGAAAGCGGCGACTTCTTCCGGTGTTGGAGGCAATCCGCTGAGATCGAAGGTTGCCCGGCGCAGCAGCGTGCGTTTGTCAGCCGGAGGCGCTTTGTCCAGACCAGCGGCATCGATCTTTTCATCGAGAAACACATCTACCGTGTTGCGATCACTCGTCACGGGCACGGTTGGTTTCTTCACCGGCTGAAATGCCCACCAATTTTTCGCCTTTTCGAGCAAAGGCGGTTGCACGTTGCGTGCCTCGGGATCGCGCGGATCAGGTAAGCCAGCCGCGAAAGCAGCCTCGCAAAGGAGCGTGAACACAAGGCTGATGGATAGGGCTCTCTTCATGCGACAATGACCCTGCTGATGGCTGAAAGGTAGTTGGCCCGCCACCCTCGAACAAGGCTTAATCAGCCCTGAGAAGACTGCTTCAACCCGATCAACGCCAAACCACCCTTCAATCGGGCAAACGCCGCAACGCGGCAGGAAAATTCATTGCGCCATGCTTGACCCGGAGGATTTCTAAATGTGGCTCGGTAAACCGATAGAATATCAGATAGTCTTCAAAATCATCCACCCGCCATGAGCGGACGTGCTTCAAATCGCGCCCGCGAAAATGTCGCAGTCTGCCTTTAAGCGGATGCAACGCCAGATTTTCCACCGTTTGATCCACGGCTTTGAGAAAGCGGAGTGCGGCGTCCGAATTGTGTTCGAAGATGCGCTGGAAATAACCGAACGCGTCCAACTCGGCATCGTGACGGACGAAGACTTCCACCGCCTTCACGCGGCGTTTGCGCGACGGCGGTTGCGCGATGCCAGCGCGGCGAAGTGGCCGGGTTTGTATCTTTTCAGCGGACTGCGTAACGAATGACGCAGGGCCGCCTCCAGTTTCGGGTCCGGTTCTTCCACGCTTTCCCGAATCCATTCGGCGAGTTTCGAGCGATCGGATTCAGGAAGTCGTTTGAATGCTGTTTTGATTTCAGCCACGGTGCTCATGGCTGCAAAATACCCAGCGCCCGCCCTTTTGCAAAGCCTGTGTTTTGATTCAACGCCAAGACCCAAAGACGCCCCTCGGCTGATAAACTGGAGAACCTCTCTTTGCGTCTCCGTGACTTGGCGGCTGTGCCGCAAGCCGGCTCAAGGTCAGTGGTTTGAAGGAAGACAACGCTACCTGAGACGGTGGCGATTGGCGGCGAGACCGGGCCTGTACTCACGGTCTGATGGCGATGGAAAAATACAGCTTGTAGCCATTCTCAAGGCCCCTTCCTGACCGCTTCCCGGGTCGCAGATTTCCCGCTCGATCTCACAGCTTGTCTCCCATCCAACGGAAGTCTTTGTAGGAAATTGCCGATTCCACGTTGAGCGACTTCACCAGCAGGAGACGACCGCGGACGCGCGTAACATGGGAGACCATCAATGGGTCGCCCCGCTTGGGATCGGGTCGAAACTGGACACGGGTGTTGAACTCGCGGATGGAGAGTCTGGCGGAACTACTGATACGACCCGTGTTGGTGACCTGGAGGCTTTCCACAAACAGCGGCATCCTGGAGACGACAAGCGTCCCCTTGGCATTGGCGGCCATGAGCCGGGATTCGTCGTCGTCCGCCTTCAGGCGAAAGGAGCAGATGATCCGGGCGGTGTCGTTGCTAACAACCTGCAGGCTGGATTTGTCGATTTGGATGCCAAGGCCTTGCGGACCTGCTCCCGAAGGTCGATGCAGGCGTTCTTCAGTGTAATTCCTCAGGTCTTTGGAACCGGGGGCTTTTCCGTTCTTGAGCACGAGCTGCCATCGGTTTGTTTTCGGTTCAGTCGGGTCGAACTTCTCCACCCTCGTTTTCCCATCGTTCACGGAGGTGACGGTGTAGCCCCATTTTCCAAGCACCACCGATTCGGTTGCAGCGATGGCCTGCTTGACGAGCGCTAGTTCACGATGATTCGATTCATCGGCACTCGAGTTCCACGGCAAGCCAACCATCGCCATCCAGATCACAAACTGGAGTACCATTTTCGCAAGCATTGGTTTCGCCGACCAGCCTGTAAACGCGCCACCTGCCGCACTTTTCACCCGCCGTTTACAAACCGCCCCGTTTACTTTTCCGGTATTCACAGTCTGATGGAGCAGGAATTGACTCGGTCGTCGCCCTGAATGAGGAGCATTTGCCGTCGGACCCCAAGCGTGGCCGATGCGAACCCTCACTTCTGAGCGAGCGCGGCCGCCACGGCGGATTCCAGTGAGTCCCCGCGCAGATCGATGCCGATGATCTTGCTCTCGCGATCCAGCAGGAAGGTGAGGGGAATGTTGTTCACGCTGTAATTCTTGCCCAGCTTGTTTTCCCAGCCTTTCCCATCAAAGAACTGCGGCCAGGGCATGCTCTTTTGTTTGATGAAGCTCTCCAGTTTCTTGCGGTCCGAATCGAAGCTGATGCCGACAATCTCGAATCCTTTGGCGTGATGCTTCTCATACGTGGTGAGCACATTGGGCAGCTCGAAGATACAAGGGCCGCACCAGGTTGCCCAGAAATCCACCAGCACGACCTTGCCTTTGAGGCCGGAAATGGAGAGAGGCTTGCCGTCGAGGTCCTTCTCTTCAAAATCAGGGAACGCGGCACCCTTCACCAGGTCAGCGCGGACTTTCTTGCTCTCCTCCTGTCGCTTCACCGTGGCAACCGCCTCTGAGTCGGGAAAGTCGCGCTTGAGTTGTTGCATCACCGCGTCGCCCTTCGCTTCGTCATGCAGCAAGTCCGAATAGACCACGGATTTCGTCAACAGAATCATGGCGACATCGTCCGATTTGTCGGTCTTGTATTTCTGCAGCAAAGCATCGAACTCTTTGAGTTCCGGGGCCAGACCGGCTTCGGTGGGTTTGCCCTCATTGAGTTTGGTCTTGATCTTCGAGACAATATTTTGCAGGTCCGTGGCGGCAGCGGTGGGTTCGGCTGAGAATCCCGTGCCGGCGGAAGCGAATAGGGCGGCAACGAGCAACGCGACAAGTTTCGTTTTCATAGTATTTGGAGGACTGTGGCGACAATTAAAGAGGAGCGAGAGAAGCCAGGCAGCCGAAGTTGAACAGTTTCATAAGAGCAATTTCAGTTAAAATCACCGGCCCGACAAGGGGCCGTTCTGGCAACGACACGGGAGGGCGCGGATTGGTTGCAAGATTCTGCGAAAAGGGCGGAGCGGGCTTGCCAGAGGGTGAAGGGGGCAGTGAAGGGGGCAGTTCTTCAGAACGGATACAAGCAATCTTTGTCAGCCGCCTCGTTTACATGCGTCTTGTTCCAACGATCTTGTCTCGCAGGACGACTTACAAAGTCGGTTGCAGAGAAGAGTGGGTGATTGCCCGCCAGCTTCAGCATGCGGCGAAAGTCTGATTCGAACTCGCCTGTGCTCGCTCGCGCTTCAATCCGTGGTCACGGCGGCCCCGTTCGACCGGGCAGCTACCACCACTTGTAGTTCGGGTCCGGTTTCGGCCCCGTGTAGTTCCACTTGTAAGCCTCGTCAGGAAATTGGAAAAACTCGGTATGGCCATCGCCGAATAGCATGTTGAAACGGTACTGTCCCTTCACGTTGTGCCATTGACTCCACGTGTCCTTTTTGTCCCGGTCAGCCCACGTAGGCCAGTCGCCGGAGACGAGTTTGTTGGAAGGGCTTTTCCCAATCTCGCCCGCTTTCATGGGGGTCGCTTCCGGAGTTCCTTTCGCGGCCTTCGAGTTGCCCGTGACGTGCTGGATGCGCAGTGTCTCCACCGACCAAGGCGTCAGGTAACTGTTGCCGTAAGCCTCGTAGCAACTGCTCTGGCGTCCTGACGGAAAGGCGCTCTTGAACTCGGACGTGAACATGGTTTTCCAGAGAGAGTCGCCTTTATCTGAAGGGCAATGCCAGGCTTCCGCTGCCGGTACGTAGGTGTTCATGGGACGCCTCTCTTTGGGAACGCGGCCGCCGGCAAGCGTCATTCTTCCGGTGGTGCCACCCAACGTGGCCCAATCCTCGTAGGCGGGATAGAAGTCCTGGTTGTCGTCCGCATACATGGCAAAGCCCAAGGCATGCTGGTGCAAGTTGCTGTTGCACCGGATCGTCCTGCCCTTTTCCTTCGCGCGTCCGAGCGCCGGCAACAACATGCCCGCAAGAATGGCGATGATGGCGATCACCACGAGCAGTTCGATCAAGGTAAAGGCCAAGCCCGCTGGAATGGGTCGTTTCATAGGGTGTGGTTTCCATGGGATAGCCGTCTTTCCGCATCTGACAACTACTAAAGAATAATTCCACAGCGCGATATCGCCGGGCTGGATTTCTTCCACCGCTTGTGAAGGAACGGTTCCCTTGATGACCGAAATCTTGTGTCGTTCAAAAATGTTGACGAAGCACTCTGCGTCGCTGACAACCCACCCAAGGAATCATTGAAGTTCGAGCGCCGCTCGACTAATTACCAGCTCATGAATCACCACCAAGGCGAACGCCTGTCCTCTATCTCCCGGCTTGTCCGCGGAGTCCTGTATCTTCTTCGAGCCGCAATCGCTCTTTGCGCGCTGACGGCAACGAACGTCCTGCTTGCGCAGAACGCGCCAAAGCTTGTGTCAGTCTCCCCGGCCGACGGCGATACCAACGCCGCCCCGAAGGGCACGGTCGTCTTCGAATTCGATCAGGCCATGGATATCACCACTCCATTGCAGGCTACTGTTTCAACGGTTGTCATCGGTAATTATCAGTTCACACCCGCTTTCGTGAACACGCAGTTCACCGGCCGTTGGGGCGCGGATCGGCGGATCCTCACATTCCAGCCTGGCCTCGCCATCGCGCTCAACACGGCCATCACCTGGACACTCAATCCGGCGGGGACGAAGGTTCCCATCAAAAGCGCTTCGGGCCAGCCGCTGGAGACCATCACCGGCAGTTTCAAGATCGCCATCAATTCAGGTGGTAGTCCGAATGAAGTTTGTCCTCCGGTGACACCGGCGCCGGGCACTTACGTCGTGACAAAGAACTTTCAATACAGCCAGACCTCGGCCAATGACCCGGTTCCCGCGGTGGGCACCACCGCAATCTTCGGAGTTACCATACAGAACCCGCCCGCCGGCCCGGCTGTGACGGGCGGCGCGATAACATTCCCGGACGGGACGACGAAGAATCTCGCGTTCCAATTCGGCGTCTTCAGGTTGATCGAAACGTATACCTCGGAGGCGGCAGTGGAGGCGGCCCGTCCCCAAGGCAGCTACACCTTGCGCTTCACTCAGACGGGCGAACCCGAACGCGTCATCCCGATGAATCTGCCCGCCCCCCCCTGGTGTCGTCCCCAAGATCGCGAATTATGCCGAGGCGCAAGCGATCGATGCGACGAAGGATTTCACACTGCGATGGAACTCTTTTTCCGTAACAGGCGGGGAAGCCGTGGTCAGACTCATCATATCCGATGAATTCGGAAACAGGATATTCTCGGCGCCCAATGTATGCGTTCCTCGAACGCTCGAACCAAACGCAACGTCCGTGGTGATTCCGGCGAATTATCTGCGCCCGGGGTTCGGCTATCTGGCCCAGCTCCTGGTCGGCTCGAATTTCTACCGCTCCACGACCGACGTGCCGCAGATGAGCGGCAACGGCTTTGTTCAACGCATCACCGCATTCTCCATCAAAGCGACCTCCAGCCCTGGAGGCCCCCAGAGTGAGATCTGCCTTCCTACTACACCACCCACGCTGGGGTCATACTCCGTCACGAAGCTCATCGGACACCGCCAGACTTCCGCCGATACGGTGGTGCCTCAATCCGACAAGCCGGCAATCTTTAGCTCCGCAGTGCAAAGTCCACCCGCCGGACCATCCGTCACCGACGGTTCGCTGACATTGCCATCGGGAACAAAAACAAATCTCACAGGCCAGGTGGCAGTCATCAGCCTTCATGGAGCTTACAACACCGAAGCGGAACTGGATGGGGCCTACCCCGAAGGCACCTACACCATGCGCTTCAATCAAACGGGACAACCAGAGCGCATTGTCTCAATGGTGATGCCCGCCGTCCCCACCGCCATCCCGAGAATCAACAACTACGACGAAGCGCAAGCCATCGATGCAGCCGCTGATTTTACGTTGAAATGGAATCCCTTCACCCCGCAAGGCCCGGGCGCGTACATCACACTCATCATCACCGACGATAGAGGGAATCTCATTTTCATGGCGCCAAATTCCTGCGTGCCCCGGACACTCGATCCCACGGCCACTTCCATCGTGATTCCCACGAAGCATTTCCATTCTGGATCGACCAACATCGGGATTCTTGTCTTCGGTCTGAGTTTCTACAACTCTGTCACCGATGTTCCGCAAATGGCTGGCTATGGAGCGGTGCAGCGCAGCACAACATTCCCCCTCAAAACCACCGACCCGGCTGGCACCGTCCAGTTGGTTCCAGCAAAATTCACGAATTACCGGCTGTTGCCGAACGGTAATCCTGAATTCCGCCTCTCCGGGACCGCTGGAAAAATCTACACACTTCAACGGGCAAACAAAGTGCCCAGCTTGAATTGGAGCGCCCTTGGTCCGGTGACAATGGATGCGTCGGGCAACACGGTTTTTGAGGACACCGACACGACGGTGAAGTCTGCGTCGTTCTACCGCGCGGTGGGCAATTGAGGAGAAGACACGACTCAGTTTCCGACACGCTCTGAAATCACTCCACCGACATGAATACATTCTCACCAACCGTCGCGGCCCACCGTGGGATCGCAGTTTTTACTTTCACCGCATTCGCGTTGCGAGCCGCCGCAGCCGAAGTGGCGGACGACCGTGTCAAGATCGACAACGATCAGGCGCGGGTTCTGGTTGTTACTTCCGCGCCGGGCGCGAAGAGCGAGTTGCATGAACACAAGATGAACCGCGTGATGATTTACCTCGACCCTGGCAAGATGATCCTCACGGATACGGCGGGCAAAGTGGAGACGCTAAATTTCAAGGCGGGGGAAGCCTTGTGGAGCCCGGCGACGACGCGACCCCATGTGAGTCTGAACGTGAGCGATCATCCTGTGCGGATTGTAGAGGTGGAGCTGAAATCCAAACCCGGAGACTCAATCACCACGAAGCCGGCACAGCTTGATTGGGTCAGAGTGGATCCGAAGCGTTACAAGGTGGAATCCGAGAACGATCAGGTCCGCGTAATCCGCGCGCGTTATGGCCCGCACGAGAAAGGCGTGACGCACGAACATCCCTTCAAGTTCCTGGTAACCTTCCTCACCGAAGGCAAGATGAAGGTGACCACACCTGATGGCGAATCCCGGACTGCGACGAAGGCTCCGGGCGATGTCACGTGGGGTGAACCAACAAAGCACATTGAAGAGAATCTCAATGACACGCCGCTGGAAGTGCTGGTGGTTGAGTTCAAGAAGTAACTTCCTTATTTGGCCAGCTCTTTCAACATCTCGACGGCGGTGTCGGCGATGCGTTCGCCGGTGCCGGGCTCGGCGTAGCTGTGATGTCCGGTCCACACCTGGTAACCACCCAGCTTGTGACCTTCGAGGTTGGGGAGATAGCCGATCCAATCGTTCGCCAGTTCGGCGACGAATGTGTGGCGGAACGGTGAACGGTTTTTGATGTCGAGGCCGAGTTGCGTGAAGTACTCGGCAGGCACGCCGACAATCGCGACATCGCCGATGCGCAGCACTTGCACCCATGTCTCGCGCTCTTCACCGCGATGCGGGGCGAGTTCAGCACGCATATTCCGGAAGACCTTGATGGTGTACTCGGCGTAGCCGGGTGAATACTTGCGGCAATAGCGCGCCACGGCTGCTTCCTCTGCGTCTTCATCAAACTGGCGCACGCGATATTTCAGTGAACGTTTCAGAGCTGCGAGTTTGCTCACTGGGCGGTCAGAAGCTTTGGCAAGTGTGTCGAGAACGGCGGCTTTGATGTGCCGGGCGCATTCGTCGCCGTTCAGATTCAGGTTGTGTGTCGAACCGGAAGCACCTTCAAGAAAGGTCACGATGCCGCCATTTTCAGCCTCGATCTCCTGCGCGGCGAGTCCATAGAAACTCGGCGAGCGTTTCCCTGGCTGGCGGGTGCCGATGGTGTGAGTGCTGTGGTTGAAGAGCAAAGCGCGCAACTTGTCCGCACCGTCACGAAACGCGAGCACCGGGAGATCCGGATCAAACGGTCCGGTGGCGCGAACGAAGTTCGTCCGAGGCCCGACCCAGTAAATCATGCCGTCGTCCAGCAACAGCCGGCTGTTCTGCCCGACCGTGTTTTCCAATCCGAGCGCGAATTGAAAACGGCAATCGGTGAGATTCCTGGCCGCCTCGATCACTGCTTTGACAATGGCCTCCTGGACGCGCTTCGTGAAAACTGGATCGAGATCGTAGTCATGCACCCGCATGGTGCTCGGTGCATGATGCGTGTGAGTGGAGTTGACGAGAATGTTTGGGGCAGGAATGCCGGTGGCCTTCTCGATGTCCGCCACCACCGGGTCCAGTGTGCGTCGTGTCATCATCAGCACATCGCACGCGACGATGGCGAGTTTGGTCCCGTCTTTTTCAAGAATCGTCGCTACCGCGCGCAGTTTGCCTTCCTGTCCGCTGGCTTTTCCGGGGCCGATGCCGCCGGCAATGACCATCGAGTCCTCACCGGCAAGTTCCATCGCCGAAGTGCCAACCCGCACAAGCGACGTCGGCTGCGCGTGAGCGGAAATCCAGAAATGGCAATGCGAGACAATGATCGCAACGAGAGCAGTGGCGATGGGCCACGAGCCAGAACTTTGGAAGGGAGTTTTCACGGGAGCAGAGTGTGTCGCCGAGTGTTGAAGCTGACAAGCCGGGAGGCTGCACGAAGAAGCTCCTCAGCCATAACTATGCAACAGGAGCGCGGAATTCATTCCGCCGGACCGTGGAACCGGAGTTCGCGCCGTGTTCTCATCCGGGGTTCGAAGAACTCGCACCTCCCTGCGGAAAATAGATTCCGCGGTCCGGCACCACGTTCGGCCATGCCCGGTCTTGAGGTCTTCTCGTCACCGACTTCGGGAGGCACCGCGTCAGCGATGCAGCAGCAGTGCATCCACAAGTTGGCGGTGAACCTGGCTGTCGGCCAGGAGCGCGGTTGTGTGCGCAGCACCAGCCGCAGCAGGTTTGGCGTGAGGGCGAGCCACCGTTACTGCTGCGACTGGCTTTCAGCACAGTCGCGCTCCACCGACTTGTGGATGCACCGATGCAGCAGGTTGGAAAACTCGCGCTAAGGCGCAAGTGTCGCTGTAGTGATGGAACGCGAAATTGGTTTGGCTGCAAACGAGCAAAACCCCTACGTTCGCGTCACATTGGTGTCAGCTTCCAGACTTTTCCATTCTTGCCGATGAGTGCGTTGGTGGTGTTTGTGAAGACATAGAGTTCGCCGTCTTCATCCTCACCAAACGCCCAGACGTAGGTGCCGATCTGGCCATTAGGAAAGCCCGCGAGCGCCAACGGCTCCATCGTCCAAACGCCAGTGCCCGAGGCCGGACGTGAAGCCACATAGATCACGCCGTCGGCCTTGACGAACGCTTTGGACCAGTCGCCAAAAACATACTTGCCCTGAAGTTGCGGGAACGCCTTTCCACGATACACGTAACCTCCTGTCACACTTGTTCCACGAGCCTCGGGATCTTTGGGAAACCTGTTGAAGTTCTTGTAAGCGATGATTGGATTCGTGAAGGGCTTGCCGTCGTCATCCACGTTTGGGCAATCCGCGGGCGGTTTGCTTGGGTTCTTGCCGTCGAAGCAAACAAATCCTTCACGTCGAGGCCACCCGTAATTGGCTCCTTTGACAATGATGTTGATTTCTTCCCATGAAGCCTGCCCGACCTCGGCCGCAAAAAGCTCTTTCTTGCCTCCACGATCGAACGAAATGCCCCAGGTGTTGCGAAGGCCAGAAGCAAAAATCTCCGGACGCCCGCCTCCTTTGGCGAACGGATTGTCCGAAGGAATCGCGTACGCCTTGTCTCCCTCGGTCTTGTTCACGTCGATGCGGAGGATTTTTCCAAGCAGTTGATTCATATCCTGGCTGTTGCCTTTGGCCACGTGGCCCGCCGCCTTGTCTGCCGGTCCGTCCATGCCGTTGGCGCCGCCGCCGTCTCCCACACCGATGTAGAGATACCCATCCGGTCCGAAGGCGATGCGTCCACAGTTGTGATTGAAGTACGGTTTGTCCACCCGGAGGAGAACCCGTTCTGTCGCTGCGTCCACCGAGGCACGATCGTTGTCATGGGCCTTGAACTCAGAAATGTTCATCGTGTGATCCCAACCAGCGGTTGCGCCTGCTCTCAGAGGGGCGCTGTAGGCGGCATAGACTTTGCCGTTATCCTTGAAACGAGGATGCAGCACGACACTTAGGAGCCCGCGTTCATCAAACCCCTTCTTCAACTCGGTGAGTTTCTCGCGCAGATCCAGGAAAAGCTTGTCGCCCACCGAGCCGTCCTTGTTCAACACGCTCACGGTGCCAACTTGATCAACGATCAGCAGACGGCCGGTGCCGTCCGTGAGTGGCGCAAGCGCAATGGGAGCGGTGAAGCCCTGGGCGACCTGCTTGAGAGCGACCTCGGCGGCGGGTGCGGACGTGGTGGTGGCTGCAATGCCTGTTGCCAGAGAAACGGCCGCAACCCAGTGCGTGATGAATTTCAAGGACCCAACGTTGGAGAGATGACTGGTGTTCACGGGGCGCGAATGTATCCAAGTTTTCGAGGATAACAAGCCCTCGTAGGGGCATCGCGAAATTATTGTACACGCAGGCATAATTCGGTTGCTCAACCGGGGGTTTGCTGCCTGAATTGTAACGAACGACAAAGCCGCCCGGAGTCAAAATTTCCGGCTCCAGAGGAGTTGGTCGAGTGGGACACTCAGAAACGATATTTCGATATGGCCTTAACTTCACTGCCTGCAATTGTTTGGTTGAGTTTGACCCTTGCCTGCGCGCTATGGACGGCATCCGCTGCTGAGAAGGCGCCGAAAAAGGAAAAGTCCGGGGGCAACGACAAAAAGAAGGCTCCGATGGAAGACATCTTCAGCCAACCACAGGTGTTCCGGTTGAAGATCGAAGTATCCAAGGAGGGCATGACCAAGCTTCGAAAGCAAAACTGGGGTTTCCGCGACATGCAGAGTCAGAAGGAGCGTCCGGTGGTTCAAGCCACGGTTTATGAAGGGGACAAAATTTACACCAATGTGGCGCTGCATTTGAAGGGAGCGGCTGGGAGCTTCAGACCAGTGGATGATCAGCCCGCGTTCACATTGAACTTTGACAAGTTTGCAAAGGGGCAGAGCTTCCACGGCCGGGACAAGATCTCGCTGAATAATTCAGTTCAGGATCCCAGTTATCTGTCCGAGAAACTCTGCCGTGAGTTGTTCATCGAAGCCGGGGTGCCTGCACCGCGAGCTGGTCATGCAAAGGTAAACTTCAACGGCCGCGATCTGGGCATGTACGTCCTGGTCGAAGGCTGGGGCAAAGACTTCCTGCGGCAACATTACAAGAACGTCTCCGGCAATCTCTACGATGGTGGGTTCGTGCGTGAGATCAACGACGAGCCGCCACTCGATGTCAACTCGGGCGACAACCCGAAGGATTACTCCGCGCTCCAGCGCGTTATTGATGCGGCGATGGTCCCCGATCGCACCAACCGCTACGCCCGTCTGGAGAAAGTCCTGGACATGAATCGATTCATCACCTCCGTGGCGATGGACGCCATGTTGTGCCACTGGGATGGTTACGCGATGAACCGAAATAATTACCGGGTGTTTCACGACGTGGAGCAGGACAAAATGATCTTCATGCCGCATGGACTCGATCAGACGTTTGGTTCCGGTGGCCATCGAGGCAACCCGAATGACTCCATCATGCCTCCCATGAACGGACTCGTGGCGCGAGCCGTCATCCAGACTCCCGAGGGGCGCCGACAATACATGCAGCGAATGTCCCAGTTGATGACGAATATCTTTCAAGTGGAGGCGCTGACCAATCGAGTCCGGACCATCGCGGCCGCCATCCGCCCGGCCTTCGCTGAAAATGGCGAGGGTATGGCGAAAAGCTTTGACTATGAGACAAGGCAGCTGTGTTCGCGCATCGAGCAGCGGTGTCGAAGCCTGCGCCAGCAACTCGCCAGCCCTGCTGAATTACTTACATTCGATGCAGCAGGCGTGGCAAAGCTCAAGGGATGGAAGAGCAAGGGAGATTTCGGCAAGCCCGTTTTCGAGGAAGTAAAGGAGGCCAGTGGAAAGAAGCTGATGCGAATTGATCTGAATGCCAGTGGAGTCGGATCCTGGCGCGCTAGCATGGCGCTCGAAAGCGGCAAGTACCGTCTGGAGGGCCGGGTCAAAACCCAGGGCGTGGTGCCTGATCCAGGCGATACTCGCGCCGGTGCCGGCCTGCGGCTTTCCACCCGGCGATTGACTCAGAAGATCCTAGCCGACACGGACTGGACGAATCTGGCATTCGATTTTGAAATTACTGAAGGCATGGGGAATTTCGAAGCGATGTGCGAATTGCGGGCCGGCAAAGGAACTGCGTGGTTCGACGTTGATTCGATCCGGCTGATCCGGAAGTGGCCGTGAGTGTGGCAGTTTGGGTTGCGATCATCGGCCTTGGTTATCTTTCGCAACCGTCTCCTTCCGGTCGGATCTTGGAAGCGTTCTCAACAACGAGCCAGTAATGAGAGCTCAGCACCATGTTCTTCGCCATCCAGTCCCCAGCGCTTTCGCTGCTGAGGCGACAATGCAAGAATAGGTGTGCCTGAGCCAGCTTACTCAGTATGGACGTTGTGGTATGGATACTTGCTGGATTTCGAGGGCCATTCCTCTTGCTGACAAGCCCTCTTGCCCGATCTGCCCGCTTGTGCGACAAGTTTTCCAGCTACCGCGGCGAGTCTTCACTCGCTTCTGAACAGAGGAGGTTCGTCAGGAGTCGGGTGTTGTCCTGCCCTCCGTCGGTGGTCTGAACTCATTGAATTGTCATTTATGAAATCGTTTGGAGCAAAGGAAACGAGGGGTCTGAAGAAACCATTTTCCATTTCCAGATGGCTGACCGGAGCATTGCTTCTGGCACTTATCCTCCTGACAGCGACAGCGACGGCTCAGGTCGTGGAAATCCCGGACGCCGGACTGAGAGCCGCGATTCGCAAGACGCTCAACAAGCCCTCCGGCGACATCACCGTTGCCGACATTGAACGTTTGACGGTGTTGGATGCCAGCCGTGGACGGCGAGGCTCTTCAGCGCCACTTATCCGGAGCCTGGAGGGACTGCAAACCGCGAGCAATTTGTCCTACCTGGATCTTTCCGGTCAGGAGTCGTCGCCCGCCTGCGTGGACAACCTGGGCACGAAAGACTTTTCACCATTGCAGGGCTTGAGCAGCTTGACCGTGTTGATCCTCCGGTGCGGAGGATTGACCAACCTCACCTTGCCTGAAGGTCTCAACAATCTGGCCCTGCTCGACCTTAGCAACAATCGCATGGCCGATTTCTCCTTCTTGAGCGCGGTGCCGTCGCTACCCAGGCTTGATCTCCGCTTCAACGAACTAACCGGCCTCGCTTTGCCCGATGGTGTGAATGGCCTGAAGTCGCTCGACCTGACCGGCAATCGCCTTTCGGACTTTTCCTTCCTGGCCAAGCTGACAAACCTCAACTCGCTTTCCCTGGCCGACAATCTACTGACGAGCCTCCCAGCATCACTAAACCTTGCGACTTTGACGGATCTGAACCTCCGTGGAAATCGTCTCACGGACTTCAGCTTTCTCAAGGATCTGAGCAATTTGACCTCGCTTCAGCTCGCCGACAATCAGCTCACCAGCCCGACGTTTCCTCCAGGTTTGACTGGTTTGAAAAGCCTGAATGTCAGTGGAAATCGCCTCTCAAGCTTCACGTTTCTCGATGGCCTGACTGGCTTGACCTGGCTCGACCTGAACAGCAATCAGATCACCGATCTGTCGTTACCGGCAGGGTTGACAAATCTTGCGACGTTGAACCTCGACGGGAATCGACTCACTGATCTCTCGTTTCTCGATGGTCTCTCCAGCCTGGCGACGTTGAATTTGAACAGCAATGGACTAGCAGACGCAGCCATTCCCGCGGGCCTTACGCATTTGAATGAGCTGAACTTGCGTGGGAATAATTTAAGCGATCCATCATTCCTGGAGGCGCTTCCTCCTGTGGGCTTATTGGATCTTGGTGGCAATCAATTCACCAGTCTCGCTCTGCCAAACTCGCTTCGACGCCTGGGTTATCTCAACCTGAGTGGCAATCAACTCACCAACCTCACCACCGGCACTGCGCTGCCTGGTCTGGCGGCACTGGATCTAAGCGGCAACCGGCTGACAGACTTCTCATTCCTCTTTGATCTGAAAAGGCTTTCCACATTGAACCTTGATGGCAATCAGCTAGCCGAACTTGTCCTGCCCGCGGAGCTCCCAAACCTGACCAGTCTGAGTCTCGCGCGAAACCGCCTGCGCAACTTCGATTTCCTCCAGGAACTTCCAGGCATTACTTCGCTCAATCTCGGGGACAACGAACTCTCGGTGCTTCCGTTGCCGCCAGGGCTGGCGCGTCTGACATCACTCGATCTTCAATCCAACCGGTTGAACAATTTCGCCTTCCTGAATGGATTGACCGGTCTGGCTTCCCTGAATCTGGCCGGCAATGAATTGACAAGCTTCTCGCTCCCCAACCAGTTGCCGAATCTGAGTACGCTGGTTCTTTACAACAATCGGCTCTCCATTTTCACCGTGCCTGCCACGCTGACACGCCTTTCCAGCCTCTTCCTTGGTGGCAATGAACTCAGCACTCTCAGATTGCCCGATGGATTGACAAACCTGAACGCGCTCTATCTCGGGCGGAATCGACTCGCCGAACTTACATTGCCGGCGGGCTTGATCAATTTGACCACCCTCGAGCTCTACGACAATGAGTTCACCAGTCTGACACTCCCGGCAGGCTTGAGCCGCTTGAGCACGCTGCGTCTCAGCGGCAATCGCCTGACTGGCTTCATCCTGCCACCTGGCCTGGAGAGTCTGGGTACGGTGGAGCTGGATGGAAATCAGATCGATCAGCTTTCCTTTCCAAGCGCGCTTCCCAGTCTGACCACGTTACGACTCGGAGGAAACCGCCTGACGGATTTCATCGTGCCAAACAGTCTGGCGAGCTTGAATGCGCTGGATTTAAGCGGCAATCGGCTCACCAACCTCACCTTCTCGGCGAGCGTCACCAACCTCACCGAATTGAATCTTGCCGGGAACCCGCTGACCGCATTCGTTCTCTCCGCCCAGTTGTCGCGCACAAGCCTGGTGGACGAGCAGGCTGCTCTCGGCAAGCAAGGTGTGACGATTCACACTTACCCATTCATCCTTAGTTTAAGCACGGGACACCAGCCGCCCGATGCTGCTTTCGCCCTTACTCTGACAGGACCGCCCGGCCCCTATCGCATCGAAGTCAGCGATGATTTCGCGTCGTGGACGCCGCTCGATCGCGTCAGCATGGCGACGGGGACAGCGGTGATCATCGACAGTTCAAACAAACAAAGGCATCAGAGTTTCTTTCGCGCGCTTCTTGTGGAGTAAGGGGGCGGTAATAAATGAGGTTTTCAGGTTCGCGCTGGAATTTTGGCCAAGGACGAGGCGCGAATGAGGCGCATAACCAAAGGGATCTGCAACGATTGAGCAACGAAGTTCATGGGCAAAAGATCAAGCGCGGTTACAACCTTTATTCATTACCGCCTCCTAAAGAAACCATTCACACTCTCCAGCCGACTCAGGCCAGTGCGATGGCGTGCTGACGATGTGTTGTTGCGATCACTGCACAACCAGAAGCGAAGCTCCGATTGCCGGCTGCTTACAACATCAAGCAGTACATCCACAAGTTGTCGGTGAACTTGGCTGTCGGCCAGGAGCGCGGCTGTGTGCGCAGCACCAGCCGCAGCAGGTTCGGCGTGAGAGCGAGCCATTGATACTGCTGCGACTGGCTTGCAGCACATGTCAGCGCTCCACCGACAATTTTCAGATGCACCGACATCAAGAGCCCGTGTGTTCCTGATGCAACGTCCTGATTGGAACCTGCATTTTGTTCTTCCAGCTCCGCAGGCAAGTCTTGAGTTCTCACACATAATCGTACATCACTCACGTCTGTATGCCCCTCTCTCTCCGCCACCGCGCTTGCTCACGCGGCTTTACGCTTATCGAGCTCCTTGTCGTCATCGCCATCATCGCGATCCTCGCCGGCATGCTGCTGCCGGCGCTTTCGAAAGCGAAGGAGAAGGCCAAGTCGGCCAATTGCATGAGCAATTTGCGCCAGATGAGCATCGCCTCGCGTGTTTACGGGGACGACCATGGCGGGCGTTACGCGTTCACCTTCCAGGTGCGCGGGGCCAACGTCACCCGCAAGGCATGGTTCAATTTCCTCCAGCCTTATCAGCAGACGACGAACCTCATCCTCTGCCCGAGCAAGACGAAGAAATTCAAGGAGGCGCTCGCCCTTTACCCGAGCGACCAGCAGGACAAGGCGATTTCGAACTACAGCGCCAATTTCCGCCTCGGCGGTTGTGACTGGCCCGATACGTGGGACAAGAGCGTCTGGAAGCAACTTCGCGACAGCGATATTCGCAGCCCGTCCACCACGGTCTATCTCACCGATGGCGGAACGCAGCCGAAGAATTCGAAGGATCCCAATGTGTGCGTAACCGTAAAATCCCCGGAGAAACCCGGCTGCTGGATTGTTCATGACCCGGCCAAGGACGATCCATGCACCGGTTGCGTAATTTCTGCAGGCGATCCCAATTGGGGTGGTCCGCATCTGCGACATGTGGAAAAAAGCAATGTGGCGTTCGCCGATTCACATGTTGAAACACTTAAGGCCTCCAAATGGTACTATGCGGGAACACCCTGGCTGAAGCCGGATGTTGGCGGCGGTAACGAGTAGTCCGGCAGTGATTTCATCGAGGCCGTGGCCTTGGCAAGAGTGCGATAATCGTTCGGCATTCGCTGCCGTTGGCGACTTTCAACTCCGCTTGGAAGCTCCTGGAAACGGGCACAAGTCCCGCACCTCGCAATGTTCGCAATCTGGTTTGCGCGCGGAGCACCGACGCCGTCCGTGCCAGATCAACCAATGGCTGATCATCGTCCATGACTCGTGAGGGATGAGCTTTTGTAGATCCTCCTCGATCTTCTCGGGAGTCTTCCGCGTTGTCAGGCCAAGCCGGTGGGAGAGCCGCGCCACATGTGTGTCCACGACGATGCCTTCGTTGATGTTGAATGCATTTCCGAGGACGACATTCGCCGTCTTGCGTCCCACGCCGCCAAGCTCGATGAGCGCATCCATGGTGCGAGGGACTTCGCCACCATGCTGTTCGACAATCGCGCGGCAGCAAGCCTGGATGTTCTTCGCCTTGTTCCGAAAAAAGCCGGTCGAGTGGATGTCATTCTCCAATTCGGCTGGATCAGCCTGGGCATACCCGTCAGCCGTGCGGTGTTTCTTGAAGAGCTTTTGAGTGACGATATTCACGCGCTTGTCGGTGCATTGCGCGGAGAGAATCGTGGCGATCAGCAGTTCGAGCGGGTTCGTGTACTTGAGTTCGCAATGCGCGTCCGGATACGTCGCGCGGAGGGCGGCGATGATCTCTCGAACGCGGGCAGATTTGGCAGCGGCGGATTCGCGGGCCATGAAAAAGAGAAGGATCCGGAGCCAGTGTTCAGCAACAGGAACTCTGCAAATGTCTCAGGATCGACGGGAAACCCAGGAGCACTTTCAGGCTCAAAGCGCTCCTGGGCACAATCGCGTTATGTGAAAAACTACTTCGCGCCTTGTTCGATCCACGCCCGGACCAGGCCGATCTGCTCCTTGGTCAACGGGGCGATTTTGGCTTTGTTGTCCTTGGGTGGCATCCATTCATCTTCGTCAATGATCAGGGCCACTTGATGCAGAAGCGTGCTCTTCTTGATGTCGCCGGCCACTACATTGGGACTATTTTCTCCTCCCTTGAGAACCGCGGCGAGGGTGTCTGCGCGGAACTTGCCTTTGGGCTTTTCCGTTTCAGGACCATGGCACTTAAAGCAGGCCTTCTCGAAGAGTGGTTTGATGTCCTTGTCGAACGTGACGCCCTTCTGACTCGCAGATGGGGGCAGTTTAGTGATGTCAGCCTCGCCCAACGCGCTCACGGAGAGCAGCACAGAGGCAGCGGCTGCCAGAGTGAATGATTTGTTCATGAATTATGTTTTAGTTTCGGACGCGTAACGTGTCTGATGACGCGGCCAGGATCAAAAAGATTCAAGCAAAGGTCGTTCGCCTTGCTTGACGGTGGAGACCGGGCGGTGGATAGTCGCGTCAAACCCCGGCACTATGACGGCCCTAATCGTCTCTCGTCCGTTGAAAACGAGCGGTCCATTTCTGAACTCGCGGGAAGCCTTTGCTCTTAACCACTAACCCAACCCCACCATGGAAACCATCGGCACGGCAGAATCGATCCTCCAAACCAAGAGCCGCGAAGTCTTCGCCGTTCCACCGGAAACAACGGTTTATGAGGCCATCCGTCAGCTCTCCGAGAGGAATGTGGGCGCTTTGCTTGTAATGGAAGGCTCGCGGCTGTTGGGAGTATTTTCGGAGCGGGATTACACTCGGAAGATCGCGCTCCAGGGCCGCAATTCCCGGGAGACTTCAGTGGGCGAAATCGTCTCCTGTGAAATTGTGAGCGCCTCGCCGGACAGTTCGATCTCGGAATGCATGAAACTGATGACTTCAAACCGCGTACGGCATCTCCCTGTGATGCGAGGCGACCGGGTTGTGGGAGTCCTTTCGATCGGAGACCTGGTGAACTGGATCATCCGCACTCAGGATGCGACAATCTGCTCGCTCGAGAATTACATCGCAGGCGGCTACCCTGGCTGATGTCGGCTTATTGCAGGATACGCGAGTACGTTTTCAACATCAGAGATTTCAATCGATTAACCGTTCGTGATGCTTCAGTCATCTGGTACGTTAATCCGGTCTTCGTCCAACGGGGAATTCGTTGAAGAAGTCTGACCGAAGAGGTTTGAACGTTTTGAACGTAGATGATTATCCCGACTTTCCTGCTTCAATTGATTTTCTCTTCGACTGCTTTGACCGCCACCGGCTATCCTTCCGGACATTCAATCATCCAATCTGAAACCACGTACGGTATGAAAACATTCTCAAGGTTCTCACAGAGTTGCCTTCTCATGCTGGCATCCGCATCACCACTCACGGCGGCTGACGTCTCTCCGGAATCCACGTGGCATGCGCACTCACTTGGGCAGGCGATCTTGCACATGCTCATCTTCGCCCTCATCGGGATCGTTGTCGCTGTTGTTGGTTACAAGACATTCGACAAATGCACGCCGGGTGATCTGCACAAGGAAATCGTGGAGAACAGGAACGTGGCGGCTTCCATCGTCGCCGCGGCTGTGATCCTTGGCATGTGCATCATTGTTGCCGCTGCAATGCTGGGTTGAAGTCTGCTAACTCGTAACTCCTGGTGAAACGGAGCCGAAGCATCCGTCTGGTTTTGATTGGCGGAATATCTGCCGGGACTCTCGCGGGTTGCGGTCCGTCGAGTGAAAGGCCCGTCGTCAGCACGGCCGGTGTTTACACCAACAATTTTCATGTGCCGGGTGTCGGCTATTACCACGCGCCGTTTCGTGCCTGGTATCCGATGCGTTACAATCATTTCGATCCGCAGACACGGCGCTATTTCTTCGGCGGCCAATGGGATGCTTCGCCGCATCAAAGCATTACGAATGTATCTCCTCCGACGGCCGGGGCCGTCCAGCAGGCGTCCGCGCAACGAACGGATGTCACGCGAGGCGGATTTGGCAGTGCATCGCGAAACCATCGGATCTGGTCCTGATGAAACGCCACGTTTGCAAGCCCCGCCCCGATTGGCGGACGAAGGTGGAAAGGCTCGGCCTGACTTATCACTCGCACGACTCCGGGCCGTACTGGGACGAGTCCGCCTGCTACGAACTGACAGCGCGTGAGGTTGAGGCCCTCGAACTCGCCGGCAACACGCTGCACCGCCTCTGCATCGAAGCGGCTGAAGCCGTGATTGAGAATGGTTGGTGGACGCGCCTTGGAATTCCTTCGATCGCTGCGCCCGGCATCATTCGTTCATGGGAGCGGGATGAATTCAGTTTGTACGGGAGGTTCGACCTCGCCTTTGATGGAACAACTCCACCCAAGCTTCTCGAATACAACGCGGATACTCCCACCGCGCTCGTCGAAGCTTCAGTCGCGCAGTGGTTCTGGTTGAATGAAACGTACGCGGACGCGGACCAATTCAATTCAATCCATGAACGGCTTATCGAAGCGTGGCGGAAATGGTCTGGCTCAACGGTTCACTTTTGCAGTGTTAAGGAGCATTCGGAAGACGAGATGACCGTGCTCTATCTTCGTGACACCTGCGAGCAGGCGGGAGTGAAATCGAAGCCAGTGTATATTGACGACATCGGCTGGGATTCATGCCGCAACTGTTTCGTTGATCTGGATAACGCGCCTATTGAGCGATGCTTCAAACTGTATCCGTGGGAATGGCTCTGGCACGAGGAATTCGGCCCTCATCTTGCAACGGCCCCAACCCAGTTCGTCGAGCCGACATGGAAGATGCTTTTGAGCAACAAAGGCTTGTTGCCGATCCTTTGGGAACTCTTTCCCGAGCATCCGAATCTTCTGCCAGCTTACGAATTTCCTGACGCGTTGAGCGCGCGCTACATCCGCAAACCAAGGTTGAGCCGCGAAGGCAGCAACGTGACATGGGTGGAAGGCGGTGTGGTGGTTGAGGAGACGCACGGCGATTACGGAGAGGAGGGATACGTGTTTCAGGCACTGGCTCCATTGCCGGAGTTTATGGGGCATCACCCTGTTTTCGGTGTGTGGGTGGTGGATCATGAGGCGGCGGGCTTGGGCATACGGGAAGACACAAGGCGCATCACGGGGAATCTGAGCCGTTTCGTGCCGCACTTTTTCAGGGGGGCGGAAGGAGTTTCCAGATCATGAAAACCGTAAATCCAACTCCCATCCGTATCGGCATGATGGGCACCTTCAGCGGACGTTTGTATCGTGTTGCTGGCCGTGTGGTCCTGAGCATGGAGGAATCCGGGACAACTTATTATTGGAATGAGTTCAATCTGGTTTGCGATGATGGTACATCTGCGACGCTGGTTTATGAAGTGACGGAGCGTGGCGGCGAATGGCGCATGTTTACCGGTTTCGATCCGGGGCAGGGGATGAACGTGGCTGAGGCTGCTGCCAGACGTGTGGGGGACAGGATTCAACTGGATGGTGTGGATGCGCGCGTCGCACTCGTGGACGAATCATGTGTGCGTCATATCGAGGGCCAAGCGCCTGAGGGAGTCGGACTGGGGGATGTTGCTCATTACTTCAATGCTGAGGGCGACGGACGAACATTGGCGGTGAGCTGGACGGGTGACGAAGTCGAGTGTTACCGGGGGATCAATCTAACGCGTGGGATGGTGATGAGCGCGTTTAAGATCCCGGTTGGGACGATGAACGAGCTGTCGTCTGGTACTATGCAAAAGGCATCGTCCACTTCGCCCCCACAAATCGCAGCCATCATCGCTGTGCTGGCAATGTTCGGAGTGGTGTTCGCGGGTAACTCGTCCTGCAGAAACTCACGGCGCCACGTTGCGCCTACGAACATCGCCGCACCTCCGTCCATGCTCACTCCCGGTAGCGAGGGAAAATTGAACGGCAGAAACTGGCGCATCGCCGGACATTCGGTCGTCGGGATCGGGTTGGTGGGCAGATCTTTCGATCGGCATGAGTATCCTCTCACCGACGACCTGAATAACCGGGCTCTTCTGGTTCAGAGTCGGCAACCGGGGGACAAGAATTGGTATCTCTTCAAGCCAGTGTCGAATGAGCCGCCATTGGCTCCGTTGGCAGCGGCGGCCTTGTGCACAGGTCAGTTAATCAATTTCGACGGCCATGAAGCGCGCATTGCTGAATTGTTCCAATCGACGATCCGCAAGGCGGACAATGCTGAAATTGCCGACGGGAAGGAGGGCTCTGTGCTTTACGGTTTCCATGCCCGGGCCAAAGACATTTTGTTCCTCGTCCGGTGGAGCGATCGCGAAGTGTTTATTCATCGAGGCCAGGCGCTCGCTGCCAATGATGTGAGCGCCGCGTTCGAACCACGGAAGCGGAACTGAAGGCTTCGCCGCGCCGTCAGGGCGTCCCGGCAATCCGGCGTCAAGGTGTGGGTTGCCACGCAATGAGCCGACCGCAGATGTCGCTGTCCAACGCGTTCGACAGTCAAAGCCCGAACGCCTTCCTCAAGATAGCGAGGCTCTTGGGCACTGCGGTATTCGGGTCTTCCTTCCCTTCGAACTCCAGCGATACATAGCCGTGGTAATTCACCGTCCCGAGGATTTCGGCAACACGTTTGTAATCCAGGTCGAGGGAATACCACTCGCCGCCACCCTGATATGTCTTGGCCTGGACGAAAACAGTCTTTGGAGCGATCTGCCGCAGCTTGGGATATGGATCTTCGAGGAAGTTCCCTGTGTCCATCAGTACACCGAGCCAGGGTGAATTGATCGCGTTGATGATTCGCATGAGGCCCTCGGGTGTTCGCGCGAGTCCCCAATGATTCTCCAAAGCGAGCAGAACCCCACACTGCTCGGCCTTGGCGAGGCAACGTTGAATCCCATCAATGCACCACTTGAAACCTTCCTCCTCGGTGTAGCCGGGCAGCACGGGTTCGATTCCCCGGTTCTTCATCAACTCGTCAAAATCTTTGGAAGTTCCCCAACGGCCCGTGTTGATGCGAATGCAAGGTGCGCCGAGCTCGTAAGCGATTTCGATGCACTTGATCGTGTGTTCGACATTTCTCGACACCTCATCCGCCTTTGGACTGACGAATGTCTGATGAGTCGAGACGCAGATCAGATCGATTCCGTTCACGAACGCATGGCGTTTGAGTTTGCGTAGATAGGCTCGTCCTGATGCGTCCAGCGGTTCCTTTTCTGGGATGTCCATCTGCCGGTGCAGGATGTCCACTCCCTGCGCGCCCAGCGAGGAGGCCTTCTCGATGACCGTCTCGATTGAAACTTTTGGTGGTCTGAAATGCCAGTAGGAGTAACTGGAGAGACCGAGACGAACCTTTTGCGTTCTGCGCGACGCGGCTCGAACGGAGGGGGCGCCTAGTGCCAGGGCTGCGGTTGAGGCTGAGGCGAGTCCGAGGAATTTCCGGCGGTCTATTTGCATGGAGGAAGCAAAGGCTCCCGCGCATTCCCGATCAAGCACGAAGCATGAGGCACTGGATTACTGTACAAGTCAGAAGCTCTTTCAAAACTCCGTAGCAGCCGACGTGAGTCGGCTCAAACATTCCGAAAGTCGGAGCGAGCTGATGCTCGCTGCTTCAGTTTTGAAAGAACCTCGTCCGTTCGAGCAACCACAGTAGCCAGCAATGTCGGGCAAACGGCAGGGCTGAAACCAAACCTTTTCACTGGAATTCACCGGAGGAAGCAATTTACTCACAATTTCGGCAATTTTCGATTGCAGGGGGTAAACGACGCTGCTAATAAGCCCACATCCCTGTCAAATTTGACTCGAAGCTTTTTGAGCGAAGCCCTCCAAGCTGTGCATGCCAACCTTGACCTGGCGGGTCGGCCAGGGCTTGCAGTGGTGACCTCCTCAACGAGCATCAAGGGATGGGAAAGTAAACCGTGAGCAATCCAACCAACTCGTATGCAAACCAGACGATCCACACTCCTTCTAACACTGACGGCCTGTGTTCTGAGCATGGCTGCCGCCGCCACCAAGGCGGCTGCGCCTGCCACTCCACAGGGGACTATTAACTTCTTCACCTTTGCGGGTGATCAAAGGGCAGGCATCCAGGCAGGTACTGCGGTGCCAAATGGTTCCTACTACCCGAAGCGGGCAGAAGGCCCCTACAACGGCTTTCCCGCTCCTGACTCGGGTGATGACGACACGGCCCCCGTTGGTGATGTGCTCAATAACTACAACATGGTCTTGAAGGGTTATTTTTATCCGCCAAAGACTGGCAAGCTGATGTTGGCGATCGCAACCGATGATCCGGGTCAGCTGTATTTCAGCACGGACGACAATCCCGCGAACAAGACACTGGTCGCGAGCGAATCGCAGTGGAATCCCGTACGAGCTTTCGGCGGGACATGGGACGGTAGTGTGGCAACACGTCGCACCGTGGTCAGCACGGGAGACCCGAATCCTCGGCCGCAAAATTGGTCGGCCTACATCAACGTTACGAAGGGTAAGCCTTACTACATTGAGGGCGTTGGAACCGAGTTTGGTGGTGGTGATAACCTGGCCATAGCTTTCCGCTATGAAGGGGATCCGGACTTCGAGGATGGTGGCAAACCCATCTCAGGGCAGTATCTGTCACCGTTTTCCCTGCCGACAGTAGCAACCATCATCGGGCAACCACAAGACGCGGCCGTGTATGTTGGCAGCACCGCGACATTCTCAGTAGCGGTCGATGCGCCACCAGGAGTCACCATCAGCAGTATCAAATGGACGAAAAACGGCGCGGACGTTCCTGACAGCGATAAAACATCCATATCCCTCAGCGGGGTGGGGGCGGGTGATGATGGAGCCAAATTGAAGGCCACGATCACCACGTCAGCGGGAACACTGACGAGTTCCGAGGCCACCTTGTTCGTATCCGCCTTCACGAGTGAATTCGCGCAGGGTGTCGTCAAATTTGAAGCATGGACCGGGATCGGCAGCACTGCGGTCAGTGCCTTGCTGGAGGATGCACACTACCAGGACAAGGCTGATGATATCCGCCTTCTCCCAGCGACTGATACGCCCAATGGTTACGCGGACAATTACGGTGCCAAGGTGTCCGGATTCATCATTCCTGCAGAGACCGGCAGTTACAACTTCTTCATCCGTAGCGATGATGCTTCGCAGTTCTTTCTGAGCACCAGTGAGAAGGTGCCAGATCCAGCCGTCGATCCCGTGATTGCCGAGGAAACAGGTTGCTGCGACGCTTTTCACGAAGCTGATGGTTCCCCTGAAACCACCCAGACTCCGATTGCAATGGTGGCAGGAAAGAAGTACGCGTTCCTCGCCTTCGTAAAGGAAGGCGGCGGCGGCGATTACCTTCAGCTTGCGATGCGGCAAGTGGGTGACACGACACCTGCAGGCTCGCTCAAGCCAATCTCTGGAACGCTCGTCGGGGCCAATGCGAGACCCACCAAGGGTGAGCCCCAGATCACCAAACAACCCGTACTTCCCGCCAAGATGGAGGAAGGACAGCCTTGGAGCGTGTCGGTGGATGGGGTGGTGACTCCAGCCGGCTACAATTACCCCCTGCTGGTGCAATGGCAGAAGAACGGCGCCAACATTCCGGGAGCCAATGGCAAGACGTTTACGATCAAGTCAGTGGTTCCGGGCGATTCAGGCACCTATCGGGCGGTGGTCAGTGCGCCAAGTGGGAAGTCTGCAAACAGCGTGGAATTAAACGCGCAAGTGATCTCTGACAAGGTGGCACCCACGTTGGCGAACGCTCTCAAGAGCTTCTCCAGCGACACGAAGGTCAATGTAATCTTCTCGGAAGCGGTTTCTGCTACCAGCGCCAACACTGCAGGTAATTACAAAATCAACAATGGCATCACGGTCAGCACGGCGAAGCTCACTGCCAACCCGAAAATTGTGGAGCTGACGACCTCGGCCATCGCCAAGGGGTCGAAGAACCAATTGACCGTGACTGGAGTCCAGGATCTGTTTAACAACGCCGTCGCTGCCAGCACATCCATCGAGATCGGGTTCCAGAAGGGAGTTTATCTCGTGACGACCGATCCGGCTGAGGAAGGCGGACCACTCAACTTTGCTGGCGACAACGCCATCAATCAGCATCTCATAGATCGTGGATTCGACGTCTTTTTGATGCAAGGGGCTCGGGTGCCTGATGATGGATCCAGCGCCCTCGGCAGGGATCTGATCATTGAAACCTCAACCCTCGGCTCCGGAACCGTTGAAGTCGATGGCGTTGGGAAATTCAAGAACCTCACCATTCCCGCGATGAATTGGGAGGCTTCGAGCACGGATGCCTTCGGCTTCATGGCGGCGAACGCATCTCCAGGAACCACAGCAAGCCAGTCGCAGGTGAACATTGTGGATGACACTCATCAGATGGCTGCGGGCTTCCCGAAAGGTCTCCTCACCGTGACGGCTCCGGAGACTTACTCACAAGCCCAGCCGGTGAACGCCCACGTCATCGCGACTCTCGCAGCCGACCCGTCACAGGCGATCATCTTCTACTATGACAAGGGGGAGAAGGGTGCCAACGACTTCGTCATGCCGGCACGACGCGCGTTCTTCTTCTTCCAGGATAACACCGCCGCCGCCGCCAACGAGAATGGCTGGAAGTTGTTCGACGCCGCAGTGGATTGGTTGCTCGGGATTCAGGCGCCTGTAACACCTCCACCATCGGCGGAACTCAAATTCACCTCCATCAAGCTGGTCGGGAGTGATGTAGTGGTCGAGTGGTCGGGTGGCGGAACGCTCCAGGCTGCCGCTGATATCACCGGGCCATGGGTGGACGTGCCGGGAGCAGCGAGTGGGGTGAAGTTCCCTGCGAACGAGTCGCGTAGATTTGCGCGCATCCGTCCGTAATCAGATCAATTCAAGAGGGCTGTCCTTGTGGCCAGCCTCCTTTACAAGTGGCGGGCTTTGGCGAATTATCCGTGTGTGCCAAGGCCTGCTTACTTTTTTGGCCCTTCAATGTTTTGGACAAGACCTGAGTGATGCCTGAGCTTGAAAACTCCTCCATAAGAACAACGATATCCTGGGTGGCGCTCAAAAGTGGGGCAAACCCCAAGGAGGGAGAAAGCTTCTGGAACCAGTCAAAATCAATTCACCGAGGGCGTGCTCATCACTTGCGCTCGCGATTATGGCTGTGGCGACTGTTGCGCCGTTGGCGATTTAGCTGCGTGTCCGGGGAGTACGGTTCCCTCCCATTGGTCTGGGTAAGGTAAATCCCGACCAGTTCCGATTTCGTGGCATTGGATTTGTGTCCTCCAAACCAGCGGCCTAAAAACCGCTTCAACGAACTGACACTCATTGGCAAAGTCTTGGCGGCGGCGGCGGCGCGCACAAGAGGAATCTCATTTCCAGGCGTGGAAACTCCATTCCAAACCGTCCGGAGTTTGCCGGGATTTGCAGTTTGCGAAACTGACTCAACTGGAGCATCGCTTGCATGCTGGCTCTGGCTCAAGGAAGGTTGCCGGAAACTTTGTTCGATCCAATTATGAAGACCGGCCAGACTGTTCCGAAGACGATAGACGAATACATCTCGTGCGCCCCGAAGGAGGTTCGTGAGATTCTCGAAAAGATGAGGGCGACCATCAGGAAATCCGCGCCCGGCGCGGAGGAAGCGGTGAAGTATGGTTTGCCGACCTTCGTGCTGAAGGGGAATCTGGTGCATTTCGGCGCGTTCAAGCACCACATCGGGTTTTACGCCACGCCAAGCGGGCACACGGAATTCAAGAGTGAGCTGTCCGCGTATCAGGGAGCAAAAGGCTCGGTGCAGTTTCCTTTGGACAAGCCAATTCCATTCGCTCTCGTCACGAAGATCGTGAAGTTTCGTGTGAAGGAGAACCTGGAAAGATGGGCGGCGAAAGGTAAGAAGTAAGTTCGTCAGTGCATCCGTGCGCGTTGCGCTCCCTCTCCGAATGGCTATTCTCCGCGCAATGAACATTCGCGTCCTCATGCCCGTTGTCTTCGTCCTGGCCGGGCTCGCGCTCTTCGGCTGCCGCCAGCGTGACGCGGCGGCTTCGGATGTTTACGTCCCGCGTCCGAAGGGCACGATCACCTTCAACAAGGAGATTGCTCCGATCGTCTTCCAAAATTGCTCGCCCTGCCATCATCCGGGCGAGTCGGCTCCATTTGATCTGCTGGCATACGGTGACGTGCGGAAGCGGGCGGAACAAATTGTGAAGGTTACGCAGCGGCGCTACATGCCTCCATGGCTGCCGGACCCGGAGCTGGTTCATTTCGAGGGGGAGAGGCGTCTCAGCGTCGAGCAACTGGGTCTGATCAAGCAATGGGCTGAGGAGGGTGGAGCGGAGGGAAAGGCGGAAGATCTGCCATCGTTGCCAAAGTGGAGTGAGAAGTGGCGGCTTGGCGAGCCGGACTTGGTGGTCCGTCCGGAGAGAGCCTTCCCATTGCCGGCCGAAAGCCGCGACGTCTATCGCAATCTCACGGTTCGCATTCCGGTCGGCGCACGGCGCCATGTGCGCGGCCTGGAGTTCCGGCCGAACAGCCGCGCGGTGCATCACGCGTTTCTGCGCTTTGACAAGACGGGGGAGGTCATTGCCCTGGATGGAAAGGATGGAAAACCCGGCTTCTACGGCCTGCATACTCCGAAGACGGCGGAAAGCCCGATCACTTTCGCGAGCTGGCAGCCGGGGAAGACACCGCGATTTTATCAGCCGGATCTGGCATGGCCGCTGGAGACGAACACGGTGCTGGTTCTTCAGCTCCACTTGCAGGCCATCGGAAAGGAGGAAATGATCGCGCCTGAGCTTGCCTTCTACTTCACCGATCAGCCGGGCACGGCGATTGCCTTCAAGCTACCGCTCAATTCCTATTCGATCGAGATTCCTGCCGGAGTCACGAATTACGTCGCCAGTGATTCAGTTGTTCTCCCTGTTGATGTGGAGATTCGTGGTGTGTTGCCTCACGCGCATTATCTGTGTCGGGAGATGAAGGGCTATGCTGAACTGCCGGACGGTTCCCGGCGGTGGCTCATGTCGATTCGCGACTGGGATTTCAACTGGCAGGGCGACTACCAGTTTCTGACGCCGCTTTCATTACCCAAGGGCACCAAGCTGGTGATGGAGTACACGTATGACAACTCGACGAACAACGTACGAAACCCGAACCACCCGCCTCAAACCGTCCGGTATGGAATGCAAACAACCGATGAGATGGGGGAGTTGTGGCTGCTCACGGTGATGAAGAGCCGGGAGGAATTCTCTCAATTGCAGTACGCATTGCAGCCGCGCTACATCAGGGACAGCATCCTGTACGGCGAGATGATGCTGCGGCAGAATCCTCGGGACGCCAAGGCGCTGTTGGAGATCGGATCGTCTCTCGTCATGTCGGGCAAGGAGATCGAGGGCATCGAACGCTTGAAGCAGGCGCTGCAAATCGATCCTAAACTGGATGAGGCTCATTACTTCGTCGGCCTGGCATTGCGAGCAAGCAAGCAGCCAGGCGCGGCGCGGATCGAGTTCGAGAAGGTACTGGGAATCAACCCCAAGCACGCCCGCGCCCGTGGCAATCTGGGCCTGGTACTGGTGGAACTGGGCAATCTCGCAGGCGCCGCGCAGCAGTTCGAAATCGCCCTTCAGTTGAATCCCAGGGACGAGATCGCTCGCGACATGCTGGACCAGATAAGGCGGGAGTTGTCGGCGAGGCCGAAATAAGGGTGTGATTAAAAATGGGTGAGGGATGAACCCGGTCCGACCTGGGAACGCCGGCATCCCTGCCGGCGCGCGCAGCGAGTGCGGAAGGGTGCCCGGAGAGGGAAATCGCCGGCAAGGATGCCAGCGCTCCCAGGCGCAGTCTCACCCGCTTTTAATCGCACCCCCGAAATAAAATGTAGATAAGCTTCGTTGCAGTACGCCCTCACCACACGCTTCCCAATATCGAATGCCGCGCCCGAGCTGGAAGCCTTGATCTCGAAAATGGTAATTCCAACCACGAGAACCTCGAAACACACGAAAGCAAAACCTCTTGGGAAAACCGCACTTCTCACTCAACGAACGAGAGATCTGTTGGTTTCACGTATTTCTTTTTTCGTTTGTTTGGTGGTTCCAACCGCTTATTCAAGGATCACTGTTTGACCGCCGGTTGCTTGCCCCTCCCATGATACGCGATGAGGAAGTAGATCATCACCACGGCCACTGCGGCGGATAATCCGCCCCAAAATAGCGGCCATCGGGTTCCTCCCGGTCGGGCGCAGAAATTGAACCACCAGCCGGTGCCAAGGTACCCGATGAGGTTGCCCACACCACTCGTCATCAGGGTGAACAAAGCCTGCGCTCGCGCCCGCCACGCGGCGTCAATGCGTTCGTTGAGGTAGATCGGCACCGTGACAAAGAATAGCGTGAAGGCGAACCCATGCAGTGTCACGCCGGTCAACACCCAACCCGTGCCGTTCATCGCGCAGAACACATATCGCAGCACCGCAAACCCGATCCCCAGCATGAAGATCCATTTCAACCGCCACCGAAGCAGGAGTGTCGAGAGGCCGAGCATTGCAACAATCTCGGTCACCTGGCCGAGTGTCATCCAGGCGCTCGTCCGCTCCAATCCAAGTTCGAGCAGGTGCGGCGGAGTGAACGGATAAAACGCCGCCAATGGAATACTGATGAGCGCCGCAGTGATGAAAATGACGCGATGATCATGGTTTTTGAGCAGCGAAAGCGCGTCCAGGCCGAGCCGTTGTTTGAGCGTCAGTTGCTCGATTGATTTGGGCGGTGTCACGTGGGGCAGAACCTTCGTGAACGCGGCCAATGCCAGCCACACCGCTGCACCCACATACCCGGCAACCGGAGAGGAGTCGGCGTTCAGCGCGCTGATAAGCCAGCATCCCGTCATCCATCCCACCGTGGCCACGGAGCGGATGGGGCCGAACTCGCGTCTGGCGTCTGCCAGACGCGCAAGCACGATCGTCGTGGAGATGCTCGATGCTGGCGCTAGAAACAAGGTCAGGCCCTGGATCAGGACAAGCACGAGCCAGGGATTCCATCGCTGTTGAATACCCCAGGAAGTGAGCGCCGTGAGCGTCGCGGCGGCCAGGGTGACCCAGCCCAAAACACGTACCGGGCCGACATGCCGATCCGCAAGGGCACCCAGTATCAACGGCGAAACGAGCGCGGCAAGACCCGACGTGGCAAAGGCATAAGGGCGGATCTCTTCAAATCCTTGGACGCCGAGGATGGTCGTCAGCGGCACCCACCACATTCCCAGTGCCATCCCATAAAGGAAGAACAAGGTGGTGAGTTCGATATAATTTTTCCAGCGGCCAGCGGACTTCACCCCCACAGGACACACGGGCGAATGAAAAATACAAGCTTTGCGAACGTGACATGGATGAGATGGTCCGTAGCCTTGTCAAAAGAATTCAAATCCAGGATTTCCAACCCATGACGCCTTCAGGTGAAAAAAGGACATTGGTTCCTGTGGAACCGCCGCGGCTTCATCACATAAGATCCAAGATCGGAAAATACATGTCACACGGCTGGACTCTCGCGCTCGGAATTATTTACCTCGCGACGTTTCATCTTTGGATGCATCTGGATCGTCCGGCGATCATCGCGAGCACGCTGGTCGTGACCGTATTGTCGGCGACGCTTCTGGTGGTGGCCAACAAGCGTTCGTATTTCGTCAATGCATGGGACAAACTATTTCACGCCTCGGTTGCCGCGGATATTTTCGCGGAAGGTCTCTTGATTCCGGTCCATGACGATTACGGGTTTTACCTGTGCGCCCTGGGCTTTTGCGTGGTGATTATTGGCTATCGTTGGCGCCAGTTCAGATGTCTCTCGCGCTGAGCGACGGCTGAAAAGAAAGCAAAGCCGGAATGATTCAAGGCCAGCCAGCACTGACTATTGCGCGGTCCGGTTGAGAAGTTTCCAAACACGCAACGCCTCGGCGACGCTCCACGCCTGAGCGTCGCAACCGCGCTGTGTGTGTGGTGCGTCTCCATCGACAATCTCAGGCAGATGCCCGATACAGCCGGAATCCAATAACAGTTCCATGCTCCGAAGATAAGATTTGGCAACGGCGAGCGCGTCTGGATGTCGATCCCATGCCCTGGCCAGCGCTTCACAGCAGCTCGGGAATGTCCAGGTCCACGCGGTGCCATTGTGATACGCCGGCTTGCGGCGGGTGTCTTCATCGCCCTCGTAATGGCCCCAGTAGGGATTGCCTGGATCGTTGAGCAATCCGTGCGCGCCCCGGATCGGCAACGGCACGGCAACAGGCAGAGGTGCAAGTGTGCGAAGTGCGCCCGGGACCACGAGGTGGCGAAGCGAGACCTCAACGAGCCGCCGCGCCCGTTCTCCTGAAAGAAGCCCAAGGCTCACGGCAAACAGTCCGTTGCTGCGCAACGCGTCGTCACGCAGCGCACGGGAGGCAGGCTCACCGTTCTCTGACAGTAGCACGTCCGACAGGTAGCCTTTGTCCTCCATCCAGAAATGTTCAACCAGCGAGCGCATCGCCAGTTCCTCAAGCTCGCGCCAGGACACACCAACTCGCGACACTCCCAGATTTGCCAACTGCCGGAGGAGTCGAATCCACAGAACTTGAATCTCGATCGGGTAGCCGGTTCGGGGCGTTCCGGCCGGATAATTTGTGTCCATCCAGGTAAAATGGCTCGGGCTCCATACCAGACCACTTGCCGCATCCACACGGATGCCATTCGGCGTTCCGCGGAGATAACCTTCGGCGATCCCAACCAGAACATCGACCAGCGTTCGCCCAACAGCGCCAACTTTGACCGAGTCGAGTGATTCACGCGTCAACTCAACAAAATCTTCGCAGACGATTCCAAACCAGAGCGACGCGTCCGTAGTATCGCGGTTCGACGCGTCCTCACCGTGGATGCTGTTCGGCAGAGTTCCATCTTTCTCAAATTTTCCAAATGTCAGCAGAAGCTGCCGTACCTCTTCAATCATCCCCGCCGCCAGCAGGCCGCGCGCGCTGATCAGCGAATCGCGTCCCCAATCCAGAAACCACGGATAACCTGCGATGACTGTCTTTCCCGAATCGCGCCGGACGACAAAGGCCTGCAAGGCCGCCGCGAGCCGCTGCCCGAATCGATCGTTTTCGCTCAGTCCGGCGCGAGACACAGACAGCGCCACCATTGCCCGTCTATTCGCATCGAACAACGCCAGCTCCCCGGCAGTCGGCTCCTGGGAATCCGCGCAAAGCACCATCGTCACGGGTTTCTCTCGCGAGATTGGGAGATTAAACCAGCCGGGGCTGTAAGCATCGCCGCTGCTGGTCTGACCGCGCGAACCCTCGACAGGATGACCAATGTTCTCGCACCACTCCGCCTCGTGGTGATACCGGCCGACATCCGCGGTCACGCACAAACGACGGTCCGGCGCGGGATTGAACTCGAATCCCGCGCGACCCTGCAGATCCCGAACGCTCGTCGCAAAGTGGTGGTCCGCTCCCTCATTGCGTTTGGTTTCCCAATGGAAATTTCGATCTTCGATATCGACACGCACGGTAAGCCGGACTGAGCGGTCTTCCGGCAAATCGCGTCCGAGCGATGGCGCGGTGGGAGGGCGATGCAAGCGAAGTACCGTCGTGTTTCGATCTTCCATCATGTCGGCTTCAAGGTGGATCTCGACGGTGCGGCCATCCCCCGCGTTTGCGACAAATCGCCAGCGGGCCGGAGGGCCGGCTTGAAACTCGATGAGATTCTGTTCATCCAGCGGAGTGATAAAACCGTCCGCCACGCTCCACATCCGCACTCGCTTGACCAGGATGTGGCGATCGACCGGCACCGATGCGTGAAGATTGGCGCCCAGCACGCAATCGTATTTCGACTGGATCTGTCCAAGGTTGACGCCGATTCGTGCCATGCCACCCCGGCCGTTGGTCAGAAGCACAATTCCCGCGTTGATCCTTGCTTGATCCACAGGCGCCTCCGGATGTTGCAGCTCGCCATCACAGGATACCGGCTCGATTGATGGGAGGAATTGGATCCCGGCATTCAACTGTTGCGGGCCTGACCCATAACGTTCCATCTCTAGCGACACCATGCCATTGAACGAGGCAGGCGGAAAACAGGCTGCATGGCAGGACTGTGTTCCGATGGACTCTTCGCGAATTGCGAGCGGACGCCCTGGCACGTGCAACGCCACGCGAAATCGATCCGAGTCCTCCACCAGGAGCCAATGACCCGGCGGAACCATCGTTACTCGACGCGCATCCGAGGGGCGCCAGACAATCACGTGTGGAAATCGCACACGACCCGCCACCTGCTGGGTCGCGGCGGCGATATTTGAATTTGCGATCTGCCCAGGCAGATGCCGCAGTGCTCCGAGAAAGGCGCAAGGATCTTTCGTCACGAGTTCCGCAAGCCCGCGCCAGTCGAAATTCCCCAGTTGCTCCACCTGAAATACATTCGCCAGCGCCCGAAAGCCGAAGCTGGCGCAGGCGCGCGCCTGGCGATACTTGTGCCCATGCAGACCGCGCGGCTCACGTGTTTCAGCCAGGCAAAACGTGGCACCGGCCGGAAGGTGAAATAAAAACAACCCGCCATCCATCGATTCGATTCGCGGCAGCGCCTGGCCAAGCAGATCCACTTTCAAGATGCCAGAACCGCGCAGGGCTTCGCCGGCCAGCCTGAACTGTTGCGCGCTTTCAGAGTCCGTGTTCACCAAAACCAGAACGCGGTCGAGGCCTTCCTGCGATTCTCGAAGGAGCGCGTAAGCGGCCGAATCCTTCGCGCTCAGTCGAGTGACCTTCGCGTCGTCAAAAAAACACGGATGCTCCGCGAGCAATCGATTGAGCGCGGCGATTTCAGGAACGATGTTCTCTGGATTTCCCCACGCCATCCCGCTGTTGCCATGAACGCTGATCTTCTCGGCAGCCAGCCATTCGACACCGCAGGTGAAACCGTACGCGCCACTGGCGCTGGTGAGCGCGGACAGACGGTTGCGTAACAGTGACCAAACACGTCCCCGCTGCGCGAGCCGGTTGTTGTCGTGCGTCTCGCTGTAATGCGCGTAGAGTCCGACGCGCCGGTTCTGTTCGAGCGCATAATCCAGGTACCAGGCAACCTCGCCGCCGGAGTAATTCTGGAACAATTCCGAGTAAGCCCACTGCATTCCACCTTCCGTCAGCAAACTTTCCGTGGCGGCCCAGGAGCCTCCCAGTCCTTCGAGGAGGAAGACCGCATCCGGGAATTCCTCGCGAACACGCGCGGTGATGTAGCGCCAGGCGTGCATCGGCACCTTGTATCCCGCGTCGCAACGGAATCCATCCACCCCGCGCCGGCACCAGACGAGGAACATTTCAGCGAGCGCGTCCCATGACGCAGGATTGCCGTGGTTGAGCTCAACCAGATCCTCCCACGTATTGCCCCAGGCACCGGGGCTTACGAATGTCCCGGTGTGATCGCGGACAAACCATTCCGGATGTTCCTCCTGCTGACGCGAACCCCAGCCCGTGTGATTGATGACGATGTCCAGGAACACCCGGCCTCTTCGCAAGTGAGTCTCGTAGGTCAACTCGCGAAACTGGTCCACTCCCGTGGTACGCCGATCAAACTCGACCAACGCAAGATCGATGGCAGTGAGGTCACCGGCGGCGTAAGGGCTTCCATAACGACCGAAACGCGCGTACGTGGTTGGAGTCGGATTCACCGGCAGCAAATGCAGGATTCGGCAGCCGAGGGTATCGATGATGTGCGGCAGTTGCCGGATGAGATCGCGCAGCTTTCCGGAGGGCGGGATGACGCTGAAACCTTGCTGATCAAGAGGCGCGAGCTGGTCGTTCAGCGCATGGATCGAAGTCGTTGTCGCGGATTTGCCGGCACCGAACATTCGTGGAAACGCGCAGTAGATCGTGTTTGCGGTGCGATAAGCGCATGGATGAACACTGATTCCAACGTCCGCCCCGTCCGGCCAGTACTGGCGGCCCTCCGCGTCGATTGCATAGGCTTTCGCCCAGAAGAAGCCAACCTCCGTCAGTGCCAGATCAATCACCCAGCCGTCATTGGTGTGGTCGAATGGAATGTCCCGCCACGACGCTCCTGCGAGAGGGATTCGTCCCGCGTAGGACTCGATGACTTCCCGCCGTATCGTGGCGGCGCGGCCAAGATTGGTTCGCAGCCTCGCGTTGACGCCTGGCGGGAGCGGGTGGCCATGGCCGCCTTGAAGAGTGAAATGGAGCTTGTCTCCGACAAAGCGCACCATGCGTTCACCCGGTGCTGGGCTCATCACTGGCTTGTGTAACATAGGAAGTTGCCCCCGCTCGGCGAAGGACTCGTTGTGTGATCCGCGATATCGAAACAAAATTCAATCCTGCATCCGGGAGATTTGAAATCTGGATTGAATTCCGTATTGCCAAATCAAGGCGAATCCCGTCTTGATTCCACGGCAACCCACCACTCAATCGGAAACACGTATGAAACTGACCAGCCCAAACCTATCGCCACGCGCCCTCTTTGCGCTGTTACTCACGCTGACAGCCTGCATTGCTGCGCGCGCCAATCTCGTCACCACTCCACCGGATGACGGCAAACTTCGGATCATCTGTTTTGGCGCTCATCCGGATGACTGCGAACTCCAGGCGGGCGGCACGGGCGCGCTTTGGGCAGCTCAAGGCCATCACGTTTTGTTTGTTTCCGTGACAAATGGCGACATTGGCCATTGGGCCGAAGCCGGCGGCCCGCTGGCGGTGCGCCGGAAAAAGGAAGTCAATGCCGCTCACAAACATCTCGGCATTCAAGGGTACATCATGGATGTGCATGACGGCGAACTGTTGCCGACGTTGGAAAATCGCCGGACCATCACGCAACTGATCCGCGAATGGAAAGCCGACGTTGTGATGAGTCACCGTCCGAACGATTATCATCCTGATCATCGATACAGCGGCGTGCTGGTGCAGGACGCCGCCTACATGGTCACGGTTCCATTCTTCTGCCCGGACACACCGATCCTTCGGAAGAATCCAGCGTTCTTCTATTATCCGGACTCCTTCAAGAAACCGAACCCCTTTCAGCCGGACATTGTCGTCGATATCGACTCCGTCATCACCAGGAAGGTGGACGCGCTGGCAATGATGGTTTCACAGTTCCAGGAAGGAGGCGCCAATGGCACGGCGGAGTTGTATCCAGCAAACGATGCTGGCAAACGCACCGCGCGTGACCGTCAGGTGCGTGAGAATTTTGCACGCCGGAATGCAGGGCTTGCCACGCGATTCAAGGCCAAGGTCACTGACTGGTACCCCTCACGCGCGCCTAAGATCCAGCACATCGAGGCGTTTGAACTCTGCGAGTACGGTTCTCAACCAGACCGTGCCGAGCTGCAACGGCTGTTTCCGTTTCCAAGAGAGTAATTCCAAAAAAGCTGGGCCTTACTGCTCCTCCGGTGGTCCGGATTTGAATCTGCCCTCCAGCGCGCTGGCCGGTCAGTTGAACGCGCGTGCTTTCAGTTAATCCCGAATTCCGAAGCGGCGGCCGATGCCGCCGCTGGGGTAGCACAGGCAACCTGCCTGTGCCGTGCGGCTACCAGCCGCGCGGAACGGGAGCCGGTCTGAAAAATTTGTAACGATCCTTCCCAAAACGACCGTCCTCTCATTCCGCCGGGCCAGTGACCCGGCGGCACGGGCTGGTAGCCCGTGCCACCTAGTACTCCGTCAGTCATCAAATGAGGGGTAAAGTTTCTTGAGTTTGACGCGGGCATCGTCGGTGGTGAAACGCCAGTTGATTTTGGAAGAGGGCTGATTGCGACGCCGGGTCCAGGCGGCGATCTCTTGGCGCAGG
>SXGR01121448.1_pt1 | contig 64562 bp, 70 predicted proteins | sample 3174711 | NCBI WGS metagenome assembly SXGR01 (sample SAMN11356860, study PRJNA531348) | freshwater metagenome | isolation source: freshwater sample F1-60 | place: China: Fuxian Lake, Yuxi | collected 2017-12-25 | reverse complement strand
GGCTTTATGAACTTTGTCCCAGCATTAACTAAAGATCTTCCAAGTGGACAACATAAACGGCGTATTCCACGGTGTGATCACACCCACCGGGCCGATGGGTTGACGCATGGTGAAGTTGAGGTGTTCATCCGCAGGCAGCGAGAGACCATCCCGTGCACCGGGTGCCCGGTCTGCATAAAAGCGGAAGTTCTCTGCGCCACGCAGCGCCGCCTTGCTCATAAAGCGTAAGGCATGTCCCGTATCAAAACTCTCGATGAGTGCGATGTCGTGAGCACACGCTTCTATCGCATCCGCCAGTTTGTGCAAGAGCGTCTTGCGCGCTTCACCCGGCATATCCCGCCACGCGGGAAAGGCGCGATGGGCTGCTTGAGCGGCCTGGTCGATGTCAGCCGCCGTGCCCGCATCCACTGCACCAATCACCTGATTGTCGATCGGGCAAATATTGTTAAACGTCCCACCTGATCCACGCGCCGCTTTGCCGTCGATGAAGTGTGGCAATGGATTGCGTCGATATCGCGCGAGCAATGCATCAGCGTCGTGAAGATTCTTCTGAAGCGCCGGACTTGAAGGAAAAGATTGCGCCACGTGAGGCTCGTTTGTGTTCGATGGGGTCGTTCCATACACTCCGCTGCTCCCGGAGGCAACCCTGATTCTCATGACATCCGAAGCCATTCGTTACAGCGAAGTCGCCCGTATCCTGCATTGGTTGATCGCCGGGTTGATCGTGCTCAACTTCGTCTTGCATGAACTTGCTGAAGAGGCCGGCAGCGATGTCATCGAACTCGCGATATGGGCCAACCACAAGTCGGTAGGCATGACTGTGTTGATGCTCGCGGTCATTCGCCTCAACTGGCGCTTTACCCATCCCGCACCTGCCCTACCCGCGACAATGCCGAGCTGGCAAGTGATGGTCTCGAAGGTTACGCATGTTGTGCTCTACGCACTCATCTTCATCATGCCGCTGTCGGGTTGGCTCTACTCGTCTGCATCGGCCTATTCGGTCAGCTGGTTTAACCTGTTCGTCTTCCCTGATCTCGTCTGGGACAACGAATCACTCGCCGAGTCCTTTGAAGAGGTGCACGAGATCGGCGCGAACGTCATGTTCGTATTGGCGTTGCTGCACATTCTGGCTGCTCTCAAACATGCAGTCATTGACCGCGACGGCGTGTTATCGCGAATGTCATCGCTGATCTCGGTGAGTCTCTTCGTTATCGCGATTGGTGCAGGACTGACCTACCTCAACGTCAAACCTGTTGAGTCGCCTGCAGCAACGGTTCCGGCGAACGTGGCGCCTGTTGTCGAGCCGGTCGCGATCGCGATCGATACCTCTCTACCACTATGGACCATCGACTACAGCCAGAGTTCGATCACCTTCACCGCTGAACAAGCTGGTGCGCCTTTCACTGGTACCTGGTCTACATGGACCGCAGAGATTCGTTTCCTGCCTGACAATTTGGGTGCGAGCAGTGCTCAGGTGTTGGTCGACGTAACCAAGACGTCCACAGGTGACGATAGCCGCGATGGCACGATGGCATCGGCAGAGTGGTTCGACACTGCAGCCCATCCCCAGGTTCGATATCACTCCATCGATATCACTATGGTTCCCGAAGGTGGCTTCCATGCTACGGGTATGCTGCGCATTCGTAACAGCGAATATCCGGTACTCCTGACGTTTAGCCACACGACGGATCGAAGCCAGGAAGTCCTTACCGGAACCGCGACCCTCGATCGCCTCGCGCTCAATCTCGGCACCGGTGATTGGGCTGACACATCGTCAGTCGGTCAAATGGTGAAGGTCGATTTCAAAGTCACTCGCGCATCAGAGTCGTGAGGGCATGATGATCGACGTGCCCACTGCGGCGATTCACTTCTTCATCGCAGCCGTTTTTGCTGAAGCGTTGCATCACAAGCTGCATGCACCGATGCGTTTCACTGCAACCTTTGGTGCCTATCGACTCTTTCCGAAATCCCTGATCGGAGTCGCTGCGCGAGTCATTCTGTCGTTGGAAGCCATCACCGTCCTCGCCTGCGCGTTCATGATTCAACCGGGTTTGTGGCTGGCGATGCTCCTGCTTCTGGCTTATGCAGTCGGAATGGGTGTCAACCGCGCGCGTGGACGTTCATTCATTGACTGTGGCTGTGGAGATGAGCCGGTACCAATCTCGGTAAGCTTGATTGTGCGCAACGGCGTCCTGGCTTCAATCGCGTTAGTTGGCTCGTTAGTCGAGAGCAACGATGTCACCCATTGGGAAACGCTTCTGACCCAGGTTGCGGCCGCGGCAGCAGCGTTTGGTCTTTATCGCATTGCGAACCAGTTGATCGTCAATGCCACGAAATTCCGCCTTGCGGGTTATACCGCCTGATTCCTTGAAGATTCTTTCATCATGATGTTATCGATGGCGCTGCTTTGGGTGATCGTGATCGGTCTGATCATCGTCGTGTTTGCACTGGCACGGCAGATCGGGGTTCTGCACGAACGTATCGCGCCAGCGGGCGCTCTGATGGTGAATCAACGCATTCGTGCCGGTGAACAAGCACCGGCGATTCCAGTAACGACGCTCTCGGACGACTCGATCATGATCGGTGGCACAGGCAAGAGGCAGTTGCTCTTCTATCTAGCGCCGGATTGTCCGATCTGCAAGAGCCTCATACCGGTACTCAAGTCGGTGACCGCTGAAGACAAGTCCACTCAAGTGGTGCTGCTTTCAGACGGTGATGACCCGGCGCCGCATCGCGACTACATCGCCGCACACAAACTCGAGGGATTCCCTTATGCGCTCTCTGAGATCGCGGGACGCACTTATGGTGTGGGCAAGCTGCCTTATGCGGTGTTGATTGACGCTGCGGGCAAACTGATTTCCCTTGGTATCGTCAATTCGCGAGAACACCTGGAGAGTCTTTTTGAGTCGGAGCGCCTCGGCGTGGCGTCCATTCAGGACTACCTATCCAAGCGGCAGAGTGGTGGCGTTCAGCAGTTCGAACCGGAAAAGAGATAAGCCTCACTGCTCGATTGAATTTCTTTCAGGTCAATTCGACCTTCCTTGCGTATACTGCCCGCTGTGGCGCATACCGCGTTACAGGTACCAAGCGTTCGGGAACCCGGTGCAACTCCGGGACTGTCCTCGCAACGGTAATCGGGTGATCTTCGCTTCTCTCCTTTGATAGAGGGAATGCTTCTGAAGCAGTCACTGTCTTCAATCGAAGGGTTGAAGATGGGAAGGCCGCGAAGATCAGGTTCAACACCCCACCCGAAAGTCCGGAGACCGGCTTGGCATCGTCGATCACACCGCCCGAGGCATGGCGGCAAACAGGATCTTCAACATGAATCGTGTCATCCCTGTTCTTTGCGCCGCGATCTTAGGCGGCATCGGCATTCCTTCCGTGTCCGCAGAACCTTCGACTATCCGTGAAGAAATCATCATCACGGCAAGTCGGCAGAATCTCTCCGCAGGCCAAACCGGCAGCAGCTTTACGCTGATCGATCAGGCCGACTTGAACGATCGAAACGCTGCATTTGTGCCCGATATTCTGCGCGAAGTACCCGGTGTCGCCGTCAATCGCGGCGGACCTGTCGGTAGCCTCACTCAGGTGCGTATGCGTGGTGCGGAAGGCAATCACACCCTCGTGCTTATCGATGGCATCGAAGCCAACGATCCGGCCTTTGGATCCGAATTCAACTTCGCACCGCTACTCACACAAGGCAGCAAACGCATCGAGGTGTTGCGTGGCCCTCAAAGCGCCTTGTGGGGCAGTGATGCCATCGCTGGGGTCATCAGCTTGCACAGCGAGCTACCCGAAGCCGGTGAGCAGAATCTGACGTTTGACCTGGGCACCGGATCACAGGCCACCACACAATCCTCGCTGCAGGGAGGATTTGGGCACGAACGCGTCCGAGGCTCGGTCAACGCGAGCCAATATCGAACCGCTGGTGTTAGCGCATCTGAGCTACAACCTGAACGTGATGGCATTGAAACACGCACGATGCACGGCATCGTCGAAGCCGACGTGAACGAAAGTCTCATAGCGCGCATGGTGCTCAGACAAACAGATAGCCGTGTTGAAGAAGACACTCAGGACTTCAACTTCCCATCAACGCCCACTCAAGGGCTCGTCATTGATAGCCGGAACGAAACCGACTTTCACCAGCGTTATGGGCTGGCTGAACTGCGACACTCAGGCTTCGATGAACAACTTGGGCAAAGACTTGCGTTCGGTTGGGCCGATACGAGCAGTCATTTCATTGACGCAGACCGCACGACTTCGGCAACCGCAGGCAATCGTCGCAAGTTCGACTACGACGCGACACTCAACTTCGGTGCTGACAGGTTGTCGCATGCACTGACCGTGGGCGCGCAATACGAAGCGCTGCGATTCCGCAACCGCGCAGTCGATTTCGGTGGCGCTGATCAGAACCGCGAAGATGAACAAACCAGTGGCATCTTCGAATACACCTTAGGGTTCGATGCGCAGCTGTGGCTGAGTATCGCCGCGCGCCACGACTGGAATGACCGGTTTGATGACGCGACGACGTGGAGAGGAACAGCATCGTCGCTCGTCGGTGATCACGGCACTCGCCTCCACGGGAGTTACGGTGAAGGCATCGCCAATCCAGGTTTTTTTGAGCTCTTTGGATTCATCCCATCGAGTTTCGCCGGCAACCCCAACCTCAAACCAGAGTCGTCTACCGGATTTGATTTTGGCGTCGAACAAACGTTTCTCGATGGCCAGGTGGTGATCGATCTGACTGCATTCACCAGCAACTTCACTGATGAGATCACCACTAGCTTCGACTTCAATACCTTTGTCTCATCGCCCGTTAACTTAGGCGACAAGAGCAAACGTAAAGGTCTCGAATTCTCCGCGTCAGCAAACTTACCCGGCGGCTTCTGCATCCAGGGCAGCTACGCGTACGTGCACGCAAAGGACCGCGAAGGTCGCCAGGAAATTCGAAGGCCCCACCATTCCGGGTCCACAACGCTCGGTTATGACTTCGCCGCAAAACGGGGAAACGTGACGTTGAGCGCGGTGTACAACGGTAATCAACGGGATGCGGAGTTCATCTTCGCCACACCCACTGATCGCGTGGTGCTGGGTGACTATCTGCTGGTTAATCTGGCTGCTTCGTTCGCGGTGACCGAAGCCGTCTCTGTCTACACCCGCATCGACAACCTTTTCGATGAGGACTACACAGAGCTCTTCGGCTTCCGATCACCGGGAACCACCGCATTGATCGGCGTGAACATCAGCGTTTTCTGAGGAAGTTATACGTTCACGTCGTGCGGCGGGAATCGACGGTTGCCTCGCCAGGCATCCCGGTCTATGTTCCCGCCATCAAGCATGCGGATGTGAACCATGGCACTGTCGATTTCGCCGTCTGCCGTTGCACCTTCTTCAGCGACCTGTGGCGCACTGATTCACGGTATTGATCTGCGCGATATAACCACCGCCTTGGCGGAAGAAATCCGTGCGATCTGGCTGAAACACAAGGTGGTCGCCTTCCCAGACCAGACGCTCACCCTCGAACAATACGAACACCTCGCCACGTTTTTCGGACCGTTCGGTCAGGATCCGTTTTTCAAGTCGCTACCCGGTCATCCACACGTCGCTGAGATTCGTCGTGAGCCTGACGAGAAGACACCGCTCTTCGCCGAAGGTTTTCATTCCGACTGGAGCTTCCTCGAAAAACCACCAGCGATGACGATGCTGTATGGCCGAGTTATTCCTCCCATGGGTGGTGACACGCTCTATTCCGATCAGGTCGCCGCGTACGATGCCTTGTCAGACGAGATGAAGGAAAAACTGGAAGGGCTAATAGGAATTCACTCCGCCCGACGTGGTTATTCACGTGCTGGGCAATACGGTGAGAAAGACGTTGGCCGATCCATGGCGATCGTCTATGACGACAAAGCACTCGCGACTCAACTGCATCCTCTTGTACTCACGCATCCAGAGACAGGCCTCAAGACACTTTTCCTGAGTCCGGGTTACACCATCGGCATCGATGGAATGGAAGAAAACGAAGCGCAAAAGCTGTTGTTTGAGCTCTATGCCTATCAGAGCAGCGAACCGTTTATCTATCGTCACTTATGGTCAGAAGGCATGGTGACGATGTGGGACAACCGTTCACTGATTCACGCCGCGACGGGCGGGTATGACGGTTACCAGCGTGTACTGCAGCGAATCACGCTGGCGCCTAGGGCCTAGATCGCAGGGGCTGACTCTGCTCCTCTGGATCGTTGCGTTGATAGAACGTATGTCAGACCGTCACGTATGATCCGTTGGTAGTAACGCTTTTCGATGGTCGCGACGCAGAACACGCAGACACCAGAAACCACTGGTGTCGCCCACCAGGTTGAGTCGAAATAGACAACGACCGCCATCAGGAGCATGAGCAACAACACCAGAAAGCGCACCGTATGGCCTCCTGCCCTTTTTTGGGTGACAAAGCTGTAATATCTGGCCTCCTCTAGAATCTGAATTTGCACTTCCTTCGGAAGTTTTTTTCTCGTCGTAGACACCGACTAACGCTTGCTCTCGCACAGTTTTGCCCCCTTAACTAGCTGAACACAGTTAGTTCACGCACCGAACCTGTGTCGCTATCGAACGCTTCGATTCCATCTAAATCACGCTGATTCAAACTATCGAGACCCGGTACGATCTCTGATAATCTGACGTAACCGTTCCTGTGGCGTAAGATTGTTCTTCGCTTTGTCGCGATCAGCTTTCGGCTCGATCTCACCAATCACTCGAACTTCACCGAGCGAAGCGTCCAACGCCACTTTCACGAATTCGTTAAACGCTTGAACATCGGCTGCGGATACCTCAGCTGCTTTGGAAACAACTTCGTATTCAACGACTGCCAGCGATTCGGTCTCTTCGAACGATGCGGAGAACTTCATCCACTTGCTGTCGATTTGTTTCTTCACAGGCTTTCGAACAAATCGAAACACTTCGAGCGGAATCTCCTAACGAAAGCGATACGTGGCTGGATGAACAATCGACCGAGGTCTCTCACCCGCCTCAAGCCGTCGGACTATCTGAACCATGTCGAGAGACGCGACGATCAGAGGCTTGTCTTTCGAAGCAAGCGGCACCCTGTAGTTCAGCTGGATACTCCCTTCGGGTGTTTCTTCGAACTTAGCAGTCGCCTTGCCCTGCAGATTTCGAGATGTAACCAAACGCTCCAAACCCTCCTCGAAAAACTGCGGGTTGCCTGTGAGCACGGCGCGAGCATACTCAGCACCGGTGCCAAAATACTGAGCGCTCGACTCTTCCCAGATTTCCCCATCCTTGAGGGTGAATGTGCGGTCATACTCAATGCGTTGTTCGTGTGCAAACGCTGGCGTGATGGGTACGAGTCCCGTTTGTCCTTCCGCTGCCACAAGGCCCCATCGGAAGCGCATGTGCGGACGCTCTTGGAGCGTGCCACGCTGAAAAGGATTGGTCGCGTCGATGAACACGGTCCGACCTTCGATCACCGCGCGAACGATCACGTGGTTAAAGTGAACACGCATGGGCAGAGCTTCACTGAGCACCGAGCCACCCACTGAGCGGACCAATACCGGATCCACTTTCATTCCGATGCTTCGTAACGCCGTCACCAGCAGAATTGACTTGTCCTTGCAATCGCCGTAGCGCGAACTCATCACTTCATTCGCTGGTCGGGGTCGGTGTGAGTTTTCCCCTAGTGAAAGGCTGAGATACCGAATCTCTTGCTGAACAAAGTCGACGATACGTTCAGCACTCATCTCCTCCGCCTTCACCGCTTCGCCAAACCAATTGGCTACATCGACATCTGCCGCATCAGTCTCAAAGAGCCTTTTTGCCCAGTTTGCGATCGACGACCAATCCTCTCCTCCAGACACCTCAATCCAGGAACCCCATGCATGGTCTGGCGGAACCCCAGCTTCGAACTTGAGAGCTTCAAGACCTTTCTGCCTCCAGACAAGGAACACTCGTTGGCCCCTTGTTTTTTTCACGGGTTGTTCCGGTTCAACATCGACCGCTCGCCAACGCAGGTCGCCACTTGTCGGTTGCATGAATGCAAACTCCCGTTCATTGACGGGTTCAATGAAACGAAACACATTAGAACCCTGCAATGCGCCCTCAAAAATGGGATTCGCTCTCCGGATACTGAATCGCACATGTAGAAAATCATCGGCTCGCACATCCGCCAACAAAACATGTAATTCCCACGCACCGGTGTAGATCAACGATTCCGCAAGTTATTGTGGGATGGTTAACTTCATGCGCGCCGCCTGCAGCGCGTCAATGAGAGTCTTGCCGCGCCAGATGTCGATGCCATTAATGACCAGCTCCTGATAGTCAGAGTTGAACGCCATCGCCACTCTGCCTGCACTCTGGGCTTCAGCTTGGGACCGGATACGCCGCACATATTCGACGTAGCTCTGGCCTTGTTCGAGGTCTGACCAATCTCGCTGCAAAACCAGCGAAATCTCCTTATCAACCTTCTCGGATTACCGCGGGTTCCACTCGTTAGGCGCCCACTCCGGACCTGGACCTACACGGTAGTTCGCCACACCTGGAGCTGCCGCGGTCACCGTCGCCGAATGCAAACCCAGCAGGAGCACCATCCAAGCGAAAGAAAGGGAGCGCATCGTGTCCATGGCCGGTGCACCTGTTCGGTTTAGACAGGTATGTGTGACCCCTCGTCACACTGGATCAGCGGAGCACTTCTTAGAGGCTCTCCGCTCTTGAATGAGATCCTTGCCGAGAGCAACTGGTCTTTGGTGCTCCGATCTTCGCCAACGATGCGTAATCCCTCACAGATGTGATTTTCAGCGGACAGGAAATTTCCGGCTTCGGCCTCTTCTGCCGCGCGTACAAGCCACCAACGCGGTTTCGACAACGCGAGATTTGTCGACTCTGTGACTCCTTCCATCAATCTGGCCGCTTCATACCCATCTCGAACCGCATCGTCCGGATAGGTGGCGAGCAACCAAACGGCTTCAACAACGTCTTCACGCAGGGTAGACATCAATTGCACACTGGATAGCAGCGGTTTGGCAGCCGCTGGGTTTGCTTGAACATAACAGCCTGTAAGGTGCATCGTTGCGAGATGAGGCGCTGCGTTGGTCACACCTGCAGATCCCAGAGCTTCAAGCGATTTGATTTTCTCCTCCTGGTTTTCTACGGTTCTCGTGTTTCTTGTAACGGGCAACTCCAGTCTCAGGTGTTCCGCCCGTGCATAGTCGTTGTACCCGATAGACGTTTTGAGAGCTCGTTGTGCGGCCGCCACGTCTGGTGTTCTGTTTCCCAGCCGTCCAGCCTTGATCAACCCGAGGACATAGCCCGTCCAAGGATCTCCGGGTCTCGCCTGGAATTCCAACAGCTCGATGACCGACGTCTCATCAATGCCCTGGAGCGCGCCTTCATAGAATTGTTCAGCAAGTACTGAGGGTGCTGAAATCGATCCACGCTCAATGGCTTCAAGTAGCAGGTTGGTCGCCATCAGCGGGCGGTTTGGTGAATCAATACTGTACTTGGCTGAGTCGGCGAAGTACTGAGCCAACAACACCGTGGCCACCACGTTTGTATCCGAAATCGATTCCAAATATTGCACGCGTTTTTTAGGGAGTGTCGCCGCAGGACGGGATCGCATCCGGATTTCGATACTTCCCAACTGCGCAGCTTCATCCCCGGCTTGAAGCAGCGCGCTAAATGCGTGTCGCGGATCGAGACTTGCATAGGTTCGCATCGCGAAGTGCATGAACCGGCTCTGGTCGGAGTCGGGATCACGAACGGTAATCGTCCAATCGATTCTTTCCTTGTCTAATCCTGAGATAACCCGGCCAATTTCACGAAATTCTCCTGCTTCGAGAAACGGCTTGATCTCAAACGGAGACAAAATTTCAAACGGCTCACGAGCTGAACCTCTCCCCGTTCTTGCAATCGCTTCGACGATGACCTCGACCAGCTGCGCAGATTGTTCATCTAACTGACCTGCGGTAGTCCAGTGGCCGTGGAGCAATCCAACCGATTCGCTAAGGTTCTTCTGTTGCCCAAGGTCTTTGGTTTGCAGCGATTCAACCAGATCCTCCAATCGTTCGGGAGCCCGACGATAGAGCTTTCGAAATCGCGCAACATCACTGTTTTCACTCTGAGCGACTCCCTTTCTCAGGGCATCAAGATTCCGCAACTTTCCGAGTTTTTCCGACCACTCAAATTCAGTGACGGTTGCTGGAATGTCGATGGTCACGGCCTATTCCGCGAACGTCGACGAAAACCACACCGACCAAAGAAAAACGCTGTAGAAGATCCGAACGTCCCTGCACGTCGTTTTCATTCAAACCCCTTCGAAAGTCCTTATCGCCCAGCGGCTAAGGTGCTTCGTTGGCGCAGTGATTCCCATTCACCTCGACGTCTACAACCCCTACCCAATCAAAGATCGGCCACAGTTTTCGCTTGACTCATTTACTGTGTACTACATAGTATGTGCCACACACCAATAAAGACTCGAAAAGAAGTATTCGGATATGCCACCCGACGAACATCTGGACAAGATGCGACTGGAACTGCGCCGCGGCGTCGTGATCATCGCCGTGCTCTTGCAGCTGCGGACTGAACACTACGGTTACGCGCTGCGTCAGGCGCTTGAAGCTCACGGCCTCGACATTGATGAAGGCACGCTCTATCCGCTGATACGCCGCCTGGAAACCCAGGGACTCTTGACCAGCGAATGGCGCGAAGAAGATCGGCGGAACAAACGTTTCTACGTGATTTCCGCCGAGGGCCGCAGCCATCTGAAACAGCTGCTGACTGAGTTCGATTCACTGTTCGCAACCATCGACACCCTGCGTAACGGGAGAACACGATGACCTTGATCGAAAATTACCTCACCCAGGTTTCCCAACTGCTACCGAAGGAAGGTCGCGATGACATCCTCGCGGAATTGCGGCAGTCCCTTGAAGAAGGTGTGAGCACCACTCATGAATCCGGTAAAACCAAACGTGATGCCGAAATCGAGGCACTCGCTCGCCTTGGCCATCCCATCAAAGTGGCTGGCCGTTACCATCCGCAGCAGTACCTCATTGGACCAGCGATCTTCCCCGCTTATCGTTACCTGCTCGGTCGGGTATTGGTGGCGTTGCTAGCGGTACACCTCGCGGTATCGCTGTTCCTCTTTCCCGCGCTTGAGACCACGCTACACATGGGCGATGTCATCGCTCATTTGCTCGCGGTGCTCTGTTGGGGCGCCTTCTTCATCACCCTCGGGTTTGTGTCAGTGGAATACACCGGAGAAACACTAAAGTTCTTTGATCGATGGAACGCCCAGACGCTGCAACAAGCGAGTACACGGCCTCTCGAATTCGGTGATACTGCCTGGAACGTCTTGATTGACGGACTGTTCCTTCTCTGGTGGAACAACATTCTGATCTTCGCGGACAGCACCCATATTCTTCCGGGTCCAATCTGGGACGACATCTTCTGGCCGGCCAACGTCATCGTCGGCCTAATGTTCCTGTTGCACCTCAGCCTGGTCGTTCGCGGTTACTGGTCGCGGTGGGCACTGAAAACTGAAATCGTGCTTAACCTCGGCATACTGGGAATTCTGGCTCCGATCGCGATGGCTGATACGCTCGTGATCGAATCAACGGCTTCGGAGGTCCCACGGCGTATCCTGATCAACGTTATCTATGGCGCGGTCGCTGCCATCGCGCTCTGGTCGCTGTGGGACATTCGCAAGGCGCTCATCCCACTGATGCGTCCCCTATGAGAAGGTCGCCCACTTGCGGATGAGGTCATTTGTCGCCTCACGATCCACGGGAGCTAGCGCGTAAGCAGAAGCTGCGAAGTCCGTAACACCAGCTGAGCGAAGCGCTTCGAGACCTGCTTCAACTTCAGCAAGCGAACCGACCAGCGCGATATCAGCTGGCGAACTGGCACCTTCCCGTTCAAACATCGCGCGATACGAAGGCAACTGACCATACATCGCGAGGTTACGGTTGATGTGCGCACGCACCGACGCCGCATCGGACGTCACGCAGATGGGCAACGTCGCGATAACCCTCGGCTTTGGTCGTCCAACTGCGTCCGCAGCCTCCGTCAATCGCGGCACGATATGTTCGGCGATGGTCTTCTTGCCGACCCAGGCCAAAGACACACCATCAGCAAGTGTTCCCGCAACCTTCAAAGCTTGTGGACCGAGCGCGGCCACGACCACCTGACAAGGTTGTTCAGGCGCACGGAACAGTTTGGCTTTGCACGAAATCGACGCGCCCTGTGCATCGACCTCACCTGCGGTGATCAACGGCATCAACACCTCCAGATACTCACGCAAGTGTCGAATCGGTTTGTCGAACGCAATACCAAGCTCCGCCATCATCACTTCGTGGGAGAGTCCGATGCCCAGACATAGCCGCCCTGGCAGTGTGCCTGCAACGGTATTGACCTGCCCTGCCAGCACCATGGGATGTCGTGGCCACGTTGGAATCACCGCCGTGCCGAGCTCGATATCGGGAACCTGTTGTCCGGCGAGCGCAAGCACGGTGAGTGCATCAAATCCGCCAGTGGGGTGTTCGGCGAGCCAATAGCTGGAAAAACCTTGATCTCTGGCTCGAGCGACATCAGCAACAACTGCCGCTACAGATGCCCTGCCAACCAGCCCTGTGCCATTGATACCGATACGCATGTTCACGCCTCCCCGTTTAGGTAATTCTGATCAATTCGCTCCTGTGAATTGATCAGGTCGGAATTCTTCGGATTCCTCGCGTTTACACGGGCTTTGCCCGTGAATGCGCGTGCAGGGCACGCGCCACACGCATGGAATGTGGTGGTGCTTCCATGCACCACACAGGAAGGTCTGACGAATCAGACCTTCCTTGAGGCGACCGAGTATAGGTTTGATCGAAGCGAGTACAAGGAACGGTTTAAACTGCGTCTTCTTCACAAGCACTCCGGGTCAGGACACCACCATGCTCAAACTGCATCACGCACCCAACAGCCGTGCCGGACGTATCGTCTGGCTGCTCGAAGAACTGGGTCTTCCCTATGAGATCAACCGCATGGCCTTCAGCCCGAAAGACCTCAAGTCCGATGAACATCGTGCGCGCCATCCATTGGGACGCGTGCCGGTGCTTGAGGATGGTCTGGTGTCGATCTATGAATCGGGTGCCATCGTTGAATACGTCATCGCACGGCACACCGATGGCGCATTGAAACCCGCTGTCGATGCACCGGAGTTTCCGATGTACCTGCAGTGGTTTCACTACTGCGAAGGCATGGTCATGCCGCCGGTGAACACCATCGTTGTGCAGACCCTGCTGTTGCCACCGGATCGTCGTGATGCCACGGTCCTTGCGCAAGCTCAGAAACTCCTGACTCGTGCATGGGAACCCGTAGATGCCGCACTTGCCGGAAAGCACTATCTGATCGGACGATTCTCTGCCGCAGACATAATGCTAGGTCACGCCGCCTACATGTCGCGCAGGCTCGGGTGTGTACCTGAATCGATGCCGAACCTTCTGCAATACATCGGGCGTATCGAAGCACGTCTGGCCTTCCAGAAGGGAATCAGCACCTGATTTGAACGACTCAACTTCGCGGAGTCAGTTCTTTCCCGACCGGCCTCGCTCGCGCCGAATTCTTGATCTCGGACTACCCATCATGGGTGGCATGTCCACCTATGTGTTGCTTGAACTCGTGGACATGGTGTTCGTGGGCTTCCTCGGCACGGTGGCTGTGGCCGCTGTGGGCATCTCGGTGTTTCTCACGTTTTCGTATCTTGCCCTGTTTGGTGGCGTCACCATTGCCGTACAAGCGACAACCGCGCGACTGGTAGGTGAACGCGCCACCGAGGATCTGCCGCGATTCTTACGCACGACGCTGTTCATCATCGCTGCGCTCACACCCCTCGGTGCATTGATCGCTAGCTGGTTTGCTGAGCCCCTGCTCACGCTGATGAGCGAAGACTCCGAAGTTCCCAGAGTCGGTACCGCTTACCTGCAGTGGTCATTCGCATCAGGCATCTTTCTCACGCTCAACAACGCGTTCATGGGTTACTGGAACGCGACAGATCGACCCCATCTCTACTTTCGTGTAGTGCTTGTGCAGGCAGCGATCAAATTGCCGCTCAACTGGCTGCTGATATTTGGAGGGCTCGGCATTCCCGCGTTTGGCGTGACGGGTGCGGGCATAGCGACGTGTGCAGCGGCCATCGCGGGAACGTTGTTTCACCTCGTTATGGCTTCACGCCACGCACCTGGTTATTGGCGGGGTAACGTGTCCAGGCACACGCCAGTTGTTTTTAGCCTGCTGATTCCGGCCGGTATTCAACAATTCCTCGAAAACCTCGCGCTAACGCTGATGTTTCGTATCGTCGCGATACTCGGCACCGTGGAAGTGGCGGCCTACACGATCCTCATTAATCTCATCAACACCGTTGGGCTGCCCGCTTGGGCACTCGGCGCAGCGGGCGCTACGCTTGTCGGTCAGGCGATGGGTGAACGTAATCCGGACGCGGCACATGCCTGGGCGTGGGACGTGATCAAGGTAGGCACAGCCTGCATGCTCGTATTGGGTGTTCCGCTGTGGGTGGCGCCGGAGTGGATTCTGCGGATATTCCTGCATGATCCTGCTGCGATCGAAGCCGCTATCGGTCCATGTCGTCTGCTCGGCATCATGATTGGCATCAACGGCATCGGCTACATGTTCGCCAGCTTGTTATATGGCGCAGGTGATGTGAAACGCGTGATGTATGTGAACCTCGCGACGCAGTATCTGATTCTTCTACCAGGTGCTTGGGCGGTCGCGGAGTATTCGACGCTGGGGCTACTCGGTGTGTTGCTCGTACATCAGGTGGCCTTCCGGGCGGTAAACGCCGCAATTCTCACGGCGCTCTGGCAGCAGCGGCGCTGGGCAGATGTAAGGCTGTGGTAGGCGAAGGCCCACCAACAGCTCTCAGGGATTTATCACTTAAGCGATTTGCTCAGTGAACTTCGCTTCCATGCGCAGGTAACTCGTAATACCACCCGGTACGTCTTTGAAGATCTCTGCCCATTCCGGGGTCTGGAAAACCTTGCCCATGGTGTCGTTGCGCTCTGCCATGTCTTTCCACTGAAGAATCCAGGTGATGTTGGCAGAACCCAGTTTATCCATGGTTTCGCCGTTGATTTGAGGTGCGTCGGGCAGATTGGTCCAGAAACCGATCAGGTCGAGTTCGCGCTTGAGGTAAGGCAGCGCCTTCGTTTTGGCCCACGCTTTGTACGCTTCAAACAGTTCGGGCTTGTAGTAGTAGTTGCGGATTTCGTACACGTTCTTCTTCCTGACTAAGTGATCTTGTTGGGCGATCTTGTTGGGCGATCTTGTTGGGCGATCTTGTTGGGCGATCTTGCTGGTCTTACCAGCGTCTGACTTCCGGCTTCTCACCGGTACTGCCCTTGGTGATGCCAGAGATCTTTGCATCTCTCGCCGATGACTTTGGGTATTTCTTTGAAAGCTCAGGTCCCGCCGCAGTTAAACCACCATCCACGATGATGTGTTCGCCGGTGACAAACCGGGAGTCGTCTGTGGCGAGGAATAGTGCTGCACCCGCAATGTGCTCACCACTACCGTGTTCCGGCCAGGGTTGTGATCGCGCGAATCGTTCACGCGCGCGTTCCGGATTACCACCGTCAGCAAGTGGCGTGGCAATAAAACCCGGGCAAATCGCGTTAACACGAATCCGATCAGGACCGAGCTCCACTGCCCCAGACTTGCTGAGACTGATGACCGCAGCCTTGGCAGCGGAATACACCATGGGGCCGGCGTCACCGGAAAGGCCAGCGATCGACGCGGTGTTGATGATCGAGCCGCCCGCACCCTGTTTTTTCATACGACGCGCGGCGTGTTTCATGCCAAGGAAAACACTCTTCGCGAGCACATCCATGGTGTAGTCCCACGCTTCGACGGTAGTTTCCGTCATCGGACCAATGGCACCGCCGACACCGGCGTTATTGAAGACGATATCGAGCTGACCAAATCGGCTGATGGCGAGATCGAGCATGGCTTCGACGTCCGCTTCATTGGAGACGTCTGTGCGGATGAAAACACACTTTGCACCGTAGCCCGCCGTCGTTGCTTCAACAACGGTCTGCTCGCCGGTTTGGGCGTTGTAGTCCGCGACCACAACAGCCGCGCCTTCCGCAAGAAAACGCATCACTGTCGCTTTGCCCATACCACTCGCGCCACCGGTAATGACGGCGACTTTGCCTGCCAATCGCATGGTTTCCCCCGATAAATTTGTAGTGATGGTTCCGGACGCTACTTCAATTTCTGTTTGCAGGCGAATTCGGATCGAAGGTTCGCCAACATCTTGCCAACGGTGGTGCCAGCGCGACGGTTAACGAGGAGCTTCGGTCCACCACCCGGATCGATCCAGAGTTGCAGCACAACTTCAATCTGCTCGCCTTGTGTCGTAAACGTCCACACACCATCGGCGGCTTGCATTCGTACCGTGCCTTGCTGAGGCGCGATGCGTCTTGGAAGCCCCTTCATGGTGACTTTCGCCGACGCGCCCTGTAGATGCACATCGAGCGCATAAATCATGTCGCGAGGCTTGTAGGGCCAGGGTGCGAGCGTGACCACGTGATAAACGATGCCCGACGGAGTTTCTTCGAGTTTTTTGGCGGCGCCGGTATGCGGAACCCACGCTGCTAAAGCGTCGACGTCGGAAACATACTTCAGCACGGACTCAAGCTTTCCACAGAGCATCACACGACCGCGGTGCTCATGGTACTTGGATGTGGTCTCGCGACTCTCTACCCCGACACCCTCGACGTCACGCGCTGCTTTCCATGCACTCTCTGCCCACGCAGGTAGCGCGAGCAGCGAAAGGCAGAACACAAGTCGCGTCGTCAACATCGCTCGTCCCAAAATCTGTAATCAGTCGAGCGCGTCGATTTTTTCCTGATACTCGAGATACAACTCGTAGTTGTGTTTAACGGCGTCGTTGAGGTCTTGCTGGATGCGCGCTGTTTCAATGGTGGTCTTCACCCAAACATGTTCTGCCCAGTTACCACCGCTGGTTTTCACCACTTCGGTTTCAGCGGTTGCCAATCGGGTGATGTCGCCCAGGCCACTGAAAACAGCATCCAAACTCGGCTCGCTGCCTTCACCGCCCTCGATCTTCTTCAGGTTCGAGTCAAGGCGATCCCGCAGTGCCTTGGTCTTTTCCATATTGCGGATGTAGGTTTCGACTTGCTCTTCTGTCAATTCACCGTCGCTGGGAGGTTCATAGGTGTCCTCCTCTGCTTCAGCGACAAGATTCCCGACACGCTCCGCGCCAGCCAGGAGACCAGGAGAGCCCTCCCCGTCCAAAACGTTTTCTATGACTGTCTCGGTGTTTTCATCAACGGCATCGGACAAACCAGACGTCACGGCCGCCGCAAAAAACATCGTGCTGAAGATCACCCCAAACACCGCACCTATGACAAGCAGCACGAGGACGGAAACACCGAAGTGTTTACCGCGGTTCTCCTCCGGCACCTTGAGAAAGTGCGGCACGAACTGCCAGGTCAGGACTATGGAGTAGATCGCTGCGAGCAGTGCCAACAACCCACCAATCCAGGCGATACCAGAAAGCGCCGTACCGATACACGCCGGAATGACGGCGAGAGCGACCATGCCATACGCGTTATCGAAGTTTCTGACCCCACCGAACGTGCCAGCCAGAAAATCGAATACAAAGGCGAACAGAAACGTCCAGGCCAACTGGAAAACAAACATCACAGTGAATCCGAGCGCGCCGCCGTAACCCATGTCAAAGCCACTGCCAAGAATTCCGGCGATGATCGCGCCAATGACGAATGCGGCCGCGTAGGCTGGCAGCGTCAGCTGCATCAACGACTGCATGAAGGGAGCACCCATGGCCGCATATTCTTGAGCCGCGGCTTCTGGTGCCTTCAGAACCGCGGTGATCCACTTCTGGGTGGCGTTCAAATCAAACATGACCGTTCTCCCGCAGGTAAGAGTTCTCTGAACGTTCTATTGACATTCTCTCAACATCCTGGACGGTGCGGACCATGTTCGGGTCTTGGCGCCCGATTACGGAGAGGCGGGGAGCCCATCCGGAATACCTGAACGATACCGGGGATCAGACTTGCCGGCGAGCGCGTTCCGACGCACTGGGTCTGTCGAAAGGAATTGCAGGAGTTTGCCTTAAGGAAGGTCTGACTATTTGGACCTTCCTGTGTGGTACAGGGATGCACCGCCATTTTTCATGCGCGTGGCGCGTGCCTCGCACGCGCATTCGCGGGCAAAGCCCGTGTAAACGCAGGGAAAATGCGAGGCACCCTCAGGGTACCGACCTGATCGATTCGCAGGAGCGAATTGATCAGACTTACCTTAAGACCCGAGTCGATACCGGATCTTAACCACGAGGAAGTTGGCCAGCGGTGCATCCCATGCATCGTTGAAGATCTGTCCGAATTCCTGGTCACCCAACAACGCACCGAGGTCTGCCTGACGCGTATAGACCACAAACAAATCAGAGAGAGGTGCCATTTCCCAACGATAACGAAGCTGCAAGCTGTACTGCGTTTTGGAGAAGTCGTAGCTCGAACGGAAGCCGGGACCTGTTGGCTTGGCTGTTGAAATCAGATTGCCCGGTCGTGCTGGAATGAAAAAGAAATCCTGTTCACGTGCCTTGATGCCAACGACCTGCATGGACAAACGCAGTTGTTGGCGAGCACTGATGAAGTAGTCGACGGACAGGTTCGGCATCCACTGTTCCGCACTGAAGGTGCCCATCAGGCGACCACCTTGATGCAAGAGCCAACCATCACGATCCTGGTACTGCACGGCCAGAGTCATGCCGAACCGATCACTCGGACGCCAACCAATCGATGCATCCCAAACCAGCGCTTCACCACCGAGGTTTTCACCTTTGTATCCAATACCCGCGGTGTAGAACCAACGCTGCGTCGTGTCGGACTCCCACAACAACGACGCCTCGACGCGCTCTTCAATGCGAAACGTACCGTTGCCGAAGGAGTTGAGGTCATCGTACTGAGGTGCCGCAAAACCCAGTCGCGCCGTCAGGTAGGTCAAGTTGTTGAGTGACAGACGATCCGACAGGAACGCGCCCCCTCCCGTGAGCAGCGATTCGGAGATGTTCTTTTGCAAGAACCCACGCAAATCAAACTGATTCTCACGCGCAAACCCAAGCCCGGACGACGTGAGCGTGAACGAGTTGCGGAAACGATACATGTCGACCCGCTGCAGGAAGCCTAAGTCATTCACGTCGAGGTGTTTGTCAAAGGCTTCAAGACCGGCTCGATAGAACATGCCACGACGGAACTGGTACTCCACGTCAACGAAACCACCGTGCCCTTGTGTTGAGCCTTCAACATCAGAGCCCATGTACTGCGCATCGATCTTCACTTTGCCTGTGGGTGATAACCAGTGACCATCGACACCTACCGTCATCGCATCGCGGTAGTTGTTGAGCACGCTGGTGACCATCGCGCCAACCGCACGGTAGCCCGAGTCGTTGTTTTCATAGAGCACCCGCGCCACACCATAGTCGTTACCATCCTGGTGTACGTTCACCGGCGTTCCACCCTGGCGCGTGTGGAATTTCACATCGTCTTCAAAGGCGGCGAGAAATCCGTAACGAAGGCGGCCCGTTTGTCCTGTGGTGTTGACCGCGCCTTTGAGTTCCGTGGGTGCTTCCAGCTCACGTTGTGGAATAAAAGCAGTACCCGGCACGTCCGGTCGCCGCGGTTTTCCACCAATCCTTCGGGTGTTGAGCAAGGTATACGGAACACCCTGGTTGCCGACGTTGCCACGAGTACGCGTATCACCTCGAGGTGAGGTGACGTAAACCTCCTGACCTTCCAGAAAAAACAGCCGTTTTTCAGGGAAAAACACCTCCAGTGCCGTGAGATTGATGACCACCTCATCGGACTCGACATTGCCAAAGTCTGGATTGAGCGTCGCATTCATCTGGAAGTTGGAGGAGGGTCGCCAGAACATATCGACTCCCGCGCGATACTTCATCTCCCCTTCAACACGATCCTTCGCCGCAGCGACGAACGGATAGACGTTGTACTGCTGACGCGGCGCAACTTCGTTCATGGTGATGGTTTGCAGTTCCGACATGAACTTCTGACCCGTCGGGGGAAGCTCCGGCCAGCCCCAACGTTCATCGAGATAACCTACCTTGCGCGACACATAGACGCCCATCTTGCGAAGGTCGCCACTTGCGGGCATGGACACTGCGCTCCAGGGGATGAACATCTCAGCTGTCCAACCAAAGTCGGTTTTGCTTGTGCGTCCGCGCCAGGGACCATCCCAATCGTTCTGGTATTTGCGCTCGGGCAACACGGTGCCATCCATCTGTGAATCGCCGAGCGCAATGCCGAACCAGTTGCCGTAAAGCCCCTGACCGGAGGTGTCGATGGTGATGGAGACGTTATCGCGATTGAGCTGAATCTGGTCTCGCCCTGACAAGCGCGATACGTAAGCGTCGGTGGGTTGCTCGAGTTCTGCACCGATGTAGAGGCCCTTGAGGTCATAACCGAGAAAAAGACGCGTGGCATGACGTGCCGGTTGAAGCGTATCCGGTTCGAGCACCTTGAAGTCCGTAACCGGTGTGATGGTTTTCCAGAAAGGTTCGTTGAGTTGGCCGTCGATCACGAACTGATCTGGAGCCGCATCAATACGCTGTAGCGGCAACGGCGGCGCCGATGAACTCGCTGAAGCGCCGACCGCAAAAAGACCGGACGCAAAAATAAAGCTCAGTGGAATCAGCGGTCGCACAGGATGACTGGGCTTTAAAGTGGGGACGCGCGATGGTAGCACACGTGGCACATGTGTCCTTACACTCTCCCTCGCAATCCGCCGCGCTGCACGACGAGTACAGCGGCTAATCAACCTCTTCATGACAGGAGAACACACGATGTCGAATACCCTCGACTGGTACTACCACCGCAACGGCTGAACGGGCTGCGGTAAGGCCATGGGATTCATGACCACCCGCAAACTCACCGTGCGTGAGACTGTTCCTGCTTCTCGCAAACTCGGCGCTGCCGATGCGCGTAAACTGCTCGCCGGCATGAAGACGTTGGTTGTCGCTCGCGGTAAGAAGAGCGATTCGTTTGATCTCAAAGGCGGGATCACTGACGAAATGGTTGAGGCGATGCTTGGGCCTACCGGAAATCTTCGTGCACCGACCTTGAAGGTGGGCAAGACGGTGTTGGTTGGCTTTGGTGAAGGGGCTTGGGAAGAAATTCTGGGTTAAGCCCGCGCTTGTGCAGCCTGACTATCCCCGGATGGCAGGCTGCACGACCACACCACTCCGATCGAGCGGTCGCCGATCCAGCGCCCATACCACCAAGAACATCACCGTGCCCGACACCGGACACCAGTAGAAGAACGACACGTTCTGCTCCGCCATCCAGGCTGTGGTCACACACGACGCCAGGAATCCGATCATGAACGACGGGAAACGGCCGATGCCATACCGTGCCAGCATGATGGTCGCGAAGATCGGCCCGTACACGTAGTTAGGCAGTTTGAACGTCAGATCGAGTAACCCCTCCGCGGAGAATCGACTGAAGTACACCGCAGTGACCAGAAAGATCACGCTCCAAACCACAATCGACAATCGAGCCACCCAAAGATAATGGGCTTCACTCGCCCCACGAACAAATCGTTCGTAGATGTGGTGCACGGTGACATCGGCAGCCTCAGCCAATGCAGAGTTTTGCGTGGAAATCGCCGCAGCAAAGATCGATGCGATCGTGAGGCCGCAAATGCCTGTCGGCAGTTCCGTCACGATGAAGTGAGGAAAGATTCGGTCGGGTTCGCGCGCCAGTTCAGCAAGCACTGTCTCGGACAGCGGGTGCTCCATATAGAACACCGACAACGCGAGCCCCACACCCAAAATGAAAAGATGCAGGACGTAGAAGAGCGCCGAGAAGTTATAGGCCTTCTTCGCATCGGCTACGGATCGACAGGCGCGCACACGCTGCCAGGTACCTTGAGTTGCACCCATGGCGATAGACAGGCCAATCGAGCCGAGGATGCCGGACCAGATCGTGTAACGCCGCTCCGGGTCCGTGGAAAAATCGAACAACACCAGCTTGCCCTGCGTATCCAACCAGACAAAAGCTTCGGCGAGGGAGGACTGCAACGTTCCAGCCACATAGAAGAGCGCAAAAATCCCACCTGCGGCAAACACCAGAAACAAAATGAAGTCGGTCCAGATCACCGTCTTGAGACCCGCGAGTGCACTCCATAACAAGCTGAACAACACGATAAAGAGCCCACACACCGGTATTCCCCAACCGGTAATGACATCCAGAACGAGCGAAGCCGTGAGCAGCTTGATGCCGGAATTGATAATGTTAAGGATGAGTCCGAGCACCATGGAGAACTCACCGGTTCGGGCGTCCATCCGTGCGGAGATGTACTCGTACGCCGTGCGTATCCCACGGCTTTCGTAGTACGGCCTCGCCAGTATGGCCGCGATAAACAGTTTTCCGAGCGCAAGGCCGAGGATGACCTGGAAGTAAGTGAGATTGCCGCCGTCACGAAAGACTGCAGCAGGCACTGAAACGAAGGTTACCGAACTGACGAGAAACGCGATGATGCTCGCCGAGACCGCCCACCAGGGCAGTGAACCTCCGGCTTCGAAAAAACCTTTGCGGTCATTGATGGTGCCACTGAGGTAGTGCCCGAACCAGGTTGTCAGCACCATCATCCCAATGACGATGGCGAAATCAAGTGGACCGTTCATGGCGCTCTTTCATTGACCGTGTCGCGCGCTGTAGTTTTGATTCGTTAACCCGCTGACACTGCTTCTTCAACCACCGTGGTTCTGGTCGGCATCGGCTTGAGCGCTCCCGACTTTCCAAACAGCAGCGCGCCATCTTCGAGGGGTGCGTGCCGCACCATCTTTTTGTCGAGCTCAAAGTTCTGCGTATTGCGCCAGGGATCGGTACCAAGCTGCTTGGGGAAAAGGTGCATCATTCGCTGCATGTAGCCTGCGGTAAAATCTTCGATCCAGGGTCTACGCTGCGCATTCAACTCATGCAACTGCAGCCGCGGGGTTACCTGGGTAACGCCGAGCTTGTCCATCTGGTTGATCACCCGACAGGCGTACTCTGCGGTGAGATCCGCGCGCAGCGTCCACGACGCATTGATGTAACCAAAGGTCTGGATGAGGTTGGGCACATCGGAGTACATCATGCCCTTGTAGCTGACGGTATTCGGGAAATCGACACTCTCTCCATCCACAGAGAAACTCGCACCACCCAGCAGCAGCAAATTGAGCCCTGTCGCGACAACCAGAATATCGGCTTTAACATCCGTGCCATCCTGCATCCGCACACCATCCGCGGTCACACGGGCGATCTGCCCTGTCACCACGTCGACCTTCTTTTTGTTGATCGCTTTGAACAGATCCGCGTTCGGAATCAAGCAGAGTCGTTGATCCCAAGGGTTGTAGCTCGGGGTGAAATGCCGCTCTGTAAAGTCTTCACCGACCGCTTTACGCACACCACTCAGCAACAGCTCACGTACGCGACCTGGAGATGTGCGGGTGCGTTTGTACATATAGGCCTGCAGCCGCGTGTTTTTGAAGCGGGTGATGCGGTAGGCCCACATTTCCGGGAGGAACTTTCGCAGCCAGTTGGCGATGGCGTCTTGATCGGGCCTTGAAACCAGGTAGGTCGGCGAGCGTTGGATCATGGTCACCTTCGCTGCTTGATCGGCCATGGACGGAACAACCGTCATGGCCGTCGCGCCGGAGCCAATGACGACTACGCGTTTACCGGCATAGTCGAGATCTTCCGGCCAGAACTGGGGACTGAGGGTCATTCCTGCAAAGTCCTTCAAACCAGCAATTTCCGGCTCGAAAGGTTGTTCGTAGTTGTAGTAGCCGCTGCACATCTCGAGAAAGCGGCAGCTCATTTTTTCAGTCTTTCCGGTTGCAGGTTCTTCGACGCTTAACGCCCAACAAGCATCTTCCGTGGACCAGGAGGCACTGTGCAGTTTTTTGCCGAAGCGGATGTGTGGATTGATACCGTATTCCGCGGCTGTTTCTCGAACGTACTTCCGAATCGAGGGCCCATCGGCGATGGACTTGGCGTCACGCCAGGGCTTGAAGTCGTAACCAAGTGTGTGCATATCACTGTCAGAACGAACACCGGGATAACGAAACAAGTCCCACGTTCCGCCGATGGCGTTTCGAGCTTCGAGGATGACGTACTTCTTGCCCGGACAATCCCGCTGCAGGTGAACGGCAGCACCAATGCCTGACAAGCCGGCGCCTACAATGATCATATCGAAATGTTCCACGATTCTCTTCCTTCTCTCTGGCCTGATCTCAGGCCTACGCTCTCGCCAGTCTTACTGCTGAACGACTGCTTTAAGGAGCAGCGCTATTTTTTCTGATCAACGACACGCATGAAGTCGATGCTTCGGGTTTCACCTTCAGGCACCGGCACTTCCACAAGCCGCTCAGGCACATCATCAAACTCCAGTCGGAGTGCACGTGTCATTGTCGCGTGCATTTCATACGTACAAGTGATGTAGGTCAGTTCGATGATTTCTACGTCGGAGAGGTGGCGTTTCAGGGCATCAAAGGTGCCATCGGCGACACGGCCACCTTGCAGCACGAGATCATCCGTATAAGCGAGCACTGCCCGCTCAACCTCGGTGAAGAGACTCGTCGACGACCAATGCGGAATCGATCCGATCTGTTCTTCAGAGAATCCTGCGGCACGAAGCGCCTTGCAGTGTTGGGAGAAGACGAACTGACTGCCCCGTCCAAATCCCGCTCGTGCCTGACCCAATTCACGCAGCCGTGGGCTTAGCTTGCGATTTTTCGAACGGTAAAACTGAAAGCCGGACACCATGTGATGCAGCGCATCGGGTACCTGGGCGAGAACGGTCCACCAGTTACCGGGTGTTCCCGTAGCCGTACCGGGTTGATCCACCGGGTCACGGTCCGGCCCAAAAACCGCGTCATAGAGCGGCAATACGGAAGGGTGGACCTCACTGCGACGCAGTTGTTTCAGTCTCGGCATGGCTTTCTGGCGGGTGACAGCTTGTTAAAGCGGGAGCCGAAGTATCCGGGAATCGGCCAACGGAAACTACCCGTCAAGGCCCTGCGACCGTGACGGGATGTAGCGTGTTTGTAATCGGTCCGGCGTCTTCGGGGGTGGATGCGAGGGGTGACAACTCACCCTTGATCCAGACACCGAGTTGATCGCCGTAACGAGGTCTCAAGGGATGGCCGGACTGTGAACCGGGTCTGACCACGAACGCACGAGTGGGCTGGCTCATCTCCAGTACCACGCGCAGTGTCATACCACCGGTTGCCTTAAACGGTTCGCTGTATCGATGTCGCTCCGGGGCGAGTGTGGAGTTGCCACCGCCAAATCCCGCGCTACGAGATCAAAGCGGCTCGCAGCACCCGTCCACAACGCTACTTCAAGACATGTGAGCAATAACTCCGGTGGCACGAGGGATAGCGATTGAATACCCGCGTTGATGCCAGCCGCGTAGCGAGAGACCAAAGCGCTGAGTTGCGTCGTGGTATTTCGCTCAATCTGCAGCGCAAGTGCGGGCACGCCCGCACACTTGAGTTCGATATCGGTATCGAGCGCAAAACGTTCGAGTGCTTTGGCCAAGCTCGCCTTTCCGGCACGTCGTATCACCTACAATTGCCGGAGGCGTTCTTTCGCATGCCGCCATGCCTTGTGTAGAGCGCGCACCTTCCAAGGTTTTTGCACGCACAAAGGGTCGACGCCACGGGTCAGAGTGGAGCTCACCTGAATCCGCGACGGCGGCATCGGATGAAGCAGGGTCAGAAGGAACGGACCACCTCAGCATCAACCACGCGCCACCGACGAGGATCGTCAGTACAATATCTCCCGCGATGAACGTCCGCTTCATGCCGCGGTATAGATTTCCAGGAGACTCGATTTGCAGGCATCGATAAATATCCGTTCTTCACCAGGACCAATCACCGTGGACAGGAACACCGTTCCCGTCGACGCGATGAACACGCCACGCGCAAGCATCGCCCGAAAGAACGCTTCAGTTCGTTTGAGTTCTTCCGGCAGCTTGAAATAGCTGCGGTAGTCACGCACCTCGCGGCGGTGAAAGTAGAAAGAAAACACAGAGCCCGTGCGACTGACCTGCATCGGTAAACGTTGCTCATCAAAGAACTGCGTCAGCGCTGATCGAAGCCGTTCACCCAGTGCATCAAGCTCAGCAAACGCGGCAGGCGTCAGCAACTGCATGCTGGCAAGCCCTGCTCGCATGGTGATGGGGTTGGCGGTAAAGGTACCGCTGGACGCCACATCCTTCGCCGTGGTTTCCTTCACATCCGCACGGCCTGCAACCGCGCCAACGGGATAACCGCCACCAATGATCTTACCGAGCACCGTGAGGTCGGGTTCGCCGCCAAACCGACCTTGTGCACCGTGATAGCCAAATCGAACCGCAATAACTTCATCGAAGATCAGGAGCATGCCCAATCGTCGCGTCAGTGTACGAAGTCCTTCAAGAAAAAAACGCTCCAACGGCTTCATTCCGGCGCGCGGCGGTACCGGATCGACGATCACCGCAGCAATCTCCGCGGCATGGGTTGTCAAGACTCGATCGGCTATGGCCAGATCATTCGCAGCAATGGCGACAACCGCATCGAGTACACCTTGTGGCGTCGCCGGAACGGCGGCGACAGAGGCGGGTTCATTACCCCAGTTTTCTGGTGTGGAGTAGTCACTGACTTCAGCAAAATCGTTGGAGCCGTGATAGACCCCTTCAAGCTTGACGATGCGGCTGCGACCGGTGAATGCATGTGCGGCTTTAAGGGCGAGACCCACTGCTTCCGAACCGGTGTTGATAAAACGAATGCGCTCAAACGCAGGCACGCGCTCTTGCAACAACTCCGCCAACGCCACTTCGTGAGGCGTGGGCGCAGCGAAACAGGAACCAAGCGCAACCTGCTCTTGTACAACCCGAACCACGTCGGGATGCGCGTGACCGTGAATCAACACGCCGAGGTTGTTGGCAAGATCTAAGTATCGATGACCATCGACGTCGGTGATCCAGGCGCCCTCACCTTTCACGATGTAGGGCGGATGCGGTGAAAACCACACCGCGGCGCGTGTCGATCCACCGGGCAGGACCTTACGTGCGCGCTCCCACAATCCGTCCGACCGCGCCATATCAGATTGGTTGATGCGCCCTCCGGACACTTCCGGTTTTTTCTCACGTTTTTGGACTTCGTTTGCCGATGCCACGCCAAGCGACAACAACGTCTCTACCGCTTCGCATTTCCCCGCGGATAAACGTCAGGGATCAAGTGCGCCTAATCACCTCACCGGTGCCAAGGAGCCATTTACCCAGAGGCGCCGCTGCCACAAAGTCGACCTGGAGACTCACCGTGACAATATGTGCATCAGCCACCACATCTCGCGCCAACGCACAGAGACTGACATCCGCCATGGTCGAGAGAACACCACCGTGTACCGTGCGCATGCCGTTTGTATGTTGAACCTTTGGCCAGAAGCAGACGCCCGTACATTGCCCTTGCATATCACGGCGAAAACCGAAAGGGCCAATGAAGTCTTCTGCAGGGTCAGTGCCGATGGCGAGAACAAACCCGCTCGGCAACGTGAACTCACCTGGGTTCGACGAGTCATCAGACAAGGGCACGCACCACATCGATACCGGGAGCGCCGGGGTGAAACATCACCACAGCGTCATCAAACCCTGCCTCGGCAAACAGTTGCAGCCGTTCACGCAGTTCGCCGACATCCGTGGCTTTGTTGAGGATGAGCGTTGAAACAATCGCGCGACCACCACCTGCAGCGCGATAAGTCCTTAGCGCCTCCGCCACTTCTGGCAGTGTTCGATAGTGACCCGACGCAATCCAGCCATCAAAATTCCTGGCGGCCTGTTCAACACCTTTTCCCCAGGTTCCGAGGAAGAGCGGCACGCGCCCGAGCACGGGTGTCCAGGGGGAGAGTTGCTTGCCTGCATGTTCACCGGTCTGCAGGAATCCTCGCAAAGGGTGCAGCATCTCGCGGAACGTTTTGAAGCGCCCGGCATAGTCGCGATCATAGGTGCTGAAGTCAGCTTCGGTGGACCCTGCGCCAACACCCATGATCAGACGATTACCGGCGATCTGGGACAACGAAAGTATGCGGTGCGCGAGATCCGCAGGGTGATAGAGCGATGCCTGCACGACGGCGGTGCCGAGCTCGACTTTTTCTGTAACAGTAGCGGCCACTGACAAGCTGACAAACGGATCGGTGATCATGAACCCGCGACCGATGGCTTGCGCTGACCACAAACTCGAATAACCCGCAGCTTGAAATCCCTTAGCCTGATTGGCTAGGAACGAAGGATCGGATGGTGTCGTGATGGGTCCAAGCAATGCTCCAATTCTCATGAGTTAAGTCCCATTGGCTCTGATCTCCGTGAACGATAGTTGAGGGCTATTCCCGGGTAATGCCGAACTCGCGCAGCACTTCGTCGGTATGTTCGCCGAGTCGTGGTGGAATGCGCAGCAACGACGTAGGTGTTTCGGTGAACTTGATGGGGCTGCCGACGGTGACCACTTCCGGGTTATCTCCGGGCGGTTTGAAGCGTGTGATCATGCCACGCGCTTCAACATGTGGGTCCTCAAAAATCTCTTTGGCCGTATTCACCGGACCACACGGCACACGGCCACCGAGAGCCGTGCCGTTTTTTTTCTTCGTTCGCTCACCCGTCCAGGCCGAGATGATCGGTTCAACGAAGTCCTGATTTTTCAGCCTTAGATGCATGTTACTACTGCATGCATCGTTGATCAGGTCCGGCCTTCCCCTGACTTCACAAAGTTCAGCCCAATGTCCCGGACCAGGTGCAGCGATGGCTACAGACCCATCTTTCGCTGGATAGATTCCAAAAGGCATAAGGTTCGGATGATGTTGCCCACGTGGACCGAGTTCGATGCCTGCCACACCGTAATTGGTGATGACCGTTTCGTTGTACGCCAGCATCTCGTCGTACATGCCAATGTCGAGAAACTGCCCCCCTGTCCGGTGATGAATGGCGGAGACGACACCGAGCGCGAGCAGTGTGCCGGGATAGATGCCGCCGACACTCACACCACCCGGAAACCCACCACTGCCTTCAGGGCCGGTGATGTGCACACGCCCACCCATACTTTGCGCAACGATGTCGTCGGCCGGCCAATCGGCATAAGGACTTTCGCCCGTGCGTGGATCGCCATAACCACGAATCGCGCCATAAACCAGTCGTGGGTTCCGTTCGCGAATCACGTCATAACCGACACCGAGGCGATCCATCACACCCACGATGATGGTGATGTCGGCGAGGGCCCCATAAGGACGCGGTTAGGCGTCGAGATCTTGTGGATAGACCGCAAACGCCGGCTTCTGGGCCAGCCGCACCCGGATCTCGCCGTTCGGTGCATTGAGCAAGAGATCCACTGCCTCAGCAGCCATCACTTCCGGTGCCATAATGTCAGGACGTTTAAACGCATCTGGAACAATACCGGTATCGACCACACCCGGGCAGAGTACGTTAACCTTGACCGTCGTGCCTTCGTTAGCCGCCGCCACACTCCGTCCAAAGCCGATCAATGCGTATTTGGTGGCGGCATAAAGAGGATCGATGGGCAGAACACCGAGACCTGCAATGGATGCGGTGATGGTGACGGCACCCCCTTTAGCTCGCATCTTCGGCAAGAGAACCTTCACGCCAAAGAACACACCATCGAGGTTTACGCCGACGATGCGCCGATATTGCTCGAGGGAGACGTCCTCAATCTTGAGGAACGGTGCACCAGTCGCTACGACCATAATGCCGGCGTTGAGGTGCACGAGATCGGGAACACCGAGTTTTTGTTCGCAGGTGTTCACTGCCGAGGTCACTGACGACAGGTTGGTGACATCACAAGGGATAAAGAGACCACCTACTTCAGCGGCAAGGGGCTCACCGTCTTTGGCGTTGACGTCGCATATCGCGACCTTCGCGCCTTTTGCGGTGAGTTGCCGGACCACCTGGGCACCGATGCCCGTGGACCCGCCTGTTACGAGTGCGATCTTCTGAACCATGCTTCTTCCCTCCTCAGTCGAGCGGCGGACTACGGGTTTATTCGCCCGCTTTCCCGCCTTCAGCAAGTTTTGCCTTCAGCTCGTCGATACGTGCTGCGAACATCCTTTCACGCGTTTGTGAGTGACCGACGTGCTGCAGATTGAAAGCCGCTTGTTGCGCCGTCCAGAAGCCTTGGGCATCAAGCGCCTGGTTACAGGACATCTTGGCAAGCTTCAGCGAGAACGAAGGCCGAGTTGCGATCTTCTCAGCCATTCGCATGGTGAACGCATCGAGGTTATCGCGCGATACGACGTGATTGATCATGCCGAGGTTATAGGCTTCCGGCGCGGTCACGGGCTCACCGGTGTAGAGCATCTCTTTCGCTTTACGAATACCGAACTCCCAAGGATGCGCAAACCACTCCACGCCGTTCACCCCGAAGTCGACGGTGATATCGATGAACGTCGCATCTTCACTGGCGACAATGAGATCGCAGACCCACATCAACATGAGTCCACCTGCAATCGTTTTGCCATGCACTTGAGCAATGGTGGGTTTTGGCAACTGTTGCCAGCGACGACACATGTTGAGGTAAATCTCTTCTTCGAGAGCAAGGTGTCCTTCAGTGCCTGGCTTGCTGAAGCCGCCGGAGATCCCAATGGGTTTGATGTCGTAGGGATCGCGGTTGCGAGTGTCATGACCGGACGAGAAGTGCGGACCTGCACCAGCGAGAATGATGCACTTCACCGAGTCATCGAAGGATGCGCGGGTAAGCGCATCATTCAGTTCATAGGTCATACGCATGTCCTGGGCATTACGTGCCTCCGGACGGTTGAGTGTGACTCGCGCAACACCCGTATCAAACGTCTCGTATTTGACGCGTTGGTACTCAGTCATGGTCCTTAGTCTCCCGGAAGATAAAGAAAAAATCGGATTGGCGGCATGGTATTACGCCGCATCAGGCTTGAGTACCCCGCTTTCGTCTCAGGCCACCCTCAAGTGACGGGGCAGGCATTGACGGGACAAGCATTGACGAGACAGGAATCAAACCCTGAGAGTGTTACCTCGCCGACTTTACAGATTCTTCGGAAAACGCACTGATGCCCTTCTCCATCGACGCACTCGTCGATTACGCGCCGATCCTTTTCTGCATGCTGGCCTCCGGGGTGATCGGCGGCTTGATGGCAGGGCTCTTGGGTGTTGGCGGAGGCATCGTCATAGTGCCGGTGCTCGACTTCGCTTTCGCGATGCTGGGTGTACCACCCGAGCTTCGCCTGCAATTCGCGGTGGCCACGTCGCTCGCGACGATCATTCCCACCTCGATTTCGTCCGCCCGCTCCCACCATGCCAACGGCGCGGTGGACGTTCCGCTCTTCAAGCGCTGGTCCGGGGGAATGCTCATCGGGTCAACGGCAGGCGCGCTCATCGCTTCGACAGTGAGCGGGCAAGGCATGGCGCTGGTTTTTGGTGCGGTCGCGTTGCTGGTGGCTGCGAAGATGCTCCTTATTCCGGAAGCTGTTCGCATTGCGTCCGCCGTACCCACGGGGCCTGCAAGTCACCTCATTCCATTTGGTATTGGTGGCATCTCCAGCATGATGGGCATTGGCGGCGGCACCCTCGGCGTGCCGACGCTCACACTGCTTAACCACCCAGTACATCGTGCCGTCGGAACCAGCGCGACGTTTGGATTGGTTGTCAGCATCCCCGCGACCATCGCCTACGTGATGGCCGGCTGGGATCACGCAGGCGCCCTGCCAGGTAGCGTCGGCTACGTCAACGTAGTCGGTTTTCTGCTGATTGCGCCGCTAACGACGTATTTCGCCCCTTATGGAGCCCGTCTAGCACACCGCCTGTCGCGGCAGCAGCTCAGCAGGGCGTTTGGTGGATTTCTGCTGCTGGTCGGCGGACGAATGCTGTACAACGCCTCAGTCCTATAGACAAAGAGCTATCCAAAATTTCTATCGATATGATAGAAACAATTCATTTCATCAATGTAATTTCATCAGCCAGGATGCCACCCATCTTCACCGCGCCAACGAGGCAACCAAGATGAATACATCCCCCGCCATTGACATTGACCAAGCTACCCGCAAGTCCATTGCACTCGGACTTTCGCGCCTTCTGGCAGATAGCTACACGTTGTATCTCAAAACCCACAACTACCACTGGAGTGTAACTGGTCCCCAGTTCGCCTCCCTGCATCTCCTCTTCGAAACCCAGTACACGGAGCTGGCCTTAGCCGTCGATCTGATCGCCGAACGAATCCGGGCGCTGGGAGAAAAAGCACCTGGCTCCTACAAGGCATTCTCAGAACTGTCATCCATCCCCGAGGAGGCCGACTTGCCGAATGCCACCACGATGATTCGGCGGTTGGTGGAGGGTCAGGAAACCGTGGTCAGGACTGCACGATCCCTTTTTCGGGAGGTAGATGCAGCCGCGGACGAGCCCACCGCAGACCTTTTGACCCAGCGAATGCAGCTTCATGAGAAAAATGCCTGGATGCTGCGCAGCCTTTTGGAGGTCTAAGCGGCGTTCTGACACTAACTTGAGACCAACTTGAGACCAACTTGAGAGTAGGGGCGATTGATTCTGGTATCGCCCTCGGTCACTCCTGCACAACCTCGAACGCCTGAGCTGGTGGAAACAAAATGAAACAAAAATGGAGGAAAGTTCGATAAATGGTGTAACGGAACGGAAAAAAATGCGCCTGAGGGGTTTCTGGCCGTTCACCGATTCGCGTACCATTCCGCGCCAGTCTGCCGCCGCCGGTGGGTCACCGTTCATTCCTGTCCAGGAACGTGATCGATCGACGTGTTGGAAGATGGGGGGAGCTGCTGTTGTCCGTATCGGAACGATCCTATCGAATCGTTCACTCGCCTGCCGACCAGCAGACGCGTATGGTTGCTTGTGTGGTTAGCCGAAGGGCTTGCCAACAGCAAGGGCAAGGCCGCCTTCCTCGAAACAGGTTTAACTGCGACGCGCATCATTCAGAAGCCATGGAATCTCTTCAGAACTGAGCCATGCACATCGAAGCACAGCAAGAAAGGCAAAGCCTCGTCGCCATCCCAACTTTTTCGGGCCTGAAACCGCCTGCCAAACCTTTGGCCAACCTGGCGGAAATGCTCGATTTTGCAGCGACGGGTGTCACCGGTTTCAACTTCTATAATGGCAGCGGCCAACTGACCGATGTCCTGACCTATCGCGATTTGCGTGTGGAGGCATTACACCTCGCCAAGCAACTCGCGACATTGAATCTGCCGAGACTCGCACGTGTCGCCATCATTGCGGACACTACGCCACTCTTTCACAAGGTTTTCTTTGCCTGCCAATATGCAGGCTTCATCCCGGTGCCGATGCCCGCGGCCCTGTTCATGGGCGGTGCCGAGAGTTACGTAAATCAGATTCGCCGGATGTTGCAGAGCTGCACCGCATCGGTCGCCATTGCACCACCAGGATATGAAGATCTGTTGAGTCGTGCCGTCGAAGGTTGTGACCTCACGTGGCACGGCGGTGCCGACGCCTTAACCGTACTGCCGGCCGAAGATCGCGAGCTTCTACCACTGGATCGTGACGACCCGGCGTACCTGCAATACACCTCTGGAAGCACGCAGTTCCCACGCGGTGTCGAGATGACCGAACGCGCGGTTATCTGCAACCTCAATGAAATCGTCGACAAAGGCGTCAACATGACCGCCGAAGATCGGCTGGTATCGTGGTTGCCGTTCTATCACGACATGGGACTCGTTGGCTTTGTACTCGTACCGCTGTGCCGTCAACTGTCTGTCGACTACCTGAGCCCGCGCACCTTCGCGATGCGTCCACGCCTCTGGCTGAAACTCATCAGTGACAACCGCGGCACGATCTCATCCAGCCCACCGTCAGGATATGGCCTGTGTGCGACTCGGCTTCGTCTGACGACCGACCAACAAAAATACGACCTGTCGAGCTGGCGGGTCGCAAGTGTTGGCGCGGAACGAATCAATCCTCGGCAACTCGTCGGTTTCGCCAACGCCATGAAGGATATGGGTTTCGATCCCAAAGCCTTTGTCGCCTGTTATGGCATGGCCGAATGTGGACTCGCCGTCAGCTTTGCGCCACTGCGAGAAGGCGTCACAGTAGACAATGTCGACAAGGACCTGATTACCCGCACGGGCAAAGCCGTGCCGGTGGAAGGTGACGCCGAGGTGCTCGAACTCGTCGACTGCGGGCGCATGTTGCCGAGCTACGAACTGCGTATCACCGACGGTGGCGGCCGCACCTTGCCAGACCGGCAGTGTGGCCACATCCAGGTACGGGGCCCGAGTGTCATGCGGGGTTACTTCAATGATCCAGAAGCAACCGCACGGGTACTGAGCGCAGACGGTTGGCTGGACACGGGAGATATCGGCTACAGCCTTAATCACCACCTCTATGTCACCGCACGCAGCAAAGACGTGATCATCATCCACGGCCGCAACATCTGGCCGCAGGATCTCGAACAACTCGCTGAATCCTGTCCCGGTGTCCGTCTGGGAGATTCCACCGCGTTTGAAGTGGCTCGTCCCGACAACGATCCAATGGTGGTTGTCGTGGTTGAAACGAAACGACCGGACCCGGAGCTGCGCAAGCTCATCGCTGCGCGTGTTTCCAGCAGTTTTGGTGTGACTTGCCATGTCGAGCTTGTTCCGCCCAAGACGTTGCCGAAGACTTCCTCCGGCAAACTCTCCCGTGCTACCGCGCGATTGGGCTTCCTCGAACGTGTGGGTTGGGACGAACACGGCAATCCGATCGCCACGTCAGCGCTAGAAGGTTACGGCTGACCACGCCTTCCCACGGTTCACCTGCTGCGCCTGACTTACCGCGCACGCATCGTATCCTGTTGACCGGCGCCACAGGCTTCATCGGTCAGCATGTTCATCGTGCATTACTCGACGCGGGTCACTACGTCACTGCGGTCATTCGACCCGAGCGCGCAGAAGTTCCCCTCGATCCACGCTGTCACATTCTTCGTGCCAGTCTCTTCGATGGTGAAGCTCTTCGGTCCGCCGTTCAAAACGCAACCGCAATGATCGCCCTCGCCGGCGCTGTTCGCGGAAGTAGCGGAGAACAGTTCGCTTCCGTCAATACGGATTCGATCTCAGTGCTTCGGCGCGTGATGGAAACCAACGCGGTCGACACGCCCCTATTGCTCATGTCTTCACTCGCCGCAAGTCAGCCTGAACTTTCGGACTACGCCGCCAGCAAACGCTCTGGTGAAGCGATCATTACGCAAAGTGCGCTGCGGTGGTGTGCCTTGCGTCCGCCGGCGGTGTACGGGCCTGGTGAAAAAGAACTTCGCCCATTGCTCACTTGGTTAGTCCGCGGCGTGATCATCGTGCCCGGCAGCCTCGCCAATCGGATTTCGTTCATTCACGTCGCGGACCTGACCGCAGCTTGCCTTGCATGGCTTAATCACGCGCAGCTGCTGCAACGCCGCATTTTCACACTCGACGATGGCACAACAGGTGGATATGACTGGGCCGATATCGAAAAGGCGGTTTGTGACCGACGACGTCTCCGTCTCGTGTTGCCACCGGCGTTTCTGCGGCTGCTCGGGCGATTGAATGCGTCGTGGGCGAGCCTTACCGGCACCGCGCCAATGTTGTCCCCTGGCAAGGTGAACGAACTGTTGAATCCACATTGGGTGGGCAGCGGCGAGACAGAAGGTAATAATGCATTCACCGCATTAACCGGCTGGCGGCCGCAATGGACGCTCAAGGCCGGTGTGCAACAAACGATGCAAACGCGGTAAGTCCGTTACCGACATACCCCAACATCAGTGTTTCCGGAGTCTTTTCAGTCGTGACCGATATTGAGCAACAGTTGTCCACGCTGCTCGGACACATCACGGAGCTGCCTGCGGCGTTCGGCCCGGACTCCGATTTGATCGAAGACCTCGCCCTTGAATCCGTGCAGGTCATGGAATTCGTCATGGAAGCCGAGGATCACTTTGACATTGCTATCGCCCAGGATCGGTTGGCTGACGTGCGCACGCTTGCGCAGCTCGCCTCAGTTATCGAGAAAATTCGAGGGGGTTAGGCCTGTGAGTCTGCTCGACAAGTTCGACGAAGTTCGCGCGACTCGCGAGAGTCTTGGCCCTATCGATCCCACGCGAGTGGTCGTCGAACGAATGCTCTCCGCGACCCGAGCGATGATCCGAGGCCGAGAAACGCTGCTCGCAGGTACCAACAACTACATGGGTATGACCATGGAACCATCGGCGATTGCTGCTGGCCAACAAGCACTCTCTGTAGCGGGCACCGGCACCACCGGTTCGCGCATGGCGAATGGCACCCACGAAGCGCACCGTTTGCTCGAAGCAGAACTCGCCGCGTTTTATGGCTATCCCTACGCCATGGTGTTCACCACCGGTTACGCTGCAAACCTCGGTGTGCTCGCCGCGCTGGTGGGTCCAGGTGATGCGGTGATGCTCGATGCTCACGCCCATGCGAGTTTGCATGATGGTGCGCGTATGACGCGCGCAGACGTCTATACGTTTCGTCACAACGATCCAGAGAACCTCAACGCGCGACTGCGTCGCCTCGGCGAACAAGCCAAACGAACACTCGTCATCGTCGAAGGGTTATACAGTGTGACGGGTGATCTCGCGCCGTTGGCTGCGATCACGGAAGTCACCCACCAACACGGCGCACTGCTGCTCGTCGATGAAGCCCATTCGGTCGGCGTCATTGGCGAAGGTGGTCGAGGGGTCGTCGAAGTCGAAGGAGTTCTCGACTCGGTCGACTTCGTCGTAGGAACTTTTTCCAAAGCCTTCGGCACAACCGGTGGGTTCTGTGTGAGCCGACACGCGGAGCTCAATCTTTTCTCGTACTGCAGCCGACCCTATATGTTCACTGCATCGCCGAGCCCGGCGACGGTCGCCTCGACGCGGGCAGCGCTCAGATTGTTACGTGATGAACCCGAGCGACGTGTGCGGCTGACAAAGTTGTGCGCACGCTTGTTGTCAGGCCTCCGCCAACTGGGGTTGTCGGTCAACGACATGCCCACCCCTGTTGCCTGTGTTGAACTGCCTACTCGCGAGAAGGCACTCGCCGCTTGGAACGCCCTACTAGAACAAGGTGTCTACGTGAACATCATGTTGCCACCGGCAACTCCAGGCAACGCAAGCCTGCTGCGTCTGTCCATCGGCGCGGCGCACACCGAACGAGACGTCGACGAACTGGTTACGAAACTGGGGGCGGTGCTCGCCGACTTAAACGCTTAAGCAGAATGCTCAGCAAAACGAGATACCCCACAAACGCCATGCCGTAGGCCATGAGACTCGACCATCCTGCGGCGTAGAGACCCACGCCTGAGTCAAGCCACAAGAATCCAAGTGCATAAGTCACCGCAATCGCGAGTGAGAGCCCTAGCACCATCCGTTCTCCACTCAGCGTATAGACCGCCGGGCGAAGACTCGCGCTTGGGAGTTCCAACACGGCTGCGCCCATCAACAGAATCACGAGCATGGTACCGGGAACAAATTCAGGACCACCCAAGAGGTTCAGCAGGTCGTCCCCAAGGAACCAGATCACCACCATGAAAAGCACACCAACACCTGCCAACACCGAAGTCACTTGCAAGGTGAAGCGCAGGAACTGTGAAGGCTCGTTGAGCCAGGTGCGTGCAAGGTCCGGAAAGATCGCCTGACGAATCAGCATGACGGGCTTGCGCACAGCATCGGCGATATCCCGTGCGAGACGATAAATACCCGCGTCGCCTGACGACAACATCGAGCCGACCAGTAGTGTCGGTCCCTGTCGCATCAACGAGTCGATGTTGGATTGCCAATACACGGAACCAAGGAAAGCTCTGACACCTGAAAACTCGCTGAGCGGAATGCGTTTCTGCAAAGGTTTTTCTCTGATCGTGTTGCGGAGTGAGAGCCATGCAGGCAGCAAGGTGAGTCCGTGATCGAGCCACAACGCCACGCCATAGACGACGATAAAGGCATCCACCGGCGCATCGAGCCACGCTGCCGTCGCAGCACCGAGCAAACGGACCAGCGAACCCATAGCCTCCAGCGCACCCAACACCTGATAACGATCAAGCACACGTAGTGCACCTTTTGATGTGCCCTCGATAAAGCCTGTCGCGGCCAACACATAGATCCAGCTCGCGTCCGGGAAAAGTTCCGGACGCACCATCTCGCCGATCAGCAGAGTGCAGGTGATGACCACCACCGCTGCCGCCATACCAATGAGGTCGAGTCGAAACAGCCCACGCAAGAGCGACAACCAGCGATCCCGATCGCCGGAAGCGTGTTCGGCAACACCGAAACGCACCGTGGCATCGGCGGTTTTGAAGTTGCAGAACTGGCGAATCAAGAGTGCGCCAGCCTGCAGCATCACGACGACGCCGAACTCATCCGCTCCGAGTGTTCTGGCGCAAATTGCTGTGGAGAGCAGTCCAAGTACCGTCGCCGCGCTCTGCCCGCCTAAGAGCCAACCAAAGTTGATCGCCAGGTGTTGCCAGCGACTCATCGGAAGCCCCCTGCACGCCAGAGCCGAAAGACGTAGGACCAACCGAAGAGCAACGGCCAACGCCGTGCGAGTGTTCCCGGTTCGAGCTGCACACCGGATTGGCGGCCCACTTTCCAGGCGAGGTAGTCGAGAGGATCTTCGAAGGTCAATGCTGCCTTGACGATTCGAATACCTGAGAGCATTTTTCCAACAGTTTGTCTAAGGCGCCAGGACAAGCGGCTGAGCGCGCCTCCCTGGGGTTGCGCCCATCGTGAGTACAACGTGTCGTAATGCGCACAATCTGCTGCATACAATGCAGCGATTCGTTCCGGGGGTTCGGAGCGAAGCTCGGCACCATAGGTGAGTGTGAACCCTTGTTGCCAAAACTCTGCTGCGGGTGGAACCGCATGACCCTGCCACCACGTTGCGACAATACGGGTGAGCCGAACCGCCGCCGCATCACGAATCGCTTCGCACTGTTTCCCGACAGTCGGCTCACGCACATAGAGCAGCGGTGCGGGTTGAGCAAATCGTGCCCAAAAGTACGGATGGAAATCGCTGGCGACCGCGCGGGCAAGCTCTGAAGTCAGCAGCACTGTGACCTTGGCACGCAGCTCGCCACCTTGCAGAACAAGTACCGTGGGTGGCAGCAGGCGCCCCGGAAAATACTTGATTCCAGAAGGGTATTCGCGGAGCAACACATAAAAGTCCGGCATGGTGTCGCGCCGCCCGCGCCGCCATGAACCATAGAGGAAGACAGCATCCACAACGGCGCCAAAACGGCGATGGACTGAATCCAGGAGAGGCAGAAGTGGATCGTCAGATGAAACTGACATGACGCCGGAAGGGGTGCTTCCCGGATTCACTCGTAGGCAGCACGGGTCGCAGAAAACGTCGCATGGGCACGCGGGTAACGGTTGCGTGACTCAGGATCAGCGAGCCAGGACGTGAGCGGCCCTCCACGCAGACGGACGCCAATCGCGTAGAGCAAACGCAACATCAGAATCAACGTCGACAGGAGATGCCAGCCGACCACGAGGAGAAAAGACAGCTCCGCACCACCTATGGGCAATGCGGCGGTCATCAACACGAGGCACGGGTTACGCCGCGCGGTGTAGAGCCGGAAATACGCATCAAACGGCCGCCATGCAAAAAGCCCGATGGGACCAAGCAAATGGAAGGCGGCTTCCATTAAGCGTCCGCCGATGTATCCGACAAAGACCAGAATAACGAGTTGGTTCAGCGTGAGATCAAACGGACCGACATAGGCAGCCCCAAGCGAGGCACCCCAAGCCCAGTACCAGAACGGTGGATGCACGATGTCCATCCCGTGATCGAGGATGTGGCCGATTCGACTCGATTGCACCGTCACGCGCGCGAGCTTGCCATCAACCGTGTCGAGCCAGGTCATGATCCAGCCGCAGATCAATCCCGCGACATATTGACCTTCAGCAAATGCCCACAAGGCAATCAGCATGAGCAGCACACCGGTCCCCGTCACCATGTTAGGTGTGAGACCGAGCTTCGCGGCAAATTCAACTCCACGTCGCGCCGGTTTTGGCCACCACCACTTGGTGACAAAGTCGGTCACGCCTTTGTAGGAGCCACCATAGAGGCGGCTCTCCAATCCCGCCTGGCTGGCGGATGTAACTTCAGCGACAAGGGGTGGTTCGGTTTTGCGCAGTTCTACCGCGTAGGCCGCGAGGTCATTGAGCGATAGTTTTGGTAGGGAGGTCTGCTCGCCATGTAACGCAGCAACCGCTGCTGGGACTTGATTCCCGGCGACAATAGCTGCCGCAGCCTTGCCATCCGCGACCAATACACCTTCGAGCCCAACGAGGCTCGACAATCCACGTAGCTCGAACACGTGGTCTGCACGGATGAGCAGCACCTTGTCGTTCGCACCAACGTTGTCGACGCTATCCACCACTTCTATCCCACCGATGGCACTCAACTGCCGACCGATCCGGGTTCGGCCATCCAGTCCCCACAAACGGATGGCGCCTTTGCCGATCACACAGGCTTTGATCATGTCGTCCCGTTCCCCATCAACGCGCGTGGATTATAGGGGGAGTTCGAGGACGGTGCCGGCAGCAGACGTTTTTCCGGCGCATCACAGTTGCCGCCAAGGGTTTCGCCAACGTTTCGCCAAGAAGGGCACGTCGCACGAAAGGGTCGGGATCGGCGAGTGACCCATTCACGGTCGCCTGATGGTCGACGTCGGCATACGCATGGCGTTCGGTCATAGCGCACGGATATCCGCAACACCCACCCGTGTGTCCAGGCGATCCCTGGCCGACCAGGACAGACAGGCGCGTGGATGAAGCGTGCTGTTAAACTCCTCCACAATCCAGACCGGTGCCTCGTGTTGCGTCTTGCCCATCTCACCGATCCACACCTCACATCGCTGCATCATGTTCGCCTACGCGATCTGCGTCGCAAAGAATGGCTCGGCTACCAATCCTGGGCGAAACGGCGACGTCGGCTGCATCTGCGAGAGCGACTCGATCAGATCTCGGCGGCGATGTTGTCCCATGAACCGGATCTCATCTGCATCACCGGAGATCTCGTTCACATCGGCTTGGCCGATGAACACGCTGAAGCGATGGACTGGCTGCAAACGCTCGGCGGTCCGGAGCGTGTGGTGGTGGTGCCAGGCAATCACGACATTTACACGGCGCGCGCTTGGCCTGAAGTGGCGTCACGCTGGCGAGACTGGTTACGTCTCGATCAAGTGCCCACGCATCCACACGATCTTTATCCCATTCGCTTTGAGATGGAAGGAGTGAAGATCACCCTCGCCAACACCGCCTTGCCAATGCCCTGGTACAGCGCAGAAGGTGAACTTGGGGCGAGACAGCGAACCGAACTTGCTGATCTCTTACTGACCGGTTCGAACATGGCGCCCAACGTGCTGCTGCTACACCACCCGCCAGAGATCGCCCAGGAAGCCGGAGTCCGGAAACGCAAAGCGCTTCGCGATGCGGACAAAGCAGCCAACACACTCCGCCAAGTGGATGTGATCCTGCACGGCCACACACATCACAATGATCAACGGCATTATGGTCGTGCACGTGTTTTCTCGACCGCGTCTGCTTCTGCAGCCGACGCAAGTTTTCGTATCTTCGATCTGAATCGATCGCCGCTGGGTGTTTGGGGAATCTCTACCTCACTCTACCGGCTTCGCTCCGGGACCATCTCGACAGAGGGGCAGGAGAGTTGGCTGCTCGAACGCTGACAGTCAGGGCCGCCGATTGAGCAGCAGCAACGCGATCACCAGCATCACGAGGTCCGGCAACATGCCAGTAGCCGGGGCCGGCAGGTGATAAAGCAACGCCAGCTGCATTGCGAGTCGTTCCAACAAATAGAAACCAAGTCCAATAGCCGCACCGATAGCAATCCGTGCTCCGAGGGACATCGCGCGCATCGATCCCAATACCACTGGCAACCCCAGCAATGACAGCGCTACGAGCCCAATCGGCAAGCTGAGCTGTTGCCAAAGCAGTACTTCATAGCGGTGTGATTCCAGACCATTAGACTGCAAGTGGTCCACATAACGAATGAGATCCAGCGGCGCGAGCGCATGATCCGCATTGATCAGTGTGAAGATCTGCTCGGCATCGAAGTTAGGCACGAAAGGCAACACGTCAACGTGGCTTGACTGTACACCGCCATCTTCGAATACCATCGTCGTGACATCACGTAGCACCCAGTTGCGGGCGCCCAACACATCCGCTCGCTTCGCCTGCTGCAACGTCCGCACGAGGCCTGATGGGTCGAGTTCGTAGATCTCGATATCCACCGGCACCATCCCCATCTCAACACCACCGACGCGTAGCAGTCGGTTGTCCTGACGAGTCCAATACGCCGCATCTTCACGTGTCGACGCTGAAAAGGTCTTGACACGAAGTGCGGAGGCTTCCTGTTCAAGCCGGGGAATAATCCACTGCTGGGCGACGGTCACGCCGATGGCAATGAACATCGACAGCGCGATCACCGGTGCCGCGATACGCACCACGGACCAACCGCTCGTTCGCAGTACTGTCAGCTCCTGAGCCGAAGCGAGCGCGCCGTAGCCGATGATGCTGCCGAGCAGGCACGTCACAGGTAGGAGATCGATCATGATCCGTGGCAGATGCAATCCGGCAACACTCAACGCATCGTTGGTCGTGTAGCTGCCCTTGCCGATGTCTTCGAGCTGTTCAGCGAGCTCCAGAAATCCGAACAGTCCAAGCAAGAGCAACACCACCGGCGCGGCACCACGTAACAAGGCAATGAGAACGTATCGATCAAGCTGCAACACGGATCAGATTCCAGTACGTCGCTGGTACAGAATCACCGCAGCGAGAAGCACTGCGAGACCGAGGGGTGCCCACCACAGATAGTCGAGCGTCCCCTGTTCTACACCACTGCGCACAACTCCCAGGACGTTGTAGTACACGGCGTAGATCACCGCTGCGATGACGATGCGCGCGTAGCGCCCGGAACGAGGACGGGTGCGACCAAGGGGCAGTGCTACGCCTGCAAGCAACAGCGCAGAAATGGCATTGGACAAACGCCACTGCAGCTCAGCCCGGTCTTTCGGTACTTCCGATACCAACAAATCCGCCGTGGCTGCTGCCTTAGTTTTGTAGCCCACTTTATCAGGTTCAAAACCGGGAACCTTGACGGTCAGCTCACCAATCGTGGCGAGCATCTCCCGACCCTCGGTCCCCCGTTTGTAGATGACTGCGTCCTTAAGTTCGAGTGTATGAGCATCACCCGTTGCCGCTTCATGCAATACGCCACGCTCCGCTGAAACCACTTCCAAATCATCCACATCACCGCGGCGAAGAAAGATACGCTGCATTTCAGCGTCATCGCCGTCACGGTCGCCAACAAACACCGTCCTTCCTCCCGACGAAAGGGTATGAAACTGCCCCGTCGAGAGATTGGTGAGATCCGTTTCCGCTTCGGCCTGGGCTTCAGTGTCGTACAGCTGCGAGTAAGCCCACGGCCGGAGCTCAAGGGAGAGAAAGGCCGTCGCAATGGCAACCAGCAGCGCGACGAACAGCGCCGGCAACATCAGCCGCAGCTCCGAGATGCCACTGGCGCGAAATGCCACCACCTCCCAATCGGAATAGAGCCGACCCAAGCCAACGATGAAACCGATATAGAGCGCGATAGGCAGCAGTACTTCCAGCGCGATGAGTGATTTCAGACCTGTGAGTCGAAACACTGAATCCGCGTTCAAGACGCCTTCGTTCGCCTCGGATAAGTAACGCGCGAGGCTATAGGCGACAAAGACGCTCACCAGCAGTACCGAAACCGCGAGAAACGGCCGAAGCACCACGGACACGATGTAACGATCAAGAATGGTCGGGCGGATATTGACCTCAGACTGCCGGCGTCGAAGTTGGCGGGGACGCGCAATGATGCAGTGTTATCATGCCGACATGAACAGCCATGAACAAAGCAGTATCAATCTGGCGCTAGGTCACGTACCGAGGGGACACGCATCGGGGGGACAAGGTCTAAGCCACACATTCGGGCTTCGTATCACCACGTGTCTGGTTCTGACGCTCAGTTTCGTTCTCCCGCCCATGTCGCTTGCTGAAGAAGCCAAAGCCGAGGCACTCGATGTCACCAGCGGCAATACTCAGATCTTCATCCGTGCTGAAAAAGCCTGGGAAGATGAAGACGAGGATGTGCTGTACCTCGAAGGTGAATTCCACATGCGCACTGAGGACTGGGAAGTGCGTGCGGAGCGCGCTGAAGTGCATGGTCCGGTGGAAGACCCGGACAAGATCATCGGTTACGGCAAACCCGCCAGTATTCGTGTCACCCTAGGTGACAATGAAGGCCAGGGCACCGGCTACAGCAATCGCATCGTCTACATGTACCAGACCAAAATGCTTGAGCTGCATGACGACGCACGTATGGAAATGAAAAAGGTCACAGTGCGTAGTGCCGCCATCATCTACGACGTCGGCAACAAGAAGCTCATCTCGGGTGGCAAACAGGGTGTGGAGTTTGTGCTGCAGAAGGACAGCCCACCCGCGCAGTGATCAGCCCTGAGGCTGAGCCTGAAGCTGACGCAAACGGCTCAAACCTGCCAGATCGCCTTCAAGCGTGCGAGCAATCGATCTCGCAGTGATTCATCCAACGCGACACCACCACCTAGCTGAGGGAGTGCCGGCCAACCACCATCGGCAAACGGCACACCTTCAAACTCCCGTGGCGTTTCATAACGCGGAATCACATGAAAGTGCACGTGGGGATCCACCATCATCAGCATCAGCCAGTTGATGCGGTCGTAGCTCACCAGCGTTTTCAGCAGCGTTTCGATGGCTTTCACGAGTTCTGCCTGTTCCGCAAACGCAGCCGCAGGTAGATCGGAATAACGTGCCACCGGCTCATTCGCGCACAACACAACTGAACCTAGTGTGGCTTGCTGCGGTCGCAGCAGAACAGTCCAGTGAGCACCGGTGTGGATGACTGTCGCGGGCCAACCAAACTTACGCGCCGTGTCGTGCATACACGTTAGCCATCAGCTGTCAGAGCGTTCAAGTTCACGTGCCCGCAACGCATCCTCCGTCCACCAACCGGGCACGGTCTTCTGCGCATGGGCGAGATCGTCCGGTGAATCGATTTCACACCAGGCAAGCCCATTCGTGCTCACCGTACCGACATACCCAAGCTCAGCGAGCCCATCGATGGCGGAGAGGTACCAGCGCTTGAGTGTGGATTCGTTTTCCATCATCTGTTCGAGCTGACGACGGAACAACGCCGCGCCTTGTTCGGTGAAGCGGATCATGCCGATGGATTCGCCACTCACCGCGTTGACGTCGAGGCGTTTGTCGACACGGAGCAGCCGATCACCATCGAGCACCACTTTCATGTCGTCAGCGTCATAAGCGGCTTTGCGATTGGTCACCAGAGTGATCGGATAACGCGCTGGCGCGGCTAACAAGTTTGCAAAAATGTCCGGCTCAAACATCGTGTCACCGTTAATGATGACAAAGGGTTGATGCATCTCGTGGCGCACGATCCAACACGTCCCGAGGTTGTCGGAATGCGCGTAGAACGGGTTATGAGAAACCCGCACGGGTAGATCGGTAAAACCCTCCACGACGGCTTTCACTTTCGGCGCCTGGAACCCAGAAACCACCACCACTTCACTGGCACCACTCACCTTGAGCGCTTTGAGCTGCCACTCCAGGGCAGATCGATCGCCGAGCTCAAGAACACACTTGGGCGTGCTTTCGGTATAAGGCAGGAGCCTGCGGCCCTGGCCGGCGCTCAGGATGATGACTTTCATCGGTACTCGGTTCCCCGCGGTGTTAAGGCGCCGGTTTTTTTGGTTCAGCGAGCGGAGGTTCTTTGAAGCCCGCACATGAGGGCGCGCAAATTACCACAGGCCATCCGTTCAAGCAGCCCGGGTGGTCGCCTTCAGGTGCCCGGCCAGACGAACGGATAGCGCCATGATCGTCAGCGTGGGATTGGCCCAGCCGCTGGTCAGAAAAACCGATGAACCCGCGACGTAGAGATTGTCATACCCGTGGACACGGCAATTGGCATCAACTACTCCAAGTGTGGGATCGCTGCTCATACGCGTGGTACCCATGTGGTGATATCCGCCAAACGGGTGATTGCCGACGGTCGGGTCAACTGGCCAATCGACGCCCCCATCCATGACCCAGTCTTCCATCACCAGACGCCCAAGCCCGAGGCGCTCGACCTCTGCCCCCAGAATTTCGCCTAGTCCCCTCGCCGTTGCCTTGTCGATGGCGCTCATTCGCCAGTCCAAATTGGCCAGTGGTACGCCGTGTCGGTCAGTTCGCGTCGACAGCAGTATTCGACTTGACGGATTAGGCGCCTGTTCGCCACGGATCATCACCGACAGCACCCGTCCGGGCCAACGCGCTTTGATTCGCTCAATCCCGGGCCGTAGCCAACGCCGATAGGTCAGGCGGGTATTGCGATACCAGTGCCAAAGCGCGCGATTGTTTTGGGTTGGATTGAGTTCGTGTTTAAGGCTCTGGTAGAGCGCCTTGGTACGGGGTATGCCGCCTCGTGGATCTTTTTGCAGTTTGAAGGTCACGGCGCTGTTGAGCAGTCCACGCGCGTGCTGCGCGGCACTGGCGACGCGGAGCACCGGCGCGATCGGTACGTCACTTTCCCGAAAACGCATACGAAACGCATCCCACAGATAGAAACCGTTGGGGCCTTCAATTCGGCCGAGGCGCCCATGAGGGTGCTCCATAAAACAGCGACCAACCTGGTCGTGCCGATTGCCCATCCCATGCGATTCAACACCGCGTGAGGCCAACAACAACCGGGGATTTTCGATACCACCCGCAGCAAGGACAACCTGTTGCGCACGCACTGTGATCCGACGATTGTCAGGTGCGCGAACTTCGATGTTACGAATCACTTCTGCATCAGCATTCGCTTCAAGCGCGATCACATTGGCATGCAACAACACCGTCGTGTCGGCCGACTGCAGCAAGTCGACGGCTTTGCATGCGCCGAATCGCTCTTTTTCGAAATCGAAACGCCAGAAGCTGTAGTCGATCAGGTCCGACGAAAATCCTGGGCGTTGATCTTTGCGAACCACACCATCGGGCGGCCCCATATCCGCCCAGAGAGACGCATCGTAAGCGAAAGGACCGATCTCCAAGAGTTCTTGAGCCGTCTGAAATGCTGGCAACAAATCGTTATAGGTGATGGGCCAGCCCGAGAGGGGCATGCCTTCGCGACGCTCAAGATCGATGGGGTCCAGCGGGACGCTCCGCCCTCCCCAGATGCTGGTGGTGCCGCCAAAGAAACGCAGTCGCGAATCCGCGAGCGGGTAATAGTCCGCGCCGACATTGTCTCCATCTCCAAGCGCGGTAATGCCCGGATCAAAGTCAAAGCCGCCGCTTTCCAGGACCAGGACCTTGAGCCCGGAGCCAAGCAGCGAACGTGCCACCGTCAGACCGGCGGCTCCCGCGCCGACGATGCAGACATCCGTGTTAAGTACGCTGTCTGGCGCCAGCGTAAGCGCATCAATCTGCACGGATGCCCAGTCTCCGGTTCCACGCGTCGAGGTTGGCTTTCGACGACTTGACGTATTTTGAACGTCGCATCAACCAAAGCAGCGCTTCACACCCCTTCCTGCCGATGCGGTCGAGGGGCCGATCGAGATCGATAAAGAGTACGACTCGCGTTTCGTCTGTGTCGTTATGGACTTCATGTTCGTAGGTGTCGTCAAAACACATGAATTCACCCGCACTCCAATGGGCGCGTGTGTTGTCGACCCGAATCCAGCATCGCTCTTTCGCTTCCGGAATGTGCAGTCCGAGGTGACACCTCACAACCGCCCTGCTTGGACCCCGGTGCGGTGGAATGTGATAACCCGGTGCAAGAATCGAAAACCAGGCATTCTGAATACCCGGCAGGGCATCGAGTAAAGCCGCTGTGCGTGGGCACTGTGCACAGTTTTCCGAAACACGATCACCGAACACATAAAAAGCAAAGGTCTTCCAATGGTCACCTCGAGAGATCCGCACTTGATCTTTCGAGAGTTGATGGAATGAGGGGATACGCTCCCTGGCTTCAAGCAGCGGCGTAAGTTCTGCATCAACATCGCGCCAGGCCGCTTTGAGTGGTGCAAGCTCCGGAAAGTACTTCGCATCGATAAATGGAGTAACCGGCACCCTGGAATGCCGGGCGAAGAACCGGTCCACTGTGCGCAGGACCACCTTGCCGAGTTTCACACCGAGGCGGGGTGGCGGCGGGGGTTCCGCTGTGTCCTGAAGTACTGCGGGGACAGGTATCACACGAGTTACCGGGCATCAAAATCAGCTGCGCTTTATATCACGATGAAGCGAACAGGGGGACTCATGGAAACACACACGCCTCCTTCCGGGTTCGCGAACATTTCGCCGTCGATGACAAAAGGACCGTCAAATCGGAGTTGAAGGCGCTCCACATCGAAACTACGAAACCCGTCCGTCGCAAACAAGGCGGGATCACCGCGGAAGAACGAAGGTAATTTGCGCCAAAGACCGGGAGCATTTCCTTCGATCCACGTGGTGTGTAATCCGGTTGCGCGGCGACCCGGCTGAAACGGTGTCATGCCATACAGCAGCCGATCCAACGTGGTCGCGACCATCGCGAAGGTATCGATAGCTTCAGCTTCTAGGTGTATCCGCAGTGCCGTATGTGTCCGAAGTAGCGCTTTTGCGAAAACCCCGGCGATGGCGAGACTGTCGAACAGTGGGCGTCGGGTTCGTGCCGAGGCAAACTGCCGCACCGCGTCAACCACCGCGCCAAGACAAAAACAGAAGCCGAACAGGGTTCGTGCTCCTTCATCAACGCGCACGACCGACTTGTGCCGAATATCGAACGCCCCACCGGCCAAAATCTGCCGCAAACTGGCCACCGCGTTGTCGTAGTCGCGTGACCGGTTAAATTCGGCACAGTTCATGTTGGTTGTACCCGCCGGTAACACGGCGAGTGGTGGCAAGGCATCACTGCTCCCGAACGCAAGCAACGTGGTCAGAATTCGCTGCAACGTACCGTCGCCGCCTTCCACGATCACAAGATCTCGCCCTGCACAGGTGTCAACGCTGAAGGATTCGTTGAGTTCAATCGTTTCGACGGCCAACGGCGTCGATCCTCGAACTCGCGCTGCCCTTGGATTACGGATCAGAAGGGCGTTGTTCATGCACGCGGTTCACTGAGCAGCTTTTCGGCAAGCGCGTGGTCATCGACCGAGTCCACATCCACCGCCACACGAGGATCAACCAGGTTGACCCATCCGATGGTACAACCCGCTAACAACCCGATCCGCTGAAGTGCATCGTCAGCGGTGAGCATGCCTGCGAAGTAACGCAACAACACACCTGTACCAATACGTCGCGCCATACGCCAGGGTTTCTTGCGATCTGCCTGCAACGACTTCCAAAACTCGACGACGCGCACGCCACTCTCATTGCGTAGAAAAAACAGATTCGTACCACAACGCCCACCATCCGCAAAACGAAGGACGGTTCGGCGACTCTCCGGAAACGCATGGCGCACGATTTCAATCGGTGCGAGACCGACGACGACGTCAACAGGTAGCGACTTGGCTTTTGTACAGAAATTTTCAACTGCGTCAGGACTGAGCAACGCGTGATCGGCTGTGGTTATCAACACCGGCCAGCGATTGAGGAACTTCAGTGCATCCGCCGCACTTTCTGATGGTCCCATAGCGGGTTCGATCCAGCGAAAATCTTGAGGACGTAGCAGCGCTGTAAACAATGGTGAGTCTTCAACCACCGAACGCACGGGGCCGCTGATCAATCCACCTTCGATCGACTTCGATTGTCTAAGCGTTTCAATCACCCGCACGATACAAGCTGTTCCAGCAACCGGAACCAGCGCATTTGCTGCCACGCCGAAGTGGCGAGCGAGCAATCCCCCTCCCGGCCGCTCGCCGGCAAGAACAATGGCTGGCACTGCTTCCATCAGAGCGGTTTCTCGTACATCCGATAACGTTTGGAGACCACACCGCCAATCCGCTCGATGATGCTGCGCATGCCTTCGTTGCTATCGAGAATCCAGGAGAGTTCGTTGGTGTGGACACCCGCACGTGACGCGGATTGACCTAACTCTTCGATCAACATCGTCGCGATCCCCGGACCCAGAGGTGTGTTGTGCAAGCGTTTACGAACGCCCATGAGTGGCACTCGCGCAGTCGTTGGGAACTTCACCTTGAGTCGCCACAAGAGCTTGATCCAGCCGAAGGGAAACAATCGGCCGTTGAGATCACCAATCACTTCGTTGAGGTTCGGTACCAGAACGATGAAGCCGACAGGCTCCCCTTCGGTTTCGGCAATCAATACGAAATCTCTCGGTAACAGCATGAGCAACATCGAGCCAATGGCCGCAAATTCTTCTTGGGTGAAAGGAACAAATCCCCAGTTCTCCGACCAGGCGTCATTGAAGATACTGCGAAGGACCTCAAGCTCTTCATCCTTGCGTCGTCGATCCAGTTGCCGAATCGAGACCTTTCGAGCCAGACGTTGGCGCAAGCGAGCGATACGAGGATTGTCCTGGTAACGCGTTGGCAGGAGATAGGCCAGCATGTCCTGGCAACCTGCAAACCCAAGCGCCTTAACCTGGTCGTGAAACCACGGCCGTGCATGCCCCATCAGGAAATACGCTGGCGTGTCGTAACCCTCGACCAGCATGCCGACTTCCTGGTTGATACCGAGATTAAAAGGGCCTACCAACCGCTGCATGCCCTTCTCGCGCAGCCAAGCTTCCGCCTTTGCAAACAAGGCTGCGAACACAGCAACATCGTCAATGGCATCGAGCATCCCGAAATAACCCGTCCGATCGGGATAACGTTCGAGATAGAGCCGATCAATCTGCGCCGAGATACGACCAACGGGTTTGCCACTGCGGTAAGCCACCCAACCCTGCCACTCGGCATGGCGAAAGAACGGCTCCTTCGGCGACAGAGATCCTTTGCGCTCAATCAACAGCGGTGGCACCCATGCGGAGTCCCCTGCATAAACCGTCCAGAGGACGTTCAGAAAATCATCCAGCCGTTCGTTTCCCTCGACGGGCAGGACATCAACATCAGTAGAGACTGCAGCCACGGATCAGTTCTCGCTGGAGTTGTAGAGGACTTGGACATCGGAAACTTCAAGACGGGCTGTCTAACACGAAGCCGGAAGTGTTACCAGACATGCGGTCCGTGGGACCCCGCAAAACTTGATACGTGAAAAGGGATTCGATCTATGATCGGGAAAACCACCGCGTCGGGTGATCGGCATCCGGTCGTAGTGGCAAGCATCGATCTGCGGAGTACCCATGACCACACGCAACCTGCTCATTCACAACCTCAAACTGTTCACAGCAACGGATGAGACTGTTATTGCGGACGCCGCCCTTTGGATCGAAGGCGATACCGTTCGTTATGCCGGCAAGGCATCAACACTACCCACCCTGCACGCGAACTGTGAGCGCTTCGACGCTGGCGGTCGGTTCGTGATGCCCGGCATGACCGAAACCCACGCGCACCTGTCCTTTGCAGATGCGAGTCCCTTTGGTATCGGCGACACCTCTGTGGAAGCGGCCACGATCACCGCGGTTCGAAACGCTTCACTGATGGTCGACTCCGGGTTCACCTCCGCGATCAGCTTTGGCTCAACCTACAAAATCGACGTGGCACTCCGCGAAGCCATCAATACCGGCCGCATCAAGGGACCCCGATTGCTCGCCGCTGGTCGCGATCTGGGTGCCACAGGTAGCAACATCGATTCGCCCGGTGGTCTTTCCCAGATTGCGGATGGCCCTTGGGAGCTGCGCAAAGCCGTGCGCGAACAACGCAAGATGAGTGTTGATGTGGTGAAGATTTTCATCGACGGTGAAGCCATCAACCCTCAATGTCCACCGGGTGAACTTTCGTTTACCGACGAAGAAGTCAACGCTGTCGTTGATGAAGCGCACCGCCGTCGAATGCGGGTGGCCTGCCATGCACGTTCTGCTGCCGCAGTAAAACAGGCAGTACGCGCCGGCGTCGATTTCGTCGGCCATGCGAACTATCTCGACGACGAGGCCATCGAGCTTCTCACTGCCCGAAAGGATCGAATCGTGGTAGGGCCAGCCATAGCCTGGGAAGTCACCTACCTTGAAAAATGCGAAACACTCGGCGTGTCCAAAGACACCGTCCGCAAACAAGGTTACGAACACGAAATTCAGGCGACTATCGCGACGGTGAAGAAATTGCGCGCTGCAGGTATTCGCCTCGTTGTGGGTGGCGACTACGGCATCAGCATCGCGCTACACGGCACCTATGCCAAAGACCTTGAGTATTTTGTTGAACTGTTTGGCATGTCCCCTGCGGAGGCCATGATTTGCGCGACACGTAACGGTGGGCAGGCATTCGACCCGTCGGGGCGTCTCGGGACGCTGGTCACAGGTGCATTCGCAGATCTTCTGCTCGTTGATGGTGATCCGAGCCACGACATTCGAGTCTTGCAGGACCACCGCAAGCTGAAGGTGATGAAAAGCGGCGTCTGGCAGTAACGGGCCGCACTCAACGCGACTCACCTGGCGATGCTTTGCGCCCTTCGGAAGTTTCGCAAAGAAGACTCCATCTGTTTGAGCGTGATGAGCTTAGAGATGAAATCGTTCATGCCCGCTCGCAGGCACGCTTCGCGATCCTCGGTCATGGCGTTCGCGGTCAACGCCACAATGTGAATGGCTGATTTACCGGTCGCGTGTTCTTTCTCGCGGATGAGCGAACTTGCGGTGTAACCGTCCATACGCGGCATCTGACAATCCATGAAGATCAGGTCGTAGTGGAACTGTCCCCACATATCGATGGCTTCAACACCGTCTGCAGCAACGTCCACCGTACAACCGAACTTCTGCAACATGCGCGTTGCGACCTTCTGGTTGACGAAGTTGTCTTCGACCAGAAGCAGCCTGTTTTAGCGATACGATGATCGTGAGGAAGGCGCCGATGCCAAGAATGGGGCGAACCAGTGTGGCGTTGAGACTGTTCACAACAAATGCGCCACAACGTTCAGGGACTTTGGATCAATCCCCAGGAATTCCAGGGAATTTCGGCTCAGCCAAATGGCACCTTCCTGCCCTTCCTCTGGCACGCTGGTGCCCTCGAGAAGCGCTTTAAGAATGGAAATCACACGGCGTCAAACTCAAGCAATCCACCTGGGTTCCAGGAGGAAGGAACGATGCGTAGAGAATTGGCTCCCCTTCCTGAGCACGTATCGAACCATGTGCATAGCCTCGTCTCTCGAAATTAGAGCCCTTTTCGACTCGGTGCGAGCGTTGGCCATAGCGACGTGAGCGGCTTCAGCGAGGGGGTGGAATTTTCGGTGGGTGTTAGCAACATGCCAAGATGGAGCTCGACGGGCTGGGGTCTGGTGTGACTCAGCGCGCCGAGGCGGCAGTCGAGGGGGCGCTCGGCTGTTGACGTGGTCGAGGATCTTGCTGAGGAGGTCGGGATCGGTGATGCCTGCGATGACGCGAAATTGCTCCTCGAAATGTGGGCTGGGGGTGAAGTCTATTTCAAAGACGTGTTAGGCGCCGCGCCGAGGTCGGCGGCGCGCAGGCTAGATCGGAGCTCCTAGGCGCGGTGATATCCTGACCCGTGTGCTGCCACCGGCGTCGTCACGCTGATCCAGCGTTTCGGCAGTGCACTGAATCTCAACGTTCATCTGCACATGCTCGTGCTGGATGGCGTCTACACCCAGGAAGCCAACGGACCACGATTCCATCCCGTTAGTGCGCCTGATGCCAAGAGCCTCGAGCGCCTGCTCAACCGGCTCGTCCAGCGAATCATTCGCCGTCTCTTTCGAGACGGGCTTCTCATCGAAGACGCCGATCCATCTCTGGCTCAGCATGGACTCAACCTGGAACCCGCTGACACCCTGGATCAGCTGAACGCCGCCTCCATCCGCTATCGCATCACCGTCGGACAAGGCGTTGGCGGCAGAACCCTCACCCTCAAGAACCCAGGACTCACCCGAGCCGATTCAACACCCAAACCCTTCACGGCCAACCAGGCAGGCTTCTCTCTGAACTGCGCGATCGTCTGCCAACCCCATCAACGCGACCGACTCGAACGGCTATGCCGTTACATCACCCGGCCGGCCCTCTGCCCCGAGCGGCTTTCAACGAACACCAACGGCCAAGTGGTCTATCAACTCAAGACCCCTTTCCGCGACGGCACCACGCACGTCCTCTTCAGTCCGGCAAACTTCATCGCCCGCCTTGCCGCCCTCGTGCCTCGTCCCCGTGCCAATCTCACTCGATACCACGGAGTCTTCGCGCCAAGCTCACCCTTCAGGCCACACATCGTTCCAACCGCAGATAAACCCCGCAGACTCCAAAGCAACACAGACAACGCAACACCGGATCATCTGCCAGCAGACGGGAACGCCAAGCGCCATCGAACCACCGCGATCACCGAATCGACAACCGCACACCGCTCCTGGGCACAGCGACTAAAACGTGTCTTCAACATCGACATCACCCTCTGCCCGCTCTGCGGTGGGCAACTCCGCTTCATCGAAGACATCACCGACCCCAATCTCATCCGCAAAATCCTCGACCACGTCAACAGCCGAGCACTCCCGCGCTTGCCCCAAAGCGTAGGTCATCCGCCCTCTGCCGTTCGAGTACTTCACCTTCGTCTGATCGTTCGGTCGCTCAGCTCAAGTCACCGCCCAATCGCTCGCCTGAGGCAATACGTCGTCAGCGTCGTCAGCGCCGAGAAAACACCCGTTATCCTTCCTATCCTCGGACGATACGCTGCTCGTCGACCTGCGCGCCTTCGTCGGATCGTCAGGCGGCGAAACGGCCGAGGATGACCTTTGCTGCGTGCCGAAACTGACTCTGGATGTGCTCACCGATGTGGTCACTTTAGGAATCGTGGAGTCGGTTTCGGGTGAATCGCCCTCGCGCTCGCGCTTTACGAACGGTGCAGCGCAGCGCTCGATCCGGGCGTTACGCTTGAAGCACGACCTGGAACTGAATCTGGCCGGTGCAGCTCTCGTGCTGGAACTGATTGACGAACTGGAGACTGCACATGCGCGGCTTCGGGTTCTGGAAAAGCTCTATCGTTAAATGCACGGCCCGAGTAGAGGCTTGCGCCTCTAGTCTCTCGTTGTTTTTGCGAGTTGTACGCACCGACTTTCAAGCAAATCAATCGGCTACGCCTGCGCCACCAACGATGGGGTGCGCATTGCCAGGCTTCGGGGAGAGCCCGTTAAAGGTTCGGGCTGACGCCGCAGAAAGCAAGTTTGGGAGGATCGTGCCGATCAGGCCGTAGGCTGGAACTCGCTGTCGGAGCAGAGTCCGACAGCGCAGTGAAGGGCCGGGTCGATCAGGTCTTCGGCACAACAACCGTATCGATCACATGGATCACGCCGTTGTCAGCGACGATATCAACGGCGGTGACTTTCGCGGAGTCCACCGTTACGCCATTTTCTGTGCCAACGTTGAGTTCATATCCACCGGCAGTCTTGACCAACCCTGCGGACACATCCTTGGACAAGACTTTCGCAGGAACCACGTGCGCGAGAAGAACCGCGGTCAGCTTCTCTTTGTCTTTCAACAGCGCGTCGAGATCAGCTTGCGGAATCTTCGCAAACGCCGCGTCGTCCGGAGCGAACACGGTAAACGGACCTTGGCCTTGGAGTGTTTTGACGAGACCTGCGGCCTGAAGGGCCGTCACAAGCGTTTTGAAATTGCCGGCGTCGACTGCCGTATCGACGATATCCTTGGCCTGCGCGGTCATGGTTGCAAGTGACAGTGCGACTACGGCGAGAATCTTTTTCATCTGGTTTTCCTTCGGTTGTTTCGTTGGTTGAAGTGATCGTCTCGATGGCGCCGCTGAAAGCGGGGTCCCACGTTGAGAGCCGTGATCATCATCAGCCTTAGAATGTCATAGCGGATGTGAAGGTCATGTGAAATCTTGAAGCAGACAAAAAATATTCGTTGGGACCGCGTGAATAGGGGCGAGGATCGCAGGGAAACGACGAATGGCCAAATGATTTATTTATCTAACGGTAGAAATCAGTGGCTGGTATCCAGGCGGATCGCAATGTTGTTTCTTGTAGTTGTGCGAACAGAGAAAATCTGAAGTTGAAGGCCCCGCGAGTGGACGTTGATGTATCCAGTAGCGGCGGTGAGTGACTGGGTGGTGCGGAGGCTCGGTCGTAACTGCACCGAACGATTCACGGGTGATTTGAGTTGGCACGTCTGGTTGTTGTGGGGGGCGGTTGATAAAGTGGGTCGCTGCACGGAGCAGTCAAGCGCTCTGCGATGAGGGCAACGGATTGAACTAGTGAGGTAACGCGGAAGAGAGACCCCGAAGGCCGCAGGTTCCGGGCGACCACACGTGGGTGAAAGAGTTGCAGGATCATGTATCGTCGTCAGGCGCACTTTGATGTGGAAACAGGTGGCGAAAGGGGCGCAATGTCCGCTTCCTGACCGTGTGGAGGCACAAGGCGGTCAACGCCCGTAGTGCTCCGCCAAAGCACGAATTTCCTCGTCAGTCAGTGCAGCTGCCATGCCATTCATGATGCCGTTCTCCCGCTTGCCGGAGCGATAGGCCATCAGTTGCAGCCGCAGATATCGTTCCCATTGACCATCGAGGCTAGGGTAACTCGGCGCAGTGGCCGTGCCGTTATTGCCATGACAGGCCACGCAGCCTTTTGATGTGGCAAGTTCTCCGCCGTCGAGGGGAGTCCTGGAGCAGGCTGCTGCACTGATAAGTAGCGTAAACAGGAATATTAGACGCGTCATGTCATCGCTCCGCGTTGGGTCGGTTGAAGTACGTTGCGAGAATCCTGATCTGTTCGTCGCTCAGGGGTGCGGCATGGCCGTTCATTCGATTGCCGGGTTCGATACCTTCGCGGAAATAACGAAGCCGCCCTTCCAGGTAGACCGGGTTCTGTCCGGCAAGGTTTGGGTAGTGGTCAGAACTGGCGACACCAGTGCGGCCATGGCATGTCATGCAGTGGTACTTCCATGCGAGTGCTTCGCCGTCCGACTCATCCTTCGCATACGCTGCACCCGCGGTCACGAGGCTTAACGCGAGGAGTGCGCTTCGGGTCGCGCGGGTCACGAGTTTGCAGCCAGCAGGGCGCCGTCATAGACCGTGCCGGTAGCCGAGTCACGTGCCACGTTGGTGGCGGTCAAGACAGCGGTGAGCAGCAGCATCGTATATGCCCAGCTGCGGCCGTAGATAAATACCCTTCTGTTCATTTGTGCAGTGCTCATTGAGTTGGTGAGAGAAGAGTAGGATCGGGTGCGTGAAATTTTCGTCAAAATATGGACAAAACGAATATTTATCCTCAAATTAAATAGACATATATTGGACTTATCCTGTTTTGGTGATTACCCGATGAAAATTGAAGTGCTCGACGCCACCGCGCTGTCGATGATCAATCACGTGATCGCGGATGCCACGGCCGTCTGGCCATTACCGGAGCGTCTCAAACGCCTGGCATTGCCTGTATTGCGCTACGTGAGCGCAGATTTCGATGGTTTCGAGTTCGCCGGGATGCGCAACGACCACGAGCTCCTCGGAGTCGCAGCCTGGGGAGAGTGCGGCCTTCACCTTGGACCTGCGGGGCAACGTGGAGCTTTGCTGCATGGCCTGTATGTCGCAGGTGCACACCAACGCTCAGGTATTGGTCGCGCGCTGCTGGGACACGTCGCGACGCAGGCCGGGCGGAGGGGTGCCGTCGGTCTTTTGGTCAAAGCGCAGCGGGTGTCTGTGGATTTTTTTGAAAAGGCTGGCTTGCAAGCCCTGCAGCAAGCCAACTACCCACACTGCTTCTGGTTCGACTTGGCAGAAGAACAATTCGGGGACGTGGTGCGGAGCGCGTGAGGGGCGGCCGGAAGCCGTGCCGGCGTGGCTGGACAAGTGATGGCTCAACGTGGCCGTTCGCCAAGTTCTTTCAGAGCGGCCAGTTTCTTGCGGAACGCGAGCAACGCCCGTCGCCCGGAGGTGTCGATACGGATCTTGTTGTGGAAGAGCAGCCGCAACGTGGTCTCGCCGTCACTCAGTGTCATGCTGTAGCCGTCATAGTCGGTCTGCGCGGTAATGCCGCACAATACGTGACCACCCTGGTCGCGCTCTCCGTGATCGATGATGTACTGGTAAGCGCGCAGGGCCTGCGCCGATAAGATCTTGGTCTCATCGTTGTATGTCGGCGTGGTCATGGTCGCCCCCTGGTGATTTACTGAACAAGGTCCGTTTCCGTCTCCCCCTCCCGAGGCAGAGAGCGTCTTCGATCGAGGCTCCAGACAAGCGCGAAAGCAGTGCACATTCACAATGTCCTTTGCAGGGCTGGGCTCGTCCAAACAAAAGCAGCCTCTTCTTGATGTGGCCCCTAGGTGCGCAGCGAGATCTGCAGGCCGTCGGCCGCAGCAACCGCAATCAGGGCGTCTTCGAACAAACGGCGTGCACTTGCGGAGATGTCGCCCAGCTGCGCGTGCAATGCAGTGTCTGCGGGACTACTGCTTGCGCACTCACGGCTGTATTTTTCAAATGCGCTGATGTCCATCAGCAACTTGGCAATATGGTTTGGACATTCACATTGGAGGCGCGGGTTGAGCCGAGCGATGCGGGACAGTTCCGTCGTCGAAAATCGCTTTGGCAGATCGTCATGCTCGCGCGGTGCATCGCCCCCAGTTTCAAGATGAAGGAGAACATCCCGATCGTTCACCGGGCCTTGCACCGCGGTGATACCGGCGTCTGCCAACGTCGACAGCGTCGGGCGTGCGGCAAAGGCGTAGGCGACGACAACCAGCGGGACGCGCTCTCGGGTCTCTTTTGCAAATTGAACGAGAGCGTCGGGCAACGTCGGGCTCTCGATAACGACGGCGTCGGTCCCGACCTTGCCCGACTCACGCAGCCAGTCGGCAGCGTCGCCGCTGTAGCGCGTTTCAACCATCGGATTGCCGAGCAGCAACTGCGCCACATTGGGTCCAATCAGGGTCAGTGAGCGTGCTTTGGTTCGCGGCGTGTCACGCTGGTGGAGCGCCGCGAGGACGCGCAGCGCATCGACGTCCAGGTCCGCGAGGTGGCTCAAGGCGTGCCCGCTGCCGGTAAGCAGCTTGATGAGCTTCAGCAGTTCGAGTTGTTCTTCGGTGTAGACCCTGCGACCGGTATCCGTACGAATCGGTACAGCGATGCCGTGTCTGCTTTCCCACTTGCGCAGGGTATGTGCGGGAATCTGGGTCATGCGTGCGGTGGCACCGATTGAAAATTGTTGCATATCGAATCGACCAGAGAAGTGTCTCATTATTGTCCAAGATTAAGGGCGCGGCGCAATCGCTCCGCTCAAGGACGTCGCAACGACTACGGCTGCAGCGGACACGGCGGTTGGCCATCCTGTCGCACTTTGCGCCCCGCACTGCGCAGGTTGGCCTGCTGGCGGGCGCGAAGTCTGGAGCACCCACCTAGATGAAACGGCGTAGGGATTGACGACAGGTGAGCGTTGGTCGAAGCGTTCTTCCCGGCGTGTGAGCGGTTGATTGCCATCATCCATCGCGACGGGAAATCGTTACGCGTGAAAATCCTGAGTCGGACATCGCTCCTCCCCAGCAAGCCTCGTCGGCGGCGACACGCATCGACAGCGTGATGGCGGTGGCGTCACGTACCGCATCACGCGCATCACGCAGTGTCTTGAACCGTAAAACCCGGCCTCGACGATCACGCAGGAGTCCTGCACTGGCAGGTTCCTGCACTTCAACGACGTAGTCACGGCAACCGTCGCTGATGATCGTGGCGCGTGACGGGCGGGAGCGAGAAAATTTCATGAGGTCGAGGAGTTTCATCTCAAGGCGGCCCTGTAAATATGGACATTTATTGGTCATAACTTCTATTATGGTGATTATTAATAGAATGTCTAATTAAAGTAAATATATAAAATAGACACAAACTTACTTTTGAGTCATGTGATGAGGCCCATCTCCAAGAAATCGCCAACGATGCACTGGCGTCTGCAGCTTCGTCGGCGGGCTCTTCAGGGCGGTCCGGGTCCTGTCTGAATGATGACCAACCGGCACCTGCGCAGCGCCTTTATGGCGCACAGGTGATCCAAGGCGGCTGAGCGCATGCAAGCCCGCCTATCCGGTCGGTTCTTCGACCAATATCTGGCGCGTGCCAGCCCCAAACCCGGATTTGCTCCCTTTTCCCGGACGAGCGCGGGAACCCTCTGGCAGGTGGCCGAACCCGCGACCGCGTCACTTCGCGGGGGGCGGTGTATTTCCGTATCTGGGTGTTCCCACGGTCAATCGTCGACGCACCCGCCCGGCACCAGAGGAGACTCTCCGCCTGCTGAAACCCGGCCTTCTTTCTGGCATCGCGCTCGAGCGAGCGCGATTGCAGCAGCTGTTGTCTACCGTGCATGCCGATTCTGCTGTTTGCGCAGTGCGCTTAAAGGGTTTGTCAGGTCTGCCCTCAGGGAAGTCTGCGGCGGCTGGCGATGCGCTGGGACTTGCGGGTGCGCTCGCTGAAAGTGGGCGGCTTTTCGCGCACCCAACGGACAAAGGCAGCGACGTCGTGGTGCGCGAGCAGCGCGTTGATCGTGCAATAGTGGGACGCGAGTTCAACTTCGGTGAACAGTGCGTGGATTTGCCGGTGACAGATGCGATGCATGAACGTGGTATGCATGCCACCTCGCGAGCGTGGCACCAGATGGTGGGCGTCCCGCTGGGATTCCGGAATGATACGCCCGCACAGCGGGCAATCCGGAAGTGCACTCTGCCGTGGCGGAAACTGCATTTCCGCAATGGCCTTGCGACGGATACGCCCGGACATGACATTCTCTGTTTCGCTCAAGGCGCGTAGGACTATATCCAGTTGGCAACCTGCGAGGGAAGACACCGCTTGTGGCATCCTTGCGGAACCGAATGCAAAGGACAGCACTGCCCGAATATCTCCTCTCGTTCGCTGCAGGAGATACAGGAGTAATGTGGGTTTTCATGGCAAGTGAGCGTGGCAAGAGATGTTCCAGAACATGGCGGTTCGCCGCTCTTCTCCATGATTGGCGTTGCTGAGATCATCTCGTGAAAACCGGATCAACCGGCTCATCCAGCCTGCAGCACACGGTCGTCGTTTTTGGAGGAAACGGTGTGGTCGGGCTTGGTGTGCTCGAAGCACTGGTGTCCGCAGGCGGATTCGACGTTCACGCCCTTTCCCGACGTGGTGGTCCCCCTGGCGGGCTGTCTCTTTCCCGTCAACCGTGGTTGCGCGCCGTTAACTGGCATGCCTGTGATGTGCGCGATGAGGCGCCGCTGGCGCAATGTCTCAAGACCATCTCACCGACCTGTGCGGCGATAACCATCGGACGCCTGCGGGCATGGGACCAGCTGTTTCCTTCGCGTCATTCAGAGGTGGAGGATGGCGCGAAGACGCCGGCCCTGCGAGCGCTGCACGCGTCACAGCATGCGGGAGTCGGGCGACTGGTTTATGTGTCGGGGCTCTTTCCTGAGTTCACACGTTTGCCGGTGCGGCGGCACGGACCGTTGCGTTGGGTGAAGGCTTGGCTGGCGCCGCAGCAGCGTGCGAAGGCAGAGGTGGAAAAGGCGGTTTCCGGGATTTTTCCGGACAACAACAGCTTGATCATTCGTGCTGGGCTGGTCTGTGGTCGATTCGAAATCGCCGGGCGAAGGTTGTGGCTGCCGCCCTTCACACATGCACCACGTCGTGTCGATCTGCTACGCCGGATCGTTCCGCATGCAGCGACCGCCCTGGAGATCGGTGAAGCTTGTGCCGGGTTCTTTCGCGGCGAGAGTTCTGGAGGCGTCATCGAAGGAGGCGCAGTGCGCAGAGATCTGCTGGCGCAGCGTCACTGATAAACGGGAGTGGTACTTGATTCGGGATACTGTCTGGATACTTGGTGATCAACTGAATCCTGCCTTTGCTGCGTTGGCACAGTCGAATCCTTCCACCCATCGGGTGCTCATGGTTGAAAGTTTAGCCACACTGGCGTCCAGGCGATGGCATATCCAGCGCGCCCATCTGGTGATCACGGCGATGCGGAGGTTTGGCGAAGAACTGCGTGTCCGTGGTTTCGAAGTTGATTACCGTCATGCCGCAACCCTTGCCCAAGGTCTGCACGAGCATCGTGCGGCCTATCGTCCCGGCGAGGTGATCGTTATGGAGCCGGGTAGCTGGAACGGACTCGAGCGGGTGACTCGGTTGGGGTGTCGTGTGGTGCCGGGCAACCAGTTCCTCTGCCATTACACCGAATTCGCTGGATGGATGGGGAGCCGCCGGAATCTGAAAATGGAGGATTTTTACCGCTGGCAGCGACGGCGGCTCGGCTACCTCATGGAAGGCTCCGGCCCCGATGCGCAGCCCGTGGGTGGTCGCTGGAACTTTGATACCGATAACCGCCGCCCGCCACCGAAAGGCGGGAGCCAGGTATGGCCGACGCCGCTGGTGACTCCCCTGGATGACCTGGACCGCGAAGTGATCGAAAAGGTGCGGCCGTATTGTACTGGCGACACCCCCGTCGGGCTCTGGGCGACAAGCGGTGCAGAAGCGCAGCGACGAATGCGTCATTTCGTCGACCAGCTGCTGCCTGGATTTGGTCCCCATGAAGACGCAATGACCGTCCACTCCTGGCACCTCGCACATTCGATGCTGTCGCCTTATCTCAATCTTGGATTGCTCACGCCGGCCGAGGTCTGTGATGCGGTGCAGGACGCGTTCGACCGGGGACTCGTTCCCATCGCGTCGGCTGAAGGATTCATGCGCCAGGTGATTGGCTGGCGGGAATATGTCTGGGGCATGTACTGGGCCGGCACCCCAACCTATGCCGGCATGAACGCGCTGGAGGCCACTCGGCCTCTGCCCCCGGTGTTCCGGGGTGAGGCGCCTACACAGATGCGTTGCGTCGGCCAGGTACTCGCGGAAGTCCAGGCACACGGTTGGGCGCATCACATCCAGCGTCTCATGGTCCTCGGCAACCTTTGCCTGATTGCGGGCGTCGATCCCAGGGCGTTGCTCGACTGGATGTGGGCCAATTTTGTGGATGGAGCCGAATGGGTCATGGTGCCGAACGTCATCGGTATGTCCCAACATGCCGATGGCGGGCGCATGGCCACCAAGCCCTATGCATCCGGCGGTGCCTACATCGACCGGATGAGCGACTACTGCAAGGGTTGCCGCTTCGATCGCAGCCGACGTACCGGTGAGGATGCCTGTCCGTTCACGACGCTCTACTGGGATTTCATGGCGCGTCATCGGGGGCGCTTTGGTCGCAACCCTCGAGTGGCGCAACAGGTGCACGCAGCCATGCGGTTGGGAGATCTACAGGAAGTGCGCGAACGTGCTGTCGCAGTCATGGAGCGGCTGTCGGCAGGGCAGCTTTAGGAAACCTCTGTTAACAGTCAGCTTCTATATCAATGAAAACAACGATGGCCGACCAATGCACATATAAGTGACACCTCAGGGGATACCAATTTCGAAAAAGGGTATTGACAAGTTAAGTCTTCAGAGCGAACGAAATCGAGCTTGTCCAATTCATGCAACCGCCCTGCTCCATTCTGTAAACGCACTGACCCTAAGCTCACGATAGTGTTGAGCCCTAACCAGATGTCTACCCAGATTGAATAGGTTAGCCACTGCGGCATGAGCGGTGACAAAATTCTGAGCCTGCCTCCTCGATTTAAACCGCCGCATCCCCCGTTCCCTGACCCTGGTCGCTTCGTGCGATTGCTCTGCCCGATTATTCTCGTACTGTTGAGTACTGTGGATCGTCTCTGGAATCAGCTCTCGGTGCGCGACGCCATAACTGCGTAGTTTATCCGTAACGATCTTCCTTGGTTCGCCCCCGTGGCTCCGCAGTAAAAGCCTGAAGAAACGCTTGGCAGCAGCACCGTCTCTCTTGGCCTGCAGGTAGACATCAACCACTTCCCCATCCTGGTCCACAGCGCGCCACAGGTAGTGCTGCTTGCCGTTGATTTTGACAAAGACTTCATCGATGAAGAATGTATCACCGTAGCCTCGATGACTTCGCTTCAATCTGCGAGCGTATAAAGCGCCGAACTTGATGCACCAAAGACGGATCGATTCTCTGGTGACGATGATGCCTCGTTCGGCCAGTAGATCTTCAATATCTCTATGGCTGAGATTGAATCTATAGTAGAGCCAGACTGCGTAACTGATGATGTCGGGAGGAAATCGGTGGCGTTTGTACGTATTCATCCACCGAATCTAGCAATTAGCGCGAGTTAAGTTGTCAGTACCATTCTGTGGCCCACCGGGAAGTGATGCCCAATACGATTCACAGTAACGATCAGTACGAGAATAATCGTGCTGAACAATCACATGAGGCGACCAGGGTGAGGGAGCGTGGTATGCGGAAGTTCAAATCAGTTAGGCAGGCACAGAGATTTGTGACTGCTCATGCTGCTGTTTCAAATCTCTTCAACTTGGGCAGACACCTGATCAGAGCTCAGCATTACCGGGATCTTAGGATAAGTGCGTTCAATGAG
>SXGR01422880.1_pt1 | contig 64644 bp, 51 predicted proteins | sample 3174711 | NCBI WGS metagenome assembly SXGR01 (sample SAMN11356860, study PRJNA531348) | freshwater metagenome | isolation source: freshwater sample F1-60 | place: China: Fuxian Lake, Yuxi | collected 2017-12-25 | reverse complement strand
CCCGCCGCACAATCTGGGCGAGGTGATTGACGCTGTCTGCGCGCAAATCGACGATCCGGACATCACCATCAAGGCGCTCATGAAGCGTCTCAAGGGGCCGGATTTTCCCACGGGTTGCACCGTGTGCGGACTGGCGCCCATCCAGCAATACTTCGAGACGGGCAGGGGATCGATCAAGGTCCGCGGCCGAGTGGGGGTTGAACAAGTCAAGGGCGGGCGCGAACAGCTCGTCATCACGGAGATCCCCTACAACGTCAACCGCGCTGTGTTGGTCGAGCGGATCGCTGACTTGGCCAATGAGAAAGTGCTCCCCGAAGTCTCAGCCGTGCGGGATGAATCCGACGAGAACACCCGCGTGGTGGTGGAGCTCAAACGCGACGCCATCCCGAAGGTCGTCATCAACAATCTTTACAAGCACACCTCGCTGGAAACCAGCTTCAGCGTCAACATGCTGGCGATCGACCGCGGCCGGCCAAAGACCCTCGGGATCAAGGACCTCATCAACCTCTACATCGAGCACCGGCGCGATGTGGTGATGCGCCGCACCCGGTTCGAGCTCAGGCGCGCCGAGGAGAGGGCCGAAGTGCTCGAGGGCTATCTCATCGCGCTCAGCCGGCTTGATGAATTTATCCGCATCATCCGCCAGTCCGCCAACCGCGACGAGGCGAGGGTAAAGCTCCTGGCCTTCGAATTCACCCGTGCGCAGGTGGAGAAGCTCGGCATTCTCATCCGCAGCGACGCCCGCCTGAAGAATGGTCGCTACGAATTCAGCGAAGTCCAGGCCAACGCCATCCTCGACTTGCGCCTCTATCAACTGACGGGGCTGGAGCAGGACAAGGTGCGAACGGAATACGGCGAGCTGGTCGCCCGCATCAAGGATCTGTTGGACATTCTGGCCCGTGAAAAGCGCGTGCTGCAAATTATCAAGGATGAGCTGCAGGCCCTGAAAGCCAAGCACGCCACGGCGCGCCTCACCGAGCTGGCACCGGAGGAGGGCGAAATGTCCATCGAGGACCTGATCGCCAACGAGGCGGTCATCATCACGCTGACCCACAGTGGCCTCATCAAGCGAACCAACCTCAACGCCTACCGGGCGCAGCGCCGCGGGGGCAAGGGCGTGCTTGGCATGGGCACGCGCAAAGCCCAGACCGAGACGGACCAGAATGATTTCATCGAGCACCTTTTCACCGCCAGCACCCACGACTACCTGATGTTTTTCACCAACTCCGGCCGCGTCTATGTCGAGCGCGTGCACGAGGTGCCGGACATGGGGCGCGCCTCCCGTGGCCGGAGCATCGCAAACCTGCTGGAGCTCAAGCATGGCGAGAAGATTGCCGCGCTCATCCGCGTGCAGTCGGTCACGGGCCCGAACAAGGAAGACCAGACTTGGGTGGCGCAGCAGTACATTTTCTTTGCCACGCGCGAGGGCACGGTGAAAAAGACGGCGCTCTCGGACTTTGCCAATGTGCGCCGGGGAGGCATCATCGCGATCAGCATCGATCCGGGCGACACGCTCATCGACGCAAAGCTGACGAGCGGACAGAATGATGTGGTGATCATCACCGGCACGGGGATGAGCATCCGCTTTCGAGAGGAGGACGTGCGCGACATGGGCCGCCCCGCCGCAGGCGTGCGCGGCATTCGTCTGGAGAAGGAGGATCACGTCGTCGCGCTGGCGGTGGCGGACAAGGACGCCACGCTCCTGGTTGCCGGGGAAAACGGCGTCGGCAAGCGCACGGGCTTTGAGGAGTATCGCGTGCAATCGCGCGGCGGCAAGGGCATCATCACGATGAAGACCACGGCCAAGACCGGCCGGGTGATTGGTGCGCTCACCGTCCATGACCAGGATGAGATCATGCTCATCACCGTGGGTGGACAAATGGTGCGGACGAAGGTCTCTGGAATCCGTGAGACGGGCCGCAACACGCAGGGCGTTCGGCTGGTCAATCTGGACGAGGGCGACCGGCTGCAGGACATCGCCCCGGTGATCTCCGAGCAAGAAGAGGAAGATTCAGGAGAGGCCGCGCCAGAGGCGTGATCAGCAGCGGCCGTTGCAGCAACCGCTGGAAGCGGAAGTTTCCTGTATCGAGAGGGCGCTCTTCGTAGCCGGAATCGGCAGACTCGCGTTGGGTGGCTTGATGGCCTCGACCGTCACGGACCTAAATTCAATGTCTTTCACGATGCGCCAAGGCTCCTCCTTGCGACTCAGCAGGCGAACCGGTGAAAAGCCCGCCATGGTGAAGGCATTGAGAAACTCGTCCTCGCGGAAGGCGCCCGCAATGCAGCCGCTCCACAGTTCTGCGTCCTGCTGCAGTTCAGACGGAACCTCCTGGCTGCACACAATGTCAGAGATGACGGCGCGACCGCCGGGTTTGAGCACGCGGAAAAGTTCCCCAAACACCTGTCGTTTGGCGAGGGGATCCACGAGGTTGAGCACGCAATTGGAAACCACGACATCCACCGAGTCATTGCCAATCATGGGTTGCCGTGCGCGCAGTTGCGCCGCAATTTCCTCGGCGCGCAAATAGCCGGCCAGCCCGAGCAGGGGGTCACCCGACAGCGCGGCATCCAACGCCTCCAGGTCGAGCGCCAGATCTTGAATCCGGCCTTTGCGAAAGCCGGTGTTGGCGTAGCCGATGTTTCGGGCAACTTGTGGGGCGTTGCGCCGCGCCAGAGCCAGCATGTCGTCGGACATGTCCACGCCGATGACACGCCCATGAGGGCCCACGATCTGGGAGGCGATGAAACACGCCTTTCCTGCGCCACTGCCAAGATCCAGAACGGCTTCTCCGGATTTGAGGTGCCGGCTGGGGTCGCCGCAACCGTAGTCGCGGTCGATCACCTCCTGCGGAATTGCCGCAAGCAGGCGTGGGGGATAATCCACCGCGCAGCAAAGCCCAGCATCGGGGACTTGGGCGGCCTGTGCATAACGGGCCAGGACGGCCGATTCCATGCTCATCGACCAATGCCCTTGCCGCGGTGAACGTAGCCTAAGGCGATGATGCTATACGCGGTCGTCAGCGGCTTTTCCTTCTCCATCCAGCGGGGGTTTTCATTCTGCCATGAACCATCATCCTTCTGGAGCTTAAGAAGCTGCATCGCCAGATCGCGCCGCCAGTTGATTTTCTTGCCGGCCGCCGTCACGAGTTCGTCAACCCCCTGCACGCTCAGGGCCTTGGCCATGAGATAATAATAGTAGTAAAGCCCTTGGGCGCCGACGCCGGGGTTTTCCTCCAGAGTGTAGTTGTCGCCGAGCCACTTGCTGACGGCCTGGATGCGCGGATCGTCCTTCTTGAGTTGGGCGTAGGAGTAACTCAGCAACCCGGCGTAGCTGATCGAGCCGTAGCTGCGCAGCGACTTGCGGCCCGTCTTGGAATCCACAACCTCGCCCGCCATGCTGTGGCCCGGGAAATAAATGAAGCCGCCCTTCTGTTTGGGGTCCTCACTGGCCCACGGCTGCTTGTTGTGGCTGGGAAGGTTTTGGCAGTTCTGGATGAACTGGATTGCCGCAGCCCAGTTCAGGTCTTTGACATCGGGCGAGTCGGCAACCAGGTGGCGTGAGTAATAGATCGCTTCCAGCGCCGTGAGCGTATTGTTCAGGTCTGAGTGCGGGTAGGTCTTGCCGTAGCCAATGCCGCCGTCGAGCGGATTGTCCGTCTCGCCTTTTTTGTCCAAGTCCCACTGTTCCTTGACCAGATAGGCGCGGGCACCCTTCACGGCCGCATGATACTGCGGGTCGTTGGCCGCCAGGAGTGCCATCATGGCGATGGCGGTGTTGTAGTTGGCCAGACCCTTTCCCGAATGAATGCTGCCATCCTTCTGGACCTGCTTTAATAGAAAAGCGTAACCCGCCTTCACCCACGCGGGCTGCGCCTTCGGTGCACCGGGGTTGCTTTGGTGGGCCAGCAATGCAAGGGCCGTGACGGCGGGAAGGTCGGCGTTCATCCAGAAACCGCCCGCGTCCTGATTCTTCTCCAGCCAAGTCAGCCCCTTGTTGATGGCGCGCTGGATTTCGTTTTGGTAGGAGAGATCCGCGTCGCCCGCATTCTGCGCAACGGCGCCGGTGGCGCCCAGCCATGCGGCTAGTGTGAGGGTCAATGTGATGGATTTCATATGCTCTTGGGTTGGAGGATAGGCTATTTCCCATCCCCGGGTTTCTTCACAGGGGTCAAAGGCTTGTTTGGCAGAAGGCGAATGGAAAGCGTGGCCGGACTGTCCAGCGCGGGCAGGCCGGCCTTGATGGGGGACCAATTCTCATCATCCACGCGGCCCGGCCTTGGATTGTTGATGAGTGCGGCAGGGTCGGTGATGAGCGAGACGATGCTGCCGTCGCGTGCAGCCAGGAACTGGCCCTCAAAGATCATCGAGCCGTTGTACACGAAGGGCCCCGCCTCCATGGCCTTCTTGGCGCGGCCGTCGCGCACAAACTGCTCAATGGGCGCGCTCTGCGTCTTGCCGCCGGCCACCCACTGCAGGCGGATTTCAACCTGCTCGCCAGCGATGGTCTCGCGGGGGTCTTCCGGAACGGGCTTGCCTTGGGCGCCCTTGGCGTTGAGCAGCAAAAGAGCCACTTGGATGTGCAGCGGATCGGCATCGGTGCGCAGCAGGCTTTCATGGGCTTTACCCTTGGGAGTCACCACGATGTATTCCATCGGGCCTGCGTGCATGTTGATAAAAACGGGAAAGGAGATGGCCCGCTCATTCTTGAGAATGGTCACCTTGCCCGCTTGCAGCACGCCCGGGCGAATCTCCTTTATCTCTGGCGGCGCGGCCGACGTCGCACCGCCCAGGCCGGCTTTGTCCTGTGCGCCGGAAACCATCGCCAAGAGCACTGCCAGCGTTCCCCATGCGCGTCTTTGGCTCGCCCGTGGCTTCATCACCAAGACAGGATAATCAGCCCGCGCAAAAAATCCACTTGGATTTTGACCGGTTCACCCCTAGTTTCCGGCGCATTCCCCGGCTTTGCATGCACACGCACCCGTCTGAAACAGTGGAGATGATCAAGGGGCTGCGGGCCCTGGCGCAAAACATCTGGTGGACATGGAACCAGTCGGCGCACGACATCTTTGCCGACCTCGCCCCCCGCACGTGGCACCTGCACCATCACAACCCGGTCGCGGTGCTCAACGAGATGAGCGACGCGGAGCTTCGCGTGCGCCTCTTCGAGCCCGACTTGGCGCGATCGGTGCGCGCCGTGCTGGCAGAGTTTAACGCCTACATCAATGCTCCCTCCACTTGGGTGTCGCGTCACATGCCCGCGCTGGCCCAATCGGAGATTGCCTACTTCTCGGCAGAATTTGGCCTGCATGAAATCCTTCCCATCGCCGCCGGCGGGCTGGGCGTGCTGGCGGGCGACCACGCCAAGGCGGCCAGCGATCTTGGGCTCAAGTTCATCGGCATCTCCCTGTTCTACCGCGAGGGCTATTTCCACCAGTCCATCAATCACGACAATTGGCAGGCCGAGTCCTACACTCCCCTCAAGCCCCAGAACCTGCCGATGGATCTGGTGCTCGATCCGCTGGGCAAGCCCGTCATCTGCTCCATCGAGCTGCCCATCGGCACCGTTCATTTCTGCGCGTGGCGCGTCAATGTCGGGCGTTGCCCCATTTATCTGCTGGACGCGGACCTGGTGGACATTCCCGGTGCCCCGCAAAACCCGCCACAGGCCCGCGACCTGACCTTGCGTGTTTACGGAGGCGATACCACCACGCGCATCATGCAGGAAATCGTGCTGGGCATTGGCGGGGTGCGCCTGCTGCGAAAGCTCGGGCATGTGCCCGAAGTCTTCCACATGAACGAAGGTCATGCGGCCTTTCTGACGCTGGAGTTGACGCGCGAAAAGATGGCGGAGGGGATGCGCATGGCTGACGCGCTGGCGGCCACGCGATCGGAGTGCATCTTCACCACGCACACGCCGGTGCCTGCGGGCCACGACCGTTTTGCCAGCGAGCTCATCAGCTACGCTCTGGGCCGGATGGAGAAGGATCTTAAAATCTCTCACGCCGAGATGATGGCGCTGGGGCAGGAAGACCGGACTCAACCCGACAGCCCGTTTTGCATGACGGTCCTTGCACTCAACGCCTCGCGCTCGGCCAATGGTGTCAGCGAGCTGCACGGCAAGGTGAGTCGGCAAATGTGGCAGAAGCTTTATCCGGGCAGGAGCGAGAACGACGTGCCCATTGGCCACATCACGAATGGCATTCATTTGCTGGGTTGGATGAAAGCCTCGGCGCGCCAGTTCTGGGTGGGGCACTTGGGCAAGGTGGCCGGCGAACTTTCCAACGGCGACCAGTTTTATGAGCGCATCAATCACCCGGACTTCTGGAAGCGCATCGAGGACGAGCACTTTGTGTCTGACGAAGAGCTCTGGGCCATGCGCTACCGGTTGCGGCGCGAGCTCATCGAATTTGCGCGCGTGCGCATGGTTCATGCTTCGGTCAATCCCGTGGACGCAGCGCACTATGACAAGGTGCTCAGCGTGGACGCGCTGACCATCGGTTTTGCGCGCCGGTTTGCCACCTACAAGCGCGCCCCGCTGATCTTTGACCGGTTTGACGACATCGTGCGGCTGGCCAAGAACACCGAGCGCCCCGTGCAGTTCATCTTTGCGGGCAAGGCGCATCCCGCCGACAACGAAGGCAAGAAATTCATCCAGAAAATCATCCACCTAAGCGAGCACTCCTACCTTCACGGCAGCCTTGTCTTTGTTGAGAACTACGACATCCATGTCGCCCGCCATCTGGTGGCTGGCTGCGATGTGTGGCTCAACAACCCGCGCCGCCCCTTGGAGGCCAGCGGCACCAGCGGCATGAAAGCGCTTTGCCACGGATGCCTCAACTTCTCCATCCTCGACGGCTGGTGGCGCGAAGGCTTTGACGGCGAGAACGGATTTGGCATTGGTGACGATTCCCACCCCGACGATGTGGCTGAACAAGACCGTCGCGACAGTGACAATCTCTACCGCGCCCTTTCCGAGGAGATCATTCCCGCGTTCTACAACCGCGACGCACAGGGTATCCCCCGCCAATGGCTGCGCCGTGTGCGCCGCTCCATCGCCTCGATGACGGCCCAGTACTCCACCTGGCGCATGGTGCAGGACTACGCCCGCAAGTATTACCTGCCGCCGGCCTAGCAGCACTTTCCAGATTTCCGCAATTGGGCTATCCTCCCGGTATGCGACTAGTGCCACTTGCTGGCCAGACCCGCGCTTTGCTGCGCGAGTGGATGGCGGCCCAAAACCAGCCCGCCTTCCGTGCCGACCAAGTGTTGGCAGGATTGCACACCCGTCATGAGGCCGGCTGGGAGGGTCTGCGCGAACTTCCTGCCGTCCTGCGCGATCTCATGCGGCAACACTTTGCATTCTCCACGCTGAGTCTGGCGCGCCAGCAGGGAAGCCAGGACTCCACGCGCAAATTTCTCTGGAGGATGGCCGATGGGGCGCTCATCGAAAGCGTGCTTATTCCCGCAAGCCCCGCCCTCTATGGTGAGGGCAGCGACCGGCACACGCTCTGCGTCTCCACTCAGGTGGGCTGCGCGTATGGATGTCGGTTTTGTGCGAGCGGGCTTGAAGGCTGGAAGCGCCATCTGGAGCCTTCGGAGATTGTGGAGCAGGTGCTGGCGGTGGAACGGCTGCACCGCTCCGAGCATCCCCGTTCAGAGCGGCGCCTCATCAACAACCTGGTCATCATGGGCATGGGCGAGCCTCTCGCCAATTACGTGAACCTGATGGCCGCGTTGGAGGTGCTCAACGCTGCTTGGGGTGGCAACATCGGCGCGCGAAAGATCACCATCTCCACCAGCGGATTGGTGCCTCAGATTCGCATGCTGGCCGATCAGCCCTGGCAGTTCCGGCTGGCGCTTTCGTTGCATGGCGCCACCGACGTGGTGCGTAGTCGCATCATGCCCATCAATCGCAAGTATCCGCTGGCGGAACTGGTGGAGGCCGCGGCCTATTACCAGACTCGCAAGAAGGGCATGATCACTCTGGAGTACATCCTGATGGCGGGCGTCAACGACATGCCCGATCAGGTGGCGCCGCTGGCCAGGATCGCCCAGCGGCTCCGTGCCAAGGTGAATCTCATTCCATACAACACCGTGGAGGGGCTGACATGGCAGCGCCCTGCTCCCGATATTTCGCGGCGCTTCCACCAGCTCCTGCTCAAAGAGGGGGTGGCCGCCACGTTGCGCCACGAGAAGGGGCACGACATCGACGCCGCCTGCGGCCAGCTGCGTCTGCGAGCCGAAAAGGAAATTGCGGCCGCCCTGTCCTGATCCTACGCTCGCGCGGTGATTGCGCTTTTGGATTACGGCGCGGGCAACATCCGCAGCGTTCAGAAGGCGCTGGAGCGAGCCGGCGCCCAAGTGCAGTTGGTCCGCGACCCCGGCCAGTTGCGCGGTGCAGCGGCGGCGGTGTTGCCCGGCGTCGGCGCCTTTGACGATTGCATCCACTCGATGCAGCGGCAGGAGCTCTTCCATGCCGCGCTGCAATTTATCCAGACCGGGAAACCCTTCCTGGGGATCTGCGTGGGCTATCAGGCGCTCTTTGAACGCAGCGAAGAGTTCAACAGTTGCGCCGCCGGGCTTGGGCTTTTCACCGGGCGCGTGGTTCGATTTGCCGGTGGCCACCTCAAGGTGCCGCACATTGGATGGAACCAGGTGGAGGTGCTGCGGCCGGGTTGCCCGGTGTTAAAGGGCATTGAGTCGGGAGCCTATTTCTACTTCGTCCACAGCTATTTCCCGCAGCCGCAAGACCCCACGCTGGCCCTGACGCGCACCACCTACGGCGCGACTTTTGCCTCCGCCATCTGGAAGGATAACGTGTTTGCGACGCAGTTCCATCCCGAGAAGAGCCAGCAAACCGGACTGCGTCTTCTGGAGAACTTTGTCGCGCTCAGCCGCGGGTGACATCCCTCATCGGGCTTGTGTGCCCCCAAGTCCATTGGTATCGTCGCGCCCCAACGCAACACTCGTTATGTCACACACTCTGCCCGAACTTCCCTACAGCAAGAATGCCCTGGAGCCTCACATCGACGCCCGCACGATGGAGATCCACCACGGCAAGCACCACAACGCCTACATCACGAACCTGAACAAGGCGCTGGAAGGCAAGCCGGAGCTGGCCGGCAAGAGCGTCGAGGCGCTGATTGGCGACCTGAGCGCCGTGCCGGCGGAAATACGGGGAGCCGTGCGCAACAACGGCGGCGGCCACGCCAACCATACGTTCTTCTGGAAGCTCATGGGGCCGGGCTGCGGCGGCGCGCCGGTGGGTTCGCTGGCCGGTGCCATCAACCAAACCTTTGGCAGCGTGGATGCGTTCAAGGAAAAGTTCGAGGCCGCCGGTGTGGGCCGATTCGGGAGCGGTTGGGTTTGGCTGTGCCTCAAGGCCGACAAGACCCTTTGCATTTGCTCCACGCCCAATCAGGACACGCCGCTCATGAAGGGCGTCGCCGAATGCCCCGGCACCCCCGTGTTGGGGTGCGATGTCTGGGAGCATGCGTACTACCTCAATTATCAAAACCGCCGGGCGGACTACCTTAAGGCGTTCTGGAACGTGGTGAACTGGACTCAGGCCGAAGCCAATTATCAGGCCGCCATGGCTTGAGCGCCCGCTTTGCGGATTAAACGTACCGACGGGGCAGTTCTGCGCCTGCCACAAAGCTAAGCTTGGCCACGTCACACATCTGATAGACGTGGATGCGGAAGTCCGGGCAGGTGCTGACGAGACAGTACGCATCGGTCGCACTAAAGCCGTGCTCGTCAATCAGCCACGCCATCAAATGTTGCGTGGCGCCGTGCACGGCGGTTTCCAGTGGGCGGGCTGAGTGGACAGCGATCAAGGCGTCGGCCTTTTCGATGCGTAGGCACGCCTGCCGCTTTTTGCGAATCACCTCCAGCTTGAGGCGCACGGTGGCGCAGGTTTCCGCCGCGGTTCCAGTGTACTCCGTGTCACCCTGGCTGGCGTGGACATCGCCCAGATACAGAAGGGCGCCGGGGTGAAACACGGGCATCAGGATGCGATTGCCCGGCGCAATGTCGCGCACGTCCAGATTGCCGCCCCATGCGCCCTGGCCGTCAATGCTGGTCAGCACTTCACGGTCGGGCGCAACGCCCAATGTGCCGATGAAGGGTGTGATGGGCCAGCGGATGCGCTCGTTAAAAGCCATCGTTCCGTCGCGCATCGTACCACTGGGACCTGGAGTGTGCCGCAGGATACGCGTCGTGTAATCCGCCGACAATTCGGGCCAGCGCGTGGATTCGCCCAGCGGGCCGCGTCGCGGGCCAATGGCGATCCATGAGTAGTCGGCCACCTCGATGTGCTCGATGAGCACCACTAGCACGTCACCGCGCTCAACGCCCTCGACATAAATGGGGCCGGCGATGGGGTTGGCCATCGGCGGGCTGCGGTCAAAGCCCGGACGTTTCCCTGGAATGGCCTTGTCATTCTCCGTCTTAAAATACCCGGTGCTCGCGTCCCATGTTTCCACTTCAAACACCTCGCCGGGTTTGACCCTGAGCAGGGGTTCATCACGCCAGTCAAATGCGTACTTTCGGGCCAGGTCTCGGGGGATGCGTTGCATTAGTTGAGTCAGGGGCGGGGGCGGTTTTTATAGCGGTCGTAGAGGCGCGTGTGGCGGCTCTCCAGCGACACTTCAACGCCGGCAATCCACATGCGCCGGACTTGGGCGCGAATGTCAAGGAGGTCGCCTTCCACTGCGATGAACGTGGCCTCTTTGCCAGCCTCGAGCGACCCTCGCCGCGTCGCATCCCCCATGAACTGGGCCGGTCGCAGCGTGATGGACTTTAGAGCCTCGGCGCGAGGCAGGCCATTAGCTGCTGCTTGCGCTGCAAGGTAGGGCAGGTTTCTGAGTTCTGAAGCCGCCCATCCCCCCATCGGCAGGCATAACGCCATGGGCACGCCGGCGCGGTGCAGCACGCCGGGTGTGCGAAAGTGGAGATCCGCCGCGTGCTCGTCGTGGTGCGGCAATTCGAAGAGGGCATCAAACACGACAGGCACCTTGTGCTCGGCCAGCAGTGGCGCCAGACTTCCAGCATCGCGCGCGCCGACGAGAATCATCGAGTAGCCGCGGCGCTTGGCCCAAGCGAGGGCGGCGGTAATCTGCCGGGCTTCCTGCGCGTGGACCATGATGGGCTGGCCACCTTTGAGGAACGGCAACACGCTCTCCCATGCGGGCACACGCCGGAAGTCTTTCAAGCCGGCAACGCGGGCCTTTTGATAGGCTTGCGCATCGTCAAAGAACCGATCCAGCGCACGTAGCCGCTCGGCTCGGTCATTGGCTTGTTCTTTTAATGATTTAACCTTGGGACCTGCGGGATCCTTTACCGACTTGGGTGCCGCGCTTAGCTCCATGGATGGCCAGTAGAGGTGCAGCGCGATGGGTTTTTTCGCCGTCATGGACTCCACGCCCCAGCCACTCAGTTGCATGAGGCCTGACTGGCCGGAAATCCGCCCCCCCATGGGCGCTACCAGAGCGTGGGTGATGCCATTGGCGCGCGCAACGGCGATGAGTTCAGAATCCGGATTGACCGAACCCCACGCCTCAACTTCCGGAAGAAATTCCCCGGCCTCCGTGGTGTCCAGCGTGGCGCGCACACCACTGATTTCCACAAGCCCCAACGATGTGGGCATTGCGATGAGGCCCGGATAGAGGTGCAGGCCCGGCAAATCTACCACACGCGCACCCGCAGGGCGCGCAACCGACTTGCCGACGGCGATGAGCTTGCCGCCTTCAACGAGTAACTCGGCCGGAGTAATGGGCTCGCCCACCATCGGGTGTGCGCTGGCGGCGCGGTAAACCACCGGCGCAGCCCACACGCAAAGCGCGTGCATCCACGCTAGGATGAGAAGAGCCGTGCGCATCAGTCGTTCCTCCGGCATTCGTAACAGCGGCCGGTGTCGTGGGCCGATTCGAGTGCGCGCCTGAAGAACGCGCCACGCGCCTTGTCGCCCGGCGAGGATTCGCCCGCAGGCGCCTGCGCCTGGGCTTTGGAGAGTAGCCTTTCGCGCTCTGCATGAAGACGGACAAACCGCTCGGGTGCACGGTCGCGGTCGTAGTAGAGCTTCCCGTCAATCCACGTTTGCCGGCAGAGAGCGGCGGTGGAAAGAGGGGCGTCGCTCCAGAGCGCGAGATCGGCGTGTTTGCCCACCTCAATGGAGCCCACCCAGCGGTCGATGCGCAACTGGCGCGCAGGGTTGATTGTGACAAACTTGAGCGCCTCAGCTTCGGGCACGCCGCCATACTTCACAGCCTTGGCCGCCTCCAGATTCAGCCGGCGCGCGAGATCGGAAGAATCGGAATTAAAGCTCACCACCGCCCCGCGCTGGTGCATCAAGGCGCCCGCATGGGGGATGGCGTCGTAAACCTCAAACTTGTAAGCCCACCAGTCGGAGAAGGCCGACGCGCCCGCGCCGTGCTTGGCGATCTCATCGGCCACCTTGTAGCCTTCGAGCACGTGCTGCAGCGTGGCCACCTTGATGCCAAACTGCTCCATGGTCCGCAGGAACACCAGAATCTCGTCCTGACGATAGGAGTGGCAGTGAATCCACCGCCGGCCCTCAAGGATTTCCACCAGCGCTTCCAATTCCAGATTGGGGCGCACGGGCGGGCCATCGGCGGCCTGTGCTGCGCGGTATTGCTGCGCAGCGGTGAAACGGTTGACGAAAAAGGCCCGCACTCCCATGCGCGTCTGCGGAAAACGCGTGGTGTGTTTTTCGCCCCAGTTGGACTGTTTTACGTTTTCTCCCAGCGCGAACTTGATCCCCGCGGGAGCCTCGGCAAACTTCAATCCCTCGGGCGGCTCGCCGTGGCGCAACTTGATCACCGCGTTCTGGCCGCCAATGGGATTGGCCGATCCGTGCAGGACATTGGCGGTGGTGAGCCCGCCGGCCAGCTGCCGGAAAATATTTTCCGTCTCGGAATTGATCACGTCGCCGATGCGCACCATGGCTGTGGAGGGCAGCGTGCCTTCATTGACACCGCCCAGGATCATGCTGTGGCTGTGGCAGTCGATAAGTCCGGGCGTGAGATGAAACCCCTGCGCGTCCACTTCCAGTTCCACTTTTCCTTCAAAGGGCAGGGGAGACTTGCCGATGGCTTTTATGAGGCCGTTTTCAACCAGCACATCGGCGCGGGGCAGGACGCCATGGGGGCCGCACGTCCACACGGTGGCATTGCGAATGAGCAGGCGCCGGGGCGTCGCCAGCGGGCCGCGATAGTCTGCAGGCGAGGCCGCCACGCGAGCCTCAGACCCGGACTTTGGCGTGGACTTTGCCGAGGGCTTGGCCGATGGGGCCGGCGGCTCGGGAAAATGCGGCCGGCCTTCGATCCACACGCCCACCACCGTCGCATTGAGGTCAAAGTAACTCTTTCCCTCAACGATGGTGAGGTTGGCCAGCTTGCCCTTCTCGATGGTGCCCATCTGCGATTCAACCCCGCAGAGGGTGGCCGGCACCGTGGTCAGCGCCCCCAGCGCGTCGTCCTCGGACAATCCGCGATCCAGCGCGCGCCTTAGGTTGGAGCGAAAGGCCTCGCGCTCGGGAAGGGCGTAGGTGGTCAGCGCCACGGTGAGCCCCTGCCGGCGCAGGAGCGCGGGAATTTCCGGCGCCCAATCCCAGTCCCGCAATTCGTTGAGCGAGACTTGCTGCCAGTCGGTTTTTTCCGGGAACGCCGGCAGCTCGGGCTGGTGGAGGGGCACGATGAAGGGCGCCTTGGACGCCTTCGCCAATTCGGGCCGGCGCCATTCCTGTCCGCTGGCAACAAGGATGGGGGAGAGCTCCTGTTCGTCGGAGAGCAATCGTGCGCGGTGATTCATGAGCGCGCTGCCCGGCTCAAACACCGTGGGCAGCACCGGCCGCGGGCCCATCGCCGGGCGCAATGCGTCAAGTGCAGGGTTGAAATCCGGACGCGAACTCTGCGGGTGGGCGGTGAAATAGACGCGTGCGGCCACTTGGTGCCGCGCATCCAGAAACGCCTGACGCACGGTGGCAATCACCCCCATGAGCGATCCCGGATACCCTTCGTCGCGGTCGCCGGGCGTCTCGAAGGCGACATGTTGAAACACGTCGGGCTTCACGATGACTCGATTGGGATCAGCCTCGGTCAGGAGGACGAAGGCACTGGTGCCGCGGATGATGCCGGCCGAGGGCACCACATTGGCGGCCGTGAAACCAAGGGCGCGAAGCGTCTGGTTTTCCTTCTCCCTCGGGGCATATTTATCGGCAACGCGATAAGCAGGGGTGATGCGCGCCACCTCATAGCCCGGGCCAGTGGCGCCCATGTCCTGCCGTGTCTGGGGCACTCCCGGAAATGCGATTCCAGAAGTCGCCCCGATGGGTGTCGTTGCGCGATTGGAGATGGGTGCTGCTGCCGTGGTCTCGGGAAGGTAGGGGTCAATAAATCCAGCGTAGATAACTTTACCCGACATGTCCCACACGCGCGCGTCCGTGGGAAGCGCCTCTCCCGCTTTGAGAATGGCGTCAATCCGCCCATGGCGCACGATGACCGTGGCGTTGGCCCCCGCATCACCGGGCCGCGTGACAACCCTTGCGCCAACCAGTGCGTGGACACCGGGGGGTTCGGGGCGTTGTCCGGCGGGAGAAAGTTCGCCGGGGGCAGCCACCAGTCGCAGCAGAAAGCAAAACATGGCCGGCCACCACAACAAGAACATGGGCCAAAGACTAAGTGTCAATCCGACCACGGCAAAGATTTTTCTGCGTCGGCATCCAAGCGGGCGAGGATTGCGTTGCGAAGCCACAAGAGCCCTGTGTACCGTGGCGCGGCGATGAGCCTTTCTGCAAAGTTCCGACTGGGTGTGCTGGGTTCGGGTGCCGGCTCCAACATGGTGGCCATCGCCCATGCCGCGTCGGCGCCGGATTATCCGGCGAAGATTGCGCTCGTCCTGAGCGACGTCGCCAACGCCGGAATCCTCAACCAAGCTGCGTCGCTGGGACTGCCGCACCGGCATATTGCGCCCGGGCAGTTTCGCACGAAGCTCGATGATGCCGCCGAGGCTGCCTACATCCACGCGCTGCGAGAGGCGCAGGTGGATCTGGTGGTGCTCGCGGGATTCATGAGGGTGCTCAAGGGCCAGTTCCTTCGGGCCTTTGAAGGGCGTGTCGTCAATGTGCATCCGTCCTTACTGCCTGCCTTTCCCGGGCTGGATGCCTGGAAGCAGGCGCTGGAGCACGGCGTCAAGATCACCGGCTGCACCGTCCATTTTGTAGATCAGGGATTGGATACCGGCGCCATCATCGCGCAGGAAGGCACGCCGGTGCTGGACAGCGACACAGCCGAGACTCTTCACGCGCGCATTCATGAAGCCGAGCACCGCGTGTATCCGGCAGCGATCGCCGCCCTCGCGCTGGGGCGTGTGGCGTTGCAGGGGCGGCGCACGCACTTGCGAGCGCCATGATTCCGCCAAAAAAGGGCAAGAAAAAGATGGCGTTCTCGTGCGGTCGCTGGCAAATCAACCCGGTCAAACGCGTGCAGGGTTCTGCGCGCGGGTTTTTCCGTGCCAATTCAACGCAAGCGTAGCGCGCCCCGCGCGGTGAGTGAGTCGAAGCAGCAGCTTCGATTTGGACTGCCCAAGGGCAGCCTGCAAGAGGCCACGGTGGAGAAGCTGGCCAAGGCCGGTTGGCACGTGCAGGTGAGCAGCCGCTCATACATCCCCTACGTTGATGACCCGGAAATGGAGATTCGCCTCATCCGCGCACAGGAGATGAGCGTGTATGTGGAGCGCGGCTATCTGGACTGTGGCATCACAGGCAAAGATTGGATTGAGGAGAACAATTCCAGCGTGCACGAGGTAGGCGAGTTTCTTTTCAGCAAGGCCACGCGCAGACCAGCGCGCTGGGTGCTGGCTGTTCCAGAGCATTCGCCCATCAAGTCGGTGAAGGATTTGCAGGGAAAACGCATCGCCACCGAGGTGGTGAGCATGACCCAGCGCTGGCTCAAACGCCATGGCGTCAAGGCGCACGTGGAGTTTTCATGGGGCGCGACGGAAGTGAAGGCGCACGAGTTGGTGGACGCAATCGTCGAGGTCACGGAAACGGGATCGAGCCTGCGTGCCAACAATCTGCGCATTGTTGAAGAGCTCATGGCCTCCACGCCGCGGCTCATTGCCAATCACGCCGCATGGGACCAAGCCTGGAAGCGGCAGAAAATCGAGACGCTGGCGTTGATGCTGCGCGGAGCCCTCGAGGCGGAGACCAAGGTCGGCCTCAAGCTCAACATCGCGCAAGCCAATCTGGACCGGCTGCTCTCGCGCCTTCCGGCACTTCGCAATCCCACCATCTCGCAGCTCAGCCAGCCCGGCTGGGTGGCGGTGGAGACGATTATTGACGAGTCGGTCGTGCGCCGGATGATTCCCGAACTGAAGGCCGCCGGTGCGGAAGGAATCATTGAATACCCCCTCAACAAGGTAGTATACTAGCCAAGAGAAAACCGTATGGGTTCCATCAAGAAGCGCCGCAAGGCTAAGATCAACAAGCACAAGCGCCGTAAGAAGTCGCGCGCCAATCGCCACAAGAAGCGTACGTGGCAGCAGTAGGCTTTAGGCTGCGCCTAAAGCTCCTGCGCGCCCACGCCGCTTAGAAGGCTAAGCGTGATGAGTCCTCCAATCGACACTTGCAAGCTGCCGCTGTTGCTGGCGGCGGTGCTTGCTGGCGGGTGTGCGGGCGTCGCGCAGGGACCACCAGCCATCACGCCCCCTTCGCTGGAAGGTGGGACCATCGTCGATACTCGGCCGCAGGACGATCCGGCGGCGATGGAGCGGCGCATCAAGGCCGTCGCGCATTTTTCCGCAGGCGTCAGCCATGAGGCTCGACAACGACGCGCCGACGCGCTGGACGAGTTCCACAAAGCGGCGATGGCCGATCCTGCCGACGAGGAACTGGCGCTGCGTGTCGCACGGCGACTGTTGGAGGCGAGGGATGCAGCGCGTGCGGTGCAAGTGCTGCTCTTGGCCACGGAAAAGTCGCCGCGGTCCGCCGCTTTGGATGCCTTCTTGAGCATTGCCTACGCGCAGGAGGGCAAGCTCGATTTTGCCATCCGCGCCGCCAACACCTCCATCGCCAAGGCGCCCGGCGCCATCCAGGGGTACAAAAACCTGTGCGCCATTTACGGCGATCGCGACCGTCAAAAGGATTGCCTTGCCGTACTGCATCGCGCCGCGGCCCAGAAAGAGGTGGATGCGGAGTTCCTCATCGAGCTGGCGATGATGCACCGGGTGTATGCGATCAAGTGGCCTGCTGAGTCGCAGGGAGTGGCCTCTCGCGTGCGCGAATTCCTCGCCAAGGCTCGCGGTTTAAAGTCGCAAAATCCACTTCATCTTCGCACTCTGGCAGAAGCATTCCGCATCACGGGGGACTATGAGCAGTCGGCGGCGGTGTTTGAGGAATTGCTGGCCCGTGTGCCCGATGAGCCCGCGCTGCAGGAACAGGCGGTGGAAATCTTCCTGGCTGCGGACAAGCTGGCCTTGGCAGCCCAGTGGATCAACACGCTTTTGTCAGATGACCCTGAGAGCCCACAGGCAAATCGGCTGATGGGATTGTTGTGCATCGAGCAGCGCAACCACGCCAAAGCCAGCCTCTTCTTTGCGAAGGTTCTTGAGTTTAACCCCGCATTCGAGCCGGGCTACTTTGAACTGGCCGAATCGCTCTTGATGGAGAAAAAGCCCAAGGAGGCCATGGTGGTGCTGGAGAGGGCGCGCCGTGGTTTTAAGCCCAGTTTCCTGCTGGAGTACATGACCTCCTCGGTGCAGATGCAACTCAAGGACCATCCGGCGGCGGTCAAGCACATCCTCCTCGCAGAACAATTGGCAACGAGCACGGCGCCCGAAAGCCTCTCGCCGGGCTTTTACTTTCAACTGGGCGCGACGCAGGAACGCAACCGGAACTATCGGGAAGCGGAAGCGGCCTTTCGCAAGGCCATCGGCATGAAGGCCGACTTCGCCCCGGCCCTCAACTATCTGGGCTTCATGTTTGCCGAGCGCGGGGAGAATCTCAAGGAAGCCAAGACCTTGATCGAACGCGCGCTGGCGGTGGAGCCCAACTCGACCGCCTATCTGGACAGCATGGCGTGGGTGATCTTTCAACTGGGCGATCCCAAGGCGGCGCTTGGCTGGCAGTTGCGCGCGCTCAAGGGAATGGAGGCCGAGAAGGATTCTGACGCCGTGCTCTACGAGCATCTGGGGGACATTTACCGCGCGCTCAAGGACGATCCGAAGGCGCGCGAGTTCTGGAAAAAGTCGCTCGCGGTGGAACCCAACCCCAAGGTTTTGGAGCGGCTCAATCAACTCCCTCCGGAGAAACCTTGAGTTCATGGCGGATCGATTCAAGGTCCACTACACGCCCGCGCAGGCCCGGCGGCTCTTGCCGCGGCTGCGCCAGTGGCTGGAGGAAATGGAAGTGCTGGCATCCGAGCTGGTGACGCTGGACAAGTACATTAGCGGATTGCTGGAGCAGGGGCGCGACGCCGGAGGTTCTGAGGTTGGCAGGCGCATCCGCTCGATCACGCGCCTTAACCGCATCCTTGCGGAATTCTCCCAGCGCGAAATCCAGATCAAGGACCTCCATCGCGGCCTTCTGGACATCCCCTCAAGGATCAACGGGCAGGAGGCATTTCTCTGCTGGGAAAAGAGCGAGGCCGACTTGAGCCACTGGCATCCACTGGAGGCGGGATACGCTGGCCGCCAGCCGCTTCCCGAGTGATTTATTAAGGCGATTCCTTGACACATGTAGTAAAACCTTTCCATGCATTTGCCCCTCTTGGGCATGCCTTGGCAATGACGCAACCAGACGGACGATGAAGGACAACTCGCAGGTGACGAACGGGGCGGGTCCCGTGATGATCGAAGCGGCGGGCCTGTGCAAGTACTACGGCCGCTTCAAGGCGGTGGAGAACCTGAGCTTCGCCGTCCATCAGGGCGAGGTGGTCGCCTTCCTGGGGCCCAACGGGGCAGGCAAGAGCACCACCATGAAGCTTTTGACCGGCTATCTGGCTCCCTCAGGCGGGGCGGCGCGCATCTGCGGGCATGACGTGACGGAGTCCCGTCTGGCCGTCGCGCACCGGCTGGGATACCTGCCGGAGAATGGCCCGCTCTATCTGGAAATGACGCCCATGGCGCTGCTCAGGTTTTTTGCCGACGCCCGCGGGATGTCGCCGGCGCGGCGCCACGAGCGGATCGATTATGTAGTGACGATCTGCGCTTTGGGTGAGGTGCTTCAAAAACCCATCGGCAAGCTCTCCCGCGGCTACCGCCAGCGCGTGGGCATGGCCAACGCGCTTCTTCACGACCCCGACGTGCTCATCATGGACGAGCCCACCGCGGGGCTGGACCCAAACCAGATTCTCGAGGTTCGCAAGACCATCCGCAGCCTGGGCAAAACCATCCTGCTGTCCACGCACATCCTTCAGGAGGTGCGGGAAGTGGCCGACCGCGTGCTGCTCATCAACGAGGGCCAGCAGGTGTTTTACGGGCCGTCCTCGACACTGAAGAACGAGCCCTCGCTGGACGGGTGGTTCCACCAGCAAACGCTCTCAAGCAAATGAACGCCCACGCCGTCCTCGCTGTTTTCAAGCGCAACCTCTCCGCCTACTTCGGCAGCCCGACGGGCTACGTCTTTATCTGCGCCTTCGTGCTGTCCACGGGATTGGCGGCATTCTGGCCGCAGGAGTTTTTCAACTCCAACCTGGCGAACCTGGACCAGCTCAACAAGTACATCCACCTCATCCTGCTGGCGTTCGTGCCGGCCATCACGATGAGCATCTGGGCCGAGGAACGCCGGCAGGGCACCGACGAGCTGCTGCTCACGCTCCCGGTGAGCGACATGGAGGTGGTGAGCGGCAAATATCTGGCGGCCGTCGCCATCTTCACGGCCTCGCTCTTCTTCTCCTTTTCCAACGTGCTCGTCTTGAGCCTGCTGGGCGACCCCGATCCGGGGCTCATGTGCGCCACCTACTTTGGCTACTGGTGCATGGGGCTGACGATGCTGGCCGTGGGCATGGCGGCCTCCTTCCTCACCCTCAATCTCACCGTGGCCTTCGTGCTCGCCATCGCGTTTAACGCGCCCTTGGTGCTCTCCAGTTCCACGGCCATCAGCAGCGTGCTGGCGGGCCTTTTGGAAAAGGTCGCGCTGCTGAGTCCCCAGTCGGTGCAGGACTGGAATCTCACCGGGCTGCTTCGCGATTGGAGCGCGCACTCCAAGTTCCACGACTTTTCCCGCGGCGTCGTCAGCCTCTCCAGCGTGGTGTACTTCCTCACCTGGGCGGGCCTGATGCTCTATCTCTGCGCCATCCTCATCGGCCGCCGGCACTGGGCCACGGGCGGCGCGGGCCACGTGGCGGGCTGGCATTATGCCCTGCGTGCCTGCTCGGTCGCGGTGGCCGGCATCTCGCTGAGCCTTCTCGGGCGTGATCACGACGTGCGCGCCGACTTGAGCACCGAGCGGCTCAGCTCGCTCTCCCCCCAGAGCATCCGGCTGCTCGGCGAACTGGGAGCCAAGCGCGCCATGCGCATCGAGGCTTTCGTCAGCCCCGAGCACGATGTGCCCGAGGGTTACATCCAGACGCGGCTTAATCTGCTCACCATGCTCGACGAGCTGCGCAAGGGAAGCGGCGGACGCATCAGCGTCGTCCTGCATGAGACCGAGAGTTTCAAGCCCGAGGCCACCGTGGCCGAGCGCCGCTATGGCATCACGGCGCAGCAGGTCTTCACGCGCGACCGCGGCCGTTTCAAGGAGAGCCGTATTTACATGGGAGTGGCGGTGGTCAGCGGCACCGACAAGGTCGTGATCCCCTTTGTGGATCGGGGCGTGCCGGTGGAGTACGAGCTGGTGCGTTCGCTGGTGTCGCTGGGGCAGGATCAGCCGCGCAAACTTCTGGGCATCGTCAAGACCGACGCCGACCTCATGGGCGATCAGGATCCACGTTCGTTCCAGCGCGACAGCCACCCCCTGGTGGACGAATTGCGCAAGCAGTACGAATTGCGCGAAGTGGACATGGATCAGCCGCTGGAACTGTTGGGCCGCCGCCTCGACGCCCTCCTGGTGGCCCAGCCTTCGAGCCTCTCGCCCGAGGGAATGACCAACCTTCTTGCCGCCATCCGCTCGGGCATCCCCACCGCGCTCTTTGAGGATCCCGAGTCGTTCGTCAACGGACGGATTCCGGGCACGCGCGAGCCGCGCCGGCCCCAACAGCGGCAGCAGATGCCCTTTGGCCAGCCGCCGCCCATGCTGCCCAAGGGCGACGTGCATCAGCTCTGGAAGTTGCTCGGCATCACCTCGCTGACGGCGGACGACCGGCGGGTGCTTGATGTGACGGAGACGGAAACGGAGCTCTGGCAAATGGCGACCTTGAACCTGCCCAGCGACGAGCCGCGCCGCGAGGTTCTGGCCCTGCTGGGGCGTGGGTTTGAGGATTACATGACCAGCGAGCGCCAGCGCATGGTGCCTCCGTCGGATGATCCGGCGAAGGACATCCGCGAAGAGCGCGAGGTGTTGGAGCAGGAGGCCGAAAACGAAGTGCTGCGCGGCCTTGTGGCGCAGCTCCCCAAGAACAACCCCAACCGGCCGCTGTTGCAGCGCCTGCTGGAGGCCAACCAGTCGCTGATGGTGCGCAAGCGGATTGAAGCCATGGCTGCGCGCGTTCGGCGGCAGGGCACCGACTTGCAGGATCGGGCCCAAAAAACCCGCACCACCCACGTCGTCTGGCATCGCTACAATCCCTTCCCCAAGACGGAGGAGTTGCCGGTGTTTACCGACGAGTTTGTCTTTGTCGGCCGCGACGCCACCGGCGCCAAGCAGGCGTTTAACCCCGGGCATGAAATCTCCTCGGGCCTCCAGCACATTCTCATGCCTCACGCCGGCGCGCTGCACTGGGACGCCGCCTCGGGACTCAAGCACGTGCCTCTGGTTCAAACCGGCACCACGAGCGGGCTTACCGACTTGAACGAACTCTATACCGACACGCCCTTTGGCCGCGTTCCCAACACGGCGCTGAACCGAACGACGACCGGCGAGCAATTTGTCCTGGCGGCCCACATCACCGGCAAGGCCGGCGTGGCGGGCGCGCCGCCAGAGCGGCTTAAACTGGCCAAGGATCTGATTTCGCGCATCCCCAGGAAGGATCAGAACAACACCTTTGCCGCCGACTTGGCCAAGGTAAACGCCGAGGCCGGCCGTGCCTTCGAGGACTGGGCCAAAACCGCCTATACTCCGGATCGCCTCGTGCAGAGCCTCACCAACGAGACCAAGCTCAGAGCCGAGATTCAGGAACTCAAGGCGACGGCCAAGGCCCTCTCGGACATGATTGACCGTCATGGCCCCGCTCTGACTAGGGCCTTGGGAGACGAGGCGCCGGCCGCAAAGCCGGTGGCGGAAATCAATGTCGTGCTGACCACCGACGTGGACCTCTTCTCCACTCCCTTCTTTCGCATCCGCAGCGCCGGAGGGCTTGACCCCAACATGGAGCTGGATTTGGACGTGGACAATGTCTCCTTCCTGCTCAACACGGTGGATCATCTGGCCGGAGACAAGCGATTCCTCGAGATTCGCAAGAAGCGCAGGCTGCACCGGACCCTGGCGGAGTTTGACAAGGAAGTGCAGGCCTCGCGCACCAAGTCGCGGGAAGCGCGCGCCAAGTACGAGCGGGAGTACAAGCAGACCATCGCCGAGGCTCAGAAGGAGCTGCGCGCGCGCATGCAGGCCATCATCCCACGTGATTTGGGCGGCAATCCCGACCAGCCCTTCCTCATCCTCACCCAGCAGCAGCAGAACCAACTGCGGGCAGCCGAGGATCAGGTCAATGCGGCCTTGGATGTGCAGCGCAAGCGGATGGAGAAGCGGCGCGATGCGCTCATCAAGGAAGCCGAAAGCGACCTGGAGCAGGATATCCGCCGCAAACAGGATGGAATCAAGAGAATGGCCGTGGTGCTGCCCCCCATCCTGCCGCTGGGAATTGGGCTGGTGATCTTCCTCACGCGCCGGTCCAGAGAACTGGCCGGTGCCAACGTCCGCCGGCTGCGCGCCCAGTAGATTTCTGTTTTTTAAAAAAATCAGCCATGAAAGAAAACGCCAAGTCCGCAACGTTTTTCGCCGCAGCCGCCGTGCTGCTGCTGCTGGCGCTGGTGACACGGCCCACGGTGAAGACCCCTGCGGCACGCAATCTGGGAGGCGCCATTCACCCCGGATTCACCGATCCGCTGGCGGTTTCCAAGGTGGAGATTCTGGAGTACGACACGCGTCAGGGTGAGGCCATCGGCATCACCGCGGCCAAGAAATCCGGAGGCTGGGTCATCCAATCGCACCGCGACTATCCTGCCGACGCGCAGCACCAGCTCCAAAAGGCCGCAACGCTCTTGATTGGCCTTGAGAAGCTGGGTGTGGAATCAAGCGACGCCTCCGACCACGCCAAGTTTGGCGTCGCGGATCCTCAAAAAGCCAAGCCGGGGGACGAAGGCGTGGGCAAGCTGGTGCGATTTTCAGACGATGCGGGCGCGGTGCTCGCCGAGTTGATCGTCGGCAGGGAGCTTCCGGCCGACCCAGGCGCCGAGGCCCAGCCGGCCAAGCTGCATTACGTGAGAATCCCCGGCGAGGATGGCGTGTTCACCACGCGACTGGGAAACACGAGCGCGCTCACCACGAAGTTTGAGGACTGGGTGGAGCGTGACTTGCTGAGCTTCAAGGGCGGCTACCAATTCAACTCCGCCGCCGTGAAACGCATCGTGATGGACCTGCACCGGGTGGAGGATGTCGGCCTTGGCGTGCGGCCCATCAAGGGGCCCGTCCTCCAATTCCTGCACCAATCCTCCGGTGCTCCTGAATGGGTGGACGCGAATGGAAGTGACTTTAAGCCAGCCCGCCATGAGCAGCTCAACTCTGCGGCGTTGGGAGACTTTCGCACGGCGCTCTCGGAGCTCAAAATCACCGACGCAGAACTCAAGCCTGCGGTTCTGGCTACCAATCTGCTGGCCGGGAGCGAATTCGCCGGCGAACTGGACGTCGAGGGGGTTCGCTCGCTCCGCAAGAAGGGCTATTGGCCGGCCCGAATGACTGACGACAACAAGACGGCGCCGGTCATCCTTTCCAATCAGGGCGAGACACGGGTGGGGATGGACGACGGAGTGGAATACGTTCTGCGATTTGGAGAGGCGGCCGCAAAGCCCGGCCAAACCGACAAGAATGCCACGGCCGAGGGCCGGTACATCTACATTCTGGCCCGGTTCAGCGATTCGCTCTTGGAAAAGCCCATCCTTGTTCTGCCCGAGGTGAACGCCACCGGTGCCGTTGATGCCAACGCCACCAACCTGGACAAACTGCGCGAAGCCAATCGAACCCTGGCCACCCAAGAACACCAGAAAAAGTTGAAGGACTTCAACGACAAGGCCGACACCGCGCAGCGCCGCGTGCGCGAGCTCAATCAGAAATATGCGCGGTGGTATTACGTCATCGGCGAGGACGTTTACAAGAAGCTGCACCTTGAGCGCGCCACCTTGGTGCAGGAGACCAGCATTCAGGCCTTGCACCTATTGGTGGCTTACAAGGGTGCGCGCGGCGCAGATGAAAAGCTGGCCCGCACCGAGGATGAGGCGCGCAAGCTGGCGGTGGAACTGCACAAGCAGGCGAACGCCAAGGATGCCGACTTTGGCAAGCTGGCTCGCGAGAATTCCGACGATCCGGGCAGCAAGCTAAGCAGTGGCGCTTTGGGAGACTTCACCTACACGGGCATCACCAAGGAAATTGGCGATAGCTTTGCCAAGGCGGCGTTTGCGCTGGAGGTCAACGGCACTTCCCCGGTGGTTCAATCGCCTGCGGGCTTCCACATCATACGCCGCAGCAAGTAGCGGGATTTGACAGCTTGCTTGGATAGTGCTTTCTTGCTACAGGAAAGCGGAGGGTCTCTATGGGCATTGTCACGAAAGTCATGCTGGTTCTCATCATCCTTGCGGGTGGAGCGGGGATTTTCTTTGGCGTCGCCGTGGCCCCCGCCAAGATCAGCGCCCTTCAGGAAAAAGCAGGCAATGCCAAGACGGCGCAGGAACAAGTAGGAGCCAAGCAGAAGGAAATCGACAGGCTGGGAGCCGACTTCAATCTGGCCAAGGGCAATCTGGACAACAAGCTTCAGGAGGTGACCAACCTGATGGCGAAGGTGGTGGGCGCAGAAAAAACTGCCCAAGACAAGGTGACCGAGGCCGCCAAGGCGGTCGCCGACTTGGCTCAAAAAACGGCGGAGCACGACGCGCTCAATCAGAAATACACCGCCGACCAGCTTAAGCTCAATGATCTCCCCAAGCTGCAAAGCGACCTGGCCGCTTTCGGATCCCTGAAATTCGATGGGCAGATCGTGGCTGACCCCAACAAGATTCAAGACTATCTCAAGGAGCTTGAGACGCTGAAGAAAAAGGCGCCCACTCCGGTTGGCCCAGTCAAGCCTGCCGTCAAGACCGCGGGGCGGGTGACCAACGTGGACCCCAAATTTGGTTTCATCCAAATTGACTTCAGCGGCCAAGAAACTGCGGTGGGAGCTCTCTTCAAGGTGAAACGCGGCGGCAACTTTGTCGGCCAAATCAAAGTGGTGCGTGTTCAGGGCGCATCTTCGTACTGTCAGGTTGACAAGGCCAACACGCCTGGCCAGATCGTGGCTGGCGACACAGTTGAGAAGTCCAACTGACCGGCCAGCGGCCATCTCCTTAGCTCTGCGAGGGTGAATAATTTATTCACCTTTGGCATCGACGTGGGCCCTTCCATCGCGTAAAACACGCTGCAGGAGGAGGTCAGCCAAGGAATTTCATGAAGCAAGGCACCACGCTCTTTGGGTTGGTTTCACTCATCATGCTCGCCGTTTTTGGCGCAGCGGGCTACTTCGTAAAAGCGGCCTTCGACGCCGAAAAGGGCAAGGCGCAGATGCAAGTGGTGTTGTCGGAAACAAGGGACGCCGTGGCCGACTTACGCGACAAGGTGGCCGAGATTGAGAAGGAGCGGCTTGCCGCACTCGACGCCGTGGCAAGCGCCAACATGCAGGCCGATCAGCTTGCCGCTCGCCTGCGCGAATACGAGGCCAACCTCCATGCTTCGCAGGCGGATTTGCGCCGGGCAACCAACCAGCTTGCGATTGAATCCACCATCCAGCAGTCGCTCAATCAGAAGATCAAGGAGATGGACAGCGCCCGGCGTGCCGCCGAGCAGCAGATGGTTGACTATCGGCAGAAGCTCGAGGCCCTTTCCAAACAAGTTCCCATCGGTGCCACCAATGCCGTGAAGGAGAACCCCTTCATCGGTGCTTATCTTGCGTTGAACTTAAGCCCCGATGAAATCCGCCAGAGGCTGGAGGAACTGGACCGGCTTCGCACCAGCTCAACGCCGGCCAAGCCCCAGATTCCCGGTGCGGGCACGGTGGCGTCGTCGCCCACGCCGGCACCCCCTGCCGTGGCTGCCACAGCCAAAGGCGGTGCCGCCGGCCAGATTCGCGCCGTCAACGCGGAGTTTTCATTTGTCATTCTCGACGTGGGGGCGCCGCACGGCGTCAAAGTCGATGACGAATTTGCGGTGCTTCGCGGAAACGAGACCATCGGCCGCATCAAAGTGAAGCGGCTCTATCAGGGCCTCTCGGTGTGCGACCTTCTCAACGAGCAATCCGCCGCGGCCTTCCGAATCGGCGATCGGGTCGAGCAGATCAAGCCGCAAGCGCCATGAAGCCCAACCCAGCCATCGCCATCAGCGTGCTGGCTGCCTTGTTGATGGGATTGGCCTGCGTGATGGTCTATCTGGTGTCTTCGGAGTTTGCTGCCGAAAAACGGCTTTCGGACGTGCGGGTTTCCCTCGGGGCGATTCGCCACCAGTACCAGCTGGCTGCCTTGGATCTCTCCAACAGACTCACTGAGCTGGCCGACGCGCGCAAACAGTTGCAAACGGCCACCGGGGACCGAACGGCGGCCCAGACCGATCAGGGGCAGCAAGCTGAGTCGCTACGGACGCAACTGGCCACGCGGGACGCGGAGATTGCCGCCATACGGAAGCGTCTGGACAGCGCGACCAATGAGCTGAACCATGTTCTCACGCAGTTTCGTTCAGTAGAAACAGAGCTTCAACAGAAGCTCAACGCCGCGTTGGCCAAGGCGCCCCCCACGGACGGCGGCATCAAATCCACAACGGCCCTGGCCCAGCAGCTCCAAGCCGAGCGGCATCGCGCCGAGGAGGCCACGGCGCGCGCGACAACCCTTCAAAAGTCTTTGGATGCCGCAATTCAAGAGCTGGCGCTCTTGCGCACGAAGCCAGCCCAGAGTCCAAACCAAGTATCATCCACTGTGCCCGGCACCGCAGTCGAAAAAGTGGTGCGCCCAGCGCCTGCCACGCCCGCACCCAATGCGCAGCCGTTGCCCGCCGCAGGCGGGGCGTTTGGTGTCGTGCTTAACGTAGACTCCGACTTTGGGTTCATCACCGCCAGTCTCAACCCCACGCAAGGCCTGCCGACGGGGGCTACTTTGAAGGTGACACGGGCCGGGTTGTCTGTTGGCATGTTGAAGGTGTCGCGCATCCAGCGCGAGGGTTTGGTTTTTGCAGACATCCTGCAGGTTGCCGCGGGCCAATCCATCGCAGTGGGTGACCGCGTTGATTTGCAGCGATGAAAAAACTAGGACTGGCAGTATTGTTCCTCCTGCTCGCGGGCACCACGGGCATTTCGGTGCGGCTTCTGCTAAAGTCCGACAGCTTGGCCGACAAAGAGCGCACCCTGCGCATGGACCTCAACAGCGCCAAGTCGCTGCTCAAGGAACAGGCCGATCAGATTGCCGTGCTACAATCCGCCAAGGATCGGCTTTTGGTCACCGAAGCCAACGCCACCACCACCCTCTCCAATACGAGCAAGGCACTGAAAACTGCGCAGGACGAGTTGACGCAGTCGCTCAAGCTCAGGTCGGAAGCGGAGGCCGCCTTCGCTGCGCTCAAGACAGCCAAGGCTGGCGCTGAATCGGATCTGGCGGCCGCCAAGGCCAGCCTTGCCAGTTCTCAGAAGGACAAGACTGATCTCACGGCAGCCGCCAAGCGGGTGCAGGAGTTGCAGAAGGAAATCGAGAACGTCAACGGCAAGATCGAATCACAGAAGCTGATCCTAGCCGATTTGAAGGTCCAGATTGACGAGTACAACAAGGTGGGACTCTCGCCCTCGCAGGTTCGCAAGCTTCAGGACGAACACGCCAAACTCAAGGCTGGAGCGGCGCCGGCAGTCTCCACGCTTCCGGGAAACGCGACCGCGCCAAACGCACTCCTGCCGCCGGCTTCATTGCCGCCAGCCATCGCGCCCCTGACAGGCCGCAAGACCCCGAAGAAGAATCCAACTCCACCCCTGCCATGAACTCACGCCTGCTACCCCTCTTGCTGCTCTCGGCACTCTGTGCCGCATTCTTGGCGCAAGTGACCGGTTGCGCCGGATTGGATGCTGACAACCGAAGCGCTCGTTCTTGGAACGAGCCCCGTGGGATGGATCAGAATCAGGGCTTTCGGGATCCCACCCGCGCGCGCTACTAAGACCGGCAGTCGAGCAGCCTTGTCGGCATGGCCACCCAATCCACGCGCTCATCGTGCGGCTCGGTTGGGATTTTTTCCAGAAGTTGCTCTTCAAACGCGGTTCCCATCTTGGTTGCCTTGATGGCGCCTCGGAGGAGGCCATCGAAATGCCCCTTGCCGCGGCCCAAGCGTTCGCCGTATGGAGAGAACGCCAAACCTGGCACGAGTGCCAGGTCGATGTTCACCGGCTCGACGACCTGGCATCGGGCAAGTGGTTCTGCGATTCCAAATTGGCCGGGCTCCAGATCCTCAGACCGACATCGGACTTGTGCGACGTCGTAGCGCGCTTGGGCCTCGTTCCAGCGCGGCAGTAAGAGCGACTTGCCACTGTCCAGCGCGAGTTGAAGCAGGGGCATGATGTCGGGTTCGTCCTCGCGATGAACAAAGGCCAGCACGCTGCGCGCACTTTCCCAAAGCGCCGATTGCATGATGATCTGGCAAAGTGCGGTAGAAGCGGCGGCGTGGTTGCTGCCATGAACCTGCTGGCGCCGGGAGCGAAGCTGCTGGCGCAAGAGCGATTTGGCCTCACGGGGACTTGGGTTCATTGCTGGATTGGGCCGCTTGCAATTCGCGCCACTGCCGCAGGCGTTCCTGGATTTTCTTCTCAACCCCCTGATCGGTGGGTTCGTAAAACCGCCGGGCAGCTCCCATGTAGTCTTGTGCCACAAAATGCCCGGCGTGGTCGTGGGCATATTGATAGCCCTCGCCGCTGCCTAACCGCTTTGCGCCGCGATAGGAGGCGTCGCGCAGATGTTTGGGGACGGGAAGGGTGCGTCCACTGCGCACCTCTTCCAGCGCGGCGTCGATGGCTTTGTAGGCACTGTTGCTTTTGTGTGCGGTGGCGATGTAGATGGTGGCTTGCGCGATGGGAATGCGCGCCTCGGGCCAGCCGACAAACTCCGCGGCCTGATGAGCCGCGGCGGCGAGCACCAACGCCATGGGGTCGGCCAGCCCGACATCCTCGGCGGCACAAATCAGGATGCGCCGCGTGATAAACCGCGGGTCTTCGCCGGCATGGATCATCTTGGCCAGCCAGTAAAGCGCGGCATCCGGATCGCTTCCACGCATGGACTTGATGAAAGCCGAGATGGTGTCGTAGTGCGCGTCGCCATCGCCGTCGTAGACCACGGCCTTTTTTTGGATGCACGCTTCGGCTGCCGCCAGGTCGATGGGAATGACTCCATCGGCGCGTCGCTCGGAGGTGAGGGCGGCCAGCTCCAGTGAGTTGAGCGCCTTTCGCGCATCGCCATCAGCTCTTCTAGCAATATGCGCCAGCGCCTCTTGGGACACCTCCAGTTTAAGGTGGCCAAGTCCGCGCACGGGGTCGCCCAACGCCCGCTGCAGCAGCACGAGGATGTCCGAGTCGCAGAGCGGCTGCAGCTCGAAGATTTGGGAGCGCGACACCAGGGGGGAGTTGACGAAAAAGAAGGGGTTGTGCGTCGTCGCGCCAATGAGCCTCACGACACCGGCTTCGACATCCGGCAGCAAAACGTCCTGCTGAGACTTGTTAAAACGGTGGATCTCATCAATGAAGAGCAGGGTGGGGCGTCCGCGATTCTCCAGCCGGTTGGCTGCGCCTGAGAGAACCCGGCGCATGTCGGCGACATTGGATTCCACACCGCTCAGTCGCTCAAAATGGCTTTGGGTGCGCAGGGCGATGATTTGCGCCAAGGTGGTCTTGCCCGTGCCCGGCGGGCCGTAGAAAATCAGCGACTGAATACGGTCGGCCTCGATGGCGCGGCGCAGCAGCATTCCCGGATGAAGGATGTGCGACTGCCCTGCAAACTCCTCCAGCGTGCGCGGGCGCATGCGCGCGGCCAGCGGCACTGGAGTCGGCAGCGGCAGTCCGTCCACTCCGGCAGCCGGCGTGGGGGCGAAGAGGTCTTCCTGCGGCACAGGCGGGAGACTATCGCAAAACAAATTCCCGACAAAGAAATACCCCGCCAGGAACCGCGTGAACTTGCCCGTGGAAGTGGTATTCCAGGTGGGGCCCAATCGATGCTTTGGGACTTCCAATCAAGGCCTGTCGGCCAGCACCGGAGTCAAGGCCCCTTCTTTATTGGTTAGCTTCCGGGGCTGTTAAACCAGCGTCCCGGCGGGGTGATCATTTCGGCCATTTCTGGCAAAGAACTTTTGCGCTCGCGCGCGTGAAAGCAACGTACAGGCGGGGACCCAATTGCTCAAGCGGCCTTTTCATGGGCCGGCCGCTTTCGGGGGGCGGTCACGTCGCGGAAAGAGCGGCGCAGGGGTACCGATGACATGGCCGCAAGGCAGTCCGCCCCATCCCAATTGCGAGAGCCCTGCCTCGGGCGCACTAAAGTTGAGTTGTTCCAGAATGCGCCGGCTGGTGCCAGGAAGCATCGGCGCAAGCCAGCAGGCGATGATGCGGCAACTCTCGACAAGGTTGTAGAGCACTTCGTCGAGCCGCTGGGCCTGTGCCGGGTCTTTGGCCAGCTTGAATGGTTGGGTTTGATCCACGTACTGGTTGGCGCGGGTGATGTAAGCCCAGATGGAAATAAGTGCCGCCTGCAGTTCATGGGCGTGAAGCTGCTGCAAAATGGCGTCGTGCGCGCGCTGGGCATCGGCCTGCAATTCATCGTGCCGGGCGGGGAGGATGCCGCCCCGATACCGCGAGAGCATGGAGAGGGAGCGATTGACCAGATTGCCCAGGCCATTGGCAAGCTCGGCCGTGTAGCGCGCCTCAAATCCTTCCTGAGTCCAGTTGCCATCCGGCCCGATGGCCAGTTCGCGCAGCACGTAGTAACGGAAGGCATCGACGCCCCAGTCGCCGATGACCTGCATCGGGTCCACCACGTTGCCGGTGCTCTTGCTCATCTTCTGGCCGTCTTTCTGCCACCAGCCATGCACCAGCACCTGCCGTGGCAGGGGCCGCCCGGCCGCCCGCAGCATGATGGGCCAGTACACGGCGTGGAATTTAAGGATGTCCTTGCCGATGACGTGGATGTCGGCGGGCCACAGCCCGGCCTCCTCATCCCGGGCGATGGGCACGCTTAGGTAGTTCACCAGCGCGTCAAACCAGACGTAGGTGACGTAATCGTCATCAAAGGGCAGGGGAATGCCCCAGGCAAGCCGGCTGCGAGGACGGCTGATGCACAGGTCTTCGAGCTCGTGATTGCGCAAAAAGCCCAGCACCTCGTTGCGACGATAGAGCGGCACGACGAACTCCGGATGCGCCTCCAGATGTTCGATGAGCCACTGCTGATGGTGCCGCAGTTTGAAGTAGTAGTTTTCCTCGCGCAGCTCGATGACCTCGCCATAGAGCGGGTCGAATGACCCATCGGGATTGCGATCACGCTCGGTGAGAAAACTCTCCTGTTTGGGCGAATAGTAGCCGACGTATTCCCCCTTGTAGAACTCGCCCTGCGCATGGAGTTGGGCGAGCAGCGCCTGCACCACTTGCTGATGGCGCGGCTGCGTGGTGCGCACGAAGTCGTTGTTGGAGATGTCCAGTGCGGCCACGAACGCCTGCCAGCGTTCTGCCAGCCCGTCACAGTAGTCCTGCGCGGGCTTGCCATCGGCCGCGGCAGCCTGCTGCACCTTCTGGCCGTGCTCGTCCAAGCCCGTCAGCAAGAACGCCGGCTCACCCCATGCGCGATGGCTTCGGGCGATCGTGTCGGCCACGATTTTCTCATACGCATGCCCAAGGTGCGGATCGCCGTTGACGTAGTCGATGGCGGTGGTGATGTAAAAGCGTTTGCTCACGGGAGGGGCGTTGTACCGCAGCAACCCGGCCGCGGCAAGCGGGCGCCGTTTTTTGTCGCCAATGCGCCCTCAAATTGTCATTGATGACATGAATGAGGCTTTCGCGAATTTGGGGCGCACTGGCCTGCGGCGTCGCGTTGACGGCCGCGTCCGCCCCTCCGGCGCACACCCGCTGGGAGCAGATGGACGTGGGCCCCTTTTTTTCCTATGGCGTCGAGGTGCGTTCAAAGGGCGCGCTGTGGCGTCCGGCGCTCAAGGGTGTCACCATCAAGCTGGGCAACAATTCCACGGCAGCCGTCTGTTTCGACACAGAACGATTGCGACTGGCGGCAGGCTGGAGCGGCGGATTCCTCAAGCTTCCCACCGCGCGCGAAGGACTGGAAGGCGTCCCCCAGCCAGTCGGCGAAATTCAGTTTCGCGCCCCCATGATGCCGGGCTGGGCGGGCCCCTCGGGCGAATGGCAGGAACCCATGCCGCCCAAATCCAAGGGGAATGACCTGTACTCTTTCGGCCCCCTGCCGCGGGGCTGGGCCAAGTGGCGCGGCCTCTATGTGCATGGGCAGCGCACCATCTTGAGCTACACCGTGGGAACGGCACAGATGTTGGAGACCCACGATCTGGACGCCGCCACCGGCTCTTTTGTGCGAACGCTGGAAGTTGCACGCGAAGCCAACGCCACGGCGCTTGTGACCCTGCTTTGTCAGCTTCCTGGCGCCACCATCGAGGCCTCGCCCGCACTCGCGTGGCTGCGAGAGCCCGACGGCAATGCCACGGCCGTGGCCCTCACTGGCGCGCAGCTTAAACAAGACGCACAGGGAAACCTCTTGGGCGTGATCGACGCCAAGTCTTCCCAGGTGCGCGTCGCCTTGTGGCGTGGTCCACAGGCCCGGCTGCCTGAGTTTCGCCGCTTTGCTGCGACGTTGCCGCCCGCCAACGCGCTGGCTCCATTAACACGCGGTGGCCCCGCCCGCTGGGGCGCTCCGATTTCGACCAAGGGCCAGTTGGGTGCTGGCACGGGGGCATACGCGGTCGACACCCTCACGCTGCCTGAAAACCACTCGTCGCGTTCATGGATTCGGTGCAGCGATCTGGACTTCTTTAAGGATGGAACGCGTGCGGCGATGTGTTCAGCAACAGGCGACGTGTGGGTGGTAAGCGGCATTGATGAGTCCCTTCAGAAGCTCACTTGGAGGCGATTTGCCACGGGACTGTTCCAGCCGCTGGGACTGAGGATCGTGGATGAACAGATCCACGTGCTGGGCCGCGACCAGATCACGCGGCTGCACGATCTCAACAATGACGGCGAGGCGGATTTTTACGAGAACCTCAATAATGACGTGGCCATCACCAGCCACTATCACGAGTACTGTCTGGGCTTGGAGACGGACTCTGCCGGGAACTTCTACTTCAACAAGGGCGGCAACCTGGGCGCCGCGACGATTCCGCATCACGGCTGTCTGCTTCGCGTGTCTAAGGACGGCGCCCGACTCGACGTCGTTGCGACGGGGCATCGCGCCCCCAATGGTCTGAGCGTGGGTCCCGGTGATGAGCTCACCACTAGCGACAATGAAGGCAATTGGATTCCCACCTCGCGCATCAACTGGGTAAAGCCTGGCGGCTTCTACGGGCACGTCTTCACCGCGCATCGCGATCCCGCGCCGGCCGATTACGACAAGCCGCTTTGCTGGCTGCCCCATCAGGTGGACAATTCCAGCGGCAGCCAAATCTGGGTGACGAGCGACAAGTGGGGCCCGTACAAGGGCGAACTGCTGCACACCTCCTACGGCCGCTGCAAGCTCTTCCACGTGCTGCGCGAGGAGGTGGACGGGCAGATTCAGGGCGGCGTGGTGGAATTCCCGCTCTCCTTCGACACCGGGGTCATGCGCGGCACTTTCAACCCTCGTGATGGCCAGCTCTATCTTTGCGGACTGCGGGTGTGGCAATCCTCGGGCGCTCGCACGGGCGCGATCCACCGCGTGCGCTACACGGGGCGCACAGTGAACCGGCCCGTGTCGCTGCATGTGCGCAGTGATGGGCTTGAAGTCGGGTTTACAAGTCCACTGGACGCTGCCAGCGCCGTCGATGATCAGAATTACGCGGTGGACCAGTGGAACTATCAATGGACGGGCGCCTACGGCTCCAAGCTGTACTCGACGCGCGATCCCTCGCGTGTGGTGGGCCAGAAAGCGCAGGGTACGTTTGGCGGCGACGAGGTGGCCGTCAAATCCGTCAGCTTGTCTGCCGACAAGAAGGTGGTGCTCATCAAGACCGCCGAGGTGAAACCCGTCATGCAATCGCGCATTCGATTGAATCTGAAGTCGGCCGATGGCACCCCGATCCAGCACACGATTTACCACACCATTAACCGGGTTCCCAAATCGCCATGAACTTCTCCCGGTGGCACCTGGCTTGCAGCACACTTCTGACAGCGTGCGCGGCACCCACGCTTCTGCCTCCACTTTCGCCCGCGACCACCGACGACCCCGCGCAATATCGGACGGTGAGCACGGCGCTCCGGGCACAGCCCAATGCCACCACCAATGCCCTTGCGTCCTTACCCTACTTTGGTTTCGCGGCGCAAATGGTGGATGGGACAAAGCTGGGCGTTACCGCCATCGCGCCCGATTCGCCGGCAGCAAAGGCTGGAATGGCGGTGGGCGATCTACTGATGGCGTTGGAAGGCAGGCCGGTGGCTTCCATGGAAGCCTTGCGACAGGCGCTCGCCGAAATGGTGCCAGGTCGTGTCGTGCGGATCACCGTGTCACGCGCGGGACATTCCCTTCAACACATCGTGACGCCTCAGCCCCTCTCCAGCCCCATGCCACCGCCCACGCCTCGCGCGGTGACCGGGGTTCAGATGGCGCTGGAGGCCGATCGTGTGGTTTTAAGACAAGTCGTGGCGGGTTCGCCGGCAGAGCGTGCGGGGCTCAAGCCCGGCGACGTCATTCTCAAGCTGGGCGAACGCGACATCCATGCGCCCGATGAATATCAGGCTTACATTTCCGAAAAAAAGCCCGGCGACCAGGTCGCCGCCTTGATCCGGAGGGGATCGGCCGAGATGACGGTGCCCATCACCCTGGGTGGTGACACCGCGCAGGACTTTTCCGCATCCCCCTTCGCAACGCGCACGTTTTGGAAAAAGGAATCTTACCGACTGGCGGTGGTGCCGATTGATTTTTCGGACATGCGTCATGACCGCCAGATTCCGACATCGGCATGGAAGGAGGCGCTCTTTAGCACCAACACCCACACCAAGACCAATGCCACCGGCGCGAAGGCGTTCGGCAGCATGCGCGACTATTATGAGGAGATTTCCGCCGGCGCCTTCAAGCTTCAAGGCGCTGTGTTCGAACCCGTCGAGCTTTCGCAGAAGCGCGCAGACTCGGCCACTGCGACGACGGGGCAGGCGCGCAGCGCGTTTTTCACCGTGGTGCTGGACCGGCTCCACCAACGCGATGGGCCCGATGCGCTCAAGGGCTTTGATGGGCTGGCGTTCATCTACGCGGGGGAACGGCTTCCCACCGCGAACCGCGCCAGCCTCTTCTGGCCACACCGCGACACGCTGACGTACAAGGCGCAGCGCATGCCTTATTTCATTTGCCCCGAAGGCGGCCGACAGATGGAGTCCATCAGCGTGTTCTGCCACGAGTTTGGCCACATGCTGGGGTTGCCCGATCTGTATGCGCGACCGGAAAACCCAGGATCCGAGGGCATGGGGAATTGGTGCGCCATGTCCAACGTGCTGCGCGGTGGGCGCCCTCAGCATTTTTCCGCATGGTGCAAGGCCGAACTGGGCTGGTTGACGCCCGCCAGCATCGATCCGCGTGTTCCGCAGAAACTGATTCTCTCGCCCGTGGAAGGTTCAGGGAGGGAATGTTTCAAGGTGCTTCTCCGTGAGGATGGATCGGAGTTTCTGCTGCTGGAAAACCGGGCGCGAAAGGGATTTGACGCGGGCCTTCCGGGAGAGGGATTGCTGATCTGGCGCGTGGTGGGTGGCCGGCCGATGCTGGAAGAATCGCATGGCGTGCAAGGGCCGGCTGGGCCACGGGCACACTTGGCAGCCGTGCCTTATCCCAGTGCGGCCAATGAGCGGTTCACGCCCTTTACCATGCCCTCAAGCCGGCCCCAGCTGGGTGGCGGCTGGCCCGCTCACATCACCAACATCCGCCGGCTGCCTGACGGGCGAGTAAGCTTCCACATCGGCTACGAGTACCACTAGAACGGGCTGGAACTGAGTCGGGGGTTCCGCGTAGGCTTCGTTTTTTAGAACAAGGACATGATGACCAGCGCACAGATACGCCAGTCGTTCCTCGACTTCTTCAAATCCAAGGGGCACACCATCGTGCCCAGCGCATCGCTGATGCCCGACAGCCCGAACCTGCTCTTCACCAACGCCGGCATGAACCAGTTCGTGCCCATCTTCCTTGGTGAGGCGCGCTGCCCCTATCATCCGGGAAGGGCTGCCGACACACAAAAGTGCATTCGCGCCGGCGGCAAGCACAACGACTTGGATGACGTGGGCATGGACACCTACCACCACACGTTCTTCGAGATGCTCGGCAACTGGAGCTTCGGCGATTACTTCAAGAAAGAGTCCATCGAATGGGGCTGGGAACTCATCACTCAAGTTTGGAAGTTCCCGCCGCAGCGCCTCTACGCCACGGTCTATTCGCCCGACAAGTCGAAGGGCGACCCGAGCGACTTCGACCAGGAAGCCTACGACCTCTGGGGGCGACTCTTCCGCGAAGCCGGGCTCGACCCCGCCGTCCACATCGTCAACGGCGGCAAGAAAGATAACTTCTGGATGATGGGAGAGACGGGTCCCTGCGGGCCTTGTTCTGAAATCCACGTGGACCTGACGGCGCAAGGCGACACGCGCGGCCTTCTGGTGAACCAGGGTGATCCCCGCTGCATCGAGATCTGGAATCACGTGTTCATCCAGTTTAATGCCAACCCCGACGGCACCTTCTCGCCGCTTCCTGCGAAACACGTGGACACCGGCATGGGCTTTGAGCGAGTGGCCAGCATCATCCAAGGCACGAAGGGCTTTACCGACTTTGCCGGCGCGAAGATTTCCAACTACGAGACCGACATCTTCCGGCCGATTTTCGACGAGCTGGAAAAGATGAGCGGCAAGAAATACGGTTCCACCCTGCCCAAGTCCGGCAGCACCGGAGACACTGATCAGGAGAAGGTGGACGTCGCCTTCCGCGTCATCGGCGACCACATCCGCACGCTGAGCTTCGCCATTGCGGATGGCATCCAGCCGGGCAACACCGACCGCCACTACGTCCTGCGCCGCATCCTGCGCCGCGCGGTGCGCTACGGCCGCACGCTGGGTTTTAAGGAGCCCTTCCTGTGCCGGCTGGTTCCCGTGCTGGCCGACACAATGAGTGGGGCGTTTTCAGAACTGCGCAACAGGCAAGGGCACATCATGGAAGTCCTCAAGACAGAGGAGGAGGCATTCAATCGGACGCTTGACAAGGGCCTCTCGCTTTTTCAAGAGGCGGCCTCACATGGCCACATCACTGGCGCGTTCGCCTTTCGACTCTACGACGAGCAGGGGTTTCCGCTGGACCTCACGGAGCTCATGGCGCGCGAGCGCGGGCTGAGTGTGGATGCGGCGGGGTTTGCCGGGCTCATGGAGCAGCAAAAGAGCCGTGCGCGAGCCGCGCAGAAGAAACAGGTCATTGAACTTTCGAAAGTGGACTCGGCCATCCCCACCCATTTTTGCGGGTACGAACTTCTGGAGACACAGGCGCAGGTGCTGCAGGTGGTGCCTCTAAAAAACGCGACGGCCGTGGCGCTAGACACTTCCACCTGCTTTCCCGAAATGGGCGGCCAGGTGGGCGACACGGGCGATCTGCACGGCTCCGCTGGGTGCTGGCGCATCCAGAACACACAGAAGTCCGGCGACACATGGTTGCACCTGCTTGAGCCAGGAAGCGCGCCTCAACCAGGTGAGCGCGTGACGCTGCGGGTTGACGCTGCCCGCCGCGCCGCCATCCAGCGCCATCACACCGCCACGCATCTGCTTCACTGGGCACTGCACGAGGTGGCCGGCCACGATGCCTCCCAGAAGGGTTCTTACGTGGGGGCGGAAAAGTTGACGTTCGACTTCAACAGCGCGCCCCTGTCGTCCGCGCAATGCGCCGACATCGAGCGGCTGGTCAACGAGCGCATCGTCGAGAACGCCGGCGTCTCGTGGACCGAAGTCCCGCACGCCGACGTAAAATCGCGCAGCGATGTGATGCAGTTTTTTGGCGACAAGTACGGCGAAAGGGTGCGCGTGGTTCAAATCGGCGGGCATGAGTGCCGATTGGATGGTTACTCGATGGAACTCTGCGGAGGCACCCACGCACGCGCGACGGGGGAGATCGGCCTCTTTCGCATCGTCGGCGAGAACGCGATTGCCGCCGGCGTGCGGCGCATCGAGGCTCTCGCGGGGTTGCCCGCCCTGGACGCGATGAGAGCCGACCGTGACTTGCTGGGTACAATCGCAGGCAGAGTTTCATCCCCCCTCCACGAGCTGGACAGGAAACTAGAGGCGATGCTCGCCCATCAGAAGGAACTGGAGAAGGCTCTCAAGGCCGGCGCACAGCGCGAGGCTTCCGGACGCGCCAAGGAGCTGCTCCTGAACGCCGAGCCACTCAATGGCATCCCAGCCATCGTGGCGAAATGGGATGCCGAGGGCGACACCCTGCAGGCAATCGCCGACGCCATCCGGGCCTCGGGTTTTTCAGGAGCGGTTGTGCTGGGCGGCTCGGTGAATGGCGCCGTCTCGCTGGTTGCCACCGTCTCGCCCGAATTTACCGGCAGGATTCAGGCCGGCAAAATCATCCAGCTTGTGGCACCCCTGGTTGGAGGCAAGGGGGGCGGCAAGCCTGATCACGCCCGCGGTGGAGGCAAGGATTCAGGCAAACTTTCCGACGCGCTCGCGGCGGCGCGGGCCCACATTTTACAGTGACACTCCCATGGCCCGAGCCTCCAAAAAACAATTTGACCCCATCGAGAAGGTGCTTCCCGAAATCCGCCGGGGCCGGATGGTGGTGGTGGTGGACGACGCCGACCGCGAAAATGAAGGCGATCTGGTGATGGCCGCCGAGCACGCAACGGCCGCGAGTGTCAACTTCATGGCCAAACATGGCCGGGGACTCATCTGCGCGCCAACGACGCCCGAGCGCCTCAAGCAATTGGGCATTGAACGGATGGTGCTGCAAAATCAAGAGAGCTTTAAAACGGATTTCCAGGTGAGTGTGGACGCCGCCAAGGGTATCACCACGGGCATCAGCGCCGCCGACCGGGCGCGCACCATCGGCGTGCTGGCCAAGCCCGACGCATTGCCAGAAGACCTCACCCAGCCCGGCCACGTCTTTCCGCTCCGCGCCAAAGCCGGCGGAGTGTTGCAGCGCGCCGGTCACACGGAGGCGGCGGTGGATTTGGCGCGGCTTGCTGGCTGCCGCCCCATCGGTGTCATCTGCGAAATCATGAACGACGATGGCAGTATGGCGCGGCTTCCGGAGTTGATGCGGTTTGCCCGCCGGCACCGGCTGCGCATCTGCTCGGTGGAGGAACTCATCAAATACAGGCGGGGGAGAGAGCGATTGGTGGAGCGCACCGAGGTGGTAAACCTCCCCACCGACTTTGGCCTCTTTAAACTGCACCTCTATCGCTCCACTCTGGAGGATCAACATCATTTGGCGCTGGTCTATGGCGACGTGGCTCGCCGAAAACCAGTGTTGGTGCGAGTGCACAGCGAGTGCCTGACTGGCGACGTCTTCGGCTCTTTGCGTTGCGACTGCGGCTCGCAGCTTCAACAGGCAATGAAGCAAATCGCGCAGGAAGGTGCAGGCGTTCTAGTGTATATGCGGCAGGAAGGGCGAGGGATTGGTCTCGCGCCCAAGATTCATGCCTACAGACTGCAGGAGATGGGACTGGACACGGTGGAGGCGAACAAGTCGCTGGGTTACCCGATGGACCTTCGCGAGTACGGTTTGGGCGCCCAGATTTTGGTGGACTTGGGCATTCACCACATCCGGCTCTTAACCAACAATCCCAAGAAGGTCGTGGGCCTGGAGGGCTATGGACTGAAGATTGTTGAACAGGTGCCCATCCGCGTGGCTCCCAATGCCCACAACCGTCGCTACTTGAAAACCAAACGCGACAAGATGGGCCACCGGATTTAGCACAACTAAAGTGAACCATGTTGCGTCGTCCCACGCGTACTCTGCAGAAGACCAAGGCCACCATCGGCATCGTGGCGTCGCGTTACAACGGACGCTACGTCGATGGCATGTTGCGACACGCACGCGCGGCATTAAAGCAGGCCGGTGCGCGAGTCGAAATTCTGCGCGTTCCGGGAGCCTTTGAGATTCCTCTAATTGCTTCGCGCTGGGCCAGCGGCGGGAAAGTTTCAGCCATCATTTGTCTGGGCGTCATTATTCGCGGCGAAACGGCCCATGCCGATCATGTCGGCCGGAGCGTCAGCCAACTCCTAGGCCAGATCGCCGTGGAAACCGGGCTGCCCATTGTGCACGAAGTGCTGCTGCTCAATGACGCCGCTCAAGCAAAAGTCCGCTGCCTTGAGAGCACCTGCAATCGCGGGACGGAGGCGGCTGCCACGGCGCTTGAGATGGTGGCCATCTGCAGGGATCAGCGATTAGGCAGCCCAAGCCAAAGGGATAAGCGCGCCTTGTGAAAGTTTTCACAACTGGCTTGCAGCGTGCCGGGCACGATGCTAGCTTTCACCAAAAGAATGGACGCAATGAAAGACACACCCATCAAAATCGCCCCGTGGCTTGGGGTTTTGCTCGCGAGTTTTGCGCCCGCAGTCATGGGCGCGGACATCTCCGGAGTGATCACCCTCAAAGGCTTGCCAGCGCCCGAGCAATTTCTTCCACTGGATCCGCTATGCGTCAAGTTGCACGGGGATAAAAAACCCTCCACGCGCTTCTGGGTGACGGGAAAGAACAATGGACTGGCGGACGTGTTCATCCACATCAAGAGCGGACTCAAAGCGTCCGACATTCCCGCGCCCAGCAAGCAGCCCGTGGTGCTCGACCAGTCCAAGTGCGAGTATCTGCCTTATGTGCTGGGAGTCCAAACCGGCCAGACGCTGGAGGTTCGCAATTCCGATCCCGTGCTGCACAACATTCATCCCACGCCCAACGTGGAAGGGAACAAGGAGCAAAACCTGGCACAGTTGCCGATGGGCCCGCCCGTCAAGTTCGTGTTTGAAAAGCCGGAGATTCTGCTGCGCATCAAGTGCGACATCCACCCCTGGATGTTTGCCTACGTCGGCGTGGTGGAGCATCCGTTTTTTGCCGTATCCAACAAGGATGGCGCCTTCGCCATTAAGAACGTCCCTCCCGGCGAGTACGTGCTCGAGGTGTTTCACCGCAAGGGCGGCAAGCAGGAACGCAAAATCGTGGTGGGCAAGGATGGCGTCAAGGGAGTGGGCTTCACCGTTGAGGTTCCCAAGTAGAAACGCCAGCCGGATGGCTCGCAGTCAATACGCGGGCGGATTTCTGCAAAGGAGAATTTTTTGACCGGTCAACAGCACCATCGTGGCTTGCACATTTACGCATGTGTCACGGCGTTTCTGACGCTGTGTCTCATCGGTTTGGGAGGCTTGGTCACCAGTCGCGAGGCGGGGATGGCCGTTCCTGACTGGCCGCGCACCTACGGCCACAACATGTTTCTTTTCCCCATTTCCCTTTGGACTGGCAACGTATTCTACGAGCACACCCACCGGCTGCTTGCCTCCTGTGTAGGCCTGTTGACCCTCATCCAAGCAGTCTTGATTTGGCGCATCGACGCCCGCGCGTGGCTCCGTTGGCTGGGAGTGGCGGCGAGTCTCATGGTGATTCTACAGGGCATCTTGGGTGGCTTGCGCGTGACAGAGAAGAACCCCGACTTGGGAATCCTTCATGCCGCATTGGGTCAGCTCTTCTTTCTCACCATGGCGTCCACCGCATTGTTTCTAAGCCGATTCTGGATGAACGCCCCTGAGCCTGCTCGTTGTTGCGAGCCCGCATTAAGGCTGCGCCGGATTTATCTTGTTGCCACCGCCCTCATTCTGGCGCAACTCGTGATGGGTGCCACCATGCGCCATCAGCATGCTGGCATCGCGGTGCCGGATTTTCCGCTCGCCTACGGACAGATCTGGCCTTCGACGGATGGTGCCTCGATTGCACAGTACAATGAGTGGCGAAACCGTCTCGCCGACTGGCGCGACCCATTGCCTGTCACGGCTTTTCAAGTGCAAGTCCACATGATCCATCGCCTCCTCGCCATCGCCATCCTGGCGGCCGCCGCCTTTGCCTTCTGGCGCACGCGACGCCTCACGATTCCTGGAAATCGCCTGCGATGGATCTCGGGCGCATGGCTCGGGCTCATCATCACCCAGGCAGCTTTGGGCATCTTCACGGTGCTGCGCAACAAACCCGTGGACATCGCCACGCTGCATGTCGTAGCAGGCGCGCTCTCGCTGGGATGTGGAACACTGCTCGTTCTCTTGGCGGGCCAATTGCCCGAGTGGGGTCTGGCCAGGACGTTGACATCGCCGGCGGTTTCGTCCTGCCTGAGTGCTCAACCCGCGCCCATTCGATGAGCACCTCCAATCCCGCAATCACTCAGACTGCGCCCGCCACGTCGGGCCGCCTTGGTGTTTTTGCCGAACTGGTCAAGCTGCGCCTGACGCTCCTGGTGCTGCTGACCACTGCCGTTGGTTTTTATATGAACCCGCAGGGGCAGGGGGGGCTCGCCATTCTCGTGCACGCGCTGATTGGCACGGCGCTGGTGGCCAGCGGCGCGCAGGCGTTGAATCAGTTTCTGGAAATGGAATACGACGCCCGCATGACACGCACGGCCGGGCGTCCGCTGCCCTCGGGGCGGCTCAAGCCGGAGCTGGCGTTGTTATACGGAGGCGCAGCTAGCGTGATTGGCCTAGTCTATCTGGCCCTTCGGGTGAATCTCATCACGAGCGTGCTGGGTGCATTGACTCTCGTGAGCTACGTGCTCGTGTACACGCCGCTTAAGCGCGTCACGCCGCTCAACACCTCCATCGGCGCCGTGCCGGGAGCGTTGCCGCCGCTCATGGGCTGGACGGCGGCCGGGGGCGACCTCACGCACATCTCGCTTCAAGGCTGGTCGCTTGTCGCCATCCTTTACTTCTGGCAACTGCCGCATTTTCTGGCCATCGCGTGGCTCTATCGCGACGATTATGCGCAGGCCGGATTTGCGATGCTGCCACTGGGCGATGACACCGGGGCCCGCACCAGCCATCACGCGCTTTGCTTTACTCTGGGCCTTCTGCCGGTGTCGCTCGCACCCACGGTGCTGGGGCTGACAGGCGCCATTTATGCAGCCGGAGCGCTCGTGCTGGGGCTGGCGTTTCTGGCCTGTGCGTTTGCCTTTATGCGCCAGCGGACTCACGCGGCGGCCCGGCGTCTGTTTCACGCCTCGCTCATTTATCTGCCGCTTTTGCTGGGCTTGATGATTTTCGACCGGCGAGGATAATACCGCCGCTCTTTTGGCGCCGACCAAACCATGGAACCAACCAAGACTCATGTCAGCCACGACGCAACGCATGATGCGCACCACGAGGCCTCGTTCCTGACCAAGTACATCTTCTCCTCGGACCACAAGGTCATCGGCATCCAGTATGCGATGTGCGGCCTTTTGTTCCTGCTCTTTGGATTTGGGCTCATCATGGCGATGCGCTGGCAGATCGCCAAGCCGGGCGAGTCCATTCCCATCATCGGCAGCCTGCTGCAGTCGCTCTTGGGCAGCGAGGTGGCCAAGGGTGGGGTGATGTCGCCCGCACTCTACAACACCTTTGGTGCGATGCACGGAACCATCATGGTGTTCATGGGAATCGTGCCGCTGGCATTTGCGGGGTTTGGCAATTACGTGGTGCCACTGCAGATTGGCGCGCCGGATATGGCTTTCCCAAGGCTCAACATGGCCAGCTTCTGGGTGTTCTTCCTTGGAGCGGTGGTGATGTTTGCCAGCTTTTTCATTCCCGGCGGTGCCGCGCAGGCAGGCTGGACGTCCTACTCGCCGCTGGCCTCCGTGGTTCCCACCGACGGCCAGGTGTACTGGCTTGTGGGCATGGTGATGCTCATCACCTCCTCGCTGCTGGGTGCGGTGAACTTCATCGCCACCATCATCCAGCTTCGTGCGCCGGGCATGACGTGGATGAAGCTCCCGTTCTTTGTTTGGGCACAGTTCGTCACGGCCTTCCTGTTGTTGCTCGCATTCCCACCGCTGGAAGCCGCCGGAGTGATGCAGCTCATGGACAAGCTGGCTGGGACCAGTTTCTTCCTGCCCACGGGCCTGTTCGTGGCCGGCCAGCCCACCGACATCAGCGGCGGCGGCAGCCCGCTGCTCTGGCAGCACCTCTTCTGGTTCCTGGGCCACCCGGAGGTCTACGTGCTCATCCTCCCGGCCATCGGCATCGTGACAGAGGTCACAGCCAATGCCACGCGCCGTCCCATCTGGGGCTACAAGGTGATGGTGGGGGCGTTGTTCGTTCTGGGCTTTCTCTCGTTTATCGTCTGGGCGCATCACATGTACCTCACGGGAATGGGCACGAAAGTCGCCACGTTCTTTCAGACCACGACGATGATCATTTCAATCCCGTCGGTGGTGCTGCTGACATGCCTTTTCATGTCGCTTTGGCGCGGCTCCATCCGCTTCACGGCCGCCTCGCTCTTTGCGCTGTCGTTCCTGCCCATGTTTGGCATCGGCGGGCTCACCGGATTGCCGTTGGGCTTTAACTTCACCGACATCCACCTGCACGACACCTATTATGTCATCGCGCATTTCCACTACGTGATTGCGCCAGGAACAATCTTCGGCCTGTTTGCCGGCATCTACTACTGGTACCCGAAAATGACCGGGCGCAAGATGAGCGAGTTTTGGGGGCGCGTGCATTTCTGGTGTTCGCTCGTCTTTATGAATCTCGTCTTCTTCCCCATGTTCAAGCAGGGGATGGACGGCCTTAGCCGGCGCATGTCCGACGGCGGCGCCACTTATGCCGGGCAGGACGGCGTGCTGGGACTGGCCCCCTCCACGCTGGCAACCAATCTGGACATCGCCTACGCCGCATGGGGACTGGCTCTGGCGCAAGTGCCCTTCATCATCAATTTCTTCTGGAGCATCCGCCATGGCGAGAAGGTGACTTCGGACAATCCGTGGAATTCGACCACGCTGGAGTGGCAGACGCCGACCCCGCCGCCGCATGGAAACTTTGTGGGCGAGCTGCATGTCAACCATGGCCCCTACGAATACAGTCACCCCGACCATCCGCAGACGGACTACCTGCCACAAAATGCGCCCGCACACCCGGCGCCGGACGTGACTCGCCAGCCCCACAAAGTTTGACCATGGAGATTCCCTACACATCGAAGGATCGCCCCGACACCGGCCTCTACAACGGCAAGGTGGGCATCTGGCTCTTTCTGGCCTCGGAGGTGATGCTCTTTGGAGCCCTCTTTTCCGCCTATGTTCTCCTGCGCGTGGGCTCCGATCCTGGCACTTGGTCACTGGGCCTCATGAACAAGTGGGTCGGCGCCTTCAACACGCTGATCCTCATCGCGTCTAGCGTCACCATTGTGCTGGCATGGGTTTCGCTCAAGTTGAAGGACTTTGCCAAGTACCGCTTCTGGCAATGGACGACGATCGTCTTCGCCGCAATGTTCCTCGTCGTAAAATGGTCCTACGAATGGCCGGCCAAGTTCACGCACTATGACGTGACCTTCAAATCCAACGAAGCCGCCGAGCGCGCCTTCTCCGGCGCCGCCAGGGTTGCGGGGATCACCAACTTCACCGACACGCTCAAATCGTCGTGGCAGAATCGGTTTGATCCGCGCAAGCAGGACTTCGACAAAGTCGAACTCAAGGACAAGCCGCTTGACGGGCACATCGTGGGATACATTGACGAGGCCGGACACGAGCATTCGGTGGGCGCGGTGCTGAACATCCCCTTCTGGAGTCACGCCTTCATCTGGCGCACCACGACCCTGGCGAAGAAGAAAGTGAAGTCGCTCATCCTCGCCCCCTCGCACGACATCTGGCATGCGCCGCATGCCGCCGCCCCGGGCGTCGTGCGCGTCGCCGAAGCCCATCCTTCGGCTCATGGCGCCAGCCATCCCGCCCACACCGTCACCATTCCCCGCGAAGACATCCAGCGCCTCTCCTCGTTTGAGCCCAAGCACAGCACCTTCTTTGCGACCTACTACACGCTCACGGGCCTGCATGCGCTGCACGTCTTGGGTGGCATCATCGTCATGCTCTACCATCTGCTGCCCTGCAACCACCGGCTGTGGCTGCGCGATCCAGACCGCTTCGCCGGGCGCATCGAGGCGACCGGGCTGTTTTGGCACTTCGTCGATCTCGTTTGGATCTTCCTGTTCCCGATCCTCTATCTGCTCTAGCCCATGTCTGACGACCATTCCACGCCGGAGTACTTCGAAAAACAGTTCAAGCCCCTCATCTGGATTGTGGGCACCGTGCTCATCGCCGGCACCGCCATCAGTTTTGCGGCCGACCTCTTCAAGGTGAGCGAGAAGCTCGGCGCCTTCCGATGGGCCATCGTGATTGGTCTTTTGGTCGCCACCATCAAGGCCTCGGCTGTGGTGGCGGTGTTCATGCACCTTTACTGGGACGCCAAGTGGAAGACGATCAGCCTGACATTGATCTCCACGGTGCTGTTCTTCATCGGGCTCATTTACCTCACCAACGTGAGTGAGGTCGTTGACAAGCCCGGCAACACCACCCCGGGCAATCAACACGCGTTTGACGCCGTGACCGGCATGCCATTGCCGTCGGAGAAATGACGATGTCGCTCAAGGCGTTCCATATCTTCTTCATCTTCGCCTCCATTTTCCTGGGCTTGGGAGTGGGAGGATGGGGCATCCTGCAGTTTGCCCGCGGGCAGGGCGCTGGGTGGCTGCTCTTTGGTCTTTGCTTTATGGCGACGGGCGTCGGCCTCATCCTTTATAGCCGCAGCATTCTTAAGAAGATGAAGGACATCAGCTACCTCTAGTCCCCCTCATGCGCCCTGCCCACCAACTGATTGCCGTCGTCCTTGCAGGACTGCTTCCTGGCGATGCACGGGCGTGTGCAGCCTGTTTTAGCCAGGCGGATTCGCCGCTTGCCGATGGGATGAACGCCGGGATTTTCACCCTGCTCGCCGTGGTCACCATGGTGCTCTTGGCCATCGGAGTCTTCTGCCTGCACCTCGCCCGACGGGCTGCTGCCGCAGAGGTTCTGGCGGCCGCTTCTGCCTCGCCAGGGATGACGATGCCCACTTCTGAGCTGGAGACTCCCGGTCTAAAATAAGCGGATGAAAAACAAAGTACTTAACTTAATCCTCTTCAGCGCGGTTCTGGGAGTTTTGGCCACCGTGGCCATTGCCTCCCTTGGCACCGAACGGTTGAATTCGGCGCTTGATCCCATCAACCGACTCGTGCGGCCCATGCTCGGCTTCCCTGAACAGGCGCCCCTCACCAAGGACGGGCACATGATCGACTCGATGATCGTGTATGTGCATGCCCTCATGCTGGTGCTTTTTGTCGGGTGGCTCGGATACTTCCTGTTCACCATGATCTTTTTCCGCGCGTCAGCCCATCCCAAGGCCGACTATCACGGTTTCAAGTCCAAGATTCCGACGACTCTCGCCGAAATTGGCGTAGTGTTTGTCGAGGTGGTGTTGATCGTTTGCTTCGCCGTGCCGCTCTGGGCCAGTGTGATGGACAGCAAGCAATTCCCCCAGGCTCAGCCCGAGACTCGGGGCGTCCTGAAATTCTCCGGTGCGGAACTGGATCCGCAAGCCACGCCCGCGTTGAAGGGCAAGAGCTTTACGTTCCAGACCGGCGGCGACCCCACGGAATCGCTCCACGCCTTCACAATCCTCTCGACGCGTCCGGTGGCAATCCAGGTTCGCGAGTCGGCATCCGGAAAGGTGGTCTTTGCCGGCGACAACCATCAGAACATCGAATTGCTCTACAGCAATTATCGGACGAACCGCGCAGCCCTGGTTGCCGAGGGAAAGGCCCGCTTGAAATGGACGGGTCTGGCGGCATTGCAGCCCTCGTCTTCCTACTTGGTCGCACTCGTTAGCGAACGCAGCGACGACTCCCGTGTGATCTTTTCGCAGTCCGAAGAAGTGGCCCGCATGCTGGGAGAAGGCGGCGCGCCTTTTCGCACTTGCGAAATCAGCGCGGCTTCCCGGCCCACGCTCGTGGTGCGCGTGGTGGCCGAACAGTTCAGCTGGAACACCCTGTACCCGGGACTGGATGGCAACTTTGGACGGCAGGACATGCGTCAGGCAAGCCCCGCCAATCCATTCGGGCGCCTGCCCGGCGATGGCAATGGCTTGGATGACCTGGACATCAAGGGCATGAAGGTGCCCGCCCATGCACGGGTCATTGCGCACATCGCCTCCAAGGACGTCATCCACTGCTTCAAGGTGGTTCCCATGCGGCTTTGCCAGGATGCCATTCCGGGCCTTCGGATCCCGCTGCACTTCCAGTCCACCACCCCCGGCCGGATGAGCATCACCTGCGCGCAGCTTTGCGGCGATGGCCACGCGACCATGCGCGGCGACTTTGAAGTGCTTTCTCAAGACGAGTACGCGAACTGGTGGAACAAGACCGCGGGCTGGTGGGCGCGCGAAAAACCCGTGATCGCGGCCGCCTCCTTCGAATAGGATTTCCCCCGTCAACGCCCTTGCGGGATGAGGCGCCCGCGCCGTTTCTGACATGAGCACCCGCCCCTCAAGCTTGTCCCTGGTGGTCGGGGTCGTTCTGGGGTTGGTGGTCATTGGCATTGTTGGTGTATTCCTCTCCGTCGAAAGCCGCCGCACGGCCGCCTCCCGCCAAGCCCAGATGGCGCTTGAGGATGAACTCACCAGGTTGAAGCGCGAGAACACCCAACTGCGCGAGCGCTTGGGAGAGGCCGGCGACACCCGGTCTGCCCGCCAGGGCATCTTGCCGGTTTACAGCCAGGTCGGCCCCTTTCAACTGACCAACCAGCACGGCAAGAGGGTCACCCTTGAGGATTTGAAAGGTCGCGTCTGGCTGGCCAACATCGTGTTTACCCGCTGCCCCGGGCCCTGTCCGATGATGTCCCGTGGAGTGGCAGACTTGATGTCTTCGCTCAAGAGTCATCCGGCGGTGAAATTCGTGACGCTCACCACGGATCCCGACCACGACACTCCCGCGCGAATGCTGGAATTTGCCAAGCCGTACAATCCAGACTTCGATCGTTGGATCTGGCTCACCGGCAGCAAGCCCGAGCTGGCAAAGCTCGCTGTGGAGGGACTCAAACTGACCGGCGTTGAGAAGGCGCCGGAAGCCCGGACCAATCCCGCAGACCTCTTCATCCACAGCACGATTCTGGTTCTGGTGGATGCCCTGGGCCAGGTGCGTGGCACATTTGAATTCACGGACGAGGATTTGTCCGGCAAAGTCCAGAGAGCACTCGAAAAACTCGCGACGCCCCGCTGATGTCCATCCAAGACCTTCCCCTCATCAATGCCAGCCTCAATGCGCTGAGCACGGTTTTCCTCGTGCTGGGCTACCGCGCCGTTCGTGCCGGCAACACCCTCGCGCATCGCCGCTGCATGACGGCAGCGCTCATCACCTCCACCATCTTTCTAGCGTGCTACCTCGTTTACCACTACTTCGCTTCGGTCACCCGGTTCACCCAGCCGGCATGGTTCAAGCCTTTCTATCTCGTGCTGCTCATCAGCCACGTGATCCTGGCCGCGGTGATCGTCCCGCTCATCTTTATCGCGCTCAACCATGCATTGCGCGGCCGCTTTGAGGCGCACAAAAGAATCACCCGCTGGGCCTGGCCGATGTGGATGTATGTGTCGATCACTGGCGTGCTGGTCTACCTCATCCTCTACAGAATTTTCCCACAGCCCCCGCCGGTGCCAGCGCCATGAGCGCACCGGTCGAGGTTCTCGTCCACCCCAGTTGTTTTCCCGACGCAGACCACGCGCTCTGGCAGCGCTCCTTCGCCCAACGACAGATTGCCGGCCGGCTGCATTACAGCAGCCACGAGCAATGCCGGCTGTGGCGGGCCGTTCACGATGCCTACGCGCCATCCCGCACCGATCTTGGCTATGGAGAAATGCTGGAGAGCCTGCACCGCACGGCGATGAGCTTCGCTCCAAGCGCGCCCTTCGCGTTAATCGGGCTGGGTTGCGGCTCCGGTGAAAAGGAGGCTCATCTACTGCGTGTCATGGAAGGCGAGCGTCGAGCTGCACAACACTACGTCCCGTTGGATGCCGGTTTGCCGCTGCTGCTCCTCGCCGTCCAACAGTGCCGCACCGCCAGTCCCAAAACTCTTGTCCGCCCCGTGTTGGCAGACCTGACTGCATTGGCTGAATTGTTGCCGACGTTGTCATCTCTTGCCGACGCGAGCCAGCCTCGCCTCTATACGCTCTTTGGAGTGCTGCCCAATTGGGAGGCCGGCGACCTGTTTCAGACTCTCGCTTCCGTCATGCGTCCGCAGGACCAACTGCTTGCGAGTGCCAACCTGCTGCCGGAGGATGCTCCCCGAGGTCTGGATCGTGTGCTGCCGCAATATGACAATCCGGCAACCCACCTGTGGCTGCAACGGCTGCTGGTGGACGCGGGCATGAACCAGGATGACGGCCGCATCGAATTTGGATACGAGACTCCGGATCAAACAGGTGTCCTTCGCATCGTCGCAGATTTTATTTTTGAAAGACCACGCCGTCTTGCTGTCGCGGCGGCCCATCTGGATTGCCTGCCTGGAGAACGACTGCGGCTCTTTTTCTCCAAGCGCCCCACGCGCAAGCAGGTTCAGGATTCTGCGCAAGCTGCCGGGCTCAACGTTCTGGCAAGCGTTCTTCTCGATTCCAAAGAGGAGATGCTCATCCTCTGCCGCAAAGGCTAAACCTTATTGCAGGCGCAAAGGGTGTCCAACACCGCCCGGATTTGTGGCACTTCATGGGTGCGCAGCAGATCCGTTCTTCCCAGCAACGCGAGCACCGCAAAGAACGCCTCGGCGCTGCGAACCTCCTCGCGAAAGTACTCGAAGGCGTGGGGCAGGGCGTGGCACACCGGCCAGCCCAGCTCGCGAAGGCGAAAGCTGTTGAGAAACACCTGCACCTGGCGGCGGACGCGCTGCGCGCCATCCTGCAGGTTGCTGTAGTAGAAACCCAGTCCCGGATCCAGGATCAGTCTGTTCAGCCCCTCACGCTGTGCGATGGCAATCTCGCGCTCAAAGTAGGCCATCATGCGAGGGATGGGATCATCTGCGAGGGCCAGCGCGCCCGCCTCGCGCGGATTGGCACCCTCGACGTAGCAGAGAATCACCGCAGCTTCGTGCTCCGCCGCCAGAGCGTACACCTGCTTGCTCTGAGCCATGCCGGTGAGATTGATGACGGCCGCGCCTGCCTTTAGCGCGCCGTGCGCAACCTCAGGCAAGTAGGTCTCCACCGACACGGGAATCCCCAACGGACAAATCCGGTGAAGGATGGGTTCCAAAACCGAACACTGGGCGGCGGCGTCCATCCGGTCGGTGTGGGCCAGAGTGGACTCCGCGCCCAAGTCAACCATGTCAGCACCCTGCGCCCGGAGCACCTGAGCGCGCTGCACGGCGGCGTCCGCGTCAAGGCAGACGCTCTCACGGTACCAAGACCCGGCGGAGAGGTTCACCACGCCCATGACTTGCGCGCGCGCGTTGAATGGAACATGGCGGCCCGCGATGGAGAATTCGGCCACTCGCGCCGACAGGGCCGGGGCATGCTGATGGGCCAGCTCCGCCAGTTGTTCCAAATGAAGCATGCCGCGGAGCATGCGCCATGACCCTTCCCGTGGAAAAGCAGAGAATGCATGGCGCGCCCGGTTGGACTCGAACCAACGACCTGCGGTTTAGAAGACCGCTGCTCTATCCAGCTGAGCTACGGGCGCCTCTCGCCTTAGCTTTCCCCCAAATGATGCGCCGCGGCAAGCAGAGACCCGGGAGCCTTGCATCGGCGGACGAATCGGGCAGTATGCCAAAAATTGATGAAGGCGATCTACCGCGACATGCGACTGGAGGAGCTGGTGCGACTGGAACTGCAGCTTCGCACCAAGTATCAGAAATCTAAGTCCGCTCCGGTGCAAGCGGAGTTGCGGGAAGTGGAACAGGCCGTGCGTGATAAAATCTGGAACAAGGGCGGGACTCAGAGGAAGAAGGAGCAGATGGGTGGGCTCTAGTCTGCGATGGCATGTGCGGACGAACCTGGCCATTGCGCTGATCGGAGGCCTCTTAGGGTGCCTCGGTGCCGGCTGCCAATCGCTGGCCTATTACTGCCAGGCGGCGCGCGGCCAATGCGATATGCTGATCGGCCATCGCGAGGTTGCCGACATACTAGACGATCCGGCGGAATCCGATGCGCTCAAGGCCCGGCTGCGGCTGGCGATGGAGTTGCGCGAATTCGCACAAACCCAACTGGGGCTTCCGGCAGAAGGCAGTTATCTCACCTACAAGCATCTCGATCGACCCCATTCTGTGTGGGTGGTCACAGCCTCACACGAATTTTCCACGGAGCTTGAGACGTGGTGGTATCCGGTGGTTGGAAGGTTTTCCGCCCGGAGTTTTTTCAACAAGGCCGACGCCGATGCATGCGCGCAGAGGTTGCGCCAAGAACGCTTCGAGGTTCACGTCGGCGGTGCGCGGGCCTATTCCACGCTGGGTTGGTTTCGCGACCCGCTGCTCAGCACCTTCATTCACGATCCGGACACGGAACTGGCCGAGCTGCTCTTCCACGAGCTCACGCATCGTCGGCTCTTCATCGCCAATGACACCACTTTTAATGAGAGCATGGCGACTGCCGTAGGCCAGGAAGGCGTGCGGCGCTGGCTTCTCTCTCGCAAGGACGCTCCCACCCTTCAAAAATACGAGCAATCGCTGCGCCGTCAGCGCCAGTTCGTGGAGTTGATTGCGTCCACCCGGGAACAACTGCAAAGGCTCTACGTCTCCGGCTTGCGCCCGGAGGAAATGCGCACGCAAAAACAGGCCGTCCATTCGCGCATGAAGGATCGTTACGAGGAACTCAAAGTGGGGTGGGGTGGACACACCGCCTACGATCCGTGGTTTGCCCATCCTCCCACCAATCCGCGCATGGCCGGCATCGCCACCTATTATGCACACCTTCCCGCGTTCGAGGCTCTATTGCGCCAATGCAACGGCGACCTCAACCAGTTCTTTGCCGAGGCCGAGAGCATGGGAAAGGCGCCGTCAGCCATTCGCAAATCGCGCCTCCTGGGTTTGACGCAAAGGGCTCCTCTCTCCACAAAGTGACATGAATGGCATCCAACCCATTCCTTGGGCGCCGCTCGCGGTGTGGCTGCCGGTGCTAGTGGGATTGATAATTCTCTCCGTCCGCCTGCAATTAACCGCCACCGAGTTCGCGCTGACGTCGGCTGCCGGCGTCATGAGCTGGACTCTCTTCGAATACCTGATGCACCGCTGCCTCTTCCACTGGGAGCGCGACGATTGGGTGGGAAGGTGCGTGCAACGCATCCACGGCAAGCACCACGACTCGCCCGGCGATCTTCATCAGGCCATCGTGCCCCCGTTCAACGCCTTTGTCATTCTGCTGCCCGTGGTTGCGATGCTGTCTCTTTTGCTGCCATGGCGCCTCCTTCCAGCATTTGTGGCGGCGTTCGTCTCTGGTTATCTGGGATACGAGTACTTACACGTGGCCATCCACCGGCGCAGGCTTCATTCAAAATTGGGGCAATGGCTTCAACGCAATCACATCGCGCACCACGGCAATGGCGAGGGCCGCTTTGGAGTCACCAGCCCCATCTGGGATTTTGTCTTGGGAACCCGCCGCGTCGCCGGTCATCACGCTGCCGAGCCCGAGACCCGGAAAGGTGCCATCATCGCTCGATCCCAAGATGTGGCCATTCGTGTACTGATCTTCGGATGGTTTCTGGGAATGGTGCCTGCGGAGTGCGCGGAAAAGGCCCTCACTGCGCCGCCACAGGGAATCGCCATCTCTGCCGCTCAACGTTCAGCATTGATGGAGGGCCTTGAGAAACTCACCCGTGAAATTGCCGCGCTTTCAGCGCAGCCCAAGGCAGCCGCGCTCCTCCCCGACGTGCAGATTTTCCAGAACGCCGTCCAGTATGCGCTGGAGCATGAGATGTTTTACCATACCAACGACGCATCGGCGGCTTTGAATTTACTGCGCCAGGGCATGGAGCGCGCCACGGCCTTGCGCGAGGGCAGGGCACCTTGGGCGGATGCCACAGGTCTCATCGTGCGTGGATTTGTGTCGGACATCGACCGCTCCGTCCAGCCTTACGGACTTGTCGTGCCCCCCTCCTTTTCACGCCGGATTCAAAAAGAGTGGCGGCTGGACTTTTGGCTGCACGGCCGTGACAACACCTTAAGCGAGGTGCGCTTCCTAGCCGACCGGATGAGCAAGCCCGGACCGTTTGCGCCGCCGGACACATTCGTGCTTCACCCCTACGGCCGCTATTGCAACGCCTTCAAATTCGCCGGCGAGGTTGATTGTCTGGAGGCTCAGGCTCATGTCCAACGGCACTATCCCATCGACAGCGGGCGACTCTGCATGCGCGGCTTTTCGATGGGAGGCGCTGGCGCATGGCACATGGGCGCGCACCACGCCAGTCGCTGGGCCGTCGTGGCCCCCGGTGCCGGGTTTGTCGACACCGCCATTTATCAGAATCTCAAAGCCAAGGAGCCAAAACCCCAGTGGTGGGAAGAAAAACTCTGGCACCTATACGACGTGCCTGACTACGCCGCCAACCTTGCCAATACCACGGTGGTGGCCTACAGCGGCGAGGAGGATCCGCAAAAACAAGCCGCGCAATTGATGGAGGCGGCAATGGCGCGTGAGGGCATGAAAATGACCCATGTCGTTGGTCCGCGCACAGGCCACAAGTACGAGCCCGGCGCCAAGGCGCAGGTGGAGCGGCTGGTGGATGCGGCCGCTGCGAAGGGCCGGGACGCATCGCCAAAACAGGTGAAGTTGGTGACATGGACTTTGCGATACCCAACGATGGATTGGGTGACCCTCCAGGGATTGGAGGAGCATTGGAAAGAGGCGCGAGTGGACGCGAATCGAGAGGCACCCGGTGTTCTGGTGTTAAAGACGATCAACACGACCGCGTTAACACTCCGCCTTCCACCGGGCCCAGAGTGGAGGGAGCCCATACAGGTTCGGATTGATGGCCAAACACTTTCCGGGCGGGCAGAGCAGGGCAGCTTGCATCTTCGCAAAGTCCAGTCCAGATGGACTATACCGCATAGAAAGGAGCAGAAACCACTCGCCAAATTGCCGGGCCTTCAGGGCCCAATCGATGACGCATTCTATTCCGCCTTCATCATGGTTCGCCCGACGGGCCCTCCGATGAATAACGCCACGGGCGCATGGGTGCAGCGCGAGATGGATCAGGCCATCGGTCAGTGGCACCGCCAGTTTCGTGGCAGGCCGCGCGTGAAGAAAGACACTGAGCTGACCGACGAGGACATCGCGGGCGCAAACCTCGTCCTGTGGGGCGACGCCTCTTCCAACCGCATTCTAAATCGCATCTCCCGCCTGTTGCCCGTGCGATGGACGCCGGAGGGTGTGCAGATCGGCGATCGTCATTGGTCTGCGGACCGTTTTGTACCCGTGTTGATTTACCCCAATCCACTCAATATGCAGCGCTATGTGGTGGTGAACAGCGGGTTCACCTTCAGTGAGTTTGGCGCGCAGAGCAATGCGCAGCAGGTTCCCAAGCTGCCCGATTATGCCGTGCTGGACATGAGCGTCCCCGCAGGACGCAGGCCAGTCAGCGGCGTCGCGCACGCCGGTTTCTTTGGGGAACACTGGGAATTGACGAGAACCGAAGGCCGTCCCGTCCGTTAAACATGTTCTTGGGGACGATTCCAGCGCACTTGGGTTCCGCATTGGCTGGTCTCGTGGCTTGCGCCGTCGCACTCCATGCCGCGCCGACGCCCCATTTGCCGCCTCGCCACGATCCTCCGGACCAGCCATTCCGCGTGGCGCCCATGCCGCAGAGCAGCCGCAGCATCGTCATTGCTTTGTCGGCGCAACAGCATCTGGCGTATGACACGGAACGATTCAGGGTGCACACGATGTGGAAAGGAGGGCCGCTCAACCTTTACGGCCCAGGCTACCACGGAGCCAAGGAACCGTTCATTTGCCAGCCCAATGGCGAACGCCTTTGGGGAAACCCGCCCATTCCTGAATGGCGCTGGAAGGCGGCCGGCAGCGTCATCTCTGCGACCAACCTGCGGCCCGCAAACTTGCGATTCGTGGCGATCAGCACCAAGCGCGAACATCCCACGTTCATCTATGAGCTTCTTGCGGGCGAAGGAGCTCCCGTGCGCATCCATGAAACCCCCACGGCAGTGCAATGGGGGAATGTAGGAGCAGTGTCCCGAATGATTTCGGTCGGCCCCCGTTCTGGCCCCATCACGTTCCGCGCTCATCTTGAGGCAGGGACGCTTCTGTTGGGGCGCAAAACGTTTGGAGCCATCCAGCGCACCAACGATGTCCTGGCGGTGGCTCTTCGCGCGGCAGATCCTTTGCCGGTTTGCGACATCACAGAACGCTTAGTCGCCTACTCCGAGGAAGTCTTCACCGAAGCTGGCGCCAGCAAGGGCAATCCTCGCAAGGGAGTGCGAGGCCCACACGTGGAGTTTGCGGTGCACTTGCCTGCTGCGACGGTTGCCACCCAGTTCGAAGTGCTTACGGCGGTTGTTCCTGACGAAGCGACGGCGCAAAAACTTGCCGCCATGTTGCCCCCAACTCAGGCCGCAATGCCCGATGGCGCATGGTTCGCTTCCACGCAACATTCGTTGGTTGCGCGCAAACCCTTTGTCGCCACAGCCGATGTGGCACCCCGCCGCAGCTTGGTCCGCAGCGCGCATTATAAGGTGGAGGCTTTGCCCGTCCCGAAATCATTGGAACTACTGGTGACAGGCATGGACTGGTTGCCCAACGGCGACCTTGCCGTTTGCACTTGGCTGGGGGACATCGTGATCGTGCGCGGCGCTGCCGGCGATCCAGCAAAGGCAACGTACACCCGGGTTGCGCGCGGACTTAACGAGCCGCTCGGACTGGTGGTGGTTAATGGAAAGATTGTGGTGGCGCAAAAGAGTGAGCTCACTCGCATTTCCGACACCGACTCGGATGGCGAGGCAGACCTCTTTGAGTGCCTCAACAACCAGTGGGATTACACGGGAGGCTACAATTCCTTCGTGTACGGGCCGGTGAGCGACGCGGCGGGTAACCTGGTGGTGGCCAACGCGGCGCACGGCGGGCGGTGGGACGCCAGGTACATGGGCTGGGCTTTGCGCATCAGTCCCGATGGCCGGAAGCTTGAGCCCATCTCAAGCGGGTTGCGCGAGCCCAACGGCATCGGTGTGTTTGGCGCCGCGCGCGACGTGTTCGTCACCGAGAACCAAGGCCAGTGGATCGGCGCCTGCAAATTAAATCACCTGCAGAAAGGCCGCTTCTTTGGTCACCCTTCTTCGTGGCCTGCGCCGCAGGCAGATTACAAGGGACGCAGCGCATTCGATCCGCCTGCCGTGTGGTTCCCTTACAAGCTGGCACGCTCCACCACTGGGCTTGTCGAAATCACAGGCGATGAGCTGGGGCCCTTCAAGGGACAGTTGCTTGTGGGTGACTTTCAGAATGCGCTCTTGATGCGCGTGCAACTGGAGAAGGTCGGCGGACAGTGGCAGGGAGCGGTTTGGCCCTTTCTCAGCGGCTTTCTCTCCGGGGTCAACCGCCTTTCCATCGGGCCTGATGGCGCACTCTATGTGGGCGGATGCCAGCGCACATGGGTGTCGGTGGCTCCCCAATCCTACGCCTTGGAGCGCGTGACGTTTAATGGTTCGGTGCCCTTTGAAATTCTGGAGGCTCATGCGCGGTCCGACGGGTTTGATTTGCGGCTCACCAAGCCCATTTCCAGCAAGACGACCGTCGAGGATTTCGACGTGTGGCAGTACAACTACAAATACCACGCAGGGTATGGATCGCCAGAACTTGATCACGATGGCAACCCGGATCGCCAGACGGTCATCCGAGTGAAAACGATCGCGCTCACAGCAGACGGTCGCGGTCTCCGGCTTGGGCTGGAAGGTTTGAAGGCCGGTTACGTGACGGCCGTGCGCGCTGCGGGTGTGCGAGGGGCAGGTGGTGAATCCCTGCTCCATGACACGTTCTACTACACGCTGAACCAAATCCCACGGTAGACCGTGCAGCGTCAGTGTGAGTGAGAGTGAGAGTGAATCCGCCGCTTGCCTGGGCCATCGAAGCTGCCATACTATGCGCTGCATGCCAAAGGTGGTGACGTGGGCCTGCGTGATGGCGACACTGCTCGGCGCGGCCGTGGGCAGGGCAGGGGAGGCACGCCATTGGGCTTTTGTCGCACCTGTGCGGCCCGGCCTTCCCCCATCCAAAAGTCTGACTGCATCGGCCCATCCGATTGACCGGTTCATCGCGCGGCCATTGGAAGAAGCCGGCCTTTCCCTGTCGCCGCGCGCTGATAGGGCGACCCTCGTTCGCCGGATTCATCTGGACCTCACGGGCCTGCCGCCCTCGCCAGCCGAAGTGGATGCCTTTCTCGCGGACAACAGTCCCGATGCCTACTCGCGACGCGTCGAGCGCCTACTGGCTTCGCCCCACTTTGGCGAACGCTGGGGCCGGTGGTGGCTGGATGCAGCGCGCTACGCCGACTCCAACGGCTACTCCATCGATGCACCGCGGCAAATCTGGGCCTACCGCGACTGGGTGATTCAAGCCTTTAACAGCGACCTCCCCTTTGACCAGTTTTCCATTGAGCAGATTGCGGGAGACTTGCTGCCGCAGGCGACGATGGCTCAGAAGATCGCGACGGGGTTTCATCGCAACACCCAGATCAATCAGGAAGGCGGCATCGACCCCGAGCAGTTCCGCGTGGAGTCGATCATTGACCGCATCAACACGACGGCCTCGGCGTGGTTGGGCCTCACCCTCGGCTGCGCGCAGTGCCACGACCACAAGTTCGACCCACTGACCCAACGCGAGTACTATCAGTTCTTCGCCTTCTTCAACCATTGCGACGAGCCCAGCCTGCCGCTCAATTCCGCCGAGGACACCCGCCGCGCCGCAGAGATTGACGCCGCCGCCGCCCGATACATCCGCGAGCTCTCCGAGAAAACCCCTGCGTTTTTTGACAAGTCCATGGAGTGGGAGCGCAGCCTCACGCCCGAGGCCAGCCAAAAGCAATCGCAGGAAGTCCGCACCATTTTTTCCCTGCCGCCGCCCACTCGCACGTTGGAACAACGACTGGTGGTTCTGGCTGCGTATATCGAGACGACGCCCGAGAACAAGGCCCACCAGGCAGCCCTCAAGAAGCTCCGCGCCTCGCGGCCAGATGTGCAGACCACGATGGTGCTGCGCGCCCGCGCCACCCCCCGGCGCAATTACCTGTTTGTGAAGGGCGACTTCACGCGCGATGGCGGCGAGATTGCCGCGGGCGTTCCCTCCGTCCTGCATCCTCTCAAAAAGCCTGCGCCCGATCGCCTCGATCTGGCCCGCTGGCTGGTGGCCACCGAAAATCCTCTGACGGCGCGCGTCATTGCCAATCGGGTCTGGCAGCAACTCTTTGGCCGAGGCATCGTGCAAACGGAGAACGACTTTGGCACGCAGGGGACCAAGCCCACCCATCCAGAGCTGCTCGACTGGCTCGCGCTGGAATTTAGCCAGCCTTCCGTTCCCGGCGCGGCACCATGGTCTTTCAAACACCTCCTGCGGCAGATTCTCTCCAGCCAAACCTACCAGCAATCCTCCCGAGTCCGCGCCGAGCCCGCATCGAAGGATGCGAACAACGACCTCCTTTCTCGCCAGAACCGGCTGCGGCTGGACGCTGAGTTGGTTCGCGACGTTGCACTGAGTGCCAGCGGCCTGCTCTCGACTCGGATTGGTGGGCCCGGAGTGCATCCGCCCATCCCTGATGGCGTCATGTCGCTGGGCCAGGTGAGGCGCCCATGGAACGTCAGTGAAGGTGCCGACCGCTATCGCCGTGGCATGTACACTTTTTATTTCCGCGCCACTCCCCATCCGATGTTGAACCTCTTTGATGCTCCCGATGCGTATGGCGTGTGCACACGGCGCCCGCGTTCCAACACTCCCTTGCAAGCGTTGACGCTGCTCAATGACGCGGCGTTCTCAGAAATGGCGCTGGGGCTGGCTCGACGCATCCTCAAGGAACAGCCTGCCACCACCGATGCCCTTCGGTTGGAACACGCCTTTCGGCTGTGTGTCGCCCGCAAACCGTCGGCCGGCGAGACGGACGTGCTCGCAAACCTGCTCGACCGACAGAGAGCCGCCTACCGTACCGATGCCCCGCGAGCCGAAAAACTCGTGGGCTCGCGGGCTTCCTCGGATCCTGCGGCTGTGGAACTGGCGCCGTGGGTGATTGTCTCGCGCGTGTTGCTGAATCTGGACGAAACCATCACCCGTGAATGAACTAACCCCACATCTCGCCTTGCGCGACCGGACACGGCGGCACTTTTTCAAAGGATGCGCCATGGGGCTGGGATCGCTTGCGTTGGCGGATCTCATCAACCCTCATTTGCAGGCGCAGGTCAGTCCCACCTCGCCGCGCAGACCGCACATCCCTGCCAAAGCCAAGCGGGTCATTTATCTCTTCATGGCGGGAGGGCCGTCGCATCTGGAGCTCTTTGATTGGAAGCCCAAACTGGCGGCTCTGCACGGCCAGTCCATCCCCGACTCGTATCTGGAAGGCAAGCGGTTTGCCTTCATGGACAGTTCATTCAAGGATCGCAGCAAGCTGCTGGGCACGCGGCGCGCCTTTCGTCAGCATGGAAGGTCCGGCACTTGGGTTTCGGATTTGCTTCCGCACATCGCGGGGATCACCGACGAGATTGCCGTGGTGAAAACGTGCCGCACCAACTTGTTTAATCACGCGCCCGCCAAGCTTTTCATGAACACCGGCACGGGGTTCTTTGGCCGTCCCAGCATGGGTGCGTGGGTGAGCTATGGCATCGGCAGCGAGTCGCAAAGCCTGCCGGCGTTCGTGGTGCTGCAATCGGGGCCGCGCGGGCCACGGGGCGGCGGGGTCAACTGGGGCAGCGGCTTTCTGCCAACGACCTATCAGGGCGTTCCGCTTTCTGGCCGCGGCGATCCCATCCTGAACCTTGCGACGCCGCAGGGCATCAGCAAGGACACGCAACGCGAGTCGATCGACGCCATCGGGCGCCTAAATCAAAGCCGCCTTGCCGAAACGGGTGATCCTGAGATTGCCACCCGCATCGCTAGTTATGAGATGGCCTTCAAGATGCAAACCAGCGCGCCCGAGCTCATTGACCTTTCGGATGAATCGAAGGCGACGATGGACCTCTACGGCGCCAAGCCCGGACAGGCCAGTTTTGCGAACAATTGTCTGCTGGCACGAAGATTGATCGAGCGCGGCACGCGGTTCGTGCAGCTCTATCACACGAGCTGGGATCACCATGGTGGACCCGGCGAAACGCTTACCAAAGATTTGGAAAATGTGACGCGTGACGTGGATCAGGCCACTGCGGCGCTCATCCTCGACCTCAAGGCGCGCGGGCTGCTCGATGACACGCTGGTCATCTGGGGCGGCGAATTCGGGCGCACGCCCATGGGTGAGAACCGCGAGAACCCCGGTCGCAACCATCATATCGACGCGTTTACCATGTGGTTTGCGGGCGGGGGCACGCCGCGCGGTGCGGTCATCGGTGAGACCGATGAGTTCGGATTTGGTGCCGTCGAGGATGAGTGCCACGTCCATGATTTGCACGCGACCATCCTGCACCTGCTGGGCATCGACCACGAAAAGCTGACGTACCGTTTTCAAGGGCGCCAGTTCCGCCTGACCGATGTCGGTGGCCGGCTCATCCGCAAGCTGATTGCCTGACGGTCTCCTCTGGCTCCCGCGCGATTCATGAAGGGACTCATGGCATTGATGGCGCGTCATCCGTCCTTGGGCCGCCTGCTTCCCAATGGCCACTCCATCCTCGTCGCCACTTCGGGCGGTGTCGACTCGATGGTACTGCTGCACCTGCTCCATCATTTGGCCCGGGAGCGGAGATGGCGCCTTGCAGCCGCGTACTTTAACCATCAGCTCCGGCCGGGGGCTGATGACGCCGACCACCGCTTGGTTGCGAAAGCGTGTGCGCGCCTGCGGATGCGGCTGATTGCCGGGAAATGGGACGCACCACGCACCTCATCCGGGATGGTCTCGAATCTGGAAATGCGCGCCCGCCTCGCGCGCCATGACTTTCTTGCCAAAGCCGCGAGGCAGGCACGCGCTTCCAGCGTCGCCATGGCTCATCACGCCGACGACCAAATGGAGACCTTTTTCCTGCAGCTGGGCCGGGGCGCCGGCAGCTCAGGTCTTTCTGGCATTCCTGAGGAGGGCACTCTGGCCGGCCACCCGGAGAGGCGACTGGTCCGGCCGCTGCTCCACATTCGCAAGCAGGCGCTGCTGGACTTTGCCAGCACCCACAGCATCGCCTTCCGGGAGGACGCCAGTAACGCGACCGACGCGCCACTGCGCAACCGCGTTCGCCATCGCGTGCTGCCCTTGCTGCGAGGGGTCTTCACGCCGGCGCTGGACAACCACCTGCTGCATGCGATGGAAATCCTCTCCCGGGAATCCCAATTGGTCCGCCAGCATGCGGAGGCCTGGCTGAAATCCTCGCGGCGCCCTGCCTTCGCGCGCCTCGCGCCGGCCCTGCAACGGCAAGTGGTGGTTCTTCAGCTCAGTCGCATGGGTGTCGCCCGCGACTTCGAGCGTGTAGAATGGCTCCGGGGGGGTTCCCGCGTGCCCCTGACCGTGTCACCGGGGGTGCAGATTGTCCGGCTGGATGATGGAACGGTGGAGTTCATTCCACAGCACGAGGAGCCCACTGAGTTTTCCGAACTCTCCTTCGACCCTCGCGTCGGCGCACCAGAGATCCACTACGCTGGAATTGGTGTCCGCTGTCGCATTCTCAAGGCAGCCCCAGGAAAGCTGCGGAGTATCGCCGGCCGGGAGTACCTGGATGCGGACAAGCTGGGCGGGCGAGTCACGCTTCGGCCATGGCGCAGCGGCGACCGTTTCCAGCCACTGGGAATGCCCGCGGCCATCAAGTTGCAGGACCTCTTCACCAACGCCAAGGTGCCGAAGGCCGAGCGGCATCGCACGCCCATCGCCACCACGCCCGAGGGGGCTATTTTTTGGGTGCACGGACTGCGCCTGGGTGAATGGGCGAAGGTTAGCCCCACGACGAAGCGCTTCTGCCGCTGGGAATGGCGGGTGCTGTAGGTGTTGCCTCAGAAACCGGACCTGTGATAGGCTCCTCGCTCGGCATTATACAATGAGTGATTCTGAACCAGAACGGCGGGAGGGGCCCTCGATGCGGACTTGGCTTGTCTACGCGGGCATTCTGTTCCTCATCGTGGTGCTCTTTTCCAACTCCTCGCTGGTAAAGACGCAGGCCAAGGAGTGGAACTACGAGGAGTTCATCCGCAATGTGACCAACACGCCCAGTCGTGTCGTCAAGGGGGTCATCCGCCCCCGTCCCAGCGGGCTTTACGAAATCACCGGACACTTTGTCAACGATCGCAACGCCAGCGACCCTCAGCCCTTCCGCATCGAGACGATCATCCCCGAGGCGCACATGGCGCCGCTCATGGCCTCCGGCCGGTTTGTGGTGAAGCCCGAGAACACGCTGCTCACCTCGTTCATCCTCACCATCCTGCCCGTGCTCATCATTGTCTTCTGCGTGTACTTCTTCTTCATCCGCCAGATCAAGATCGCCGGAAAGGGCGCGCTTAATTTCGGCAAGAGCAAGGCCCGCCTCCATGGCAAGGACAAGAACAAGGTGACCTTCAAGGATGTCGCGGGCATTGAGGAGGCCAAGGATGAGGTGTTGGAACTGGTGGAGTTCCTAAAAGATCCAAAGAAGTTCCAAAAGCTCGGCGGGCGCATCCCCAAGGGGATTCTGATGTTTGGCGCTCCAGGCACGGGCAAGACGCTTCTTGCCAAGGCCATCGCCGGCGAGGCCGACGCGTCCTTTTTCAGCATCAGCGGCTCGGACTTTGTGGAGATGTTTGTGGGCGTTGGCGCCAGCCGGGTGCGCGACATGTTTGAACAGGCGCGCAAGAGCACGCCCTGCTTGGTGTTCATCGACGAATAATCCAGCCCGACTGCGCTGTACCCGGTGCACCGCCCAATGCATGGTTTCCCGTGATGATGGCGGCGGTCTATCTGGGCAGCGCAATCGCTGCGCGCAATGCAGTAATTCAGTTT